>Ga0210410_10002071_pt1 | contig 18156 bp, 17 predicted proteins | sample IncBWC4MmetaG_FD_161058 | JGI IMG/M metagenome (GOLD analysis project Ga0210410, IMG submission 161058) | Forest soil microbial communities from Barre Woods Harvard Forest LTER site, Petersham, Massachusetts, United States - Inc-BW-C-4-M | ecosystem: Environmental > Terrestrial > Soil >... | reverse complement strand
CAGCTCGGACGGAACCTCGCAGAATGCGGGAATCACCGTCATTACGCTCGCCAATGTGCCGCTCGGAATTGGCACCGTTTCACCCGCGACAGGCGCAGCGTCCGGCGGCACGACGATCGCGATTCGCGGGAGCGGTTTTCAGGCCGGCGCGACGGCGATGCTCGGCGGCAAAGTGTGTGCCGTTACGTTCAAGGACATGAACACATTAAGCGTTGTGACTCCCGCGGTCGCGGCCGGACCGCAACAGATGGTCATCACCAATCCGGACGGGGAGACCGTGTCTCTCGATGCGGCTTTCACGGCAAACTGAAGTCCGCCGGGAAGTTGCGGCCATCTTGCCAAGACGCTAGACTTCTTCTAACTTTTCTTCGTAAGACTCATCCAATTTGGAGAAGATGAATAGAAACTAAAGAGGGCGCGGATGACACGCAGCTTCGTGCAGAGCACCCCTTGAGGAGAATCCATGGAAACCCGGAAGCTGGGAAACTCGGACATCAAAATCACACGTGTCGGATATGGGGCCTGGGCTATTGGCGGCTCGGGATGGGCTTTTGCGTGGGGCCCCCAGGATGATGGCGATTCGATTGGCGCGATACATCGCTCGCTGGAATTGGGAATCAACTGGATCGACACCGCAGCGGTCTATGGCATGGGCCATTCGGAAGAGGTGGTGGCGCGCGCTCTGAAAGAGTGGAGCGGAGCACGCCCCTACTTATTCACGAAATGCGTCCTGCGCTGGGATGAAAAGGGCGAAGTGAGCCAGAATTTCACGCCCGCGTCGATTCGCCAGGAATGCGAGGACAGCTTGCGGCGTCTGCATGTGGATGTCATCGATCTGTACCAGATGCACTGGCCTCCCGAAGACAATGGCCCGGGACTCGAAGAAGCCTGGAAAACAATGGCGGCACTGCAGAAGGAAGGCAAAGTGCGGTGGATCGGCGTCTCGAACTTTAACGTGGAACAGATCCGGCGCGCGGAGAGCATTGCTCCGGTAACCTTGTTGCAGCCGCCGTATTCAATCCTCCGCAGGAAAATCGAGGCGGAAATTCTGCCGCATTGTGCGGCGGCGGGCATTGGAGTGATTGGCTACGCGCCGATGGCATCTGGTTTGCTCACGGGCGCGATGACGCGAGAACGCGCTGCGGCGTTGCCGGCGGATGATTTCCGCAGCCGCAATCCAGAGTTTCGGGAACCGAAGCTTTCTAAGAATCTGGAGTTGGTGGAAAGGCTGCGCACGGTCGGCGCGCGGCACGGCCGTGCACCCGGGGAAGTGGCGATCGCGTGGACGCTGCGCAATCCGGTGGTCACCGGCGCGATCGTGGGAGCCAGGAATGCCAAGCAAGCCGAGGGCGTGATGCGCGCCGCGGAACTCAAACTCAGCGCGGGCGAGATCGCGGAGATCGAGGGAGCAGCGGCGGCAGCCACGGCGAGATAGCCCGTACCGGAATTTGAGAATCGATAAGGGGAGAATATGAATCTTGGATTGGCGGGCAAGACGGCGGTTGTGAGCGGATCGACCGCGGGTATCGGGCTGGCGATAGCCGCGGCGCTGGCGGAGGAGGGCGCGAAGGTTATTGTGAATGGACGGACCGAAGCGCGAGTGACGGCCGCGCTTGGTGAAATCCGGCGGCGCGTGAAGAATGCGGAACTTGTGGGCATCGCGGCGGATCTGGGCACGGCCGCGGGTGTGGAAGCGTTCGTCAAACAAGCACCAGATGCCGACATTCTCGTGAACAATTTGGGGATCTTCGAGCCCAAGGCTTTCGCGGATATTTCCGATGCGGACTGGCTGCGCTTTTATGAAGTGAACGTGCTGAGCGGCGTACGGCTAACGCGCAAATATCTTCCCGGGATGCTGAAGAAAAACTGGGGGCGCGTGATTTTTATTTCGAGCGAGTCGGCGCAGAACATTCCAGCGGAGATGATCCACTACGGCATGACGAAGACGGCGCAGGTGGCCGTCGCGCGCGGCCTGGCGGAATCGATCGCCGGAACCGGAGTGACAGTGAACTCTGTATTGGTCGGCCCAACGGCGTCGGAAGGCGTCGGAGGATTTGTGGACGGTCTGGCCAAGCAGCATGGCGTGACGAAAGCAGACATTGAAAAGCAGTTTTTCATCAAGGGGCGACCGACTTCCTTGCTGAAGAGATTTGAAACGCCGGAAGAAGTGGCGGCGGTGGTGGCCTTTGTGGCCAGCGTGCAAGGCGCGGTGATTAACGGCTCCGCGGTCCGCGCAGAGGGCGGCGTCATTCAAAGTATTTTGTAGTCCAACGAAGCGCGTTATGCCCGGAGGTAATCCGGCCTCCAGTTTTGGATGAGCCGTTTGATGGCTTTGCGGTCAGTCACTTTTTCGTCCAAAACTTTTCTCGCCAATCCCGGGAGTTCTGCGTCGCTGGCGAAGCGCAGAGACACAAGCTGGCTTACGGTGAACTCCTCGATCCGTGGTTGCAGATCGGCAGGCAGCAGCCTCGCGTAGCGCAGGCGCTCTTCCAGCCGAATCACGCGATCCTGCACCGTGAGGGCGAACATTCGCGCGCTGAGAAATCCGGCAATCAGCGCGAGAGACATGAGCACTCCTAGAAAGGTTGCGAACGTATACCTGCCTCTCCACCCCCAAAAAACCAACCAATAGAGAGACGAGCTTAGGTTAACCAGTAGCATCGGCAACAGGAAGAAGTGGAATGGGGGAAAAGTCTTGGTGTGATTGGCAAAATTCTGTTCGGGCATGAGGAGTCCTTTCCGCGCATTGCGGTTGATTGTAACAAACGGGCCAGTTTTGCAATAAAATAGGTTTGCGACGACCAGAGAAAGGCGGGAGACAAAATGGCGAAAGCAATGTGGGGCGGACATGTGGTGGCGGAGAGCAAGGCCACAAAGGTGGTGGAGGGCAACCAATATTTTCCGCTTGAGGGAGTAAAAAAAGAGTTTCTGAAGCCGAGCAGCCACACGAGCCAGTGTCCCTGGAAGGGCAAGGCCCACTATTACCATCTGGAAGTGGACGGCATGACCAACGAGAACGCCGCCTGGTATTATCCGGAGCCGAATGCGGCTGCGGCGGAGATCAAGAATCATGTGGCCTTCTGGAAGGGCGTGCGCGTCGAAGCATGATCCGTGACTGGTGACTGGTGACTAGTGACTCGTGACTGGTGCAGACCCCAGCGATCACTGAATTTATAGGGCAACAGCGCCATCTTTTTTCGTTTAACAAACGGCAGAAGAAAATCGAAGGAGATGTCAGGGGCATCGCTGGATGCCCCTTTTTTTATTTAGCGAAGTCGTTTTTGTAGAGCGAGCCGTCGTGCATTACGAAGCGGACGTGTTCGAGTTCGTCGACGTCTTTCAAGGGATCGCCGGAGACGGCGATGACGTCGGCGAAGGCGCCGGGGGCCAGGACACCGATCTCGCCTTTCATGTCGAGCATTTCGGCAGCGCGCGAAGTGGCCGATTGGATCGCGGCCATCGGGGACATGCCGAGGCCTGTCATGTGGTGAAATTCCTGCGCGATGGGTTCGGTCCAGGGGATGCCGCCCATGTCGGTGCCGTAGACAATTTTAAGATGCGCTTGCAGGGCTTTCTTGAAGGAGATTTCGTGCAGCGCGGCGCGCGCGCGGTCGCGCTTTCCAGCGGGCGTATCGGCGGGGGCCCAATCGTCGTAATAGGGCGAGAGCGTGGGGCAGTACCAGGTGCCTTGGCGGGCCATTTGGGCGATTTGCGCATCGGTCATGTCGAGGCCGTGCTCGATGGAGTCGCAACCGCCGTCGAGACCGCGCTGCAAGCCGATGCCGTTGTAGGCGTGGCAGGCGACTTTCTTCTGCCAGCCGTGGGCTTCGTCGACGATGGCTTTTAGCTCTTCGACGGTGAGCGTGGGCTGCGAGACGAGATTGCCTTGCTTATCGACCCACGAGCGGTGGGTCATGTACACCTTGATCCAGTCGGCGCCGTGCTCGAGCTGTTCGCGGGCGGCTTTGCGAGCTTCGATAGGGCCGTCCACGATTTGCGCGCCTTTGGGCATGACCAATTCGGGAGCGTAGCCTTCGAGGTTGTAGCCGCCGGTGGTGGAGATGGCGCGGGTGGCGCCGAAGAGGCGCGGACCGGGGATGGTGCCTTCCTCGATGGCTTGCTTGATCTCGATGTCGCCGTAGCCCGCGCCTTCGGTCTCGAGGTCGCGAAGAGTTGTAAAACCCTGTTCGAGAGCGCGCCGGACGGCGTAGGTGGCGCGAGCGGCGCGTAGGGCGATGCCAGCTTGGAGAATGTTGGCGTCGTAGCCGCCTTTGGCGGGGTCTTCGCCCCAGAGAAAGATGTGCGTATGCGAGTCGATCAGTCCGGGAAGGACGGTGGCGCTGGAAAGATCGATGACCTTTGCGTCCGCAGGGATTGGGGCAGAAGCGTCCGAGACTTTCTCGATGCGCGCGCCGCGGATGAAGAGGAGCTGGTTCTTGCGGGGGGTGTCGCTCGTGCCGTCGATCAGTGTGCCGGCGCGGATGACGGTTAGCTGGGCGGAGGCCGGGGAGGGGGACTGGGCACTGGCACGGCTACCGAATAGAAGCAATGTGGCCAAAATGGTGACGATTGCTTTGTGCATGTAAGGCTCCTGGATGGCGGCGGGTAGCTTGCCGCAGGCGCACCCCTAATTGCAAGTTGCATGGGGAGTTCTGACACTAGGGTTCATCCCATAAGAAAGAGCGCAGCAAGCGGCGACACTACAAGGGACTCAGGATTGCGGACTTTAGCAGCAACCTTTGGGAAACGGGAACTGGGGGGGGGGCGTCCCCATCGTGCACCAGATCAGAAGCGGAGAGTTTAGGCGCGGATTGTATACAGGCCCCCCCCCGGTTTTGCATAAGTGTTCATTCTAAAGATAGTTAAAGTTCTTTGTTTTGATGCACTTTTGCAAGTGTTCATTCTAAAGATACTTAGAGTTTTAGCGATAATTCTTGGTTTTTGGTACGCTTTTGCGGTGTTCAAAGGGCTTTGGCTCCCTTGCGAAAGCATCAAGCCAGAGACAAAAATGCGGGAGCGAAGCTCCCGCACTGCAACGTCCAGAATAATACCTGAAAAGATACTAACATAGTTACTTAAGCGGGTCAATAGCTGAGTTTATAAAGGCTGCTAGGGCGGTCCCAACTGATGGGAATACAAAGCTTAGTTCGCGGTGTAAGTTTTGGCTCGATGGAAGGAGGGCGCTCAAGCGCCATAGGCAGTTAAAACCTGCCTTGGCGACGGCCTGGACTCGCCATCTTGAATCGCGGCACGCCTCGGAGACGGTGCGTCAAGAGGTGTACGCGTCAAATCCTGTAGAGGGGCTGCGGTGTCCCCCCGAGCCCCGGCATAAGGCTCCTGTAGACAAGAACGCGGCGGTCTTATACTCTTCGGGACGTTCTGGGAGCAATATTATCCCCGCCAATATCACGCGAGAGGGCAATTAAATGAGAAAGGCAATAATGCTGGCGTGCATTCTCTTCCAATGTGTGCTTGCGGTTGCGTGGGGGCAAGGTCCGCCGTCGAACTTCGGTATCGCTATGCAAACATGGCATTACGACCCGCAAACTCACGTCGTCACAGTGGCCCTGACAAATACGTCACAGAAGGACATTACGGCCTACCAGTTCACCGCGCGAATGGACTATGCCGACGGAACGAGCAGCCTTACGAATAGCTTCCGACAGTTCTCTGTGGAAAAAAAGGACCACGACCTTATGCTTCTTCCTGAAGCCCCCAAGAATCAGGTACTAGTGCTCTTACCAGGCGCGACAAAAGATGAGCTATTACCCGTAGCTAAGGATGTGACAAACGTCTCCATATTAGTGGGCCTTGTTGCGTTTTCCGATTTGAGTGCAAACGTACAGGACGAAAGAGCTTTCAATCGCCTAATTGCTATGCGAAAGGCAGAGGCGATGGCGATTCGCCGGGTAAATGAAATAATTAGACAATCTTTGACGACGAGTGCCCCATCACAGAACGCGCTGACGGAATTGGAAAGACTAAGCAAAGTCTACAACGCCAAGATCGAAGCGCGGAGTGAGGAGGAAAACGCAGAGAATCTTTGCATGCGCTTCCAACTTTCCGGGACCATAGCGACTTTGAAAGGCGCTGCGAATGCAGTTCGCGAACAAAATATGACCGAATCCGTATACCTCGAAAACTTCGTGAAGCAGCGCGAAGAGCGGGCGGCGGCTAGTGAACTTCACGCTGGGCTGACGAGGGTTCCCCGATGAAATATGCGTTGCCAATTGTGATGCTATATTTCTTCATCTCCTCGCCGACGCACGCCCAGACAAACTGCACTACGGTTTCATACGTGCTCGTCAGCGACGTTAAGAATTCCATACCTCCCAGTGCCACCCTCTACTATGAAACAATGACTTACAATGTTTCCTGCGTCAACTCCTCGACAGGAGACGTAGCAACCCCGAACGAAGGTTCCTCGAACTCCCGAATCGGCGTTGGTGTGGTACTTACGAAACCCAACTGCTCCTCAAATTGTACGGTCAGGTGCGATCCACTTTGGTCTATCTCAATCATCAAAATAGGGTCTGGTCCGGTCGAATTTGGTAACAGCGCGGATGATGCTAATGCGACCGTAACAGACGGTATGTGTCATTATGATTCGTCCCCTTTTACTACTTCGAGCACTTGCGCAGTGCAGACATGCAGTAGCAGCGGCGGTGGGGGGCCTCCGCCCAATCCATGTCTTGACAGCAGCGTTTCTACTTTAGAGACCGGTCCCGCTCCGGTTTGCAGCCCGATCATTTTGGACCTTAGTGGCAAGGGCTTCGATCTGACCAGTGCTCAAGGTGGAGTAATGTTCGACATTTCGGGCACAGGCAATCCAGTGCAGATTGCGTGGACAGCTTCGGGAGCGGCCAACGCATTTCTCGCGCTGCCCGGGATCGATGGCTTGGTTCATGACGGGAAAGAACTGTTCGGGAATTTCACGCCACAGCCACCTTCCGACCATCCAAACGGCTTCGCTGCTTTGGCGGTGTACGACCTACCCGCGAACGGCGGCAATGGCGATGGCGTCATTGATTCACGCGACGCGATCTTTGCTTCGTTGCGCTTGTGGATTGACGCCAACCACGACGGCATCTGCCAGCCTGACGAACTACACACCCTGCCTTCCATGGGCGTCAACTCGATTAGCTTGAAGTATGGGTTGAGCCGGAAAGAGGACCAGTTCGGGAATGTGTTCCGGTACCGCGCCCGCGTAAATCCCGACGACCCAGACGCGTCGCGTGTGGACCGCAAGGCATACGATGTTTTCTTTGTGACATTAGGACAGCCAACGTCGCAGTTAATGCCAAAGAAGTCGGCTTTAGTAACCGGTCAGAAGTGTCCTGTTCCTGCCAAAGGAAACGAAGGCATGGTGTCTACGGGCGGTTTGTAGTTGGTGTAGCGGACAGCGATGTACATTTGACCAGGTGGTGCTTTGGCAGCCCCATGGATGCAGCGCCACCCGAGACCTTTCCAGCGATTGCGTATGCCCCCGTCAAGTTCAGCAAATTTCCCGCAGGGTCGTTTGCACTGAAAACTCGTAGCAGTTCGGGAATCAAGTGCCGAGGAGATTGGGTTGGAGGCGGGAGTAGTGGTGTTCGTGAGCCCAGAGGGTTAGGGGGATGTCGGCTAGGTCGTCGACGATGGGGATGGCGTTGCCGTCTTTGGTGAGGTCGATGGTGCGGAGGTAGAATTTGCAGGTTTCGCAGGCTTCGACGCGGACGTGGGGGAGTTGTTCAGCTACGTAGACGGGGAGTTTTTCTTCGCGTTCTTCGGCGCAGGTGGGGCAGAGGAGGCGGCGGAAGTCCCATTCGTGGGAGCAGAACGAGCACAGCAGGAAACGTTTGCCGCCGTCGCCTTCGGGGCGGAGGATGCCCAGCAGCGGCCGGGCGCCACAGATAGGGCAGAGTTTCGGAGTTGCGCCGATGGAAGGGACGAAGTGTTTGTTGGCGACGAACTCGGCGTAGGGTTGCAACAGCGCGCGAGGAAAAAATTGGGCGAAGGCGCCGATTTGCTGGTCGTAGCAGCCGGCGCATTCCCAGTAGGCGTTGAGCTGGGCCATCCAGGCGTCGGAGGGGAGTTCGGCTAGCTGGCGGGCGGATTCCGCGAGGACGACTGGGCCTTTGGATTCGACGAGGGACAAAAATCCGCGAAAATGGGGAAGCACGGCAGACACATCGAGTCCACCGCGCTTGCCGCCGTCCAACGCGGGCATGGCGTGGTCTTGCGCGTAGCGGGCGATTTGCGCGCCTAACTTTTTCTGGAATATGAGAATTTCGGCGTAGAAAGCCAGGATTTCCGCGGCAGAAGAAAACGTCGCGCTGAGACGGTCCACGCGGCGCGAGCGGGCTTCGTAGGCAGGCTGCCCGGTTGGGGCACCAGTCATTTCCGTGGAGGCTGGGCTGATTCCCGAACGATTTCTTTATACCAGCCGGGATGGAAGCGGCGGACGAAGTCTTCGGTGACGTCGCCGTGAATCACGGAGTCGAGGGCGCCACGCTCAGCGAAAACGCCCATATAGATGTGGATGAGGAAGAGGCCGATGGTGGCCAGGGCCGAGGAGGCATGAACGACCACGGAGATGTAACGAACCCAGCGCAGGCTCCAGGGAATGTACTCGGGGAACCAGAGAACGGCTCCGCTGAGGAGCAAAAGCGTTCCGAAAATCATGAAACCCCAGAAGAGCATTTTTTGGCCGGCGTTGTAGCGGCCGGCGGGGGGCATGGATTCGTCCTGGTTCTGGATGTAATGATTCATGGAGTTCATCCAGGCGCGGTCGTCGTCGGTGAAGCCCATTTGTGAAGACCACAGGCCGTACATCTGGAGGATGCCGATGATGAAGACCAAGCCGAACCAGGGATGAAGCATGCGCGAAACGGGAGCTCCGCCGAGAACGACGGCAATCCAGAAAAGCCACGGAGACCAAAACGCCAAGCCGGTCAGCAGCAGGTAGATGTAGGAGAGCGCGGCGAGCCAGTGCACGAGGCGCTCGCGAAAAGAGTAGCGAAGGATGCGGCCAGGAGGAACGCGCTGCGCTGTAGAAGCCGAGGGGGTCACGATTGCGCTCCTTTGTGCGGAACTTCAGCTTCTTCTTCGCGGGATTTGGGGCCGAAGCGGAGATAGTGGACGACCAAGCCGATGAGGCCGCCGACCATGGCGACGTTGCCGAGCCACTTGAGCGGGCCCTTCCAGAGCTTGACCATGAACGGAATGGTGGGATTGGAGGGGAGGCCGCCGTACATTTCGGGCTTGGTGGCATCGTGCAATACGTAGACGACGCCTGTGCCGCCGACACCCTGGGGGTCATAGACACCAGCGTGCGGATAATTCGAATGTTCGCGCAACTGCTTGGCGCGGTGTTCGGCCTGATCCAGCATGTCTTCTTTGGAGCCGAAGTGCAGGCAGCCGGTGGGGCAGGACTTGATGCAGGCAGGCTCGAGGCCTTCGCTGACACGGTCGGCGCAGAGGGTGCATTTGAAGACGCGATTGGTCTTCGGGTTCATTTTCGGAATGTCGAAGGGGCAGCCGGTGATGCAGTAGCCGCAGCCGATGCAGTTGGCTTGCTGAAAATCGACGATGCCGTTGGTGTACTGGACGATGGCGCCGTCGGCGGGGCAGGCGGCGAGGCAGCCGGGGTCGGCGCAGTGCATGCACTGATTTTTGCGCATCAGCCACATCAAAGAGCCGTCCTCGCTCGCGTGCTCGTTGAAAAGGATGAGGTTCCAATAATTCCAGCGGGTCTCCGGCATGGTCTGGTAGGTGTTGTCGAAGACGGTTTCGCCGAAGGGCAGGTCGTTCCATTCCATGCAGGCGACTTCGCAGGCTTTGCAGCCGATGCAGGTGGTGGTGTCGATGAGCTTGCAGACCTGAAATTCGCGCTGGGTGTCTTCGCCGGGAACGGTTCCGGCGTGGCCGGAGATTTTTTGAACGCGCAGTGTGGCTTGGCTCATAGGATTGCCCTAGACCTTTTCCACTTTCACGAGGAAGCCCTTGAATTCCGGGGTGTGCGCATTGGGATCCGAGGCCGTGTGCGTGAGAGCGTTCACCAGATCGCGCGAAGTTTTGCCATCATCCTCGGCGATGCCGCGGTAGCCCCAGTGAAAGGGGATGCCGATCTGATAGGTTTTCTTGCCGTCGATCAGCATGGACTTGATGCGCTTGGTGACCATGGCTTTGGCGATGTATTCGCCCCGGGCGCTGGAGACTTTCACTTTTTCACCGCCGCGAATGCCCATCTCGTCGGCCATTTCCGCGGCCATTTCGATAAATGGCTCGGGGACCAGTTGCACGTTCATGGGATTGTTTTTGGTCCAGTAATGGTAGTGCTCGGTGAGGCGGAAGGTGGTGCAAACGACGTTGAAGCCGTCTTTGGGGGAGCCAAACTTGTCGTCCGCATCTTTAAATTTGGTGACCACGGGATTGTGGGACTGCGCGGTGTGCAAAAGGTTTTCGATGGGGCTTTCCATGGGTTCGTAGAATTCAGGGAAGGGGCCGTCGGCGAAGGCGGCCAGCGGCGCGAAAATGCGCCCCACGCCTTCGGCATTCATGATAAACGGGCCCATGTGGTCTTTGGGGTGCGAATCGGCCTTGAAGTCCGGGACGTCGTTGCCCACCCACTTTTGCGTGCCCTCATTCCACCAGACTTGGCGGCGCGAAGGATCCCAGGGCTTGCCGTCCACATCGCAGGAGGCGCGATTGTAGAGGACGCGGCGATTGGCGGGCCAGGACCAACCCCAGGCAGGATGGACGCCCATGCCGGAAGGATCGGAAGGATCACGCCGGGCGGTCTGATTTCCCGCTTCGGTGAAGGAGCCGGAGTAAATCCAATTTCCGCAGGCTGTGGTGCCGTCGTCCTTGAGCCAGGCGAAGCCGGGGAGTTGCTGACCGGCTTTGATCTGCTGCTTGGTGGCGGGATCTTCGAGGTCGGCCAACGCCTTGCCGTTCAGTTCCTTCAGAACTTCGGCCAGCGGAGGATTCAGGCGGTCGCTGTAATTCCAGGTTAGGTTCAGAATCGGGTCGGGGAACTTTCCGCCGTCCTTTTTGTACAAATCGCGGACCTTCAGGAAGATTTGTGCCACGATGCCGTGATCGAGGCGGCATTCGCCGGGGAGCGGCACGGCGGCGTTTTTCCAGAGGAGCCAGCGCGCGGAATTGGTGAAGGAGCCGTCTTTTTCGGCGAAGCCCGCGCAAGGAAGACGATAGACGGTAGTCTGGATTTGCTTCATGTCGCCCTGCGCGATAACACGCGGGGACTTCCAGAACTCGCTGGTTTCGTCGGGGTAAATCTCGCCAACCACGAGCCATTCGGCTTTTTTCAAGGCATCGATGTTTTTATTGGAGTCCGGGCCGATGGCCACACCGTTCATGCCAAAGGCCAGCATGCCCTTGACGTTGCCGTTGTACATGTCGTCCCAGAGATGGGTCCAGGAATAATCGCGGTCGACCTTCGGAAGATAATCGAAGGCCCAGCCATTCTGCTTGGTCGCGGCGTCGCCGTAGAACGACTTCATAAAACTGACCGTAAACTTGGGCGTGTTGCTGTAGTAGTTGAAAGAATCCCAGGGGGCGGGTTTCGAGGCCGTCGGGGTGACGCGCTTCATCCAGGCATCGAAGGAAGCGTCGGCCGGTAAGGGAACTTTTAGATAGCCGGGCAAACTGTCGAACAGGCCAGCCATATCGGTAGCGCCCTGGATGTTGGAGTGGCCGCGGAGGGCGTTGACGCCGCCGCCGGCGCGTCCCACGTTTCCGAGCAGCAACTGGAGCATGGCCGCGGTACGAATGATTTGGGTGCCGAAGCTGTGATGCGTCCATCCTACGGCATAAATAATCGTGCCGGCCTTCTTCATGTCGCCATCCTTGCGGACGGACGTGAAGGTGTCGGCGGCCTTTAGGAACTGATCTTTGGGGATGCCGGTGATGCGCTCGATCATCTCCGGGGTGTAGCGCGAATAGTGTTTCTTCAGCAGCTGGAAGACGCAATCCGGGTTTTGCAGCGTGAGGTCGTACTCGACCTTTTCGGGGAGCGGAGGCAAGGCGCCTGGCGCAAGCGTACCCGCAGGGCCTCCGCCAGCGGCCGGGGAATAATTCCACGTCGAGCGGTCGTAACTGTGTTTGCCGGCGTCAAACCCGGAGAAAACGCCATCGGTGTCGCCGGGCAGCTGGAAGTCTTTTTTGACCACGAAGGCGGCGTTGGTGAAGTTGACGAGGTAATCTTTGGCGATGCGGTTGTTCTGGATGGCGTAATTGATGACGCCTCCGAGGAAAGCGATGTCCGTTCCGGCGCGGATTTGGCAGAAAAGATCGGCGACGGAGGACGTGCGCGTGAAACGCGGATCAACGGAGATGATCTTGGCGTTGCGGTTGCGCTTGGCTTCGAGGGCCCACTTGAAGCCGCAGGGATGATTCTCGGCTGGGTTGCCGCCCATGATGAGCATCATGTCGGTGTTCTTGATGTCCACCCAGCCGTTGGTCATGGCCCCGCGTCCGAACGTTGGTCCCAAACTTGAGACCGTGGGGCCGTGTCAAACCCTGGCCTGATTTTCCAGGTGCACGACCCCCAGGGCGCGCATGGTTTTGACGGCCAGGAAATTGAACTCGTTGGTATCTGTGCAGCCGCCGATCCAGGAGATGGCTTCGGTGCGGTTTACGGTGTGGCCGGCGGCGTCTTTTTCGATGAAGGATTCGTCGCGGGTTTTCTTGATGCGAGCGGCGATTTCGGTTAAAGCATCGTCCCACGATATATCTTCCCACTGCGTGCCGCCGGGGCGGCGCACTTGCGGCTTGAGCAAGCGCCGGTCGTTCAAAATGTCTTGCGCGAGGGAGGCGCCCTTGGGGCAGAGCGTGCCGCGATTGGTGGGATGATCGGGGTCGCCTTCGACGTGGACTACCTGGGCGGTGACGTTCTTCGCGCGGTCGCCAATCGTGTAGATAATCGTGCCGCAGCCTACCGCGCAGTACGGACAAGTGGAGCGCGTTTCGCTGGCGCGGGCGATCTTGAGCACGCGGAGCTGCGCATAGGCGGGCTGCAGATCGAAGCCAAATACGGCTGCTGCGGCTCCTCCTATGGTGGTGAGTTTTAGGAAATCACGGCGGGTGGGCTGCATCTTTCCCCCTTGGGTCTCAGACGCGTTCGGAACAACTCGAAAATGTATATTTATCCGTCTGGCCCAAGAAGTCAAGCGCGGCTCTTGTTATCCCATGAAATCGTGGGTGCCGATTATCGCCCTACCAAATGGATTCGAGCTGCGCGCCACGGATGGAAGCGTCCAGCAATTGGATGGTGTGCACTACCGGAGTGCTGGAGCCGTTTCGCTTCAGAGAGGATTGAAGCTGCAAGAGGCAGCCGGGATTCCCGGTGGCGACAACATCCGCTCGCAGCGGCGCGATCAACTTGGCTTTGCGATCGCCCAGTTCGTTCGCGGCGTCGGGTTGCACCAAATTGTAGATCCCAGCGGAGCCACAACAGATGGGGCCCTCGGCTATTTCTTCGAGTTGCAGGCCTGGAATTTGCGAAAGCAATTGCCTCGGCTGTTGGCGCACGCCCTGGGCATGCTGCAAGTGGCAGGAATCGTGAAAGGCTACGCGCAAGTTCAGCGGGTGACGCTTGGCGCGCGGCTCGTGTTGTGCGAGAACTTCGGTCACGTCTTTGCACTTTGCGGGGAACTGTTTGGCGCGCTCGGCGTATTGAGGATCGTCGCGCAACAGGTGCCCGTACTCTTTCACGTTCGAGCCGCAGCCGGCGGCGTTGGTGACGATGGTGTCCACGCCCGCGCGTTCGAATGCATCTATTGTTTTGCGGGCAAACTCCATGGCTTCGGCTTCCTCGCCACCGTGGGCGAGGAGAGCGCCGCAGCAAGATTGCTCTTGTGGGGCGATCACTTCGAAGCCTTCGGCGGCGAGCACGCGCGCGGTCGCGGCATTCACCTGGGGAAAGAATTCGCGTTGCACGCAGCCGAGCAGCAGACCCACGCGGCGATGCTGGATGCCTTGCGCGGGCGTCACCTCAGCGACTTTCTCGTTTGCACCTAGTTTTGGAAGCAGCATTTCCAGCGCTTGCATTTTCGTCGGCATCAGCTTTAGCACACCCGAACTGCGAATCAATGCTTGCAGTCCAGAACGCTGGTAAGCCAGCAATGGCCATCGCAAAAGACGCAGGCGATCCGGCCTCGTAAACGTCGCGAAAAGGAAACGTCGAAAGAGTTTTTCGCTCCACGAGCGCGTGTCTTTGCGCTCGATTTGCGCCCGCGTGGCCTCGATCAACTTTCCGTAGTCCACGCCGCTGGGGCAGGCCGTCATGCACGCCATGCATCCCAGGCAGGAATCCATGTGGCTTACCCACTGGGGATTTAAAGTTGCCGCGCCCTCGCCGGCCAGCTTCATCAAATAAATTCGGCCGCGCGGGGAGTCCATCTCTTCATTCCAAAGGACGTACGTGGGGCAAACGGGGAGACAAAAGCCGCAGTGGACGCAGGTGTCGATGATTTGATCGGACGGCGGATGGTGGGCGTCGAAGGCGCTGTTCGCTAAATTTGGTTGGTGAGGATTGGTCATAAGAGATCGTGGCGCGCAGCCACCAGTGACCATAACTTAATGCTGCTACTACTGGCAACGGCGTTGGGAATGGGCAGCAGCGAGGAAGGATAACGCTGAGACGCAGAGCGCATGGAGGAACACAGAGGAGGAAAACGTTCTGGGACAGATGAAAGTGTGAAGGGGGACCGCTAGCTTGCTTGTTTCGTGGATGAATCACTTCGACGGCGGAAGAGTCGTTTGGCGGAGTTTGTCGATGTCACTCAGAATTGTTTGTACGAGAGATTCGACAACGGCCTGGCCTTTTTCGCGCGTGGCCATAGTGGGATCGCCCCAGGCGCCGGTGGGCGAATAGACACCTTTTCCGTGGGGATCGCGTGTTAGGCCGCCGGGCTGATGTGGTTTTAGATCGCGGACGGCTTTGTTCATGCGGACAGTTTCGGGAGCGATGTAGAGCATCATGGACGTTTCGATTTCGTCGGCGTGAGTGCCGCCGGACTGGCGAAGTTTTTTCTCGACGGGGTCGTCCCTGGTGAGATCGGTGTAGCGGAGAACGATGCCGTCGCAGGCGAGTTCCGCGGCGGCCAGAGCGAGCGGCTTGAGCGTGGAAATGCCGGTATTGAGGATGTAAAAGCGGCGCGGGCCATAGTGCGCGAGGGATTGGACGATGTCTGTGATCATGGATCGGGCCGTGTCCCGGCCGAGCGAGGTGGAGCCGGGATATTCGAGGAAGGCCGGATAGAAACTGTAGTTGATGGTGGGGGCGACTACGACGTTTTGCGAGGCGGAGGCGAGGACGCGCTTTTTGAAGTATTCGGCCATGAGGAAGTCGTTGTTGAGCTGGAGATGACGGCCGTGCTCTTTGGATTCGGCGCCTAGAGCGATGACGACAACGGTGTCGGGAGTCAGGAGGTGTTCAGCTTCGTCCCATGAGAGGGTTTCAAGAAGTACGGCGGGGTTTGCGGGCGGGGGCTGCGGAGCAGAGACGGCAAGTGCTTGAGCGGAAGCCAAGGTGGCCAAGCCAAGCAAGACAAAAACGGAGACCAACCATCGCAGTTGCGGTCTCTTTATAATACTGATGAGGGTTATAAGGCGCATGAGGCACACCTCGAATCTAATTTGGAGGTTACTGGGCGATGGAGCCGGTTTTGATTCCGCTGTTGAGATCGTAAACCGCGCCGATAGTTCCGACGAGACAGGTTTGGCGAGTGAGACCGAGCAGCTCGCGCAGACGGTAGACGGCTTCGATGCCGGTGCAGTGCGCGCCGAGAACGCGGGCGGTCTGGTACTCCTTCAGTTTGGAGGCGGTCCAGGCGAGCTGCTGGTCGGTGGCGGCAAAGAGATGGAAGCCGCCGATGGCGGCGTCGATGGGAGCGGGGCGGAGAAAACCGCGTGCGTATTGAAGAGTGTTGATGATGCCGGAATGGCCGCAGCCGGAGAGCAAAACGAGACCGTGCGCGGTGTTGAAGACGAAAGACTGATCGTCGGGAACATTATCTTCAACCCACGCCGTTCCGGTGTTGACCTCGACGCCAGCGGGATAATTTTTTTCGGGGTAGGCGCGAGGAACGGGACCGGTGAGCCAGATGCCGGGAAAAATCTCTTCGGGTTTGTCGTGAAGAATGAAGACGCCGCCGGCGGCTTCGTAGTCTTTTTTCATTTGGATCATGGGATTGGTCTTGCGGCCGCGGCGCTCGAGGAAGATGCCGTTGGCGACGTGAACGCGAGAGAAGGCCGAAGGATTGGATTTGGAGAACTGGCGGCGCAGGGTCATAAGACCGGTGGTGTGGTCGTCATGAAAATGGCTGAGAATGACGTCCTGAACGTTGCTGAGGTCGAGCTTCAATTCGCGGGCGTTTTGCAGGACGGTGTCGGGACGGGCGCCGGTGTCGAAAAGGATTTTGCGGCCATCGGCTTCGACGAGAGCGGCGAAACCCCATTCGCCGATGCCTTCGTCGGCGAGCATGGTGGAGAGAATGGTGATTTTGAGGCTGTGAACTTCCGGGTGCGCGGCGGCGGGAGGGGATTGCGCCCGGTCGCGGACCGGGGCGGCGATCAACAGAAAAGCGAGGCATGGAATGGCAAACCGGATTTTTCGCATTTGTGAATGCTCCTTGTTTAAATACCACCCAGAAAGCGGCCGGGATTCAACGTGTTTTTCGGGTCGAACTGATTTTTTACGGCGCGCATGAGAGAAAGGGAATCGCCAGGAGCGCCCCAGGCGTCGAATTGCGGAGTTTGGGGAGGACGGTGGAACAAGACCAGACTTGCAGAATCGCGACCGAACTCGGATCGAAGGAGGGTGAGAGAAGCATGGATGTTTTCCGCAGAGCCGTCGAGGCGCAGCCAGCCGATGCCGGTGGCTTGCGCGACGCACGACCATCGCAACTGATGCGTGTTCGCCACGAGATGGATGCTTTCCATTGCTTTGCCGATGCTGGCCGGAAGAACGCTGAATTTCACTAGAGCGGACGCATCGCTGGATTTCCAAAGTTCTTGGGAGACGCTCCAGACGGCGTGCGAGGCGAAGTTGACCGAGGATGCGCCGGCGAGTTCGCGCAATTGCGATTCTTGTGCGGCGATACCTGCGTCGGTGCCCTCGAAGAGAATGTCCACGACGGGCTCGGCGGCCTGGGTGAAACGCGCTTGGAGAGAGGCGTGAGCTAGTTTGGAATCCTGGACAGCGAGGAGTAGGCGTTGCGTTTCTTCCAGCGTGCAGCCAGAAATGGAGAGCGTCTTGGAGTTTCGCGGCAGGGGATGGAGGCGGAAGACGGCGCGGGTGATGACGCCCAGAGTGCCGAAGGCTCCGGTGACGAGTTTGGGGAGATCGTAGCCAGCTACGTTTTTTACGACTTTGCCGCCGCTGGAGGCGAGCGTGCCGTCGGGGAGGGCGATCGTGACGCCGATGATCAAATCGCGCAAAGCGCCAAAGCGCAGGCGGAGTGCGCCACTGTCGTTGGTGGAAAGCACGCCGCCAATCGTGGCTTGCTTGGGCCGTAGCGGATCGAGCGCCAATCGCTGTCCGTGTTGCGCCAGTGCATCAGACAATTTCTGAAAGGTGCAGCCCGCTTCCACGGTTACGGTCAAATCCGACCAAACGTGTTCGACGATTCTATTGAGCCGCGTGGTGGACAAAACCACATCAGCCCTGGCTGGCGGATTGCCCCAGCCCAACTTCGTGCCGCCGCCGCGGGGGATCACCGAAAGTCCCATTTCGTTTGAAGCGCGCAGAACTGCAGCCAGTTCCTTTTCGCTTCCCGGCTCGACGAAGAATTTTGGCTGTCGCCCCCTAACGGCATCGACGTCGCTCGCCGGACGGAAATGCGCTGCGCCGACGATGGAGCGCAGATGTTCTTCTATCGTGGCGGTCATCGCGGGGGAATTCGAAGGAGTATCCATGCTAATTTTTAGTAGCGCTCCGCGAGCCCGGCGGTCTCGATAGGGTGCGCGACGTACTCGCCGGGTTTTTCGCCACACAGTCGCGGCGTCGGAAATATTTTGGTGGGATTCGAGAGTTGCAGGGGATCGAAAGCGCAACGCACGCGTTGCATGGTTTCGAGGTCGGGTTCGGCGAACATTTTGGCCATGGCGTATTTTTTGTCCTGGCCGACGCCGTGTTCGCCGGTGATGGAG
>Ga0210410_10002069_pt1 | contig 18170 bp, 4 predicted proteins | sample IncBWC4MmetaG_FD_161058 | JGI IMG/M metagenome (GOLD analysis project Ga0210410, IMG submission 161058) | Forest soil microbial communities from Barre Woods Harvard Forest LTER site, Petersham, Massachusetts, United States - Inc-BW-C-4-M | ecosystem: Environmental > Terrestrial > Soil >... | reverse complement strand
GACAGGGAACTGCTTTGCACGCAATCCGGATAGCACCTGTATTTTCTCTGCGGGAGGCAGCTTGCTTTCCGCGGGGACCACGCCTGGCGATGGCACGCCCTCGCCGAGCAATGCGTCGTTCTTCGTTTTCACGGTGGCCGGAGGACAAGTCCGTGCCGTCTATTCCGATGCGAATGTCACCTCGACCGTGAATCAGACGCAGACGGCGCAGGTGGCGGCAGTCCCGGCTGACATTAGCGGAAATGTTCTGGTCACTACGTCGTTTGCAGTCGCTCCGGTGCAGTTGCACGGCGCTACTTCGGCGGTGGCGTCCGGACCGGCCAGTTTGTCGCTCGCTGGTGGGACCGGGACAGTGACTTTCTCGGGGATTAAGGATTCCGCTGGCAACACGGTGCCGGACGGCACCATCGTGGCGGTAACCACGGGGAATTGTATTACTCGCGACCTCAATAGCAATTGCAACTTCTCGAGTGGCGGGACGCTTGTGGATGGCACGACTTCAAGTTCCAACGCCTCCTACAAGACGTACACGGTCACGAATGGGTCCGTCACTGTGACTTATTCGACGGCGGGGGCATCCGTCGGCACCGCCACCGTTCAGTTGGCGCCTGCCAGACCGGATACCAGCGTGATTGCCAATACCAGCCTGATTGGCGGCACCTGGGCCATCACGGTGACGAATTGATGGGATTTCGATGCACATGAGTTTTTTCTGACGAGGAACGCAAGTTGAAGGAAACGTCTCAGCGAACGGTCGGATGGCGGCGCTACATTGGCGCGCTGCTGCTGTTGTGTGGCGCTGTGGTGCTCTCGCCAAAGCTGGTTCGCGCGCAAAGCGTGTTGTTGGGAGACCAGTCGGTTGAAAACCAGGTGGATATGAATGTGAAGGGGATGGCGGAGGCCTTTCAGTCTACCGCCACCACCACGGGACAGCTTTCGTATATCAATATTTATCTGGATAGTTCGTCGACGGCGGGACAAATTGTTGTGGGAATCTATGCCGACAATGGCGGCCATCCGGGAACGCTTGTTACGCAGGGAACCAGTAGCGGCCCGCTTGTCGCGGGGAATTGGAATGCGATTGCTGTTACGCCCGCCACGATTACTTCCGGCGTGCATTATTGGATCACGATTCTTGGGACGCAAAGCGGCGTTCCGCACTTCCGGGACACCACCGGCGCGGGGTGCAAGAGCGAAACGAGTTCGCAGACGACGCTGACGACTCTGCCGAGTTCCTGGACCACCGGCACGGTTTACGGAACTTGTCCCATCTCCGCTTACGGGCTGAATGGCCCGCCGATGGGAACCTCGGTGCTCATCGGGGAATTGGCTATCGAGAACTATGTCGACACTAACCCTGTGGGCAGGGCAGAGGCATTTCAGGCTACTGCCAACGCCACCGGCACGGTTACGGCGATCAATCTCTATATCGATTCCACTTCCCAGGCGCCCAATGTGTACGTCGGGTTGTATTCCGACTCGAACGGCAATCCCGGCACGTTGCTGGGGCAGGGGAATACCACGCATCCCGTTGCCGGGGCCTGGAATCAGATTTCTATTTCTTCCGCGTCGATTACTGCGGGGAAACCATATTGGATCGCCGTGCTGGGACCTCAGAGCGGGCTGATCAAATTCCGCGACCGGGCTTCGGGACCATGCCACAGCCAGACCACGGCGTCGCAAACGCTCACTTCACTGCCTGCTTCCTGGACGACGGGCACCGTTTATCCGACGTGCCCGCTGTCGGCGTACGGTATCACCACCTCGAACACACTCGTGGTGTCTCCGTCGTCGATCACATTCACTGCTCCGCAGGGAGGCGCGAATCCGGCCCCTGCAAGTCTGAGTGTTACGACCACGGGCACGGGCACGCCGGCGTTCACCGCTTCCTCGGATTCTTCCTGGCTGACGGTATCGCCTACGAGCGGTTCGATTCCCAAGGTCTTACAGGTTTCGGCTGCGGTCGGGAGTTTGACCGCGGGCACTTATACCGGCCACATCACCGTTACTTCCTCCGGGCTGCAGGGTTCGCCAACGGTGATTCCCGTCACATTTTGTGTGACGGGAGGGACTGGGCCGAACATCTCGAGTTTGTCGCCGACGTCCGGGCTCGTGGGCACATCGGTCACGATCACCGGCACCAACTTTGGCACCACCGGCACGGTCACGTTCAATGGCACGCCAGCTACACCGAGTTCCTATAGTTCCACAAGCATTAAAGTTCCCGTGCCGAGCGGCGCGACCACTGGCCCGGTGATGGTCAAAGTGGGCACGATCTCCAGCAATCCTGTGAATTTTGCGGTCACCACGTTGCCTCAGATTGTGGCGACGGCTTCGCCGGCGCCGAATGGCAATGGCTGGAACAATACCAATGTCACGGTGACGTTTACATGCGTGCCGGGCAGCAATCCCATTCAAACTTGTCCCGCTCCCATCATCGTCAGCACGGAAGGAAAGAATCAAGTCATTACGGGCACGGTGGTGGACACCGGGGGCCAAACCGCTTCGGCAAGCGTGACCGTCAGCATCGACAAGACGCCTCCAACGATCACTGCCACCCCATCGCCCGCGCCCAATGCGAACGGCTGGAACAACACCAGCGTCACGGTTTCCTTCAAGACTTCTGATGCGCTTTCCGGAGTGGATACTTGCGACCCACCGGTGACGGTCACTGCGGAGGGGACGACGGTCGTCACCGGCACGGTGAAAGACAAAGCCGGGAACACGGCCACCGTGAGCATCACCGTCAAGATCGATAAAACTCCTCCCACGATCTCGGCCGTCGTGACGCCCACGCCTGTCAACGGCATCAACACCGGTCCTGTCACGATCACGTTCACCTGCACCGATGCGCTGTCGGGAGTGGCAACGTGCCCCCCTCCTCTGAGCGTGACGACCACAGGCGGAGTCGCAAAATCCTTCAGCGGGACCGCGGTTGATGAAGCCGGCAATTCCGCCACGGCCACGGTCAGCGTCAACATTCAACCGGGAACGACGCCGCCTACGATTACCGCGGTCGCCTCACCAGCGCCAAATGCCAACGGCTGGAACAATTCAAATGTCACCGTAACGTTTACTTGCACCGCCGGCAGCAATCCGATTCAGACTTGCCCGTCGCCGGTGGTGGTGAGCACAGAAGGTGCGAACCAGGTCATCTCCGGCACCGCAACCGATACGGCAGGGAAGACGGCCACGGCGAGCGTGACGGTAAGCCTCGATAAAACGCCTCCCGTCATCACTGCGGTGCAATCGCCGGCCGCGAATGCCAACGGGTGGAACAATTCCAACGTCACCGTCACGTTCACGTGTTCGGACGCGCTTTCCGGTCTCGCGGGAACTTGCCCCGCCGCTGTCACTGTGACCACCGAAGGAACGACTCCCGTCACTGGATCGGTCACCGACAAAGCGGGCAATACGTCCTCGGCGACTGTGTCCGTAAAAATTGACAAGACGCCGCCGACGATCACTGCCGTGGCATCTTCCGCGCCCAACGCCAACGGGTGGAACAATTCGAACGTGACGGTAAACTTCACCTGCGCGGATTCCGGCTCTGGCATCGCCACTTGCCCCGCCGCAGTTACCGTTTCCACGGAGGCCGCCAATCAGGTCGTCAGCGGGACGGCCACCGACAAAGCTGGAAACACGGCCAGCACCAGCGTGTCCGTCAGCCTCGATAAGACGCCACCCACGATCACAGCCACGGTTACTCCCACGCCTGTCAATGGGATTAACACCGGTCCTGTCACGATCAGCTTTGTGTGCTCCGATGCTTTGTCCGGCGTGTCCATATGCCCGAGCGTGATCAATATCAGCACGACTTCAGGCGCTCCCCAGACATTCACAGGGACAGCCACAGATAAGGCCGGCAACTCCACCACAGCCAGCGTGGTCGTAAACATTCAGCCGCCCGCGAATCCACCGACGCTGACGCCCATCGCGGCACCCGCCGCCAATGCTGCCGGGTGGAACAACACAAATGTCACGGTCAGTTTTACGTGTACCGCTGGCAGCAACCCCATCCAAACTTGTCCTGCGCCCATTGTTGTCACCACGGAAGGCGCGAATCAATCAATCTGCGGCACAGTGACAGATACGTCGGGAAAAACTGCTACCGCCTGCTTGATGCTGAATATTGACAAGACGCCGCCAACATTGACCGCCACTCCGTCGCCTGCGCCCAATGCCGCCGGTTGGAACAAAGGGCCGGTCACGGTGACGTTTACTTGCGCGGACTCGCTCTCCGGACCCACTGGGAATCCCTCGCCCTTCGCGGACTCAACCGAAGGCATAACTCCGGTGACGGCTAGCTGTTCGGACCGGGCAGGGAATACCGGGTCGACGACGCTCACGGTAAAGATCGACGTAACGCCGCCGGTAATTGCGGCTTCCATTAGCCCAGCACCAAATGCCAGCGGGTGGAATTCCAGCAATGTTACGGTCACCTTTAACTGCACCGACAGCGGTTCCGGCGTGGCAAGCTGCAGCCCACCGGTCACCATTACGACCGAGGGAGCGGGCCAGCAAGTTACCGGCACGGCGACCGACGTTGCTGGAAATACGGCGTCGAAAACCGTCACGATCAATCTTTCGAAAACTGGGCCTAGTATCACCGCTGTTGCCTCGCCACCTCCGAATGCCGCGGGATGGAATGATTCGAACGTCACCGTGACATTTACTTGCACGGCCGGCGGGGCACCGATTGCGTCGTGCCCGGCCGCTCAGACGGTCAGCACTGAGGGCGCTGGCCAGATCATCTCCGGAACGGTCACCGACCTTGCGGGTTTGACGGCAACCGCCAGCGTGACTGTAAGTCTCGACAAGACTCCTCCCACCGGTACCGCAACGGCCACGCCTGCTCCGAACGCCGCGGGGTGGAACAATACGCCCGTCACCGTTTCATTCGCCTGTGCTGACACGCTTTCCGGAATCACTGCGAATCCTCCCAATGTCGTTGTATCTACGGAAGGGACTACTCCGGCCACCGGAACGTGTACGGACAAAGCCGGAAACACCGCGTCGGTCACACTCTCCGTCAAGATTGATAAGACGCCGCCTACGATTGTGGGCACGATTGCACCAGCACCCAACGCCAACGGATGGAACACCAGCAACGTCACGGTTTCCTTTACCTGCGCGGACTCCGGGTCCGGTGTCGCCGCTTGCTCTCCTTCGGTTCCCGTCACTACGGAAGGCGCGGGCCAATCTTTCACGGGCACCGCTACCGATTTTGCGGGCAACACCGCGACGACCACCGTGACGGTCAATCTGTCGAAGACGGCGCCAAAGATTATCGCTGTCGTTTCTCCTTCTCCCAATGCGGCCGGATGGAACAATTCCCCCGTCACCGTATCGTTTACGTGCACAGCGGGCGGAGCCCCCATCAATACCTGCCCGCCATCCCAATCGGTGAACACGGATGGCGCAAATCAATCCGTCACCGCCACCGTCACCGACGCCAGCGGAACGACCGCCACGGCGACTGCCAAAGTCAGTCTGGATAGAACTCCGCCGACCATCACGGCGACGCCCACACCTTCTCCCAACGCCAACGGCTATTACACTTCCGCGGTCACCGTTAACTTTGTCTGCGCGGATGCGCTTTCCGGCGTTGCCATCTGCCCGTCGCCCGTTACGATTTCGACCGAGGGTTCGAATCAATCTGTAACTGGGACCGCCGTAGATGTCGCCGGCAATTCCGCGTTGGCTTCGATTTCCCTGAACATCGAAAAATCGCTGCCCACCATCACGGCGAGCGTTGCGCCGCCGCCAAATGCCGCGGGCTGGAACAATACGGACGTTACGATTACCTACAACTGTGCGGCTACCGTCTCCATGATTTCCAATTGCCCGCCTCCTAAGACTGTCTCCACCGAAGGCGCGGGTCAGATCATTACAGCTACGGTCGCGGACGGGGCGGGGAATCAGGCCACGACTTCCGTCACGCTCAATATCGATAAAACAGCCCCGACTATCCTGCAACTGGTGACGCCAAGCCAGCTATCCAGCACCGGATCCGCGGTGGTCACTCTGACCGCCACGGACAATATCGCGGTGGCCTCGGTCATCTTCTCGGTGAACGGCGCTCCCGTGGCGACGCTCTTCTCTCAGCCGTATCAATTCACGCTGACCGTTCCGTCTACCGCCAACGTTGGCGATACTCTGGTCGTGACCGCCGCAGTTTCCGACTTGGCGGGCAATACCAATACCGCAAGCCGCGGCGTTACCGTGGTTGCCAACGGCGTGGTCGTCGGCCAGGTGCTGTCCGACTTAAATGGCCTGCCTTTGCAAAATGCGATCGTGCAGGTAGTGGGTGCCTCGCTGCAGACGAGTTCGGATCCTGCGGGCCGGTACACCATTCCCGTAAGCAGCAATCATCTTTTCCTGCAGGTTACGCAGCCCGCCGATCCGATCGCGCAGACGCCGGCGTCTGTCACCGTGGAGCGCGAGGTTTTCGTGCAGTCCGGCGTGGGCACCGTCCCGGTCGACGCGCGCCTCACGCCCATCGCAGCGCCTGTGAGTATTGACGCCAACGGAGGGACGCTTACGGCCGCTACCGTGACGGTTACTGTCCCAGCGAATTCCGTCCCAGCAGCAACTCCGTTCTATTTGACGACACTCTCTGGTCAGGGGCTGCCTGGACTCCTACCGCTTGGCTGGTCGCCAGTTGTGGTGTTCGACCTGCGCTCGGATGCTGCAACCTCCGTTCAATTCACCACGAATTTCACGCAGTTGCCGCAAAACCAATCGCTGCAGTTGGTCACCTACAACGCGGGTATCCATGCCTGGACCATGGTCACGCCAAACCTCACCAGCACCGACGGCACGCTGCCATCTCTGCTTCCCACGGTCGGCAGCTACGCTCTCGTTCTCGCGGACACCACCATCCCAACGCTCACTGTCCCTGCGAGTGGCCAACCGCTCCCCGGCTCCGCCATGGTTCTTCTGCCGCCGGACGCTACCAGCTCCGGGTCGCTGAATCCTGCCAGTATTCCCCCGACCGGCGGCACTTCCACGGCCACGCTTCCCGTGCAGTCCTCCGTGGCGCTGCCTTCCGGCACGGTGATTCAATCGAATTTGACGGAACGTTACACGCTTACCACCGGCACCATCATCGCCGACCAGGCGCGCAGTGAAGATATCGTTTTGTACGACTTTCAAGCGCCTCCGGGAGCCGCCGCCGTAGCGACGTTCCCGGTTACGCCCTCGCATACGTTCCAGATCTCCAGTTTGCAGTCCGGCAAAGTCCATCTCGACATTCTGGCTGGACGCGAGAGCGTGCGCGGAGACACCGGTGGGAACACCGCCGTCGTTGTGCAATCCGGTGACGCCACGTTGGCGATAGCCGCCGGGTCGCTGACGCAAAACACGGCCATCAATGTCACTCCCGAAACGATCGCGGACTTTTTGCCGTCCGTCAGCGGCCTGACTCCGCTGGCCCAGTATGTTTTGGATTTCTCGGATCAAATGCTGACTGCACCCGCCCAGCTCTCCGCCAGCGCGGGTAGCGCGCAGCCGGGTGACAATTTGTTGCTGGTGTTAATTCAGCGCTCCAAAGGCGTACCGCAACTCGTGGTGGTCAGCCTCGCGCAGGTTACTGGAAATCAGATGGTCTCGCAGCCCTATCCCGGTCTCCCCGGCATTATTCAGGGCGGCGAATATGTCTTTTACAAATCCGTGCAGCCCATTGGATTCGTTGCGGGGGCAGTTTCCGCCAATGGCACCCCGGTCACCGCGCTCGTGCAGTCGGACATGCTTCCATTCGTCACGGTCGCAAGCATGAGCGGGCAGTACATTTTGCCGGTGGTCGCGGGCGCGGCGAATCTGACCGCTTCTCTGGCGAAAACCGCGCTGGTCGGCGGCGGCAGCATCTCCGTGCTTGCCGGGCAGACGGCCACGCTGAATCTCACCCTCACCGGGTCAGTTGAATCTGCCACTGTCACTCCGCCCGACGGTACGGTGGGCGCATCGCTCACTCCGGAAATCGATGTCGTGGCCCCCGACGCTTTCAACGTATCGACCGTAACGGCCGCCAACGTGCAACTCTTCCAGGTCGGCGGCACTTCCGGCAATCAGCCAGTCGCCGTCCAGTTTGTGTTCTCGCAAGCGGGCAAACAGTTGGCGGTTTTCCCGTTGTCTGGTTTGCAGCCCTCGACCAAATACACATTCCAGGCCTCCGGGTTGGCCAACATGGCGGGTGGTCTGATTATCGTTCCTACGGTTTCCTTCACCACCCAGGCGAACACTCCGCCTGCGTTCAATCCGAACGCTCTTGTGTTCGGCATGCCCGATCAAAACGGGAACGTGCAGGTCACTGCCCCAGCGGGCTCTTTTCCTCCGGCTACGACGATCCTCATCGTCGACCAGACCAACGGCGTGGTCCTCTCGCTAACCGCCTTCAACGATGGCTCCGTGACAGGCCAAATGCCCGCCACCATCAACGACACGCTGGTAGTCACCATCACCGCTCCTGACAAAACTACGGCCACGCTCACCATCAGCCAGTTCGTCGCGCCCGATGGCACCACCGCAATCGGTCCGGGTGGAGGGACCGTTGCTGGCCCCGGTAACACTGGCCTGATCATCCCTGCTGGTGCCGTCAGTCGGGGTGTCACATTCAAACTTACACCGCTCGACCAAACCGCATTTCCCACGCTGCCAACGTGGCAAGGAGCTAATTTCGGCAGTGGTCTGCATATCGATGCCCCTGCCATGCCCGTCTTCAACAAGGAAGTGAAGCTGGCGTTTCCTGTTCCTGCTGGGGCGCCCAAGAACGCTTTCTATTACGTCTATCGGCGCCTCACGGACCAGAATGGCAACGTCTATTTCGAAACCATCGACCATGCTTTCGTGCAAGGCACGGGTGCAAGCGCCCAGGTGGTTACCGCCTCACCGCCGTTCTGCGGTTACCATAACCCCATCGGGAACTTCAATGTTGCTGTCGCGGCCAGCGGTGCAGCCGCTTTCATTCCGCAGTTTTCGCCGATCCAGGATTTCATCATTATGTGGGACATTCCCCAGACGGATCCCAATCTTCCTGGGGTCGCTTCTCAGGGGCTCATCGTCGGCCTCATTCAGCAGATTGTGCCCGCTACGGCCACCACGCTGCAAACCACGCAACCCTACTCGGACTATGTCATGGTCACGTTGGACGGAAACTCCAATGCCGTAGCGGTCTATGACCCAGCGTGCTCGACGTTTAGCATGTTCGATCCGCAGTTTGGCGGAGGAACGCGAAGCGTCACGGCCAAGGGTCCGGCCATCATGAGAAATGGCAACACACAGCCAAATACGGTCATTCACGCCATCGTCGATGAGGTAAACGGAATACAGGCGAACGACGCGACTTACGCTATCTACGCTGGCCTAGAAGCCCAGTACCGCAACATTGGCCGCGTTAACTTCAATTTTCCTCCGTCAACACCGCCGCCTCCCCCGCCACAGATCAACATCATGTTGTACACGCTGGATTCGAACAATCTGCGGGTGCCTGTGAAAGGCGTGGTGCAGTCCGGCACGCAGATGGTAATCGCGTTCCAGACCTCTTTGTTGATGGCGGGCGCGAGTGTAAACGGTGTACAGCAGAATATCGTTCAGGACTATGGGGACGGTCATAACGAACCCTTGCTCGCAACCTCGCGCATCCAGGGCTTCTATTCCCCTGGCGTACCTGGTGTGTACACCGTCACGGCGATTGCCGAGCCGCAAGGATCGACGCAAACGGTTAGCGTTAGCACCAACTTCCTGGTGGTTGGTGTAGGCGGTGGCAACACAGGCATTACGAAAGGTCAGGCCCCGGAAGTCGTTTATACCGTGCCCGCGAACAACGCGCAGAATGTGTCCACGACGGTATTTCCACAGATTGTTTTCAGCGAGCCGGTCACCAGTGTCATTTCGAAAAACGTGACGCTCGCTCTCCAGTCTTCCCCAACTTCCCCAGTCCCGCTCAACCTGATCGGAGTGAAGACTGACGGGACGATCGCGAATCCGGTGGGCGCCACAGATGCGATCGTTTCCCTCACGATTGAGCCGCTGACCGGGCTGCAATTCGGTCAAACCTACACGATCAATCTAAATCAGAACATTCAAAACAATTGTGCCAGCAACACCCTGGCTCCGGACGGTACGCAGCTGATCACGGATCAGAATACTCCGCCCCTTTGCCTGCCTAACTTTACGTCGAGTTTCACGACCTTTGGCCCTTCGCAACTGGGCCAGGTCAATTCCATGCAATACGAGATTCTTACTCGCCCCGTTGCGATCGGCCAGCGCGCCTACGCCGGCGAGTTTGTAAACTCCGCGGTCAGCGGCGTGGGCGTCTTCGATATTTCCAATCCGGCAAATCCGCAAGACGAAGGGGTGAAAGCTTCGTTTATTGGCAGGGTGACGGATGCCGCCGGCCTCGCGAATTCGCCTGCCAATAACGGCGGTGGCGTAATTGCCTTTGCGGCCGGCACAGCGGTTGATAACGCCATTCCCGGCAATGTTTATCTCTATGACCTAAAGTCCCCGGATCAGCCGACGCTCTTTGGTGCGGTCAGCGTCAGCACGAGCGCCACGCAGGCGGGCATCGCTTTGCGGTTGTTTATGAAAGACCAGTTCCTGTACGCCAGCACGTTCCTGCAGGGCTTGCAAGTCATCGATGTTGGTCAGGCGATTCAAGAGTATGCGAGTACGAGTCCAAGCACTCGGGGCCAGGCGTTGAGCACCGAAGGCGATGGATTTGCCATGGACACCATAGTGAATAACATTCAGTTGCCGCTTCCCAACCAAGGTGGGACGGCAACCATGTTCGACTTGGCGGTCGATGATTTTGTGCTGAGTGGAGGCGGTTCTGGCAGTTCGCCGGCAACGCAACCGCTCATCGTTGCAACAGGACAGCCAGTGCCACTCGTGGTGGCCGATCCGCTCTTGGGGGGGCTGCAGGCCGTGGTCTACCCGCCGGCTACGGGAGGTGGCCTCAGCCAGCCTACGTTGATGGCCACCAGAATGAATCAAGACACTTCCACGCCACCAACGCCGGCCATTTTCTGCCTGGGTCATTATGTGGCGTTGGGGACCATTCCAGTAACCACGCAAACGACCAATGGTACCGTGACGACAGTGATGACGGCGAACAAGCACATTGCCTTGCTAGCAGGTTTCGGTGTCATCAATCCCGCGCAAGGGGCAACGTGCAGCGCGGCGACGAAATATTCGCCGATGTTGATGACCTTTGACTTGAGCGCGCCGTATTCGTCCGGACAGCCCTACACTCCCAAGCCGATGGGCTATTTCCCGCTCGCTTCCACCGCCACGGATATTCTGTTGCGCGGTTCCATCGCCTTAGTGGCTACAGGAACGGATATCCTGGTCGTAAACTTGTCGGACCCGACGCAACCTGTCGATGGCGGCAAGATTTCCTGCGGACCTAGCGGTACCACTTGCAACTTTGGAAATGGGATCGCGCTCACATCTTCAGGCTTAATCGTTTCGACTTCAATGACTCCCTTAACTAACGCTTCCGTTCCGGGAAGTCTGCATATTGCAGCGATCGATCCCAGACTGAACATCTCCTTGGTAGATCCACAGGTCGTCTACGTAGGTAACGACGGCAAGACCATACAGGACTTGCAATTTCAAGTTCAGGTTCCAGCGAACTTTGAGACTTTGACCAACGCGACAGTCACTCTCATGGACGGCACAAATGCGGCAACCAGCGTTAAGGTCGGGACGTTGGTGGCGGGAGCGCAGCAAATGGTGACGGTCCCGAAGGGCACTCAACTCAGTGTCCCAACGGATGCGTTGCTAGTTTCCGTGCTGGCCCCTGCCGGTAACACTCCATCGGTTTCAAACGCCGTGATGGCTCCTGTCTACGGCCCCGGCGCGTTGCCTCCGGCGCCCGCGATCCCCACTCCAGTTTGCCTGAACACACAGGATCCGCCCGTGAACACGCCGGGGAGTCCGCCCGTCGCGACACCTGCTCCGACAACTCCCACGACAACTGGGCCAACTCCTAGTTTCACTCCCTTGTGTGGCTCATCAGCGGTGTTGACGCGCGTCGCTCCAGAGTTGACTGTCGCCGGGAGTGGAGCCGTTCCAGTCACGTTAACGGGTATCAATCTAAATTCCCTTCAGCAGATCTTTGCGCGGATCCCCGGCGGGACGTGGCAGATGGTTGCCGTCACTCCCACGAGTACAACTTCCGCTAGCGCAATCATTCCGGCCGGGCTGCTCGGGAATTCCGGCTTCGTGGAACTGAATACTACCGCTGACGATGCTTATTCGCTCGCCTTCATGATTGCCTCTCCCACGCTGCCTACACCCAGCTCATCCCCACTCGATGTTTTTATCAAATCGACCAGTCCCAGCGACATCGGACCTGAGAATGTGATTCTGACGGTGAGTGGGTCCGGGCTCAAATCCGGCATGCAGCTCGTCTATGGCCGGCAGGGAGTGCCTGGCGTTGCTCTGCCCACAACTCTCTCGAATGGGGCGCTGATAACCCCACTGGGTCCCTACTTTGGGGCCGCGGGAGATCTTGAAGTCTATGTGATGTCCTCGGATAAAACGCAGATCTCGTATCCCTTTGGAGTAAGTTCAGGCCAGACTTTGGGAACCGCGGCGGGGATTGCCAACGGCGAGACGGCCTTGCTCGGCGCTTATATGCCGGAATCGGAACCGGTCGGCGCCGTATCCGTCAGTTCGGTGAGCATTCCCCTTACGCGCTATACCTATCAGACCGGCGATTCCACGAATGTGACTGTGCAATTGCAGGGTGTGAATCTGACGAGCGGGATGACGGCGCAATTCCAGTCTGTACAGGGCAATGATCCCGGGGGCACACCCAATGTCGTAACGGCGTCCCTATCTGGCGTCACCACGATTCCCGATCCTTCCGGGCTCGGCGGGGCTACCTCGCCCGTCCCGGACAATTTCAACTCCAACATTTTTGCTTCCGCCCAGGCCACTATCCCGCGGAAATTCATTGGCACGCTGGTCACAACCGCCGTACTTGCCGGCACAGGTGCATCCTCGAATATCACTTCCTCGGCGAGCATCACACTCGACAAGGAAAAGGGTATTGTGGATATTCCTCTCGGTGGGCGTCTCGAGGTCCAGCTTTATCAGGATGCTGGGAAGAATCTTTACATTTACGCTCCTGTTATGGATTCGCAGCCCCCGGCAAACTCAACGCTAGTGGCCAGCGCCGGCGCCTCACTTAGCTTCCCGACGAATTCCGGAAGCGCTATCTTCCCAACGTATAACGGAGACTCCAAGAACGGCCCGTACGCCCAGGAAGAGGTCGAAACTCAGGGCGGCACCGCTCACATCTACCTTCGCGGCATGCACCTTACGATGGAACCCTTGCAACCGGGACAGGAGCCCCAGCGCCGGGTGGTGGTGCCCTCCACGTTCAAAACCATGTCGCCCCCCGACTCCACACCGCGCCAGTCCATCCGCATCCTGATGACCATGCAATCCTCGCAGAACAGCGCGGCGCCCACGGCGGACGCGTGCACTTTGCCGGGGAACGTTTGCAGGGATTTCGACGTGACATTACAACCCATGGGACCGTTCGACGATTATGATGTCCAGATCGGGACTGCCGCCGACGAAGCCGGTATCCCTGCGCCTTTCATGAAGTCGCAATTCCTGCATGATACGTCCCTTGGCAAATGGAATTTCAGGTATCAGCTGACCAGCGTAGACTTCAAGATGATCTCGGGCGATCAGCCCAACACCGTGTTGTTCCCGTATCTATCTCCCTACGTTACCTCCGGTACGGCTGTCCTTGGCACCCCTCTTACCAAATACTTTTTGGCTTCCGATGCGACGGGCGCCGGTTCGAATATTTACACGCTGCCTTCGTTTACCGGTTCGCTCAGCCTGTTCACCACTCTTCCGGTGGTATTTAACAATGACTTGCGGAATGAAAGTTGCGAGCCCAGCAGATGCGGCGTGAAGGTATACCGGACGACGGACATACTCCTCTCGGATGGAACCTCGAAGACAGATATCAAGCCCCGCGAACAGTTCAGTCTGGTGCGCGGCGATCCCACTTGGAGAAAGAATTGCTACCCCGTGGCTCCGTGCAGATCCGCGGGCATCTTTGTCCCCGCGGCGGCACTGGAATCCAACGCCGGTTCGGATTTGAATCCAGGCGAAGTCCTGGTCGACTACAAGACCGGTGTACTGACATTTCCTCCGGGTGTCCAACTGACGCAGCAGCCAACCGTGCCTTGCCCGAGTCCGCAAAACGCGCAGTTGACTTGCACGACCGCGCAGCGCATCCGCGTGGACTATGTGGTCGCTAGCGCAGGGCAGACTTTCGGGGATGGCGTGCAGACCGCACTTAACGCGACACCCGCTCTCCCCCCACCGGGAGGCTCAACACCTCCCGCCTTTATGAACGCGCGGCCTGCTCCTTCTTTCCTGGACTTCAACCAGCATCGTGTCTATCCCGGCTTTTCGCCGCGCAAAACTCAGTGCGCTTACATAAGCGCGAATTTGACGAACGAAGCAGGCCACAAGGATTTCTTCACTGAATTTCTGGGGAACTCCCAGACGGACTCCTATATCGAGTTTGTCGCCGCCGTCAATCCCAGCATCACCGGGGCGTCCCCAGTCTTCACCCCCACGACCGTGCGCGACCAGCGGTTCTGCTTGGCTACTGCCCAGTTCTACGCTGCATCGTCTTACGGCATCAGCTTGGTTTCTCCCGCGGATTGGCAATCCCAGGGCTCTTTCCCGCAGGCTTCACAAATGCTGCCCAATCCCATCTACGCCCCGATCCTCGACATCACGAACACGGCCACCCCCATATACACCTTGCTGACGGACTACCACACCGGTGCGCTCCTCACCGGCGCCCGTTTGCACCAGATCGCAGCTACCGCAGCTGCGGCTGCCGCTGCCGCTTCCTCTTCGACCGCTACCCCGGGCCCGACGAATCGCATGGCCTACGAAACGTCTTGGTCCGGAACCTTTGCTGGGTACAATAAGAGCGGGTTCGGCTACACGCTGGCGGCTGACAAACGCAGCGGCATCATCACGCAAGGATCGGCATGCTTCGAGCCTGCTCTCCTCATCTCCGCGGCGAATCTTCCGGCCTGCAACTTCCCCGCGGCTTCGGCTCCCCCTCCGCTATTTCCACCGCTTCCAGGCGGACCTTGATCCTGCGCCTGCTCCGTAGGCTGCTTTTGTATCTAGCCTGTGGAGGAGTCTCATCTGCTTCTTCGCAGTACGACGCTTACCAAGTCGCTCTGCATCTTCAGGCATGCACGAACAGACCTGTATTCTTTCTCCTGCCGCTGGCGAACCGGCTTGCCACGGACACACTCCCTCCCTGTGAGCGGGATTCTTTGATGGCCTACCTGGCACCGCAGGGGCTTAAGGTCGTGTGGGAAGACAATGTGCTGCTCATCATGGACTCGCGCGTTTCCTATCCCATAGCTACCTGGCAGGACTGGTCGGACGTGAGGCTGGATGTTTCCGTGCGCCCACCAACGGAAAACGAGCGTCCTCGAGACATGGATTTTGATGACGATTACAAGTTTGTTCCTGCTCGACGGACTCTTACCACGGATGAGCTGGAATCGGCGGGGAAATGGATTCTTCAAAACCTCCCCATGCCCCCCATCTCTTTTCCGGCATATTGTCCTCGTTGCGGTGATCCGCCGCATACCGCGGTCATAAATCTTCAAATGGTTCTTGAGGGTGTGAAGCTGTCTCGTGAGGGGCCGGAGCGAATCATTGGCAGGATTTCCGGGAATGAGGCGAGCCGGGTTCTGGTGGGCCGATTGGTCAAAGGCCTGTTCTCCCTGGAGTGGATTTCGCCCCTGTTGGAGCCTGGGGGTCAAGTGCTGATCTACCGGGATGTCGATGCGGATGGTGTAGGCGAGATCTGGTCGTTGTCTTCATACCGTGGAGTTGGGGATAAGGTTTGGGAACTTTCCATTTTCAGCCTGCAGGGGCGCGAACTCACTCGGGATGCTGGTGAGTGCGATTGGGCGGTGACTTCCTCTCTGCCATCTTCTCCGCTGGCTGCTGCGTGTCCCATTGTTGGATTGCCGGCGATCGATCACTTTGTGGGCAAGGACGGAAAAGTGAAAATCGAAGCGGTAAGAGATTTCACCAATAATCCGCAGCCACGGCGTTTATACGAATTCATCGGAGGTAGATACGTTTGGATTAGGCCTGGATCGGCCCCGAACAAATGACGCTGAAATCCGGGGAATGGAAATAGCCGCAGCGAAGTCCAACGTGGCGTAAATCCCTTTAGCCTTTATGCAGTGAAGTGGGACGCAGCAGCCGCTTGGGGCCGCTTACAAACACATTGCCGCGCTCATAAAAGCGAAAGTGCCTGTCGGCGGCGCGGGAGATACCGATGCGCACGGTCTTGCCGATGGGGCCGATTGGGTGTGCACTGGCTGGAATGCTGACACCTAGCCACAACGGGCCGGGGGCGCAGAGATCGAGCCCGTCGTGGCGCCGATCGATTTGCAACGCGGCTGCGAGCCGCCCTGGGCCGCGCGTTAGGTCGAGCAGCCGCGACGTTTTGCGGTGGCGCTGCATGAGTTCGATGCCCTCAAGCGGTTCAAGTCCCCGGATGAGGATGCCGCCAGCCGTGCCTTCTGGTTCGGCGGAAACATTCAGCATGAAGTGCGCGCCGTAGTTGAAAAAGACGTACGCGTGCCCCGGCGCGAGATACATGGAGCGGATGCGCGGCGTTGGTCCGCGGTAGTGATGACCGGCAGGATCGCCGGGAGGATATGCTTCCGCTTCAACGATGCGTCCGCTCACCCGTCCTGCCGGAAGATCGTGGACGACGATCTTGCCGATGAGGAAACGCGTGAGCGCCACGGTCCCGACAGGCAGTTCCGAACGGCGCAGGCGTCGAATGGAAAACTTGCGGGCGCGGGCGTCCACAGTCGAAAATGATACACCACCGCGCAACGACGCGGAGTGCCCCCGTGGAGCCGCGATCCCGCCCAAACTTACAGATAGACGGCCAAGCGAAGAAAACCAATATCGAATTTACTTCGAGCCGTGATGTTCTGCATGCAACTTCGCGGCCTCACCCGAATGGTGGGAAGCATGATGGTGATGCCCATGAGCGGTATGTGCGTGGTGCGCTGCTTTTTCGTGGTTGCCGGCTTCATGGTGCTTGGCGGCCTCATGGTGATGTCTGGCAGCGCGCTCGTGGTGTTCGGCGGCTTTGCGATGATGCTCGACGGCGTGTTGCGACATGGCGGGATCCTCCTTTTTACAGCGCCCCCCAAGCTACTCTTCCAAATGTGAATGATTCATTTCAATTTGCGAAAAGTATGGCGAGGCACGGGGGGCAAGAGAAGCACGGCAGGCTGCCCCTCTGTGGCCTTGCTGGTCGGCTGGCGTGCTAAGAAATTTAGCTTTCGAGCGAAATGGCGATCTTCCCGAAGTGCTGGGCACTTTCCATATAGCGCAGCGCTTCGCGCGATTCCGCGAAGGGAAAAACGCGGTCGATGACCGGCTTCAACTGATTGACGGTGATGGCGCGGTTCATGGCTTCGAACATTTCCACGGAGCCCACGTAAATGCCTTGCACGCGCACGTTGCCTGCGAAGATGGCCCCGATATGAAGGTTCTCGCTGATGCCGGCAAGGATGCCGATCAGACTGACCTGGCCGGCAACCTTGACAGAACGCAGCGAACGAGCAAGCGTCCCGGTGCCGCCGACCTCCAGCACGACATCCACGCCTTCGCCGTCCGTCAGACGAAAAACTTCCTTGTCCCATTCGGGAGTTCGTTTGTAATTGATGGTTTCATCCGCGCCGAGGGCCTTGGCGCGAGCGAGTTTTTCGTCGCTGCTGGAAGTGATGATGGTACGGGCTCCGTGCATCTTGGCGAGCTGCAATCCAAAAATAGAAACACCGCCGGTGCCGAGCAACAGGACGGTCTGTCCGCTGCGCAGATGCGCCGTAGGCACCAGCGCGTGCCACGCGGTGAGGGCGGCGCAGGGAAGCGTGGCGGCTTCTTCGTAAGAAAGATGAGCGGGCACGGCGACGAGTCCGTGCTGATCGAAGACACGCGCGCCCACAAGCACGCCGTCGACGGAGCCGCCAAGCGCGGACTTGTGAACCGCGCGTGTAAATGTGCCGCCGAACCAGTTTTGGAAGAACGAACTGGCCACACGGTCGCCGGGTTTGAAG
>Ga0210410_10002067_pt1 | contig 18181 bp, 16 predicted proteins | sample IncBWC4MmetaG_FD_161058 | JGI IMG/M metagenome (GOLD analysis project Ga0210410, IMG submission 161058) | Forest soil microbial communities from Barre Woods Harvard Forest LTER site, Petersham, Massachusetts, United States - Inc-BW-C-4-M | ecosystem: Environmental > Terrestrial > Soil >... | reverse complement strand
GTCTTTCCACTCCGCCATGGTCAGCCCTCCGAGAGCCGACCACCCATGAATCACTGAAAAATTGATTCGGGAATCCTAAAAATCGCGGCAAACCAACGATCTGCCAAAGTAGTGCTAGCCATCAAGGGAGTTGACGCCGCCATGCGGGAGCACGACATATGCCGTGCTGTCAGATCCAGGCCGCTTGGGAGCAAGATATGGACGCGCCGCTAAACATCGGTTCCGCCGCCACGCAGCCTGAGAGCGACGTCGTGCACTGGCTGACGAATGAAACGCGCGAGGAGCGCTTCATTGACAACATCTTCGCCGAGATGGGGATCCGGCTTCAGCGCGCCGGCATTCCCGTCAAGCGGGCGACGCTTCATCTTCTGATCTATCATCCGCAATGGCTCGGCGCCCGGATCATGTGGGCCGACGGAATGCGTGAATCCGAAATTGCGCGGGTCGACTACGATGTCAGGGAGCGATCTGAATATATCGGCAGTCCTGCCAATGAAATCCAGGACGGTGCTACCGAGGTGCGCGAAAATCTCGAACGCGATCCGTCGTTGGGCCGCCAGCACGCCGTCTATGACGAGATGCGGGCGAAGGGCCTGACCGACTATGTGGCGTGGCCGCTTTATCATACGCTCGGCAAGCGGCACATCGTGACCTTTGCGACCGACCGTCCCGGCGGATTCGACGACGCCCATATTGCCAGCCTGAAGCGGCTGTTGCCGGTGCTGGCGCTGGTCAGCGAAATCCGCATGAAGAACCGGCTGGCGCGAACCCTGCTTGAAACCTATGTCGGGACCCATGCCGGCGAGCTCATTCTGGCCGGCGCCACAAGGCGCGGCACTGGGACCACGGTGCGCGCCGCGATCATGATCTGCGATCTGCGCGATTTCACCCGGATATCCGACAACTGGCCGCGCGATGACGTGATCGATCTCCTGAACGACTATTTCGACGCGATCTCGGAGCCGGTTGCGCGACATGGCGGCGAAATATTGAAGTTCATGGGTGATGGTTTGCTTGCCATCTTTCCGCTCAGCGAGCCTTCAGCCTGCGCCAATCTGCTGCATGCCGTAACCGAGGCGCGTCAGGCCATGGCCGCCCTGAACGAAAAGAACAACGGCTCCGGACGTGCGCCGCTGAATTTCGGCATCGGCCTCCATGTCGGCGACGTCATGTACGGCAATATCGGGTCCCGCACCCGGCTCGACTTCACCGTCATCGGTCCCGCGGTCAACATGGCCTCGCGTCTGGAGACCCTTACCAAGCAATTCGGGAAACCCGTGCTGCTGTCCCGCGCTTTCGCCGACTTTGTTGAACGCGATTTTGCGCTCGAGCACGTCGGCGAGCATTCAGTGCGCGGCTTCAGCGATCCCATCGAGCTGTTTGCGTATCACGGCTGAAGGCGCTGACCCCGCGCGCCTAGCTGCCGGCAAAGGTCGGCTTGCGCTTTTCGACAAAGGCGCGAACCGCCTCCTTGTGGTCGTTGGTGCGCGCGGCGCGCACCATATTCTCGGCTTCCTGGTCCATCGAGGAGAGCAAGTCGGTCGTCAGCGCGTGGTCGAGATTGTCCTTGATCCGGCCGAACGCAAATGCTGGTCCCTGCGCCAGTTGCCGGGCAAGCTCTGAGGCGGCGCTGCGCAGCTCGGCATCGGGCACGACGCGGTTGATCAGGCCCAGCGCCTCGCAGCGCCGTGCATCGAGCCGTTCCGACAGGAACATCAGCTCACGCGCTCGTGCAGTGCCGGTGAGGCGAGTGAGCAGCCAGGCGATGCCGTAATCGCCGGTCAGCCCGATCCGGGCATAGCCGGTCGACATGATCGCCGACTCCGCGGCGATGCGAATGTCGCAGGCGAGTGCGATCGCCATGCCAGCGCCCGCGGCCGGGCCGGGAAGGGCCGCAACGGTCGGCTTGCGCACTGCTACGAGCGCACCGGTCAAAGTGCGCTGCTTGGTCCGGAGATTAGCGATGCGGTCTTCGAGCGGGGTTTCCGTCTTCGGCGCGCCGTCACCCATTCCCTTGACGTCGCCGCCGGCACAGAAGGCCGTGCCGGCGCCGGTGATCAGGATCGCTCCCACCGAGGAATCCTCGCCGCATTGCTTGATCATCCGGCGCAGTGCCGGGGTCAACCTGTCCGACAATGCGTTCCGCGCTTCCGGCCGATTCAGCGTGATGGTCGCGACCCGATCCTCGATCTCGCACAACAATTCGTCCGTGCCGGTGTCGATCAATTGCCTTGTCATCGATCTGCTCCCTGGTCTTTTTGATATGAAGACCATAATATATAAATTCCAAAAAGGAACTATTATTCGGATCGAGGGTGAACTTTGCCGACTGTTCCCCGCGAAATTGTGGTGCAGTAAGTATCGAATAAAACAGCGATAATCTGAGGATAGTTGGTGTTTCGAAGATGCGGCTGATGGGTGCGCGACGATCCGACGCGTTCGGTCCCCGCGAGTGGATCGCTTGACAAGTTCAAAAATAGAACTGTAGCTTGCCGGCCGTCGTGGACCCTGTCCGCGGCGCCAACAAGAAAGCCGCGCCTTTGGGCAAGGCGGCCCTGGCCGAGACAGAAGGAGGAAAGGGCGATGTTCAGAGCACTCGCGTTCGGCTGTGCGCTCAGTTTCGCGCTGGCGATATCGGCCTTTGCCGCCGATACGCCTGGAGTCACCGCGACCGAGATCAAGGTTGGCGGGATCTTTCCCTTTAGCGGGCCGGCGTCATCGATCGGGCTGGTCGGCCGTGGCATCCTGGCCTATGTGCAATCCATCAACGACCGCGGCGGCATCAACGGGCGCAAGATCAACTACATCGCCTATGACGATGCCTATAGTCCGCCGAAGTCGGTCGAGCACGCCCGCAAGCTCGTCGAGAGCGACGAGATCGCCTTCATGTTCAGCCAGCTCGGCACACCGGGCAATACGGCGACGGCAAAATACCTGAAATCGCGGGGCGTGCCGACGATCGCGATCGTCTCCGGCTCGAGCAAGTTCACCGATGTCGCGAATTTCCCGCTGACCACCACGAGCCTCGTGAGCTTCGACACTGAGGGGCGGATCTACGCGAAATATCTCACCAGGACGCTGCCGGACGCGAAATACGCGATCCTCTATCAGAATGATGACCTCGGAAAGGACTACGTCAACGCGTTCAAGGAGGTGCTGAAGGGCGATTTCGACAAGAAGGTCGTGGCGGTCTCCTACGAGCTGAGCGAACCGACGATCGAATCGCAGGTGGTCAGCCTGAAGAATTCAGGCGCTGCCGCGCTGCTCGTGGCCGGCACGCCGAAATTCGCGGCGCAGGCCATCCGAAAGGCGCATGAGCTGAATTGGAAACCTCTGATCGTCCTGAATTACCCGTCCGGCTCCGTCGGCGCCACCCTGAAGCCCGCAGGTCTCGATGTCTCCACGGGCGTCGTCGTTGGCACCATCACAAAGGATGCGACCGATTCGATCTGGGATCAGGACGAGGGCATGAAGAATTTCCGGGCCTTCGTCGACAAATACATGCCCGGCATCGACATCGCCGACAACAACTACCTGTTCGGCTACACGCAGGGAATGCTGCTCGAGCAGCTCATCAAGCAGTGCGGCGACGACCTGTCGCGGGAAAACATCATCAAGCAGGCGAGAAGCTTCCACGACGTCGCGCTGCCGACGGTGCAGCCCGGCATCAAGATCAACACCTCGGACAAGGTCAATATGAACTACACCCAGATGGGGCTGCAGCGGTGGACAGGAACGCATTGGGACCTGTTCGGCGAGGTGCAGGATGCTGTATCCGAGTGATTGACGCCGGGTCGATGTCAGGCCGCGCCGGCGCGCGATGCGGCCTTGGCGTTTCGCTCGATGGTGCGCTTGGCGGCCGACGGACGCGCGCCGGGACCGGGACGCGTCGTGACTTCCTTGGCCATCAGCGGCTCGCCGCATTCGGAGCAGACCATCACCGGATTGAAGATCTTGCCGCATTTCTTGTGCTCATGCAGCAGCGGCCGCCCGCGCTCGTCGACCATATGGGTGTCGCCCCAATGCACGATCGCCATCATGATCGGATAAAGATCGAGGCCCTTCTGGGTGAGGATATATTCGTGGCGCTTCGGCGATTCCTGGTAGGGGACGCGGCGCAGGATGCCGGTCCGGACCAGCTTCTTCAGCCGTTCGGCGAGCAGATGGCGGGTGATACCGAGCGCCGACTGGAACCCCTCAAAGCGCCGCGTGCGCAGGAAGCATTCGCGCAGGATCAGCAATGTCCAGCGGTCGCCGATCACGCCGATCGTCCGCGCCACCGAGCACGCCTCTTCCTCTAATTCGTCCCACTTCATTCCTCTCTCCACCTTGCGCGCCGTCATTACCGAAGCCGAACGGCGCGGCAATCGCATTCTAAATAGGTACTTAGGCCGAAACAACCACCCAGGCCGGAATCGATGGCTAGTCTAAGCCCTGACGGGCCCGATTGGAATTGACAGTTCAATTTTAGAACTATAGGAAGGGAGGGCGGGTCACGCCGGCGGTTTTGCCCGCCAAAAGATGATCCATGCTCGCGAGGAGAGGCCGGTGGCAAATCCCCCCAAGGTGGAATTTCAGTTCGATTTCGGCAGTCCCAACGCCTATCTGGCGGAGCTGTTGATCCCGTCGATCGAACGGCGAACCGGGGTAAAATTCGAATATGTGCCGGTCCTGCTCGGCGGCATCTACAAGGCCACCGGCAGCATGTCGCCGAGCGACTCGCTGCGCGGCATCAAGAACAAGCCGGAATATCAGGCGCTGGAGACGCAGCGCTTCCTGCGCCGTCACCACGTCACGAAATTCCGCCAGAACCCGTTCTTTCCCGTCAACACGCTGATGCTGATGCGCGGCGCTGTCGCAGCCCAGTTTGAGGGAATGTTCGAGCCGTACTTCCGCGCCGCCTACCACCACATGTGGGAGGAGCCGAAGAAGATGGACGACGTCGAGGTCTTCAAGGCGGCCTTCAAATCCTCCGGCATCGATGTCGAGCGCCTCATGGCGCGCGCGCAGCAGGACGACGTCAAGAAGCGGCTGATCGAGTTGACCAACGATGCCGTCGCGCGCGGCGCCTTTGGTTCGCCGACTTTCTTTGTCGGCGGCGAAATGTTCTTCGGCAAGGATCAGCTCCGCGACGTCGAGGAAGAAATTGTCGAGCAGAAGGGGCGGATGGCGAAGGCGGGCTGAAAGGCTCACGCTTCCACCCGTCAGCCAAGAACAGAAAAAAAGCAGGGAGAACATCATGCCGGGTCCACTCAAAGGCGTCAGCGTGCTCGATCTGACCGGCGTCGTCTCCGGTCCCTTTGCGACCATGTTCCTGGCCGACCAGGGCGCCGATGTCCTGAAGATCGAGCCGGTTACCGGCGACATCACCCGGCGCAGCCGCGCCTCGATCGACAAGAAGGGCGAGTTCTCGGCGCTGTTCATCTCCTCCAACCGCGGCAAGCGCTCGCTTGCGATCGACGTCAAGAGCGACGCCGGCCGCGAAGTGCTGGCCAAGCTGGTCGCAAAAGCCGATGTGCTGGTGCAGAACTTCCGCCCGGGCACGATGGAACGGCTCGGGCTTGGCGTGGAGGAATTGCGGCGCCGTCATCCGCGGCTGATCTATGTCTCGATCTCCGGCGTCGGCGACACCGGCCCCTACGTCAAGAAGCGCGTCTACGATCCGATCATCCAGGGGCTTTCCGGCTTTGCCGACATTCAATCGCAGCCGGTGACCAACCGGCCGCAGATGATCCGCACCATCGTCTGCGACAAGACCACGGCGATGATGACCGCGCAGGCGGTGGCGGCTGCGCTCTACGCGCGGGAGAAGACCGGGCAAGGCGATTACATCCAGGTCGCAATGCTGGATACGATGATCTCCTATCTCTGGCCGGAAGGCATGATGCAATACACCGTGGTCGGCGCCGAAGCGAAGGCGGCGGATCCCAATGATCGCCCCGATCTCGTGTTCAAGACCAGCGACGGCTACCTCACCTGCGGCACCATCTCGGATTCGGAGTGGCAGGGCTTCTGCCGCGCCACCGGCGATCCCGAGCTCGCCAAGGACGAGCGCTTCGCCACGCCAGGTGCTCGCAGCGTCAATGCCACCGCCCGTATCAACAGGATGCAGGAATATATCGGCAAGCACAGCACTGCCGAATGGCTGGAGCGGCTGGACGCCGCAGACGTTCCCTGCGCGCCGATCCTGCGCCGCTCCGAGATCATCCACAACGAGCAGGTGGTCGCGCGTGGCCTGATCGCCGAGCTCGATCAACCCGGTGTCGGCAGGATACGGCAGCCGAAGCCGGCGGCGCGTTTCGAAAGGAACGAGGCTGTTATCGCGGGGCCGGCGCCCCGCATCGGCGAGCATTCGCGTGAGGTGCTGGCCGAGCTCGGCTATGACGAGCGCGCCATCGACAAGATGGTCGAGGACAAGACGGTCCGGCTGGCGAGCTAGAGCCAGGGTCGCTGATTAGTTGCGGATCTGAATGGAAGCTCGTCATTGCGAGGAGCGATAGCAACGAAGCAATCCAGACTGTTGCAATGGAGGCAGTCTGGATTGCTTCGCTTCGCTCGCAATGACGGTGTGGGCTAACCCTTCGCGGGCGCCGGCGTGATCGGGTTGAGCGGCACGTTGGCCTGTTTTCCCTGCTGGTAGGCTGACCGCTGGTGAATGCGGTCGCGATAGGGGTGCGCGTTGTCGCAGATGCCGACGCCATAGGCGATCGCCCAGTCGAGACAGGTGGTGAGCAGGATGTCCGCGCTGGTGAACTGATCGCCCATCAGATAAATGCGGCCGTCGCGCAGGGCCGCCTCGACGTGCCGTAGCTGTTCGCGGAAATATTCACCGGCCTTCGCCACGACATCGGGGGCGACGCCGTAGATCGAACCCAGCGCGTCGGCACTATGCCGGCGCATCACATAGAGGCTCGTCGAATCCAGTTCCGTCACGATGAAGAAACACCATTCGAGCCAGGCGGCATAGTCGCGCTGCTTCTCCGGGATCAGCTCGCGTCCCGGGCTGGAATAAGTCCTCGACAGATAGGCGACGATCGCCGCGCTCTCGCCGATGCAGAAATCGCCGTCCTGCAACAGCGGCACCTTCTGGCGCGGATTGAGCCGGGTGTATTCCGCCGTCTTGGTCTCGCCGGTGCGCGGGCCGATCGGCTTGGTCTTGTAGGGCAGGTTCAGCTCATGCATGGCCCAATGCGGGCGGATCGTGCGGCTGGTGCCTACGCCCCAGAGCGTGAGATCGGGAGCCGTGGCCATCTCACCATTTCTCCCCGGCGGGCCGAAGGTCGAGCTCGTGGGTCCAACCATCCTTGGCTTGCTGGTGAGCAAACCAATAGGCTTCGCCGATCGAGCGCGTCTTGGTGAGACTGTCGGGCGGAATGTCCTTGGCCTCGATGCCGCTTGCGGCCTTCATGCGGGCGTGGATGGCTTCGCTGTCGACGCCGGCGTCGATGATCAGGTGCACGACATGGATGTTCTTCGGGCCCAATTCGCGGGCCATCGCCTGCGCAACGGCGCGCAGGCCAAACTTCGCGGCGGAGAAGGCGGCAAAGCCCTTGCCGCCGCGGACGCTCGCGGTCGCGCCGGTGAAGAGGATGGTGCCCTTGCCGCGCGGCACCATCACGCGCGCCGCCTCGCGGCCGACCAGGAAGCCGGCGTAACATGCGAGCTCCCATGCCTTGAAGAAAAGCTTCTCGGTCGTCTCGACCAGCGGCTTATTGACGTTGGAGCCGGCGTTGAACAGGCAGACCTCGATCGGCCCGATCTCGCTTTCAACGCGGGCGAAGAGATCCTGGACCTCCTTCTCCTGGCGTGCATCGACACTGAAAGCATGGATTTCCTGGCCTTCGGCCCTGAGGTCGTCGACCAGGGCTTGTGACTTGGCGGCATCCCGGCGGCAAATGCAGACGGCGTAGCCCCCTTGCGCAAAACGGCGCGCCACCGCGGCCCCGATCGCATCGCCAGCACCGACCAGTATCGCTACGCCGCGGCTCTTGGTCATCTCCACTCCCTTAAGTTCTATTTTATAAGTTCTATTTTAGCACCCTATTGATACGTTCGGCTCCCGGCCTTGTAAATAGAAATCTGTTCTCTGCTGCCTTCTGGTCACAGCGGCTCTCTCTTGCTCTTCGTTCACCCGCACGTGACCGGCTCGATCGCCGCTTGACAAGTTCTAAAATAGAACTTTAGATGGCGCGCAATGAGCCGCGGTGCTCGCGGCCGGTATCGTTCGAGGGGAGGACAGCCGTGACGGAAGTCTCAGAAGCGATCGAGATCGACGAGATCGCCGCCTTGCTGCCGCGCCGCCTGAATGCGGTCATGGACCGCTTTGTGCGGGAGACACCTGATCACATTGCGCTCGTGGAAGATGGCGACGCGTGGAGTTACCGCGAGCTCGACAAGCATGTTCAGGAAGTGGCGCGCCAGCTTGCCTCGCTCGGGGTGAGGGCCGGCGACCGCATGATGATCGTCAGCGAGAACTGCATTGCGCTGGCGGCATTGCTGTTTGCGGCAAGCCGGCTCGATGCGTGGGCCATCGTCGCGAACCCACGACTGTCGGCGCGTGAGATTGATCAAATTCGCGACCACAGCGGCGCGCGCCGTCTGTTCTTTACGACCTCGATTTCAAAGGAAGCGGCGGCGCATGCCGGGCGTCTCAATGCAGAGATACGGAACATCGGCCCATTCAGGGAGATCGGCGTCAGCGGGCTGAACCTTGCTACCCTGGCCGAGCCGGTGGAAGACGATGCTGCCAAGCAGATCGCCGTCCTGATCTACACTTCAGGCACGACAGGCACGCCGAAGGGCGTGATGCTGTCCCATGAGAACCTTCTCATCAGCGCCCTGACCACGGCGTATTTCAGGAAGCTCAACGCGCGCGATAAGGTCTATGTCGTGCTCCCGATCTCGCACATTGTCGGCATTTCGCTGCTGGCCATGACGCTGATGGTCGGCGGCACCGTGCGTCTCGTCAGCAAATATGATCCGGCGGCGCTGGCCAAGGCCATCGCGGAAGAGGGCGTCACGGTGCTCAACGGGGTGCCCGCTACCTATCAGCGGCTGCTGGAATACAAGACGCTTGCGGGCATCGAGCAGCTTGATCGCGGCTTGCTGCGGCTGATTGCGGTCGCCGGCGCGCCGCTGGACGTCGCGCTGAAGTCCCGGGTTGAAGCCGAGCTCGGCCTGCCGCTTTCCAACGGATATGGCATCACCGAATGCGCGCCGGGGATTTCCGGCGTGAGATTTGACGAGCCGCGTTCGGACAACGCGGTCGGCCGCGTGTTGCCAGGCGTGGAGGCAGAGGTCAGGACGCTCGAGGGATTGCCGCTTCGCAATGGCGAGGTCGGCGAGCTTCATGTGCGCGGGCGCAATGTCATGCGCGGCTATTATCGTGCGCCGGACCTGACTGCGAGGGCGATCGACGGCGAAGGCTGGTTCAACACCGGGGACCTCGCGCGTTTCGAGGGCGATTGCCTTTATATCGTCGGGCGCACCAAGGAGATGATCATCCGCTCCGGGTTCAACGTGTATCCTGCGGAGATCGAAGCGGTGCTCAATTCGCACAGGGAGGTCGTGCAGTCCGCCGTCGTCGGCCGTCCGGTCGATGGCAACGAGGAGGTGGTGGCTTTTGTGCAGTTGATCAAGGGATCGAAAGCCCGCTCGTCGGATCTGGCGGTTTTCCTCAAGCACCAGCTCGCCGCCTACAAACGGCCCTCGGAGATCATCCTGCTCGATGCGCTGCCGGCCAGTTCGACCGGCAAGATCCTCAAGCATCAACTTGCGCAATCCCTGCGCTCACAACAGAAAATGACCGCGGCGAGCTAGGCCCGGTTCAAGCGACGGAGACGGACTTGTCCAAACGAAACGCAACGGTGGCCGTGATCGGCGCCGGTGACTTTATAGGCGGCGAGATTGCCAAGAAATTCGCTGCCGAAGGCTTTACGGTGTTCGCCGGGCGGCGAAACGGCGCCAAGCTCGAGCCCCTGGTGAAGACGATCGAAGGGGCGGGAGGAGAGATCCACGCACGCTCCCTCGACGCGCGCAAGGAAGAGGAAATCATCTCCTTCCTTGGCGATGCCGACAAGCATGCGCCGCTTGAAGTCTGCATCTTCAATATCGGCGCCAACGTCAATTTCCCGATCCTGGATACGACCGAGCGTGTGTTCCGCAAGGTCTGGGAGATGGCCTGCTATTCGGGCTTCCTCGCCGGGCGTGAAGCGGCCAAGCTGATGCTGCCGCGCGGCAAGGGCAACATCTTCTTCACCGGCGCGACCGCCTCGCTCCGCGGCGGCAGCGGCTATGCCGCCTTCGCCAGCGCCAAATTCGGATTGCGTGCCGTCGCGCAGGCGACCGCGCGCGAGCTCGGGCCAAAAAACATCCACGTCGCCCATCTCGTCATCGACTCCGGCGTCGATACCGAATGGGTGCGCCAGCGCCGCATCGAGGCACTCGGGCCGAACGCGCTCGACGATCCCGATCTCCTGATGCCACCGGCCTCGGTCGCGGAGTCCTATTGGCAGCTCTACCAGCAGCCGAAGAGTGCCTGGACCTTCGAGCTCGAAATCCGCCCCTTCGGCGAGAAGTGGTGAGAAGACAACCGGCAGGCAGGAGTTTTCCGTGAAGACAGCCATCACCGAACTGTTCGGCATCGAACACCCCGTCATCCAGGGCGGCATGCACTATGTCGGCTTTGCGGAGCTGGCCGCTGCCGTATCCAATGCCGGCGGGCTCGGCATCATCACCGGGCTGACGCAAAAGACGCCGGAGCTGCTTGCCAAGGAGATCGCACGCTGCCGCGACATGACGGACAAGCCGTTCGGCGTCAATCTGACCTTCCTGCCGACCCTGAGCTCGCCGCCCTATCCCGAATACATCGCCGCGATCCGCGAAGGCGGGATCAAGATTGTCGAGACCGCCGGCCGCAGCCCTGAGCAATATATGCCGGCGCTGAAGGCGGGCGGCATCAAGGTCATCCACAAATGCACCTCGGTGCGGCACTCGCTGAAGGCCGAGCAGATCGGTTGCGACGCCGTCAGCGTCGACGGCTTTGAATGCGGCGGTCATCCCGGCGAGGATGATATGCCGAACATGATCCTGCTGCCGCGCGCGGCGGAAGAGCTGAGCATTCCCTTCGTGGCCTCCGGCGGCATGGCCGACGGGCGGAGCCTGGTCGCCGCGCTGGCGCTAGGTGCGGCCGGCATCAACATGGGCACCCGCTTCATCGCCACCAGGGAAGCGCCCGTGCACGAGAACGTCAAGAAGGCGATCGTCGCTGCCACCGAACTCGATACGCGCCTTGTTATGCGCGCGCTTCGCAACACCGAACGCGTGCTGACCAACAAGGGCGTCGAGCGCCTGATCGGGATCGAACGCGAGAAGGGCAGGGCGCTCAAGATCGACGACATCCTCGATGAGGTGGCGGGCGTCTATCCCAAGGTCATGATCGACGGCGAAATGGATGCGGGCGCCTGGAGCTGCGGCATGGTGGTCGGCCTGATCAACGACGTCCCGACCGTGAAGGAACTGATCGACCGGACCATGGCGGAGGCCGAGCGTCTGATCCGCCAGCGGTTGGTCGGCTTGCTCGACGGGGTGCTGGAAGAGAAGCCGCAAAAGAAAAAGGCGCGCGCGGTGGCCTGAGGCCCACGTGCAGCCGACTGCCGTCGGCAATGTCCATTCGAAAGACACCAGCGAGTTGCGGTGGGCGAGCAGGTCGGCGTTGACGTGGCTGACGATGTGCTTTGGCGGGATTACGAACTGCAGGAAGGAGACGACTTCGTCGAGTTCAGCACGCGTCGTCACCATGATGGCTCGGTTACGGTGTCGCTGCTCGATGAGGAGCTGAAGCACCTCTGGGACGCTCCCGTTCATATTGCCGCGCTGCGCTGGAGCGTTTGAGGCGTATATCGACCGTGCGCAGCGCGCCTGCGCGCGGCGCGGTTAGATCCGCATGTGCGGATTAATTTACAGAGCGCAATTTGGGAACGACGGCCGCTCCTCTAGACGTTCTTTTCGGTCTCTCCGAACCTGGAAATTCGCGTAAGCAATTCGTCGCGAACGCGATTCACTACGCTTAGGTATTCGCGGGTTGCCGTCTGCCTGAACAGCCTCGCCGTCGGATACCAGGGGCTGTCGTCGCGGCCCAGGAGCCAGCGCCATTCCGGGACGTACATCAACAATATCCATGTCGTGCACCCAAGGGTCGCAGCCAAATGAGCGACACCGGTGTCGACGGTGATCACGACGTCCAGGCACGATATCAGGGCAGCGGTTTGCAAGAAGTCGGTGAGACCGGCCGAGAGATCGATGATGTCGGCGCGTTCGTTCAGGAAGGCCTTGTCGTCGGGCGGCGGATCCTTTTGCAGGCTCACGAAGATCGCATCGACATCAAGGAGGCGCGCCATGGTTCGCAGTGGCACCGAGCGGCGAGGATTGTCGGGATGTCTCGGATTGCCCGACCAGACCAGGCCGACCCGCAACCGCGTGTGAGGGCCAAGCCGATCTTCCCAGGCGCGTATGAGATCGGGCGCAACAGGCGGCAGACAGAGCGGCGGCGGAATCGTCTCCAGCGTTGTGCGGAAGGCCAATGGCAGGCTCATCAGCGGACAGTAAAGGTCGAACTTAGAGGGGAAGCCCGCGGAATGCGGATGGCACTCCTGGATTCCGGTCAGTTCGGACATCAGAGGATACAGCGGGTCCTGCACGACAAAGATGACGCGAGCCCCACGCGCGGCCACCAGCGGCACATATCGCGCGAATTGAATCGCATCTCCAAACCCCTCGTCGGCGTAAATAAGAAGGGTCTTGCCGGCGATCTCTTGGTTTCCGTGCCAAACCGGCTGGTGGAAATCCGCTTGAATGATCGGCAGGGGAATCTTCCGGCGCGCTTCACGCCCCGCCCAGCCCGCGTCAAACTGCCCGGTCAACAATTGGAGATGCGAGCGATGAAATTTGCATCTGGGACTGTCCGGGTCGAGCGCCTGAAGGTGATCGTAGACCTGTGAGGCCTCCTCGAAGCGACAAAGCTCAGAAAGGGCGGAAGCCTTGTTGAAAAGGACTTCCACGGAATTCGGATCAAGCGCGAGCGCCTTGTCAAACCACTGCAGCGCTTCTTCGGGCCTGGCGAGGCTGAGCAGCGCGTTGCCGATATTGTTGCAGTTGACGACATCCGCGGGCGCGAGAGTGTCGGCTCGCAGGACCTCAGCCAGGGATTCATCGAATCGCTTGAGACCGCGTAGGGCGCGCCCGCGCGCCTGCAGCGTTGGAACGTGGTTGGGTCGCCATTCGTCGCAACGGTTGAAGCAGGACAGGGCCTCCTCAAAGAGTTCTGCTTCATGAAGCAGCAGCCCGCACTGATAGGCCGCGTCCCATTGGCGGGGGTCAAGTTGCAGCACACGCTGAAATGCCAGCAGGGCCTCGGCCTTGCGACCGAGAGCGACAAGCACGTTGGCGAGCCGAAGCCAAGCCTGGGAATCATCAGGTTTGAGCTGAACTGCCTTGTCGAAGACCTGGAGAGCCTCATCGGGCCGCCCGCTCTGCTTGAGGGCGATTCCGAGATTTGCGAGATAATCTGGCCTGGCAACCAGCCGGATGGCGCGCGTGATCCACTCGACAGCATGATCGTAATGTCCGGAGCGAACACAGACTAGACCGATTAGATGCAGCGCGTCTGCGTGGTCGGGGTCCAGTGCCAACGCCTGCTGAGCGCTGAGTTGTGCGTCGAGATATCGACCCGCCAGCATATGGCTAATGCCGGCTTCGCACAGAGCGGCAGGTGTATCAGGCTTTGATGGGGATAAACTCGAAGCGGAACCGTCGCCTACAGAGCCGCGCAGCTTTTTATCGGTCGACACAGCGGCAATCCTGCCCAAGCGAGTAATACTGTTAGTTGATTCGACGATACGCTTCTATCGTTAAATGCTGTCGGTCTGAAAGATGATGCGGACGTCGGGCTGGACGCGACCGAATTGACAAGAGCAGGACAGCCAGCTGCAACTGAGGAGCTGATCTCGAACTGGGAGCGGTCGAAGGAGGTCGCCGAGCCTTACGCTTGCGCGCCGATCGCCAACAAGCTGTCCGGCGGCGACGAGCACGAGATGGAGCAGACCGTCCGCGCGCTCGAAGGCATGGGCAAGGCGAACACGTCAGCCCAGATCACCGAGGGCCTTCACGTCTTTGCGCGTGCCAAGGAAAGGGAGCCGCAAGGATGTCGTTGATGGCCTTGACGTTCGCAAGCTTCTCGAGCGCCGCGCAGGACGAGAGCAACTGACTCGCGGCGTCCGGCGCGAGAAGTCCGGCGATATTGGCGCTGAACTTGCGTTCGACATCGTCCCACTTGACCGGATTCTCCGGGCTGCCGCGCCGGTGCAGGATTTCGCGCGCGAATGAGCGCCCATCGGTCGTCCGCACGTAGACGCGGGCAGCGTGGCGAAAGGCGGGGCCGCGGCTCTCGAGCTCCGCATCCTCCTCGATCTTAATCTTCGATATGAAGTCCCGCAGCTGCGGGTTGGCGATGTCGGCTTCGCCATAATCTGCCGCGGTCACGCCCTTCCTGAGCGCCATGACGGCAAGGCCGTAAAACATGTTCATCTGGGCTGCCGTGACTCCAGCCGGCCGATACGACCACGCCGTATGCACAAAGGTCATGTGGCCGCATCCGACGCGAACCTCCGCAATATCCGACGCTTCCAGCTTCTCCTCGATCAGGATCGATCGCAGTGCGTCGAGCGCGGCGTGAATGCTGGTCACATTGGGATACATCTTGAAGCCGACCTTGCCGGCTTCCCAGTCGTCTCCGATTCCTTCCAGCAAGCGCGAAGGGTTGGGTGTCCGCGAGAACGAGCTCAGGAATCCGCCATAGCCGGCCTCGACGACGTCGGAGATCCCGGTGAAACCTCGCTTGGCGAGCTGGGCCGCGAGAACGCCACCTTGCGCCGCCCGGCCCGCGTGAAGGCGCTTCACCATGGCGCCTTCCTGCGCAGCCATCAGGCCGGCAGCCATCGATCCGGCGATGCCGAGCGCGTTCTGCATCTGGTCGGCATCAAGCCGCAGCATCTTGCCGGCGGTCGCAGCGGCAACGAAGGCTCCCGACGTGCCCTGCGGGTGGAAGCCGTTCAGGAACAGCGACATCGTCGCAGCGTTGCCGATGCGCAGTCCGAGCTCGTAGCCGACCGCCAGAGCCGTCGCGATGTCCCGCCCAGTGATGGTGGGATCGGCCTCGGCCAATGCCAGCGCGACCGGCACGGCGAGCGAATTGGGATGAATGATGGACTCCTTGTGGATGTCGTCCATTTCGAAGGCGTGGCCGGCAGTGCTGTTGACCAGCACGGCGCTCGTCGGCGAGCTGCGATGCCCGCTTCCCCAGATCGATGCGAGCGGCTTGCCGCCTTCCTCCAACACCAGATCGCAGACCTTCCGCGTCCAGGGCAGGGTAGCGCCATGCAGGCAAACGCCGAGCCCGTCGATCAGGCTGAGCTTGATGCGTTCGATCACCTCGCTCGGGATGTCGGCAAATCCGGTCATGGCCGCGAAGCTTGCGAGCTCGCGCGTCGCGTGAGGCAGAAAGGAGGCCTGTGAGCTGCTCATGGTGGTGTTTTTCTTTTCTTTTGCGACGGCACCTGACGAACCAACCGTAGCCGCATCGGCAAGCCCGTCAACTGAAGAAACCATGTCGCAGCAGATCGGCGCCCGCGGCAATGACCGCGATCAACACCAGCTTCTTGAACGTCTCCGTTGCAATTGTATCGCGTAGATGTTGTCCGGCGTACATGCCGAGCGCGACGGGCAACATCGCGGCCGTCGAGACCAGGACGTCAACCCAGCTGAACTGGCGGCCGGCCGTCAGAAAAATTGCCAGCAAGCCGGCGGAAACGACGAGATACAGCGATGCTTCCTTGGTGAACGCCTTTCCGTGCAGTCCCTTGGCAAGCAGAAATATGAAGACAAGCGGTCCCGCCATCGCCGCGATGCCTCCGAGAATCCCACCGAAAAATCCGAATGTGATGCCGGCCGGAAAAACCTGGCGAGACGGAAGCTCCAGCTTCGGTGCGAGCAGCGTGACGAGGCCTGCACCGATAAGCACCAGGCCTGCGATGATCTTTGCAACGTTCGCATCGAGCGCCAGCAGGATTCGGACGCCGAGGAACAGGCCTGGAACCATGCCGAGAAGCACCGGCGTCAATTGCAGGAGGCACTGTCCGGTCTTTCCGCCCTCCAGCGCCTGCGGCAAGTTGCTGAAGATCAACGGCATGCTCAGCAGCATGGCCGCTGGTTTGATGTCGATGAACAGCGACAGCAGCGGCAGCGCGACGATCGGCATGCCGACCCCGATGATCCCTTTCAGGAGGCCGGCGACGATCAGGCTGCAAACCACGGCGGCCATGACGCTTGCTGGCTCGACATAAAGGCTGCGGATGAGCATGACGTTGAACTCCCGGAGGACCATATTCCTCGCCGCGGCGCATTGTTGCTCACGAGGTTCGCGATTGTCTCGCGCTGACAGTTCGGCGCACGCCGAACTGTTTTCGATTGATGTGCCTCGGCTATCGGCGATAGGGTCTAAGGATGGTCGCTGCGGCAAATCTGGTGGAAGTGGCTGCTCTCGTGGGTGACACGGCGCGAGCGACGATGCTCAACGCCCTGATGGGTGGCCAGTCGCTGACGGCGACCGAGCTTGCCTACTGCGCCAATGTCTCCCGCTCGACGGCGAGCGATCACTTGAGCAAGCTGGTTGCCGCGCGGCTTTTGACGGTCACCCGCAATCGCCGCTTCAGTTATTATCGGATCGCGTCCCCGCTGGTCGCAACCATGCTGGAGAGCATCAAGGTCGTCGCCGCCATCGAGGTCCCGCCCCGCCGCAAGCCGCGGTCGGCGAACGATGATGCACTGCGTTTTGCCCGAAGTTGCTACGATCATCTCGCAGGCCAGCTGGGAGTCGCCGTCACCGATGCGATTGTCGCCATGGGGCACATCGTGCTCACCGATGATGGCGGCGAGCTCACGCCGTCGGGCGGGCGCTTCCTTGCCGCGTTCGGCGTTGATCTGAAACCGCGGACTCGGCGGATTTTCTGCCAGCCTTGTCTCGACTGGAGCGAGCGCCGGTATCACCTCAAGGGACTCGTCGGAGCCCGGATCCTGGATCGTCTGGTCGAGCTCGGATGGCTCAAATCCGTGTCGGGCAGCCGTGCGCTCCAGCTAACGCCGTCCGGAAGGGCGGGCTTGTCCGGAATCTTCCAGATCGAGATCAGCGACCAGGGGGCACCAACCTGTCGATCAAGCGACCCACGACGGCTGACCGCTTAGGCTGAGCGCGAACCCTTATGCGCGCTCTCCCTGTTCCTGATGCGGTATGCTAGAACGTATTCATATTTGGGTGAATGTTGACCAACTAAATTTGTGCTCACGCTCTCAATAATCGCGACGGATTGGTGTGGAGGCAGGCATGAAGAAGAAATTCATATGCTCCTATTGCGGCGGAGAGGGAAAATCAAAGGAGCACATCTTTCCGTCTTGGCTGCTGAGGGAAACGCCCGAATATGAATTGAAGAAAGACAGCTTAAAAGGGACGGTTGGGCCAAACGAAAATACGGTCATCGACGTTTGCCCCAGCTGCAACAATGGACCGCTCTCGAAACTCGATACCTATTGTCACGAGTTATACAAGTCATTTTGGTCCAAGGTCGTACGCGACAAAATCTTGTTTACCTATGACTTCTTCAAGCTGACCCGCTGGTTGCTAAAGGTCTCCTTCAACGCAGCACGACATCAAAAGACCGACGCAGGTTCCTTCAAACCGTACATTCGCTACATGCTTGGCGACGACGCCGGTCCGCCGGATCGAGTTTTATTTTTCGTTGAGGTCATCAAGCCGTCCCTGGCAATCATGGACGGCGAGAAAGTCGATGTTGAGCCCCACGATCATCGAGTGGGGACTATGCCTCTCGGCAAAAATGCACCGTTTGATGTCGTCCAGGAGGCGCGCTTCGTCGCCATCAATTCATTTTATTTCTACATTATCTTCCTTAAAGACTCTCCGTCCGAAGCCATCATAGAAGCGATAAAAGCCAATCTGCCTCAGCAATGGGTGCGACTTGCACCGGAGAATGAATCGGTGGAGGTTCATCCCATGCGTCACTATTTGGGGGTCAAATCGGTTGAAGTCGAAAGGAATCGGGATCTCTACACCAAG
>Ga0210410_10002066_pt1 | contig 18181 bp, 19 predicted proteins | sample IncBWC4MmetaG_FD_161058 | JGI IMG/M metagenome (GOLD analysis project Ga0210410, IMG submission 161058) | Forest soil microbial communities from Barre Woods Harvard Forest LTER site, Petersham, Massachusetts, United States - Inc-BW-C-4-M | ecosystem: Environmental > Terrestrial > Soil >... | reverse complement strand
GCAAAAGAATGTTCGAACATTCTTGCCTTCCTGCCTGGTCTCACAGATCACCCTCGCCTTGGAAAGCAGTTCGGCCGCCGGAAGCCCGTGCAACCTCGCGGGCGGCGCGACCGCGCCGGTCGATGAGACCAAAGCGACCATTGCAAACAGTCCGGCGGCCACGAAGGCCGCACGTCTTGCCCATGCTGGCATTTCCGTCCCCCCACACCTCAAGCCCGGCGGAAATTTTCTGCGACGTCCGTATCGGGCGGCCGGGTTTGTCCCAGCCATCGACGTCTTGTTGTTGGGCGCTCAGCATAAAGACGCGCGCGTCCGGCACAAGAGACTATTTCAGAACCGCCGGCCAAGGGCCGAATCCGGCTGCCGGGCATGACGAATGAAGGCTCCCATCGTCTTGAGGTGTGTGCTGCCCGGTCGTAAGTGCGTCAAAAAGCGAGGGGGCAGTTCATCGCGGCCCCAGATTGGGAACGGAGAACACGTCCTCGGGAATCGCGACATTTTGCTGCCAGCTCTTGCGAACGAAGCGCGTCCAATTGCTTTTGACGTTATCCACCATTTTCATTTCGCCCGGCGTGCAGACAGCGCCTGCACAGCTATAGTTCGAACGGGTTTCGGTCTTGATGTTAGCGCCCTCGGCGTTGAAGTATTTGAGTTGAAGCGGAACCATGTGGTCCCTGGCGACCGTAATCTCGATCTTGGCGTAAGTTGCGTTCGGCACGTCTTTGGCCGTCAGCACGAGCACATATTGAGCCGGAGTCTGCGAGGCGATCTGGCCGGCATACTGTACGCCGTATGATGTGGTCGCGAGATCGCCCTGGCTGAAGGCGAGCCCGAGGAAACCTTGATCGTGGGTATGGCTGGCGATCCGCCGCACCTTCCCGAACGCGGGAAGGTAGACGTACATCTGCGTCGGCGAGAGGGTGAGCACTTTGGTGCCTTTTATATCGGGCGGCGCGGTGAACTCGTACAGTTTGCTTGCGCCGTTCGTTTGCAGCTTCACCGCCAGAACGCGCAACGGCTTGTCCGGCTCCTGATTGTCGACCTGATAGTCGAACACGAGCGTCACGGCCCGATTCACGGCCGCGTCCATGGCGGCGACAGCGGCATCTCCGGCGGCGTCGGCCCATGCCGTGGTCGAAAGACACAAGCCCGTCAGCGTTGCCGCGACGAACCGAAATGGCGGCGGCGCGACCATCGCGTGTCTCCTTCGATAAGGGCTCAGCCGATGTTATCAGCTACGGCTGTCCCCGCTCAATCGAGCTTCTGATAGGTGTCGTCGAGATCGTCCTGCACGACGGTCGCCTTGCCCTACGCGCCGAGCATCAGATCGGTGTCGGGCTTCATCACTTCGTAGCGCCAGCCAGCCGGCAGTTTGAGCCGGCTGGCCAGCGCCGACAGGTCGTCATAGGACAGCGACTTGTCGATGATCTGCGCGTAGGACTGCATGGCGTAACGCACGCCGTCCGGCCGCACCAGCAGGAACACCGGCTTGCCGGCCCTGAACACATAGCGGGTCTCGCGCTCGATCGTGCGCTCGCGATAGGGTTTTGCGCGCAGCCCCGAGAGATCGACCTTGATGGTCGCCCGCGCGGTCAGCGCCAGGCCCTCGGCATCGACGGTCTTGCCGGCAGCGGTGTCGCCCGCGGCCGCGATCGCATCCATGACGAAATGGCGCGGGCCGTTGAGCATCACCTTGAGCGCGCCGAAGCGCTTCTTCATGGTCGCCTCGGTGATCTTGTCCCAGAGCTCCGGCGGGCAATCGTTGAGGCCGAGCGTGTTGTAGACGGTGGCGACGAGCTGAATGCCGCGGCGCACCACCGGGATGAGCTCGCAATAGCGCGCATCGCGCACGCCCTCGATCATGTGCTTGGACTTGTCGGGCGTCTGTGCGGCGGCGGTAGAAAGAGCGGCGATGGTCATGCAGCCGGCCACAATGGCAAGGGCGAGGTGGCGCACCGCGCCGATCCAAATTGTCTTGCTGATCATGCCCGCTTCCCCCGGCTCCTCCGCAGGGGCCGGATCGTAGCGTGCGGAAACGGCAGAGCGAAGCGAAACCGATCAGGGTGTCGGTGGCTACATCTGCCGGGCCGCGCGATACGTCCTTTCCGCATGGCGCACCTGCCGGCGCAATACTTGACGTAGTCAACTATGGCGGCGACGGTGTCGGCGATGTCCGCATCCTCCCCTGAGCAGCCACGCAAGACGGTGGCGGTCGTCGGCCTGGGCAGCATCGGCGGCGTCGCCGCCGGCTGCCTCGCCGGCGCCGGCCGGCATGAGGTGGTCGCCTGCGTGCGGCAGCCGATCGCGCGGCTGACGCCGGAAGCGCCGGCGGGCGCCGTCGATCTGCCGCTGCGCACGCTTAACGACCCGGCGGAGGCCGCGCCGGCCGACTGGGTGCTTCTTTGCACCAAGGCGCATCACACGCAGGCCGCGGCGCCCTGGCTCACACGCCTGTGCGGGGCCTCGACCCGCGTCGCCGTTCTGCAGAACGGCATCGATCATATCGCGCGCGTCGCGCCGCTCGCCGGCGGCGCCGCCGTCGTGCCGGTGCTGGTCTATTATAACGGCGAGCGGCTCGCGCCCGATCGCGTGCGGCTGCGCCACGCCGGCGCGCACGATCTGCTCGCGGCCGACGATGAAGCCGGCGCTGCGTTCGCCCAACTGTTCGCCGGCACCGAGCTGCGCGTCGTGCTGACGGACGATTTCCTCACGCTCGCCTGGCGCAAGCTCTTCCTCAATGCCGTTGCAGCTTGTCGGGGGGAAATGGGCCGTTCACGTTTCGATTAGTCGCCAATCCGATCACGGCCCTGACCCTGCAGCGCCAGGCTCGGAAAAATCGGCAGGATCGAGCATGTGCGATAACGCGAGATGGTCCTTTTTGGCCATCTTAAGCATCTGGTCCGCATGATCTTTGTTAGATTTGGCCATACAGAACGCGCCCCTCTTTCGAGGCTACCGAGATCATATGATTGGTCGTATCCTTCCAGTTTAAGAACTCGCTCTTAGTAAAGAGCAGGACATCTTTCGGAGCCTCACACGTTTCAGTAATTGCCCTGTACAGTGAGCCAGCTCCTTGCGACGACTCTCGCCTGGCTTGAAGTCGTTTTTGCGAATTACAAGCAGGTCAATGTCAGACTCTTGACATGCATCGCCACGCGCATGCGATCCAAACAGTATCACAGCTGCAGGTTCTGTGACCGTGAGTACGGCTTCAACTATACTCTTGAATGGCTCTTTGGCGGGTCTCATGGTGATTCGTCCGGACGCGCAAATATATCACAATGCCTTGTTACTCTCCTTCACCTTCTCCGCATCCACATACACATTCGCGCCGAGGTCCAAAAACTTCCGGCTCATCTGCGCCATGCCCTGCTCTTTATCGTTCAACGTCGCCGCGTAATCGCGCACGTCCTGGGTGATTTTCATCGAGCAGAATTTCGGGCCGCACATGGAGCAGAAGTGCGCCACCTTGTGGGCTTCCTTGGGCAGCGTCTCGTCGTGATATTCGCGCGCGGTGTCGGGATCGAGCGAGAGGTTGAACTGGTCGAGCCAGCGGAATTCGAAGCGCGCGCGTGAGAGCGCGTCGTCGCGGACCTGCGCGGCCGGATGGCCCTTGGCGAGATCGGCGGCGTGGGCGGCGATCTTGTAGGCGATGACGCCGTCCTTGACGTCATTGCGGTCGGGCAGGCCGAGATGCTCCTTGGGGGTGACGTAGCAGAGCATGGCGGTGCCGAACCAGCCGATCATGGCGGCGCCGATGGCCGACGTGATGTGGTCGTAGGCCGGCGCGATGTCGGTGACGAGCGGGCCCAAGGTGTAGAACGGCGCCTCGCCGCATTCCTTGAGCTGCTTGTCGACATTGATCTTGATCTTGTGCAGCGGCACGTGGCCGGGGCCTTCGATCATCACCTGGCAACCCTTGGCCCAGGCGACTTTTGTCAGTTCGCCGAGCGTTTCCAGCTCGGCGAATTGCGCGCGGTCGTTGGCGTCGCGGATCGAGCCGGGGCGAAGCCCGTCGCCGAGCGAGAAGCTCACGTCGTATTTGCGCATCAGATCGCAGATCTCGTCGAAGCGCTCGTAGAGGAAGCTCTCCTTGTGATGCGCCAGGCACCACTTGGCCATGATCGAGCCGCCGCGCGAGACAATGCCGGTGACCCGGTTGGCGGTGAGATGGATGTAGCCGAGCCGCACGCCGGCATGGATGGTGAAGTAATCGACACCCTGCTCGCACTGCTCGGTCAGCGTGTCCTTGTAGCATTCCCAGTCGAGCTTGACGGGATCGCCGTTGACCTTCTCGAGCGCCTGATAAATCGGCACGGTGCCGATCGGGACCGGCGCATTGCGGATGATCCATTCGCGCGTGTTGTGGATGTTGCGGCCGGTGGAGAGGTCCATCACCGTGTCGGCGCCCCAGCGGATTGCCCACACCATCTTTTCGACTTCCTCCTCCACCGACGACGTGACGGCGGAGTTGCCGATATTGGCGTTGATCTTGGTGAGGAAGTTGCGGCCGATGATCATCGGCTCCAATTCGGCGTGATTGATGTTGGACGGAATGATGGCGCGGCCGCGCGCCACTTCCGAGCGCACGAATTCCGGCGTGATGAAGAGCGGCACGGAGGCGCCGAAGCTTTCGCCATCGTCTTGCGCGGCCTGCGCGCACTCCAGCATTGTCTTGCGGCCGAGATTTTCGCGCTCGGCGATGTAGATCATTTCCTTGGTGATGACGCCGGCGCGCGCCCATTCGAGCTGGGTGAGGGGGGAGGGAGAAGAAGCGTGCGGGGAGGGAAAAGAAATTGCCCTTAGCGGCTTCGGCGTGTTGGGAAAGCTGCGCGCCAGATGCTTGCCGCTGACATTGCCGTTGTCGACCGGCTTGATGTCGCGGCCTTGATAGTCCTCGACGCCGCCGCGCTCTCGCACCCAGGCGGTGCGGAGCCGCGGCAGGCCCTTTTCCACGTCGATCGTGGCGTCCGGATCCGAGTACGGGCCGGACGGATCATAGATCGGAACGGGCGGCTCGCCGGACGAAGGATCGAGCGCCACCTCGCGCAGCGGCACTTTCAGATCGGGCGCGGCCTCGGGCGCGGTGTAGATCTTGCGCGAGCCTGTGATCGGGCCGGTCGTGACCTTCGGCGTGGCGAGATCGGATTCGGCGAGATGCTTGTTCATCGGGGGTCGTCCTTTTGTTGTTCGCGCACGATCTTGTCCGGAAACAGCTTCCACCTCGGATCGCATCCGAGGCGTGTCTTTCGGGATCATGCATGTTTGCGCATGATCTTTTCCGAAAACCGGCGGCCACTTTTCGGGATCATGCGTTCATTCCAGTCATCCGTTTGTTTGTCGGTCGCGTTGCTTTTATTTGTTTCTGGCCCGGTAGCCTTCGAAGCAGAGATACGCGCCGACCACGAGCACGACGAGAGCGACGATCAAGAGCACGAACGGTTTCGAATAGAGATCGCTTGCGAGCGTCGCGGTGGTGGCCGGCAGCACCAGCCGGATGACGCCGCCGATTACCATCAGCCAGCCGATGATGGTGATGATGACCGGCCAGCCGGACCACGAGCGGTGCACGTTGAGGATCGCAAGCCCGGGCACGAGCGCCATCAACCCGGAAAAGTAGATCAGCGTCGGGCTGTGCACGGCTTCCGGGATCAAGGCGGTATAGAACGGGCCGTTCGCCAGGATGCCCAGCCCGACGGCGACGAAAGCCGGGCCGATCAATCTGGCGATGAACACCGCAGGCGGCATGGCGCAGCTTCTTCCGTTCGCGCACTCTCTCGGCTGCGCGTGTTGGCGATGCTGTCACGGGATGTGCTGGCACTCTCAGGGTATTCCTGTCCCTTCGCCGGCATGACCCGGATCAGGTTCAAAGGGTTTCCGCTATCGCGGTCTCTCAGCTCCTCCCGGAGCTCCCCTCGGAACACCGTTAATGTAGGCCGATGGCACCGCGTGTCAACGCGGGGGCGGGAACCTTGTTTGGGGGCTCCGGCCGCGGTGCTTGGCAAGCGGCTGCGCCCCCTCATCCGGACCTTCTCCCCGCATGCGGGGAGAAGGGGCGCGCCGCGCGCTGGAATGGCGGATTTCACGCCCCCACTTCTGACCCACACGCCGCGGTTGATCTAGCGCAAAGCGGGCCGGACAAAGAGCGCGCATAAAGGCACCATGAGCACAGAACGAACGAGACCGACGCCGCTCTGCCCGAAGTGCAGCAAGCCCATGCGCGTTGCGCGGGCTATTCCCGGGATCGGCGCACTGCCGGAATTGTGGACCTTCGAATGCCGCGATTGCGCGGAGGCCACGACGGAAGAAAAGGCGACGCTGCTGGCAGCGGCCGTGTGTTGACTGCTTGATGTCTTCGTCACCGCCCGGTCTTCTGTCTGGCAACCGCGTCGTCCCAAAGCTTGGCGCGGTCGTCATCGAATACGAGCGCCGGATCTTCCGGCATGATGATCCAGACGCCGTGCGCCAGCTCGTTGTCGAGCTGTGACGGCGCCCAGCCGGCATAGCCGAAGGCCGCGAGGTTTTTCCGCGGACCCTTGCCGAGGCCGATGTCGCGCAGCACTTCAGGCGCGATCGTGAGCGCCACGCGGCCGTCGATGTCGAGCGTGTCCGGGGTCTGATATTCGGCGCTGTGCACCACAAAGCCGATGCCCGGATCGACCGGGCCGCCGAGAAAAATCTGAATGTCGCCGTGCACGCCCGAGGCATCGGCGCCGAAGGCTGTGAGCAGATCGGCGATGGGGTGCATCTTGCCCGGCCGGTTGATGACGATGCCGAGCGCACCTTCGCGCGTGTGCTTCGCGAGCAAGATGACGGCGTGATCGAATTCGGGCTGGCGCAGTTCGGGCGAGGCGATCAGAAGCTGGCCGGCAAGCGACGTGGGTCCTGCATCATCCGGCGCGGTCGGCCGCGCCGCATGCAACACCGTCGCCGGCAACGCCAACGCTACGGCGAGGAAGAGCCAGCGCTTGATGCTCGTGCGCACTATGTTCGACCCGCAGCTTCGCCACGCGCCGCCCCGCACGCATGATTGCGCGAATGGAAACAGCGATCAACACCGCCGTTTCTTTTACGTCACCCTAAGGTGCGAGCAGCCCAAGAAGGGCGCTCCCTTAACCGCTCATTCCCGCGAAAGCGGGAATCCAGCTGGGTCCCCGCCTTCGCGGGGACGAGCGGAGCATCATGGCTGCTGAGGATCAAACAAACTGCAGGGCGATGCCGCCGAGCGCGCCGAAATCGGCGTGCAGCGTGTCGCCCTTCTTGGCGTGGACCACGCGCGTGAAGGAGCCGGCGAGAACGAGATGGCCAGGCTCGAGGGTCACGCCGTGTTGGCCGAGCTTGTTGGCGAGCCAGGCGACGCCGAGCGCCGGATGGCCGAGCACGCCGGCGGCGACGCCGGTCTCCTCGATTTCCGAATTGCGGTACATGATGCCGCCGACCCAGCGCAGATCGATGTCGAGCGGCCCGACCGGCCGTCCGCCGATGACAATGCCGGCGGCGGCGCCGTTGTCGGAGACGGTGTCGAAAATCCTGCGCGGGTCCTGCAGCCGCGCGTCGACGATCTCGATCGCCGGCACCACATAGTCGGTGGCGCGCAGCACGTCGTGCAACTGTATGCCGGGCCCCTTGAGCGGTTTGCCGAGAATGAAGGCGAGCTCGATCTCGACCCGGGGCAGGCAGTAATTCTCATGCGGCACGCGGGCGCCGTCGGCGACCATCATATAGTCGAGCAAATGTCCGTAGTCGGGCTCGTCGATCTGCGAGGAGCGCTGCATCGCCTTCGAGGTGAGCCCGACCTTGTGGCCGATCAGCTTGGCGCCGGCCGCCATCTTGCGTTTGGCGACTTCGGTGGAGATCGCGTAGGCGTCCTCCATGGTGATGTCCGGCCAGGTCTTGGACAATTGCACCGCCTGCTTGCTGGTCTTTTCCGCCGCCATGAGAATATCGGCGGCCTTGTTACGATCGGCTTCGGACATCATGGCCGCGAACGTCTCCTTTTGATTACTGGCTGATAAGAACTGCTGGCTGATAAAGATTACTTGCTAATGAAAACTACTGGCAGACCGCGCGGGTGACGACCGACTCCGGCGAGCATTGCACGGTCGGCATCTGCCCCGCTTGCGGCGGCTTGGGATCGCAGCGCGACGCGGTGCGCACGTCGAGCGGCGAGCCGCCGTTAAAGCCCTTGGCGCGACAGCCGGTCGCTGCCGCCGAAGCGCAGTCGGAACCGCCGTTCGGCGCACGCGCGCAAACCTCGTTCACTTGGATCACGCGCGTGTTCGGCAGCCGCACGATGGCGGTTGCGGCGTTCTTGGTCGCTTCGACCGCGCCTTTCATCGCATCCGTCGCGGTCGATGCCGCGCCTTTGGTGGCTTCGACCGCGCTCGACGCCGCTCCCTTGGTGGCCTCGACCGCGTTCTTCATCGCATCTTGCGTGGTGGTCACGGCGCTCGCGGCCGCTTCCTTTGCCTTGTCGGCGGCGCCTGGGTTGTTGTCCTCCGGCTTTTTGTTTGCATCGTTTGCCGCGCCGCTCGGGTTCTTATCTTTTCGATCAAACACCGCGAGCGAATCGTCCCACCAGGTTCTCAGTTGATGCAAAAAGCCTGGCCGGAAAGCGGGCGTGGACTGCTGCTGGGTTGTCGGGGCGGCTGCCGCCGGTGCGCCGGGGGTCGGTGGTGCGGCGCCGGGGGTAGCCGGTGCGAGCTGGGCCGGCGCGGCGGCGGGCGCTTGATTGGCGCCTTCGCCGAATGCCGTGTCGCTTGCCGCGACAGCTAGCGCCAAACAAACAGTCAGCGATGCCGCAGAGGCGGCGCCGCAAATGTGCATTCGGTTCGCGAACCTCGTCATGGCCGGCGCGCCTTCGTGCGGTTACGAAGCGGCGGAACTCGCAGCCCTAGAATACTCGGACGACCACGATAAAGCCAATCACAACGCCGACCGCCGCCAGGCCCGCCCAGAGGCCGAGCCTTTTCTCGATGATGCCGCGGGCGCGCGCGCCATAGCGGTTGAGCAGGAAGGCTTCGACGAAGAAGCGAGCGCCGCGCGTGATCAGCGAGAGAACGATGAACAAAGGCAGATTAAAACCGGCAAAACCGGATGTGATCGTCACGATCTTATAAGGGATCGGTGTGAGCCCTTTGAGCAGGATGATCAGGCTGCCGTATTGCGCATAAGCGGTGCGGAAAGCCTCGACTTTGTCGCCATAGCCGTAGAGATGAATGAGCCACGCGCCGACGGTGTCGTAGAGCACCGCGCCGATGAAATAGCCGAGCAAGCCGCCGGCGACCGAGGTGAGCGTGCAGACGGCCGCGAAGTACCATGCGCGCTCGGGCCGCGCGAGCGACATAGGGATCAGCATGATGTCGGGCGGCACCGGAAAGAACGAGCTTTCGGCGAACGACACGGCGCCCAAGACCCACGCCGCATGCGGTTTGCCGGCGGCGTCGACGCACCAATTGTAAAGTCGGCGGAGCATTGATTCGATCCCGAGCGGAACTTGACCAACCCGCGTTATCCGTACGTCCCCGCCCCCGATCACGCCGGGGTAAACTCCGGCGGGGACCGAGCACAAAGCCCCAACTGGATTCCGGCTTGCGCGGGAATGAGCGGACCCAACGCTCATGCTCCTAGCGGCGCGGGTGGCGATTGTCTATCGGCCGCGAAAGCGCGGCCACAATTCACCGCCGCTTGCGGACGCGGCGGCTTTCGAGCGCGATGATCTGACGCCGCGTGCTGTCGTCGAGCACCTTCTTCGGCACCTTCTCGGCGATGCCCAGGAGCCGTTCGCGGCGATCCATCTCGCGCCAGACGTCTTCGGGGCGGATGCCGGACGAGACCCACAGCACGACAAGGTTGTAGATCAGATCGGCGCTTTCCTTGACGACCGCGTCGCGGTCGCCGTTCATGGCGTCGATCACGACCTCGACCGCTTCCTCGGCGAGCTTCTTCGCCATCTTGCTGCGGCCCGAACGAAGAAGCCGCGCCGTGCGCGAGGTCGACGGATCGTCGTGCCTGCACGCCTGCACTGCCTGAAAAAGCCGCGTGATCGAATCGCTCATAGCCGCATCAGAATATCGCGATAGCGTCGCAATTGTGTTAAAGTCAGTTGTTTGATGCGTCAATCGTGCTTTTATTTGGCCATATTGGTTTACGCGGCCCGTCTGTTCTGCTGATATGGTGCGTTTTCTGATCTGGCTTTTGATCTAATCGTCGAGCGCGAGCAGCCCGGCATTGCCGCCCGCTGCAGCGGTGTTAACCGTCACGACCTGCTCGGTGGCAAAGCGGCGGAGGTAGTTCGGGCCCCCGGCCTTCGGCCCGGTGCCGGATAATAAAGTGCCGCCGAACGGCTGGGTGCCGACCACGGCGCCGATCATGCTGCGATTGACATAGACATTGCCGTGCGGGAGGCGCGCGGCCACACGCTCGATGGTGCTGTCGATGCGCGAATGCACGCCAAGCGTGAGCGCGGTGTTGTTGGCCGCGATGTCGTCGAGCACGGCATCGAGCTCTTCGGCGTTCCAGCGCACCACATGCAGCGCCGGGCCAAACACTTCTTCTTTTAGTTCGCGGGCGCGGTCGAGCTCGATCAGCGCCGGCAAGACATATGTGCCGCCTGCCGGCAGCTCTGCGGGCGGCTCGCACTGGAAGCGGAGCCGGCCGGCGCTCGCCATGTCGGCGATCCAGCCCTCGAGTTTTTGCTTGGCCTCGGCTTCGATCACCGGCCCGACATGGGTCGAGGCTTGACGCGGATCGCCGATTTTCAGTTCGCGCATGGCGCCGACGAGCATCGCGAGCATCGGCTCGGCGATATCGTCCTGTAGGCAAAGAAGACGCAACGCCGAACAGCGCTGGCCGGCCGAGCGGAAGGCCGACGTGATGACGTCGTCGATCACTTGCTCGGGCAAGGCCGTGGCATCGACGATCATGGCGTTGATGCCGCCGGTTTCGGCGATCAGCGGCACGATCGGTCCGTCCTTGGCGGCGAGCGCGCGATTGATCGCGCGCCCGACCTCGGTCGAGCCGGTGAAGCAAACGCCGGCAGCGTGCGCAACGGCGACCAGGCTCGCGCCGACTTCGCCGTCGCCGGGCAGCAGATGAAGCGCGGTCGCCGGTACGCCGGCTTGATGCAAAAGCGCCACCGCGCGCGCGGCAATGAGCGGAGTCTGCTCGGCGGGCTTCGCCACCACCGCATTGCCGGCCGCCAGCGCCGCCGCGATCTGGCCGAGAAAGATCGCCAGCGGAAAATTCCACGGGCTGATGCAAACAAACACGCCGCGCCCGCGATAGCGCAGCACATTGCTTTCGCCGGTGGGGCCAGGGAGGGTCTGCACGGCGAGCCGCACGCGCGCCTGCGCCGCATAGTAGCGGCAGTAATCGGTTGCCTCGCGCACTTCGGAAAGCGCGTCGTCGAGCGTCTTGCCGCCCTCATTTTGCAGGAGCGCCAAGAGTTCGCCGCGATGGTGTTCGAGCAACTCTGCGGCGCACTCGAGCGCTGACGCGCGCTTCTCGCCCGGCGTTGACGCCCAGGCGGGAAAGCCCGCTTCCGCGGCCGCCATCGCTGTGCGCACGATCGCATCGTCGGCTTCCCAAACTTTGCCGACGGTGCGGCCGTCGATCGGCGAAGTCACCGCGCGCTCGATGCCGACGAGCCTGATGCCGTCGACTAGCGGCGCCGCCTCAGCGGGTCGCGTTCCGTCGCGGATCTCGGCGAACAAGGCGTCTAGGCTTGCACGCTCGCCGAATTCGATGCCCAGTGAGTTTTGCCGTTCGGGCCGATAGAGATCGCGCGGCAGCGGAATCTTTTTGTTGCGCGCCTCGCGCGGGCTCGCGATCACGCTTTGCGGGCGGCGCAAAATATCTTCGATCGGCACGCTCGGATCGGCGGCGGCCGAGACGAAGGACGAGTTGGCGCCGTTTTCCAGCAAGCGCCGCACCAGATAGGCGAGGAGATCGCGGTGGCCGCCAACCGGCGCATAGACGCGGCAGACGGTGCCCGGCAATTCGTCGAGCAGCGTCTCGTAAAGCGCCTCACCCATGCCGTGCAGGCGCTGAAATTCGTAGCCGTCGACACGGCCGGCATCCTCGATGATGCTGGCGACGGTGAGCGCATTGTGGGTGGCAAACTGCGGAAAGATGCGCTCGCGCGCGGCCAGGAGTTTTCTCGCGCAAGCCATGTAGCAAAGATCGGTCATGGCCTTGCGCGTGAATACCGGATAGTCGGGCAGGCCGCGCTCCTGCGCGCGCTTGATCTCGGTGTCCCAATAGGCACCCTTGACCAGGCGGATCGTGAGCCGGCTGCCGAACGCGGCGACCGCCTCTTCGGTCCAGTCGATAACCGCCAAGGCACGCTTCTGATAGGCCTGCACGGCAAGGCCGAAGCCTTCGAAGCCGCGCAGCGCCGGATTGCCAAGCACTGCGCCGATAACCTCGAGCGACAATTCGAGCCGGTCGGCTTCCTCGGCGTCGATGGTGAAACCGAGTTCGTACGCCTTCGCCATGCGGGCGAGCTCGGCGACACGCGGCGGCAATTCCGCAAGAACGCGCTCGCGCGAGATCGCCTCGAAGCGCGGATGCAGCGCCGAGAGCTTGACCGAAATACCCGGCCGTGCCGGCCAGGCGGCATTCCCGGCGCTCGCGCCGATGGCCGCAATCGCACCGGCATAAGCATCGAAATATTTCTCGGCGTCATCGGCGGTGCGCGCGCCTTCGCCCAGCATGTCGAACGAATAGCGGAATTCGCCGTGACTGCGGGCGCGCGCCAAGGCTTCGTCTATGGTCTGGCCAAGTACGAAATGCCAGCCGATCAGCCGCATGGCCTGCCGCGTGGCGGTGCGCAAGGCGGGCAGGCCGAGACGTTTGACGATGGCGTCGAGGATGGTCTCGGGCGTCTCGCCCGGATGGATGATGCGCGCCGCGATCCCAAGCGTCCAGGCGGAAGCCGAGACCAAGAGCGCCGTGGATTTGACGTCGCCGTCGAACCAGCGGCCGGCGGCGAGCTTATCTTCGATCAGCCGGTCGGCGGTAGCGGCATCGGGCACGCGCAGCAACGCCTCGGCGAGGACCATCAAAGCGAGGCCCTCCTTGGTCGAGAGCGAATAGGCGTGCAGGAAATCCTCGATGCCGCCGAGCCCGCCGGCTCTGGCGCGAATCGCCTCGACGAGGCCGCGCGCGCGGGCATCGATGCGGCGCTCGGCTGCAGCGTCGAGCCCGGCGCCGATCAAAAGCCCGGCCGCCAAATCCTCGTCGGGCGGCGCGAACGGCGCGTGGAACGGGAGAAGCCTAAGAGCAGCATCACTCATCGCTCGGCTCGAATTTCCGCCGTCTGACGCGGCCGCAACGGCGTGCGGGCGGCTAAGAGTTTGCCGTCAGGCATTCTTTTGCAAGTGGCTGCTGCGGATGCCCGGCGGGCAGGCACTGTGTGCAACAGCATCCGGGGTTGCCGTGGACGTTCAGGCCAAAGACGGCGACATCAGCACGTCACCGATACGCCGCAGCCACCGCGGCATAACCGAACCACACGGCGAGCAGGCATAGGACAAACGAAAACACCGAGTTTGCGCCGGCCCAGAACCATTCACCCTCGCGCCATAGTGCAAAAGTCTGAAGGCTGAACGACGAAAATGTCGTGTAGCCCCCGCAAATCCCAACCATGACGAAGATGCGCATTTCGGGCGGGATCAGGAATGGCCCCTCAGCCGCGCTGAGCGCGGCAAACACCCCAATGACGAACGATCCGGAGACATTGACGATCAACGTACCCCAGGGAAACCATTCACCGAAAAGCCGCGCCACGAACCCGGAGCACCAATAGCGAGCCATCCCTCCCAGAGCGCTTCCGACGGCGACCCAGACATAATTCATCAGTCCTCCTGCTCGGTTGGATCACGGCAGCGTCAAGCCAACCCGGCTCGCTCTTTGAGCCCCTCGGTGCCGTACTGAAGAACTTGCACTTTCTCCAAGGTGATTAGTCCGCTCGCCATCATCGTGTCGAGTACCGGCAACAGCTCATTTATCTTGGCCTCAGTGTCGACGATTTCCACGACAATGGGCAGATCGAAAGAGAGTCGCAGCACCTTGGCAGTGTGCAGGCGGCTGGAATGGCCGTAGCCCATGGGGCCACGCAGGACCGTCGCGCCGGCCAGATGCATTTCACGGGCCTTCTGTACAATAGCTTCGTACAGCGGCTTACCCTCAAAGCGATCCTCTTCTCCGAAGAAGACACGCAACAGCATCGCATCCTTAGGTACGTGCATCTCTATCCTCCTAGAACCTTGCGCGGCGCCGTAGCGCCGGAAACGATGCCTTGGCGCTCCGTTTCGTTTTGTCCATCCAGCAGCAGGTGCCGTGGCAAGTAAAATGCATTGGCGATCAAAGTCGGCACTACTGCGCTGCCTATGACAGCTGCGACCAATCCTGAATATTGCGCCTGGTCAATGATGCCGTGGGACAGGCCAAAAAGAGACGAGATGGTGCTGAAGGTCAGGCCCGTCGACATCAGCAGGGTCGTGTACATTCCTTCCTGATGGGGAGAGCCGAAGACCCTGGCGACTGGATAAACGCCAGCTATTTTTGTGCCGAGCTTGACGGCGAGCATGACAAAGAAAGCCGTCGGAGCGGCGAAAAGAGCCGGCACCGAAACGAATGAGCCGGCGCGGATAAAGTAGAACGGCGTAAGAAACCCAAAGCAGAGCGTGCGTAACCTTCGAATCAGGATGTGATCCTTGCCGACGCTGCCAGCGAGGATCATGCCGATCAAATAGGCTGGGAGAACCGCCTCGCTGTCCGCCCACCCCGCGAGCCCGCCCAGTCCAAACAGCAATAGCAACAGATATTTCGTTTCGAGCTCGGAGGGGCGTCCTCCGTACAGCCGGAAAAACTGCGCCGTAATCCATGGCAAGAAGATGAGGATCGCGACGCAGGCGCCGACGAAGACCAGCGTCTTGAGCGTGAACGGAGCGAAGATGAGGCCCAACATGAGCACCGTGCCGAGGTCGGTTACGAAGCAGGCCGCCAGGACCACCTTGCCATAGTCGGTTGCATTGAAGCCGAATTCGAGCATCACGGCGTAGACCACCGCCACCGACGTGGTCGACATGGCAACACCCGCTAGCCAGCTCGCCATCGGGTCCCAGCCCAACAGGTAGCGTGCCGCCGCGGCGCATCCAAGGAAGGGCACGAGGAAGCTTACCAACCCGACGGCGCCGGCTTCCTTCCAGCGTTCGCGGAATACGGCGGGATCCAGCTCGGCACCGGCAAGGAACGTCAGCAAGATGGCGCCCGTGCCCGATAGAAATCTCACCCAGCTCTGATCGGTGCCCAGCACCGCCGAGCCAATGATCGCCCCGATAATAAGCTGGGCACTCGTTCCAACGACAATTTCCGACAAGGCGGTCGCGATGCGAAACCAAATCGACAGCAGAGTGGCCAGTAAGGCTAGACCTAACCAAAGCGCCGCCAATGCCCAAATCTCAGTCATGCTCCACCTAACCGAACAATGCGAGGCGTTTTAGTTAGCCCGGCGAAGCTATCTGCTTCATTGGCGGTCAATCCCGAAGGCTCGGAAGAACCGAAGTTTTCGAGCCGGGCAAGCGCGAATCCGATTGCCTGCCATACAGCGCTGGTGACGATGATCGTGCCGAGCGTGGAAAACATGAACGTTCGGCTCGCCTCTGACATTTGTTCGACGTCAGCGAGCAGGTAAGCGCTGCCGAAAATCAGAATGGCAAAGACCGCCCAAAAGATCGCGACGCGATAAGCCCACAATAAATGCTCGCGAGTGTTTGCGATGCGCTGAGCTTCGGTGAGCATGGCCATCTCCAGCGGCGTGATTTCCGCGCCGCGATTCAAATATCATCTCCGTTTCGTAACCCGCGCCACTCCAGCAGGCCCGCACCAGTACCTAGGAACAGGACGAACCAGACGAGGTCGCTTGAAAACCCGAAATAATAGGCGGCCAAGCCGACGACCCACATCGCGCCGGTCAGCCAAATCGCGATCATCAAGGGGAGAGGAAGCCCAGCCATCGTCGCCTCCAAGTTAAGGCGGGCTGGGAGCAAAATGGTTCCCACCGACGCCTTGCGTCCGGTAGGAGCCATCAGCCTTGCGGCGGTTGTCGGGGGACCCCATCCCCATCAACGTTTGCCGCAATCATAGATGCGTGAAGCAAACGGTCAAGAAGCTTTTCGGACCGCAAAAAGCCGCGTGGCGTCCGGTGCGACGACGGCCAACGTCTTGCCAGACAGACGCCGCAGCTTCGGAGACATCAGAATGCGAACTTCACTGATCGTTGCACCATCAAGGCGCACGGATCACGCGTAGCGATCGGAAGGATCTCTTCATTCGAAATTGAGCGCGAAGTTTTTCTAAAATTAAGAGTCTTCGCCATATTGTTTCCTGGGTGGAAATTCAGTGGGCCCTGGGCGCGCAAAATATTAGCGCAGTTTATTATCGGACATAAACGTCATGACCGCAGCCGTTGCAGTGAACAGCGAAATCTCCCCACCAGGGTCGAATAATCAGCGCGACGACGAGAACGCCCGCACCCCGGCGGCGACAAGCGAGTACATCAGCTTCGCAGTTGGCGACGAGCAATACGGCGTCAACATCATGGCGGTGCGCGAAATCAAAGACTGGTCGGTCATCACCCAACTGCCCAATCAGCCCGACTACATGCGCGGCGTCCTCAATCTGCGCGGTGCGATCGTGCCGATCATCGACCTGCGTTGCAGGTTCGGAAATGGCCCGACCGACGCCACGCCGATGCACGTCATCATCGTGATTCAAATCGATGGTGAAACGGTGGGGCTCTTGGCCGACCGCGTGCTCGACATCATCACGGTAGATCCATCACAGATCCAGCCTATCCCCAAGGTGTCGCATGACGCTCGCACCGGATTTTTGTCCGGGCTCGTCGCCGTCGAAAAAACGATGATCGCGCTGATCGATCTCAAGTCTCTCCTCACGTCGCAAATGCAGACTCGCTCTCCAACGCCAGCCGCCGCCTGACCCCACCGATGCGCGGAACGCGCATCGCGCAGTAACATCGCCGAACTGATTTCAAGGAATGTCGATGTCGATCAAGTCCAAGCTCTATGCCGGATTCGCATTTCTCGTGCTCATCGCGGTGGCGCTGACCGTCTATGCCATCACGGAATTCAACGGCATCAAGACCAATGTCGTCAAAATGAATGCGCTGGCGGACAACACCACCCGCATCATGGAGATCGAGGACGACTTCGAAAAGATGCGCCGCAGCGTTCTGCGCTATGCCTACGACCACGATGAAGCATCGGCGAAAGAGAACGGAGAGGTCGCCAACAAGGCGATTACAACATTGCGCGAGGCCGCAGAGGCTACTCTCTCGGAAGACAGGCGGAAGCTTTATAACGGACTACAGGCGGATGTCGCTGCTACGCAGAACGTAACGCAATCGCTGTTCGCCGCCGTCAAGCAAATGCGGGCCGAGCAGGAAAAGCTGTACGAGGTCGGCAACGAGGTGACGGAGACGACGAACGCCATCGCCGGAAAGGTTCGGGCCGGCTCGGATGAAGAAATTATCCGCCTGGTCGACAAACTCTATGCACAATTGCTTGCGGTGCGGGTCGCCAACTGGCGGACCCAGGCGACGCTCGATTCGAAAGGTCTGGCGATCTTGACGAGCGAGGTCGGCAAGGCTTCTGAAACGATCGCGGCGCTCGAAGGCGCCGCCGGTGCGCAGGCGCTGCGTGCCCGGGTCGGGCAACTCAAGACCGTGTTGACGGACTACGCCTCGACGTCGGAAGCCTATATTTAGCACCAGCAGCAAGTGAGCGATCTCTACGTCAACAAGATCGCGCCGCAAGCTAAAGCGATGCAGGCGGCCGCCGAGAAGGCGCGCGTTCAGTTGCAGACGTCCTTCGGCGAAGCGCGCACCGCGACCGAGAGCTCGATCGCGAGAACGGTCACAATCCAGGAGATCATCGCCGCGTTGACCCTGCTGATCGGCGGCTTGATCGCTTTCTTCCTGGCACGGGGGGTCTCCAACCCGATCACGGCGCTGACCCAAAGCATGCGCGAGATGGCGGCCGGCAACTTCGACGTCGTGCTTCCCGGCCTCGCCCGCAAGGACGAAGTCGGCAACATCGCCCGAGCCGTCGACGAGTTCAAAGTGCGAGCGGCCCGGAAGGCGCAGCGCGAAGCCGCC
>Ga0210410_10002065_pt1 | contig 18182 bp, 12 predicted proteins | sample IncBWC4MmetaG_FD_161058 | JGI IMG/M metagenome (GOLD analysis project Ga0210410, IMG submission 161058) | Forest soil microbial communities from Barre Woods Harvard Forest LTER site, Petersham, Massachusetts, United States - Inc-BW-C-4-M | ecosystem: Environmental > Terrestrial > Soil >... | reverse complement strand
CGAGATCAACCTCATGTCCGGAAGCAGAGCGCCAGTAGAATATCTCCGGCTGAGTCGTGCTCCACGACGCCTGCTTCCGCAGCTCCATGAACGCGAAGTTCTCAAGTGTCGCACCGGCGAGCGTACCTTCAGTCTTAATTCGGTCAATAGTGATCCCCAACAAGTAGCTGAGCAGCCCCGTGTCATTCAGGTACACCTTCGGAGTTTGAATGACCCGCTGTCCGAGGTTGGTTGCCCATGGCCGCAACAGTTGCACAAGGAAGGTCGATTCCAACAACGCGAAATAGCGCTTCAATGTGGTCTGCGGCAGCCCCACCGTTCTTGATAGGTCAGCAAAGTTCAGTAGACCGCCTGCTCGGGCAGCTACGACCGAGAGTAGGCGCGGGATCGCAGTCAGGTCGGTGATGTTGGCTAGATCGCGAATGTCGCGCTGCAGCATGGTCATAATGTAGGACTGGAACCAGGCATTGCGGCGAGACGCATTATGACGGGCAATGGCAAGGGGATATCCACCAGCAAGAACGGTCTCCAGCAGTTCCTCCCGCCGAACAGTGGCGGATTTTCCAGACCACACAACGGAATGCTTGGAAAACATGGTGTCCACGAATGTCTCTTTCGTTCCGTTGATCTCTCCTTGGGAAAATGGCCACATGGTTACCACTTCCATCCTCCCTGTCAGAGACTCGGATAGCTTTGCCAGGAGCATCACGTTTGCCGATCCCGTGAGCAGAAAGCGCCCGGGCTGCCGCTTCCGATCGATAGCCGCTTTGATCACTGGAAACAGCTCAGGCACGTGCTGAATCTCGTCCAATGTGACACGTGGATTCAAGCCGGCGACGAACCCGTTTGGATCACCCTTCGCGGCTGCCAAGATGCCAGGGTCGTCGAATGTCAGGTACTGCCTGTTATGTTCGCCCAGTTCCGCAGACTGAACGAGGGTACTTTTGCCCGTCTGCCGAGCCCCGTTGACGAGAACAGCCGGTGTGTCGGCCAGTGCTTCTCGGACTTGGTTAGTGATTTGCCGGTGAATCATGATCTATATAATCAGCCATTGTATGGCTGATTATCAACCATACAATGGACGATTGGCTGGGCTGCGCCCTCGCGGACCACACAAAGGGCCGCGCATCTCAATGTCCGTAAAACTCCAAGAACTCAGGCTGATAATCAGCCATATAAGAAGGTAGAAATCTGCAATAACCTACGCTAAGTACTTTCTTATAAACTACTTGCAATTATTTGCCGATGCAGAAGGTGGAAAGCAGTCGTAAGTGCTGTAATTTCAGATCGTGGTTTCTTATCGAACTTGCTGATGGACAATGGCATGGACAATCGAGCGCAAGGTCTCGACGGTGCCGGTGAAGGAGCGAATTTGACCAAAGGCTACCGTAATCAACCGAAACTACCGCGGCAAATTACGAGGATAACTCTGTGTGAGTGCTTAACGTTAGATTCGCTCCAAGGACGCGATAGCGCCATCTGAAGATTGGGAACGAAACACCTGAAGGACTTGCCAGCATGTCGGTGCCAATCGGCTCCTCGATGAGTGGGGTCGATTTGGCGTCAAGCGAGACGGCGTGTTCGATTAGGCGGTTTTTCGGCCACATGTTGGTCGCCTCGAACGGGTGAGGATAATTAATACGTTACATTTTGATGTCGTAGAACGATCAATTTCTCCTGGAGCATGTCATTCATCGTGTAGGGAATGCCCCCTGTTCCGAAGCCTGATTGCTTCAGGCCGGCGAAGGGCATCCAGTCAGTACGGAATGCAGAGTGGTCGTTGACCATGACAGCGGAAGCGGCGAGATGCCTCGCGGCGTGAAGAGCAGCATCGAGGTCGCGGGAAAAGATCGAAGCCTGGAATGCAAGCGGGAGGCTGTTGGCGCGGTGAATGGCATCTGATAGTTCAGTGAAGCCGTAGACGCAAGTGACCGGTCCGAATACCTCATTCGTGGAGACGAGCGAAGCGGGATTGGGCTCAACAAGAACAGTAGGTTGGTAAAGACGTTCCCCGACAGCGCGGCCTCCTACCGCGAGAGTGGCTCCTTCTGCGATGGCAGTGCCAACCCATTGGGCTACGCGCGCCACTTCGCGAGGGGCAATCAGAGGGCCAACTTCGGTGTCGATAGAGCGGGGATCCCCCAATGATAGTCGTTGCACCCGTGCGGACAAGCGCTGAATGAATTCGATTTTCAGATCGTTGTGGACGAAGATGCGCTGTACCGAGACGCAAACCTGTCCTGCGTGATAGTAACCGCCTTTGACGAGCGGCTCAATGACAGCCTCAATGTCGACCGATTTGTCGACGATGACCGGCGCCGCACCGCCGTGTTCGAGCGTGAAGCGGGTGCCGGCAGAAAGTTGCGAACGGAGATACCACCCAACTTTGGCCGAGCCAATGAAACTGAAGAATGCCACGCGCGGATCGGTCGCGAGCTTTTGAGCAAGAGCGTTGTCTTCCAGAATCACAGCCTGGCACCAGGGGTCCGGCAGCCCTGCTTCATACACCAGGTTGACGAGGTGAATGCAGGTGAGCGGAGTAACCGGAGCCGGCTTGACGAGCACTGGGCACCCGGTCGCGATAGCCGGTACTACCTGATGGACGATCAGATTGAGCGGATGATTAAACGCCGAAATGGTGACCACGGGTCCGATGGGTTCCCGGGTTGTAAACGCCCACCGGTTTGCCGACGCCGGCGTAAGTCCCATGGGAATCTCGGTGCCGGCCAGGTGCTCAACATGAGAAGCCGCGCCATCAATCCCATTGACTGCCCGAGTCACTTCGACTCTTGCATCGGCTAATGGCTTGCCGCCTTCGCGAGCAATGATCAGAGCAAGATGGTCGCGATCGCGTTCGACCAAACGCGCGAGACGCCTTAGAATCTCGATGCGCTGATAGGCAGGCAGCCAATTCGCTCGACGTGAGAATGTCCGCACAGCGTCTTCAAGCTTTGTCTCGATTTCGGCTGCGGTGTGGACGGGAATTTCGGCGATCAGTTCTCCATCGTAGGGCTGGGTGACGCGCATCGAAACTCCTCGTATTGCGGGGGCTTAATCAACGTAGGAGGGGCGAGATTTCAACTCGTCAACCAGAACCCGCTGGTTTTCGGAGTAATCAATGGGCACAATGACAAGGTGCACGCTACCTTCGCGGAAGGCTGCCTCAAGAGCGGGAGCCAACCCTTCGGTAGTGCTCACTCGGGTGCCCTTTGCGCCATAAGACCTGGCGTATTGGACAAAGTCGGGATTGTTGAACGCAAGACCGAAGTCTCGGAAACCCTCAGCCTGTTGTTTCCAGCGAATCATGCCATAGGCATGATCTTCGAGAATGAGTACAACCAGGTTCAGGTTGAGGCGGATTGCCGTTTCGAGATCCTGCGAATTCATCATGAATCCGCCATCGCCGCATAATGCCATTACTCGCTTCTGAGGATGAAGCATCGCCGCCATCATGGCCGATGGAAGTCCCGCACCCATAGTGGCGAGAGCATTATCGAGCAGGATGGTGTTCGACACATGGGTACGATAGTTGCGCGCGAACCAGATTTTGTACATTCCGTTGTCGAGGCAGAGAATGCCGTCGTCAGGCATGATCGTCCGAACGTCCGCGACGATTCGCTGCGGGGTCGGCGGGTACCGCGCATCGTCTGCGCCTTCGCCAATGCGCTTCCGCACCAGGGCCTGCACTTTGCGGTAATAGCGAAAGTCATGCGTAGAACCCTCGACCGCTGCCGCGATCCGTGTCATGCTGTCGGCGATGTCCCCAATGACTTCAACATGCGGAAAGTAAATCTGATCGATGTCTGCGGGGTTGAAGTCAACATGGATTACCTCCGGTCCCGAAGGATGCATGATGAAGGGCGGCTTCTCCACCGTGTCGTGCCCAACGGTAATGATGAGATCCGCATGATCACTTGCGAGATGAACATAGTCGCCGCTGGAGAGCGCGGCTGTGCCCAGATAGAGGTCGGAGTTCCCGTTGACTGCACCCTTTCCCATCTGGGTGTTGAAAAATGGGATGCCCATCCGCTGCATGGCTGAGGACAACGCTGGCGCCAGTCCAGGGCGGTTGGCGCCGGCGCCGAGAACAATCAGAGGACAGGCGGCATTGACGATTCTGCGGGCGGCCTCTCGAATGGCATCGGCGGCGGCTAGGGGCCGAAAAGAAGGGCTAACGGGAACGATCGGAGACGCTTCGGTTCTTTGAGCGGCAATATCTTCGGGAAGCTCGAGGTGAACGGGCCCGGGACGCTCTGATTGTGCAACGCGGAAGGCATCCCGAACCAAAGTGGCGATGTTGCGGGCATCAAGTACCTGTCGTGCGGACTTGGTGAGAGGCCGCATCATTGCAACCGTGTCGATGATCTGGAATCTGGCCTGGCGACTATGAAGGATTGGCTTTTGGCCCGTAATCATCATCAGCGGCATGGCGCCCAGCGAGGCATAAGCAGCAGCGGTGACCAGGTTTGTAGCACCTGGACCGAGAGTGCTGAGACATACCCCCGGCTTGCCGGTAAGACGGCCATAGGTGGCTGCCATAAAACCAGCGGCCTGTTCATGTCGTGTGACCACCAGTTTGATGGAAGATGTCCGTATGGATTCGAGGAGATCGAGATTCTCTTCTCCGGGAACTCCGAATACATATTGAACTCCTTCGTTTTCGAGGGCCCGCACGAAGACATCCGACCCCTTCATTTGATCGGGTTTTCCAGATGATTGCGCTGGCTGCTCTTCGGCTAGCGTTCCAGACATTTGACGGACCTCGTGGTTTTGTCGTACCAGTTCTTTATCTTTGGACGGCGTGAAGCAAGACTGAAGCCTGGATTAAGAGGCGTTTAGATAGAGAGATTTGTCCGGAGACATTCGTGGAGGCAGAGATGAATGCAATTTCATACATGATTCAGCCATTTCTCATCCCGGCCCCTGATCGTTTACTTGGTATTGCGATTCGTTCATCGCCGTCGTCAGGAAGCACTTTCACCTTAACTGCAGGAGAGTCATGAGAAAACATTCAGGGGTAGTCTGTGTAGCATCCTTGATCGCTCTGGGCCTTGCTTCCGCCGTTGCGCAGGAGACGCGCGATCAAGCCGCGGCCGGAATGCGACATGTAGACCCCAAAGAAATGGATCCGACCTACACGAAGGCCGCGCCCTTCGCCCAGAAGCTTGTCGACGAAGCGCTGGCTAACCATCCAGAAGTCATTCTGCTTGCGATCCACGCGCAACCTCCGGGTCACAAGAACCTGATCGTGGCGTCGAACTTTGGGCGAATCGGCAAGATCGGCGATGAGGATGATCTCCGCTGCATCCGCACGGGCAAGAGCAACCTTGAACTCAACTCGACTGGAAAGCACTTCGAAGATGAGTTGATTCTGTTGGACGGCTCAGGCAAGACGATTGGCGCCCTAGGCGTTGTCTTCAACTATAAGCCCGGTGATGACAAGGCAGCCTTGGCAAAGATCGCTGACCAGGTTCGAGATGAAATGAAGGCCAAGCTGCCATCTGCGGGCGTGTTGTTTGGTCCTGCCTGAAAGACACAAATTCCGTTTCGGCCTTCCCAGCTGGAGGAGTGACAAGGAGTTATTCGTCCAGCTGGGTTCTTGTGTTGGAATACGGTTTAGCGCGAAATCGTCAGGACCACAAAGCTGTTGGGAAGAATGGCAGGGCGGCGCTTGGGGTTAGATTGGCATCAACGGCAAGGTAGTCCCAGCTACCATCACCTCCCAAGTCCCACGTGTTCTGCAGCTTGAACGAAGAGTCAGACGCCCTGAGGGAAGGCAAGGCCGTAAACAGAGACCGCAAGAAGGACCACGACGAGTCGAAAATCCTGAATGCATTTGAGAAAACCCCTGAAAGCAAGTTCACTGCTGAGGAACGAGGAAGAGAAGCGACAAACCGAATATGATCGCTGCGGTGAGAAACGTGACTACCATGAAGCCCATTACACGGCGCATTGGGATGCCCGCGATGGCGAGTATGGGAAGAGCCCAGAAGGGCTGCAACATGTTGGCTACGGATTCTCCCATGGCCACGGCCATGGTGGTGCCGGCGAGTGAAGTGTGCAGTTGGACGGCCGCAGGCACGGCAAATGGTCCTTGCACTGCCCAATGTCCGCCTCCGCTCGGCACAAAGAGTGTAATGATCATCGAGGTCAGATACGTGAAGAAGGGGAGCGTATGCGCCGTCGAGTATTTGATGAAGACCTTGGACAGAACGGCCGCGAGCCCGGTGGTGGTAATGATTCCCATCAACCCGCCGTACAGGGGATATTGAAGAACCAAAGAGCCGGAGATGCGAGCCGCGTGCTTGACGGCGTCAATGTAGGCCGATGGCCGCCAATGAAGCAGCAGGCCGCCAAGAACAAGGCCGAGAATGACTGAGTTAAGGTCAAGGGAGAATCCCTTGTGAAACCACTCCATATAGAGTGCAAAAATGCCGAAGAGGACGAGCGCCAGATTGAGAAGCCAGGCGTTGTCGAGCATGGATCCGAGCGTGAGTGTTCGTTCCTTGGCGTGAACCTGCTGGTCTTCTTTGCGGAGGCGATCGGGATCGGCGACGATGGTGTTTTTCTCGGCCGGCTGCAGATAGCGAAAGATGATTGGCAGAGTAATCAACAACAGCAAACATGGGATCAGATTGAACCAGCTGAAGACAGTCTCCGACAATGGGACGCCCCGGCCGGTAACCTTCTCAACGATATTGAGAGCGGAGCCGTGGGTAGCTTGCGAAAGAGCAATCGAACCGGAGAGACCTTCCGTTGAGACAACGAACCCTGTGTACGCAGCCGCGACCAGCCAGCCGAAGTCGAGTCGAACCCGCTTGGCCATTTCACGCGCAAGGAGCGCGGCGGTCACCAGTCCGAGTCCCCAGTTGAGCCACGACGCGAGAATGCTGACAATGATGGTGAGCGAAATGGCGCCGCGGGGAGTAGAGACCATTCCGGCGATTCGTGCAAGCAGTTTCTGTACGGGATGCGCCATGGCGAGCGCGTAGCCGGCGACCAGCATGATCACCATCTGGAATGCGAAAGCAAAAATTGCAAAGATGCCCCCGTACCAGGCCGATGCAATGCCGGGCAAGGTGGCATTGGGCGCGTACAACCGCGCGAGAAGCACTCCCAGAAACGTGAGTAGCACCGCGAAGACATACGGGTCCGGCATTACCTTTTCGAAGAGGAAGACGAATAGCGCTGTTCCGCGGCTGAGGAGACCCTGCCTGTCGTCCGCAGCGGTAGGTTTCGCAATGCCAGTGGTCATAAATCTGATCTCAACTCTCTTCACCAGTGAAGCACTCTGTAGCCGGCTTGTGGGCGAGGCCCCATCGATGCGATGCGCCGCCCGCTATGCAAATCAGGATCAGGTTTACCAGATGGATTCTCATTTGTTCGATCGAAATTCTGCGGTTGATCCCTGTGAACAGGTGCTCTCAGTCGACCTCATAGGTAAGCACCTTGGCTGTCGCCTTCGATTCGCCGGGTGACACCGCCAGAAAGAGCCTGTGCAACGGTGGGATAAGGAGACCAGTCTTCGCTCCAGGCGCGGTATTTACCTTCTCGAACAATCTCAGGTGGTCACCATCGCTGGTGTCATAGATGCTCATATACCCTTCGCCGCCTGGAACGTAGAGGCGATGCTTGTCCGGGTCATATTGCACTTCGTCGGAACGAAGGGGGGCGGGTAGTGTGCCAACGACCTCACCGCTATCGGAATTCATCACCACGACCATACCCGGATCTCTGCATACAACATAAAGGCGGTGCTGGGCCGGATCGAACGCAACCATCGCATTCTGCTTTGCAGGAAACACGGTCCAGGTGGCAATTAGCTTGAAGGTCTTACGATTGACGACGGCAATCTTGTTGGTTTGGGCCAGATTGATGAAGAGGCGGGGATCATCTTCGACAAATGCCATCGCCTCCACGTGGTTGTCCTGAAAGGTGATGCTGCCGAGCTTGGCTCCGGTGTCGGGGTTTACCGCCTCTAGGTTCGCTGTATTCATCTCGACATCCTTGCCACCCGTGACGACATAGAGTACATTGGCCGCGGCGTCGTACTTTGACGTGTCGGACCCCGGCGTCAGCACCACGGATTGCTTCTTCACATAGCTTTGGGCGTCACGAAGGGTTGCGCCTTGTTTCTCGCTGTCCGTGATCAGCACAGTGGGCGAACCCTTGCGCACGAGAATGCTATGGGGATTGCCAAAGCCCTCCACGCTGCGAAGATGGGCCGACGTCTTGAGATCAAAGACTTCGAGCGTGCCGTGATCCTCCGCTGCCAGAAGAAGACGGTTGCGGTCGTAGTCCACGGCGAAATGGTCGAAGTCGCCGGAGTATCCGGGGAGATCGACGGAATGGATGAGCTTGACGGAAGGAGCTTGCTGCGAGAGCGAAGCCGGAACCGTGATCGATGAAAGGGAAAGGACCAGGAATGAAGTACGGAATTGTGAGATGTTCATGTCGGCTCCTTCGATACGAGAGCTAGCTTGAGGACGCAATATGAGTCTGGATTGAAGCTGATATGAAAATGCTTTCATCCGCGATGTGAAGCCCAAGGTGCGGCAACCGTTCCGGACATGAATTTGTTTTCATCTTGAGTTCAGGAGAACTTCATACCGCGTAATAGTAATGGAGGCCATAAGTCATGAGAATTCTGGTTATCGAAGACGAACAGAAAGTTTCGGCGCTGGTGAAGCGCGGGCTTACCGCGGAACGCTACGCGGTAGATACTACCGCGGACGGGCTCGAGGGGCTGGAGTTCTTCGAGGCCTACCCCTACGATCTGCTCATTCTCGATTTGATGCTTCCCCGCCTTCCCGGTTCTGAAGTCCTGCAGCGGGTAAGACGTAAGAACGACCATGTCCCCATCCTCATCCTCACTGCGAAGGATTCCATCGACGACAAAGTGAAGTTATTTGAATTGGGTGCTGATGACTACCTGACCAAGCCATTTGCGTTTGCCGAGCTGCTCGTCCGCGTCAAGGCTCTTTTGCGACGTGGGCCGGTCAACCGGTCCAGCACGATGCGCATCGGCGACCTTGAGCTTGACCGCTTGACGCAACAGGTGAAGCGCGGTGGAAGGCGGGTGGAGCTCACCGCCAAGGAGTACTCGCTCTTGGAGTATCTAATGCAGAATCCTGAGCGAGTTCTCTCCCGGAATATGATCATTGAACACGTCTGGGACCAGAGCTTTGACGGCATCACCAACATCGTAGACGTCTACGTGCGCCACCTGCGCACCAAGGTGGATGAGGGACATCCGTTCAAGTTGATCCGCACTGTGCGTGGAACGGGGTACATGATCCGCCGGGGGATGGAATCGTGAACCGCAACTCACTGCGGGCGCGAGTGACGGCATTTTATGTGTCCATGCTCGCGCTGGCCCTCGCGGTCTTCTCCTTCGCAGTGTACGGAGGCGTGAGCGCATTCCTGACCAATTCTATGGAACGCACGCTCATGCATACGGCCGAAAGCATCGTCGCCGACTACCTGGTTCCGCTGAATGCAAAGGGCGACGCGTGGTTTCTCAGTGAAATGAGCGAGTCCTACCCGGCCGGAATCAGCGACCCCTTCGTTCGCGTGTCACAGGGAGGCAAAATACTGTACGAATCAGGCGACATGCGCGAGCCGCTGGTGCGAGTTTCCAAATTGTCACTGCCTTCAGACTCCGCGTCCGTGAAGACATTGCGTCGCGCTACAGCGGAGACGGGTCAGTCCCTGATGATCTACACTCTGGCGTATGCTTCGCCACGTGGATCCCCCATTTGGGTGGAGACGGGCGCCAACATGGAACCGCTCTTCCATTTGCTGCACAGCCTGTTCTTGATTCTCCTCGTCGTGACGCCCGCGATCCTGGTAGGAGCCGCAGTGGGCGGTCATCTGTTGATGGCGGGCCCGCTGCGCCCCGTAGTCGCGCTAACCGAGCAGGCGGAACATATCGGCCGCAAAGAACTCGGCGAACGCCTTCCAATCATCCACTCTGGAGATGAGTTGGAGCGTTTGTCGCTCGCATTGAACCGGATGATTGAACGGCTCGAGGAAGCCCTCGCGCACAACCAACGCTTTTCGGCCGACGCCTCACACGAGCTGCGAACTCCGCTCACCATCATCCGCGGCGAATTGGAATCGCTTCTCGAGATTCCGGAGCTTCAGACCCAGGCGGTGGAGGGAATCAGCAGCGCGCTCGAGGAAAGCGATCGCATGTCGCGAATCGTCAATAACCTTTTGACCATCTCCCGGCTCGACGGGGGCGGCGAACGCATCGAAATGCTGCCCGTCGAGTTGACGAGCATCCTCAAGATCACCCTCGATCACATGAGCCTGCTCGCTGATGAAAAGGGCATCATCATCACATGCGAGGCGCCGGCGCCGGTCTGGGTTTCCGGCGACGCGATGCGCTTGAAGCAGGTGATCGTGAATCTCATCGACAATGCAATCAAGTACACGCCAGAGGGGGGAAGCATCCTAGTTCGCCTGGTGGCTCACGAAGAGCAGGCCATCTTGACTGTCACAGATACAGGCATCGGAATCCCCGCCGCATCGTTGCCGTTCGTATTCAATCGTTTCTATCGAACCGACAAAGCGCGCTCTCGCGAATCGGGTGGAACGGGACTCGGCTTGGCCATTGTCAAGGCCATCTGCACCGCTCATCAGGCGGCTGTCTCGATTGAAAGTGCGGAGAACAAGGGTGCGATTCTCCGGGTTCAACTGCCCCTCCTGCATCTTTCGCCAAGAGAAGTTTCCGAGTTGCAATCGAAACTCCCAGAAGCGTCGGCCCCAAAAGAACACCTCGCTTCCGCCAGGCTTTCGCAATAGGAGAGCAGTCAAGATCATTCTGTTCAGCGCGGCCGACGCATTGGCGTCGCGTCGGTAACCCCCGGTCAGGGAGATTTCCGCATTACCCAGCATGTCATTCGAGGGAGAAGCGATGGTAAGGTCGTCCGTATGTGAGTCCAGTCTGACCACCAATAAGCACCTGATTCGATGGGTCGAGAAAATGGCTGATCTGACACAGCCCAATAACATCCACTGGGTTGACGGGTCGAAGGAGGAATATGACCACCTGTGCCAGTCGCTTGTGGAGGCTGGAACATTCATCCGATTGAATCAGGATCTGTGGCCCGGCTGCTTCTATGCCCGCTCTTCGCCTAACGACGTCGCGCGCGTTGAAGATCGCACGTTTATCTGTTCGCTTTCGAAGGACAATGCCGGACCGACGAACAACTGGCAGGATCCCTACGCGATGCGGAAGAAGCTCAAAACGCTCTTTCGCGGGTCAATGCGAGGCCGCACCATGTTTGTTATGCCCTTCAGCATGGGGCCGGTCGGTTCGCCCATGGCGCGCATCGGCGTGCAACTCACTGACTCCGCCTATGCCGTCGTGAACATGCGTATCATGGCGCGCATTGGGTTACCTGTCTTTGCCGAGATTGACAAGGATGAGCAACGCGTTGTTCCGTGTGTTCACAGCGTAGGCGCACCTCTCGCGCCCGGCCAGAAGGACGTGCCGTGGCCCTGCAACGATGAGAAGTACATTGTTCACTTTCCCGAGACACGCGAAATCTGGAGTTACGGGTCCGGCTATGGAGGCAATGCATTACTCGGAAAGAAGTGCTTCGCATTGCGCATTGCATCCAACATCGCGCGTGACGAGGGATGGATGGCCGAGCACATGTTGATTCTCGGCGTTGAGAATCCTGAAGGTGAAAAGACATATGTTGCGGCGGCATTTCCAAGCGCCTGCGGCAAAACTAACTTTGCCATGATGATCCCTCCCACCGGGTTCGAGGGTTGGAAGATCACAACCGTTGGTGACGATATCGCCTGGATCAGGGCCGACGCCACAGGCCAAATGAGGGCAATCAACCCTGAAGCCGGCTTTTTTGGCGTTGCCCCTGGCACCTCCGCGAAAACAAATCCGAATGCGATGGCGACGCTGCGGAGAAACACGATCTTCACCAACGTGGCCCTCACTCCCGACGGGGGCGTCTGGTGGGAAGGCATGACAGACGATCCGCCGGCTCAGTGTTTCGACTGGAAGGGAAATCTTTGGACGCCAGCCCTGGCGAAGCAGACGGGAGCGACTGCCGCACATCCGAATGGCCGCTTTACGGCGCAGGCTTCCCAATGTCCGGTGATGGATGAGGCGTGGGAATCACCGAATGGCGTGCCAATTTCGGCGATTATTTTTGGCGGGCGCCGGTCGAAACATATCCCACTCGTCTATCAGGCATTCAACTGGTCGGCTGGAGTCTACATGGGTGCCACCATGGGTTCAGAAACCACTGCGGCCGCTTCGGGCTCCGTCGGCAACGTCCGGCGCGATCCAATGGCCATGCTGCCGTTCTGTGGCTATCACATGGGCGACTACTTCCGGTCGTGGATCAAGATGCAACGAACACTGACCAACACACCGCGAGTCTTTCATGTGAATTGGTTCCGCAAGAACGAAGACAGTCAGTTCATCTGGCCTGGCTTCAGCCAGAATATTCGCGTGCTCCGCTGGATCGTCGATCGAGTTCGCGGCCGGGCCATGGCAAACGAAACTCCGATCGGTTGGACGCCCCGCTACGTTGACATCGATTGGGATGGACTCGACTTTCCTCAGACCCAGTTCGATGAGCTACAGGCGGTTGATCGCATGGCGTGGAGACGGGAAGTAATGGATCACGAAGAATTGTTCATCGCGCTTCACGACCATCTGCCCCCTGAAATGGTGTATGAGCGCGAGTTACTCATCTGCAGGTTGTAGCAACTCACTTAGAAGCCAGTAAAGGCATTTACTCGCACCCAGTCATTCGGTTGCCCGGACATCGTTGGGTCGTCTGTCACCTGACCTTTGTCCGGGATGAGCGGGTAGATTTGCGCGTCGCAATCCCCATTTGCCATTCGAGTTTCCTGAACCTGGGTCCGCCACCTCACGCGGATTCATGTCCTGCGGTCGCATGAAAACAGGCGCGCCCACGTCATGTCTTCGCTGCGAAAAACGAATTGCCAGTTCCGTTCCAGTGAATAACTTTTCATGTTCGGTTCAGTCGTCCTTCATTCCAACGGCCGAAATTTGCGTTCGTCAGCAGAAGAGCGCAAAATGCTTCCCCGAGGAACTGACAGTTCGCTATCTTCTGCATTGGCTCACTGGCAAGAGACAGGAAGGTCACAATGACGCTGAATCTTGGGTCCGTCGGCATCTTTTTCGTTGCCAACCTGTTCTACCTCGCGGTGCACGGTCAGCTAGCGTCAGTGTCTCCCGACAGCCCGTTGCAGAACCATCCTGACACGCCACAGGAGTTTCCGAACTTCGCCCAGGCGCTCACGGAACGTTCCCTACTGCGCCATCCGGATGTTCTGGTGGTTGCGTTCCATGCCCAGATTCCGGGCGAGCCAATCAATCGGGTAGTAGCGATCAATCAAGCCCAATGGGCCAAATTCCTTTGGCGGCCTTCGGACGACATCGATACCGATACGGCGAAGACCCAAAGAACTGTCGTTCAGGTAATCCCCGCTACTCATCGCATGGAGGTGCACATGCCCTTGCACTCCGGCAGAGGCGAAACGATCGCCACTATCGTTTGCGTGTGGAATTTCAAGGATGAGGAAGAGGGCCCCGAACTGATGCGCAAATCGCAGCAAATTCGGGACGAGCTTGCACCGGGCATTGGCAGCTTGGCTCAACTGCTTGGTAAACCATAACCCCCGTTCGGTTCGTTTTGCAGAACAGCTGTAGCCCAGTGAGCATGAAGGAGTAGATGTGATGAAAATCCAACTGGCAGTCTTGACGGTAACCATGGCATCAGTCTTCGCGGCATCGAGTCTTAAGGCTCAGGTTACTGGCGCAACAGTAGTGGGCAAGGTGATGGACTCAGCGGGATCGGCGATCAGCAATGCACATGTCACCGTACTGCGCCCCTCGACTGGAACTCACATCGAGGTAACGACGAATGACACGGGCGTTTACACAGTGCCTAACCTTGTTCCTGGAACCTATGACATCACTGCCGGCGCGGCAACGTTGGCGTCCCAGGAGATTCAGGGTTTGACGCTCGAAGTAGGTCAGAACGTTGAGGAGAACTTCACACTTTCGCCGGCAACCGTGGTCCAGGAGATTGTCATCACAACGGCGCTGCCGGTTGTCGATCTGGCTAGTTCGCAGATCTCAAACGTCGTGGACGAAACGACTGTGCGGCAACTTCCGCTCAATACGCGCGATTGGACCCTACTTGCAACGTTACAGCCGGGAGTGAGCCAGGTGCGCACTGAGAAGGCTGTCGCCGTCGGCGCGGATCGCGGGAACCGCGGATTTGGCGCGCAATTGACTGTTGCCGGCGGCCGTCCCCAGCAGAACAACTATCGAATGGATGGCATCTCGATCAACGATTATTCGAACGGAGCCCCCGGAAGCGTCTCCGGAATTGATCTTGGCGTCGATGCCATCCAGGAGTTTTCCGTCGTCACGGCCAACGCGTCGGCTGAATACGGTAGGGAAGCGGGTGGCGTCATCAATGCTGTAAGTCGAGCGGGTGCCAATGCTTTCCATGGCACCGCGTTTGACTTCATCCGCAACGACATACTGGACGCGCGCAACTACTTCGATCCAGTCAAGAAGGGGGAACTGCGCAAGAATCAATTCGGGGGCGCCCTTGGCGGACGCATCGTCAAGGACAGAGCATTCTTCTTCGGCGACTATGAGGGAATCCGCGAAGTAGCAGGCATTCCCTTCACAGTGAATGCGCCGAGTGCAAACGCGCGCCAGGGTATCCTGAATTGCTCACAGGCGGTCGGAGGGGTGCAGCAAGCGGGATGTCCGACTCCCGGTCCCGGCGCGGCAGGCAGCACCTATACCGTCCCAGTCAGTTCCGATGTGGCGAGCTATCTCAAGTTCTATGGAGTGCCCACCAGCCAGCCGGTTAACTCTGATTCGGGAAGTTACCGCTTTACCGGCAAACAGGTCACTCCGGAGAACTTTCTGCAGGCCAGAATCGACGAGACGCTTTCGCAAAGGGATTCGGGGCACGCCACCTACATGTATGACAATGGCAACTTCACCCAACCTGACGCCGAAAACAACTATCTCCTGCTCTCCCACACCAACCGACAACTCGGCCTTGTAGAGGAGACGCACGTCTTCTCTTCTTCGTTTGTCAACACCGCGCGCGGCGGTGTCAGCCGCAATGTTGCCAACATCACAAATACCGCCCCGGGACCCAATGCACTGGCCGCGGATGCGACCTTGGGCGCGGTTCCAGGGCACACAGCCTCAAGCCTCGTAATAGGCGGCGTCACGAATTTTGGAGGAGGACTCATGGCGCCCTCCCAGTACGACTTCTATTGGACTTCCATCCAAGCCTATGATGATGCGTTCTACACGCTTGGCAATCATACGATTCGGTTTGGCGGCGGGTTTGAACGTATGAGGAACAACATCGTCGCAACGTCAAGCCCGGCCGGCCTGTTTACGTTTGGATCGACCGCGGACTTCATCGCCGGACGGGTTCAGAACTTCTCCGCTCAGTTGCCTGGGTCTGTTTCGGAAAAAGGGCTGCGTCAGACCCTGGGGGCCGGATACGCTCTAGATGATTGGAAGGCTCTGCACAATCTCACGCTGAATTTGGGTGTTCGCTATGAGGCGACCACGGTCCCGACGGAGGTTCATGGAAATCTGAGCCGGCTGGTAAACTTGACCGAGGCCGCCCCTGCTCTTGGGGGCACGTACTTCTCCAATCCGACACTCAAGAATTTCGAGCCGCGTGTCGGCGTTATCTGGTCGCCATTCAAGAACCAGAAGACAGCCGTACGGGCCGGATTCGGGATCTTCGACATTCTGCCGCTGCCCTATCAGTTTGAGTTACTCAGCTCCCTTGCAGCCCCGTACCTCAAGGTCGGCAGCGTTGTCTACTCGAACGCGCGTGCTCCGTACACAACGCCAGAACCGGGAGATGGTCAGTTCGCTCACAACTCCTACGGTTCTATCCAGGCTCCTTCCACCCTGCGGCAAAGCTATATTCAACCCAACCCCAGCCGTAGCTACCTGATGGAATGGAATCTCAATGTTGAGCAGGACTTTGGGCACAACCTGGGCATGTATCTCGGATTTGTCGGATCAAAGGGCGTACATCAGCCATTCCGAACCGATGAGGCGAATACCGTGCAGCCCATCGGCTACAGGAACGGGCAGCTTACGTTCCCCAAACCCGGCACGGCCCCTGTGCTTAATCCAAATGTGGGCCAGATTGCCGGCATCTTTTACAACAACAACACCTACTACGACGGCCTCGAAGCCGGCTTCACCAAGCGAATGAGTCACGGATTGCAGGCCCAAGCGAGTTACACCTACAGCAAAGCGATCGACCTTGGCTCGGCGGTTGTTGCGGGAGATCCATTCGGTAATTCCATCTCAGGCCTGTTCTTTTTTGCCCCCAATACCCGTAGGGGAGTGGCCGACTTCAACGTGCCGAATCAATTTACCTTTAACTATCTCTACCAGACGCCTCACACCAAGAGACTTCGCGGCCCGTTGGATGCTGTTGCGAATGGGTGGGAAGCGAGCGGAATCTTTTTCGTCCAGAATGGGCTACCCTTTACGCCCACAATCGCCGGGGATTCTCTCGGCCTGAAAGGTACGGCTCCGTACAACGTTCCCAATCGAATCAAGAACACACCCGGATGCGGTAGTGGCGTTCTGTCACGGCGAGCCGTCGGTTATATCAATCTGAGCTGCTTCACCTTTCCTTCACCAAACGCCGACGGGACCACAGTGTACGGAAACGTCGGCAGAAACTCCCTGCTTGGCCCCTCACTCAGTGAACTGGACTTTTCTGCCATGAAGACCACCCCGCTCCGAGGCGACGACCCCACCATGAAGCTTCAATTCCGCGCGGAGTTTTATAACGTCCTCAACCACTCTAATTATTCGCCGCCGATTGCCAACCGGACAGTCTTCACGGCCGCGGGCGCCAAGGTAGGAACGGCTGGAAACATCACTTCAACGGTTACCACCAGCCGCCAGATTCAATTTGGGATGAAGCTTCTGTTCTGAGGAGCCCGCCGGCTCTTCGGATGCGGGCCACAAGTCTGTCGAGTGTGTGGCCCGTCTTCTCCGGCTTCGTGCATGGGTTGGCAGGCTACTCCTTAGCGTCCATGGATCAATGCCGAGAACAGGGCAGGGTCGAGAACTCCATCGGTACTCTCCGTTGCGCATCCACTTGAGCGTATGGTCGCCTTGTCGGACAAGTGGCTTTCCATTCTCAGATGACGAGGACAAGAGCACCGCGCTCATTAACCCGAGGCTGCTATTCGATGATTCGTCTCCATGAACGGGCTAGCCAGGGATGGCATTCGCCAAGTCTCATCTTTGAGAAGACTCGTGTAGCGCGCCAAATCCACGGCCTAACGGAGTTTCGCCGCTTCGCTCCCATCCGGCCCAGAGGTGAGTGATGGGAACACCATGCAGCAAAGGGGATGACTTCTGTGCCGCTGTAAAAGACAACGCCTCGCAGCCATTTCTTGCCAGCCGCGCTTGCTAAACCGTGCAGGCCGCGCACATCGCTTGCGTTCAGTGTAGCAGCGGCTTTGACCTCGATCCCTTCGAGCTTGCCTGCGCGGTCCTCCAAGACGAGATCTACCTCTTGTCCGGAAGCAGTGCGCCAGTAGAATATTTCCGGCTTCGTCGTGCTCCAGGATGCCTGCTTCCGCAACTCCATGAACGCGAAGTTCTCAAGTGCCGAACCGGCCAGCGTTCCCTCTGTCTTAATTCGATCAACAGTGATCCCCAACAAGTAGCTGAGCAGTCCGGTGTCATTTAGGTAAACCTTGGGAGTCTGAATGACGCGCTGACCCAAGTTGGTCGTCCATGGCCGCAACAGTTGCACCAGGAATGTTGATTCCAGCAGGGCGAAATAGCGTTTCAACGTGGTTTGCGGTAGCCCCACGGTTCGTGACAAGTCAGCAAAGTTCAACAGACCGCCTGCGCGCGCAGCCACGACTGCCAACAAGCGAGGAACAGCCGTCACGTCGGTAATGTTGGCGAGATCACGTGGATGATAATCAACCATGTTGCGGTCGATTATGCATTGTAGATCGCATACATTCAGCGAGGTCGCATGTCGGTGAAGCCCCACCAAACATCGTGGACGCTGAGCTGATAATCAGCCGTTTCTGAATGTAGAAAACACCCGCATTTTATGCAAGAAGCT
>Ga0210410_10002063_pt1 | contig 18186 bp, 16 predicted proteins | sample IncBWC4MmetaG_FD_161058 | JGI IMG/M metagenome (GOLD analysis project Ga0210410, IMG submission 161058) | Forest soil microbial communities from Barre Woods Harvard Forest LTER site, Petersham, Massachusetts, United States - Inc-BW-C-4-M | ecosystem: Environmental > Terrestrial > Soil >... | reverse complement strand
ATTCGAAATCCACCGAGAGTTCTTTGGACTGAAACGCGGGAATCGCCTCCGCGTTCGAATGCCGCCGCAGAGAAGCCCGCACCCGCGCCAGCAGTTCCTCGATCCCGAACGGCTTGGTGACATAATCATCCGCGCCCGCGTCCAGCGCCACCACTTTGTCGCGTTCCGCGTTGCGCACCGTCAGCATGATGATGGGAGCCGCCGTGAACCGCCGCAATTCCCGGCAGGTTTCGACGCCCGACATCCCGGGCAGATTCACGTCCAGCAAAATCAGATCGGGCTTTGTCTTCTGAGCCAGTTCCAGCGCCTCTTCCCCGCTCGCCGCTTCCACAAATTCATACCCGCGAAACGCCAGCGTGGATCGCAAGACGCGCCGGATCTGCGCCTCGTCGTCCACCACCAAAATGCTGGCCGAATTCATCGGTTTTCGCTCCGCAGGGCCACGGGCAATGTGAACGAAAACACCGACCCGGAATTAAGCTGGCTGGTCACCGAAATCGTGCCTCGGTGCGCGGTCACAATAGCCTTCGCAATCGGCAACCCCATTCCGGTTCCGCGCACCTGATACCGCTGGTCTTTTCCGCGATAAAACTTGTCGAAGATCAGCCCCTGCTCAAAGGGATCGATCCCCGGGCCGCGGTCCGCCACGCTCACCGTCACCATTTCACCCGTCTCTTCCGCCGTGATGGTGATTGGATGTTCCTTCTTTGAATATAGATTCGCGTTGTCCACCAGTTGGACCAGAATATCTTTTGCCAAATCCAGGTCTGCCCGCACCAAAGGAAGATCCCCGTTTGCATTTACGATGATCCGCCGATCACCAAGCGCCTTCTTCAGATGGCTCAGCGCCGCTTCCACCAACGTCGAGATCCCGACCGGTTGCAAGTGTAGTTCGAACTCGCCCGATTCGAGCTTGGCCATCTCCGCCGCTTCTTCCACCAGGTGATTTAGCCGGTCGCACTCCTCGTTCACAATCGCCAACAGCTCTTTCTGCTGCTCTATGTCCCGGCCCGCCGAAGCCAGCAAATCGGTCGCCGCCGCCTTGATAGCCGTCAGCGGCGTGCGGAAATCATGCGCAATCGAATCCAGCAGCGCGGACTTCAGCCGCTCGCCCTGGCGCTCCGCCTCGGTCTCGCTCAACTGTTCCACTGCCCGCGCCCGCTCCATCGCAATCGCCACCAGCGAACCAATCGCGTCGAGCATTTGCCGCGAAAGCACCGCGCCGGAAATGCCCAGGCTTCCGATGGGTTTCACGCCCAGCCGCACCGGCACGAAATGCAAAAGCTGCGTCGGATCCGAGTTCGTCTCGTCCAGGACGTACGCCGCCTTCATCTTCGCTTCGTCGATTTGGGCCGCTCCGTATCCCGAGCGATAAAATTTGTCCTTCTGCGGCACAAACAGCTCCGCCGCCCCCGCTTCGAAGCAATCCACGATGTGATTTGGAATCGCATTCATCAGCTGGATCACGTTGCCTTCCCCCAGCAGTTTCTCGCTGAAGGAATACAGCCGCTCCACCTCGCGCCGCCGGTTGTGCGCCGCATCCGCCTCTTTCCGGATGCGCGCCGAAAGCTGGCTGCCCACAATGGAGGTAGTCAGAAAGGCTGCGAGGGCCACCCAGTTCTGCGGGTCGGCGATCGTGAACGTCCTGACTGGCGGCAGAAAATAATAGTTGAACAGCAGCATCGCGCTGAACGACATGAAGATCGCCACCACCATGCCCCACACCGCGGAAACTGCTAAAATTGCCAGTAGAAACGACAGCGCTACCGTCGTCTGATTGACGTGCAGGAATTGTGTGTATCCGCTGGTGATGGAAATCAACAGAATCGCGGCAACGGCGAATCCGATTCCGCGGCCCGAGATGAATCGCGTCATGTTCTTATTGTAACCCGGGACGATTTCGAAGACTGGAGAACAACTCAACTTGCCCAAGAAGCCCGAAGAGTGGCTTGAACTCGCCTCGCCTTCCCCCAACTCGCGGGGCATATTCAAACTCTTTCTCGGTTACGCTCCCGGCGTCGGCAAAACCTACAGCATGCTGAGCGAAGCCATCCGCCGCAAAAGCCGCGGCGAGGACGTCGTAATCGGCATCATCGAAACCCACGGCCGCAAGGGCATTCAGGAACTCGCCGCCCAGCTCGAAGCCGTTCCCCGCAAAAAAATCGATTACAAGGGCACTCCTTTCGAGGAGATGGACATTGACGCCATTCTCACCCGCCGCCCCGCCGTAGTTCTGGTCGATGAACTCGCCCACACCAACATTCCCGGCAGCCGCCACCGCAAGCGCTACGAAGACGTTCAGGAACTTCTTGCCGCGAAGATCGACGTCGTTTCCACGCTCAACATCCAGCACATCGAAAGTATTGCCCCCACCGTCCGCGCCATCACGGGCGTCACAGTCCGTGAAACTGTCCCAGACTGGGTGCCGCTCAGCGCCAGCGAAACTGTCATGGTGGACCTTACTCCCGAAGCGCTCGTCAATCGCATGCGCCGCGGCGACGTCTACAGCAAGGAGAAGGTCGAACAGTCCCTGAGGAACTTCTTTCGGCGCGGAAATCTAATCGCCCTCCGCGAACTGGCCCTGCGCCAGGTTGCCGAGCAGGTGGACCGCAGCCTGGAAACGTACATGGACGCGAAACAGATCCGCGAAAACTGGGGTGTGCGCGAACGCATCGCCGTCTGCATCTCCGGAAGCCCTTCCGGGCAGTACCTGGTCGCGCGCGCGGCGCGCATGGCCCGGCGCCTGGACGCCGAACTCTACGTCGTCCACGTAATGCGGGAATTTGCCACTCGCGAGGAAAATCCCAAAATCCTGGAAGCCAATCTCCGCTTCGCGGAAAATCTTGGCGCACTCGTCGTCCGCTTGAAAGGACGCAGCGTCGCCGACGCCATCGCCGACTTTGTCCGCTCGAAGCACATCACCCAGGTCATTTTCGGCCGCGCCCTGGTCCGCGATTGGAAGAAATTCCTCTATCTCAGCGTCGTCCACCGATTTTTGCGTGAGTCGCCCGCTGTTGACATCCACATCGTCACCCAGGAACCCGAAGTCGACTAGCTGCTTTCCCTCCAGCACCCCAAAAATTCATCCACAATCCATGCACATATTTCCACAGACACACCTCTTACCGGCGCTGTTCCCACGCACTAGAATCCCCACCTATTAAGTTCAGGGGAGGCGCTCGATGCTGTTTGCCACCGTGTCTCGCGGCAAGAATCTCGGAACCCGCCTGCTCCCGCACCGCTTCAAGGACGAGCGTTACCACGTCCGTCTTGGCAAACAGGGCCCTTACATCCCAGTCACCGACTCGCGCGACATTCCTTCCTACCTTGCCAACGGTTATTCGCTGGAAATGAGCAACAAAGCCGAGAAACACAATCCCACTCTCATCCGGCCCGAATCCATCCACGGCTGGAGCGAAACCTTCTAGTCACCCTGGGAACGCCATTCTCCCGAATGGCGTTCCATCTCGGTGCCCTAATAACTCAACACACCGCCACACTGTCATCCCGAACACGCGCCGTTTGCGGGTGAGGGATCTGCTTTTTTCTTTGCGAAACCATTCAAAGCCGGCGCAACTCTCCTGGGAATGAAAAAGGTCCCCGAACATCCGTGTTTTGGCGGGTGGCAGGTTTCCCGTCAATTTGAATTTATTGATAAAGCGGTCGCACAGCAGCGTTCACTTCAGCATTTCTCGCGAAAGTCTAGAGCCACACAAAACCCGTCAAACTCGGTTAAGAGATCGGGATTCGAGGCTTCAGTTGCGGGGGCGACGGCAAAGCTAATTTCGTAGTCCCACACCAACAGAAAACGATCAGCGTGTCATTCCCGTTCCCCGGGCTAGCAACTCACCTGCAACTTGCGGAGTGTCAGAAGTGCAATTGCGAGTCCGCATGAGAGCAACACAAACGTACCGGGTTCTGGCGTCGACACTGGCGGCCCTGTCGACCCTGTCGGCGATACCGTGCCGACGATAGCAGCCGGAACTCCTGTATTAGTCGTGTCGAAAACGGGAACGCCGCCGCCGAAAGTTCCGACAGTTGTTCCCGTTGTGTCGACGAGGGGACAGGTATTGGAGATGACGTTCGTATCCATCGTCACCGCGCCATTCAGGGCGAAGACTCTACCGCACCCATCCTTTGCCGTCGTAGCCATGGTCACACTTTGGAGCGCGAGAATATTCCCTATGAACGATGTGCTTGTCCCGAGGGTCGCGGAGCTACCGACATCCCAATACACTCCATCATTTGCGCCGGCATTGATGACCGAAACGGTAGACCCGCTTGCAGTCGTGAGTGTGCTCCCTATTTGGAAAACCACGAACACATTGTTGAGTCCCTGGAAGTTGAGAGTGAGAGGCCCCGTAAGCTGAGCCGACGAAGCAAAGTTATAAACACCTTTGGTGAGCGTGAGTCCGCCAAGATTCTGACCAGTAAGGTTCATCGTGGGCGTCAGGAAAGCCAGGTTATTGTACGCTGTGGTTGCAGCGGCCAGAGCGTTGGCCGCAACGGCATCGGTTTGGTGTACCGTTCCGGTGAGGGTGATGCTTGCCGCGCCTGTAATTGAGGTTCCTGGGGAGACACCGAGATCCCCGTTGATGGTGGTCGGGCCGGTGTTGGTCACCGTCGAAGCGCCCAGTACGGCGAAACTGCTCGCCGTGCCAAGAATGGAGTCGGCGCTGGCACTGGGCACCAATAATGGAAAAATCAACACAAGAAGCGAGAAAGAAAGCAGACGAATTTTCATTTGGCCACCTTGCTGGGAAGGTTTGCCTCAATGGTTCCACGCGTGGGACGAAGCAGCCGGAGCGCACTGAAGTAGCGAAATCTTACAAACTGCAGGTGGTGGCGTCTGTACAATATGGAACAGGCTGAAATCTGGAAATCTGAGGACGAAATTTGGGGACTGCACGATCTGGAGGGCTCGTCCTTCGGGTAGCGGATGGGCGATCGTTGCTAGTGTGGCGTTCCTCTTCATTTTCATGGAACCGTTTCTAATTCCCACGCGTCCTGCTCTGGACGATATTCTGATTGCCCTGGTTCTCGGGCTCGTCGGAATCGCCGCTTTTACGTGAGCCGACCGAAACGACGCGCGGCCCGACACACGCAACTCCTGACGAAATGCTTTTTGACATGTCATGACACTCGTGAGACTTCGACACTGCTGCCTGACTGTCTCTTCCACTTTTGCGAAATTCACTGTAAATCAATCACTTGCACCAATTCAGGGCAGCCCCCGCGTTTGGTCCTTGCCTTGCCTTTATCTTGTGCGCAGCGAAGTCGGCGAGCAGAGGAGAAACCAAAATGTTAAACAAGATTTTCACGCTGGCGAGTGTTGTGACACTCGGAATTCTGGCGGCAGGTGCGCCGGGGGCCGCAGCGCGGACTTCGTCGAGCGAGCCGCCGAAGGAGCATGTCGACGAAGCGGCCCATTTGCCGCTGGACGGAATGCACGTGAATGAAATGTTTGTAGAAAGGCTAGACAACAACAAGGTCTACCTTTATCTTCAGCAACCCACCAGGGAGGCCTTTGCCGTGGTAGATGTAACCAACCCGGACAAACCGGTCTTGCTGAGCCGCGATGCCTTGCAAGCATCGGCTGGGAGTCAAGTGCAGCCCCCGGCGGAGGGTTCTGCCCTGGCCTTAGTTTTTATCCCCGAGAGCAGCCCGGCTGACCCGTCACTGGCTACAAAACCATTACCGACAGAGACGGTGCAGTTTCTGGATATGTCCGATCCGGAGAATGTGAAGAGCGTGAGAACGGTTAAGGGAGTTACGAGCGTGTATGCGGACGATGGCCGCAATCTGGTGTACCTGGTCAACGGGGAAGGACTGTGGATCGTAAGACATTACATGCCCCCCGCGGAGCACCTGTGCGGCTCGGGAGATGCCCTGAACCCGCTCCCCAACTGTCAGTGACGGATGTTTTGCCTGGCCGGGAACTTGCAATGGACGTGAAGCAGTCGGACCAAGGGGTACACGGCGCGGGGCAATCCCGCGCCGCTAATTACGGCCGCTTATCATCGCTGTCTCACCCGCACGGTAAGCAACGGCCTTCTGCTTCGCTTTTCCAAGACCCTCGACGTAGAACTCGACCACATCTCCCGGCTTCAGATACTGCGGCGGCTTCATGCCGAGCGCTACGCCTTCGGGAGTTCCCGTCGAAATTACGTCGCCGGGCAACAGCGTCATAAACTCGCTCAAATAGCTGATTATTTTCGGCAAGCCAAAAATCAGGTCGGAAGTGTTGGAGTTCTGCCGCACCCCGCCATTCACGCTGAGCCCTAGCGACAGGTTGTGCGGGTCCAGAATCTCATCGGGCGTAGCCAAAAATGGTCCCAGCGGCGCGAACGTGTCGCAACTCTTCCCTTTCACCCACTGCCCTCCGCGCTCCATTTGAAACGCCCGCTCGCTGTAATCGTTCATCAGGCAGTAGCCGGCCACGTGTCCCATCGCCTCCGCCTCCGAAACATAGGAGGCCCGTTTTCCGATTACCAGCGCCAACTCCACTTCCCAATCGGTCTTCTGCGAATTTTTTGGAATAACCACGTCGTCGAACGCCCCGCACAAGGCGGACGGTGCCTTCATAAAGATCACCGGCTCCCTGGGCACCTCCTTACCGGTTTCTGCCGCATGCCGCGCATAATTCAGCCCGATACAGACAATCTTCGAAGGACGCGCAATACAGGCTCCCCATCGCGCGTTTTCCGGAACCGCGGGACACTTCTCCTCGTTAGCCCGGAACCACTGCCCCAACCTTTCCAAGCCGTCCGAAGCAAAAAACGCATCGTCAAAGTCTCGCACCTGCCCGCTCACATCTCTTCGCACACCACTCGCAGCAACCAGTGCGGGTTTTTCGCGCTCCATCTCCCCAAATCGGCAAAGTTTCATCGTGGATAGCTCTCGCTCAAGAATGGATTAGCCGCAATTTTCGACGCCTCATAATACAAAACCACGCGCCGAAACACGAATGGCACCCGGCATACGGTTGTGATGTTCGGGCAAACTTCATCCGCGGCCAGGCGCGGAGCGAGGTCGTCCGCACACCGGGCAGGTAGCGACCGAGCAATTCTTTATGACTCGCAAATTTAATGAGAAGCGGCGAAAGACTCCCGAATCACGCCGGCATCGCCCCGCTCGCGCGCAAGATACTGGTCGTAAATCCAGCGGTAGGTCTTCTCCAACCCCGCACGCAACGTAGTATTGGGTTCCCAGTGCAGCAGTTCCTGGATCCGGGTGTTATCCGAATTGCGGCCATTCACTCCTTTTGGCGCGCTCAGGTCATATTTACGTTCCAGCTTGATCCCCGCAATCTCTTCCACAATATCCACCAGCTGATTGATACTGACCGCCTCGCTGGAGCCCAGATTGATCGGCTCCAGAATGCCCGAGTTCATGATCAGATCGATCCCCTTCACGCAGTCATCGATATACATGAAACTCCGCGTCTGCACACCGCTGCCCCAGATCTCGATCTCGTGTCTGCCTGTGACCTTCGCTTCGATCACTTTTCTGCAGATCGCCGCCGGCGCCTTTTCCCGCCCGCCGTACCACGTGCCCCACGGCCCGTAAACGTTGTGGAAGCGCGCCACCCGCGTCCTCATGCCGTAATCCTCGCGGAAGTGCCGGCACATGCGTTCCGAGAACAATTTTTCCCAGCCGTAGCCGTCTTCCGCCATCGCGGGATACGCGTCCTCTTCTTTCAACGAAGGCGCTTCGAACGTTTTCTGCTTGTCCCCGTTGTAAACGCACGCCGACGACGAATAAAAAAACCGCTCCACTCCATGCTTCTGCGCCGCCTGCAGCATGTGTGTATTGATCAGCACCGAGAGCATGCACAGCGCCTTGTTGTTCTCGATGAACCCCATCCCGCCCATATTCGCCGCCAGGTTATAAATCTCCCACGCCCCCTCGGCCGCGATTTCGCAGTTCTCTTTCAGGTTCAGGTCGAGCGCCAGGTTCTCCACGTCCTCAAATTTCTGGTACCACTCCTCCACCGGCTTGATGTCCACCGCCCGGATCTTTTCGTGGCCCCGCGCCCGCAACGCCGCCACCAGGCTCCCTCCGATAAATCCGCCCGCTCCCGTCACTACGATCCGCTTTCCACTGTTCACGTTCACCGTTTCCTCCCGGCCAAATTCAATCACTCGGCGCAACTAAAATTTTCGCAATCCCAACTGCTCCAGCATCACCAGCCAAGCAAACTCCGATCCATTCACCAGATATCTCCGCCACAATCTTTGCGGCTCGCTCACCAGCCGGAAAAACCACTCCATCCCATTCTCGCGCATCCACCTCGGAGCCTGCGCCACCCGCCCCGTATGAAAATCAAACGCCGCCCCCACGCCCACCATCACGGGCACGCCCAACGCCTCCCTCACCCTCGCCATCCACCGCTCCTGCTTCGGCGTACTTAGCCCCACCCACACCACATCCGCCTTCGACGCCTTAATCTTCTCGCACACTTCCCGCTCCTCCGCCTCCGTCAGCGCCCGGAACGGCGGGCAATACGTCCCCGCAATCTCCATCCCCGCGAACCTCCGCGCAAACCGCCTCGCCAGCTCATCCGCCACTCCCTCCGCGCCCCCATAGAAGTAGTGGCGATACCCCTTCCTCGCCGTCTCCTCGCAAAACGCCTCCATCAACTCCGGCCCATACACGCGCCGCGCCAGCGCAAATCCCTGCCTCCGTCCCAACACCACCAGCGGGTACCCGTCCGGCACCACCAGCGACGCACCTTCCAATATCCTCCCAAACTCCTCCTCGTGCATAGCCTCCATCACTCCATGCATTCCCGTCACCGCAATCGTGTGACCCGCTTCCCGCCTCTCGATCCACTCGTCCATCTTTTGAATTACGTCCCCAATCTGCACCGCATCCACCCGCACCCCGAGCACGCGAAAGGAATCCGTGCGGTCCTCAGTTGCAATCTGCACCCTGATAGCTCTCCTAACCCGTGTGCTACGGATTCTGCTTCAAGTCCACGCTTACTTTGCGAAACGGTTTCTGCACCATGGAAAGAAAAAAACCGCCGACAGCCAGCACTTTGTGCCGGAAGCCGGCCACGATCGTCTTTAGATTTCCGTGCCCGAAAACGGTATTTAGCGATGCGCGAAAGGCCCAAAGCGGCAAGAATATCGAATATTTCCAGTAAAGCCTGTAACGTGCCGGCATCGATTGATACCAACGATCCTCGAGTGCCCGACGGTAAAAATCCCTGAATGCAGGATCATCCTCAATGCGTGCTAGCGCGTAACGCATCATCAGGTCAGGTTTTTCGCGGGGAATCACAAAATCGGTTGGCAATCTCTCGGAAATACTGATCAGATGCGCGCGCCACGCTGCCCACACTGCGGTCTCAGTCGCAACGATTGTTCTCATCCTATTTGCTGTAAAAGTCGTGGAAGTATTGCTTCCATGCACTCTGTACTCGCAGAGCACCCGATCAAGCGCCACGATCGGCGTCACCAGCGGCGCCACCGATTGAATCATCGTGTCCGAGTAGATCCGCTTGCCCGCCAGCAAGGGCAAAATCTCGTTCGCGACCGCACGGTGCATCGAAATTCCGGACGACGGAGGAGAACCAAACAGAATGATCGGCGCAGTTAACGAAATACCTGGCCCCAGCCAACCCGACGGCATAGCGCTCACGCTCGGAATCACGCGCACTTTCCGGCGGTTCTCGTCGATGACTTGCATTTTGTGGATAACCATACCCGCGTTCGGTGATGCCAGGTGCGCTGCCACCGCAGCCTCCAACTTCTCGGGTAAATACACATCATCCGAGTCCAGCAAGAAAATCAGTTCGCCTTTGCTCTCAGCGTACGCTCTATAAATTGCCGCTCCCTGCCCACCGTTGTCCTGCAGCAGAAGTTTTATTCTGGAATCGCGGGCCTGATACGTTTCCACAACATCCCGCGAATTGTCCGTGGATCCGTCATCGCACACAAGCAGCTCGAAATTGGAGTAGGTCTGCCGCAGTACGCTTTCGATTGCTTCTCCAATGTATTCCGCATAGTTATGGTTGGGCATCAGCACGGAAACCAATGGCTGCGCTGATAGCGGAGGAAGCTCCAGCGGCTGCAACCCCTTTCTCGATTCTCGGCCCGATTTCATCTGACTTCGTCCATTCCACTCGAACGAGCGTTGTACCCTCGTCTCAACCCAAACTGGCCCTCCCGCATTTCAATCCAAGGATGAAGCTCTGCTTTGGAGATGGCACAGAAAAACTTGTTACCTTGCGCCCTGAAGGGGGGAAGCAAGTTCAAGGTAGCCTGCGCAGCGTGAAGCAAGCCAATGAAATTGCGAGGCCCCAATGTCTCGGCCAATTTTGCGACATGGGATTCTTTGCGGTTCACCAACTCATATTCATTTACATAGAAATCCCAGTACGGGTGCGCCCAGACGTGTATTCTCCGTTCCGGGTGGTAAGCAGCCACGCACTTTTCCACCTCGCGTCCCGTCCACCGATAGATGTAGTTTGGGATCGAACCATTTCGCATCCCACCCTCTACGTAATCGTGCGCCGCTACAGCGGCAAGTTCGTAAGGAAACGAAAGGTTTAGACGCACCAGAAGCCGAAGGGCCCACGAATCATTCGGCTCGAGAAAGAACACATGCTGGCTCGCTACGCGCAGCATTTCCCCAACGGCTTTATGTGGACTGCGACAATGATGCAGCACGGCATGCGCAAAGACCACGGGGTAACTATTGTCCGGGAGTGCGATGTTCTCCGCATCGAGTGCGAGTTCGGAGGAGCCGATGTTTGAAGTCACAATTTTCTTGAACCCACTGGCAGTGAGCATGTCAAGGTCCTCTTGCCCACCACCCAGAACCAGCACCGGTTCGTTCGTGTCAACCTTGCAGGTCTTAAAATAGCGATGCAGCACGCCCAACAGGCAAGACTTGTCTTTCGCCGTACTCGGTGCAGTGTTTCCTTTAACTGAACACTGGACAGCTTCAGTCATGATCGCTCCTCTCCCCGGAGGCGACCGCCACTCGATTTTTATCTAGTGTCGCGTCGAACGAGCTAGCCCGAATCTCAACCAAGGCTTCCTTGACCGATGCAATCGTCTGTTCTGGAGCAATGGCGCGCAGGCAATAAGGCTGGTCGAAAATACAGTAATCGAAACACGGCCGGCACCACATCTCCGGACGAATCACGACGCGGTCTAGCGGGCCCTGTGGCCCGAACCACACCGGGTTCGTTGAGCCAAACACGGCGACCACAGGAACTCGCAGAAGACCAGCCAAATGCATGGGGCCGCTATCGTTGCAAACCAGAAGATCGCACCGAGACAACGCTGCCAAGAAATCCTCGAAGCTGAGGCGAACCTCGTGGCAACGATCCAGCTTGGGTGCCTGCCCTAGCGCCTTGGGCTCCAAGAACCATAGGACGTGCACGTCTTCGTCTTTCAAGAGATCTTTAGCGACCTCGGCAAATCTGTCGTCTCCCCAGCGTCTGATCGCAATCCGGGCACCCGAATGAACGCCAACGATCGTCGCTCCCTCGGGGACGTTCAGGTCGGCAAGCAGCGACCGAGCCTGACTCAGGCTCTCAGGGGAGAGGTGAAACTTTTCCGCAGTCGCCGTCCTCTCAACTCCGCTCTTTTTCAAGAGTTGGAGCCATAAATCGGTTCGATGGGGGCGCGAAAGTTCGGGCCCAACACGGTCCGTAAGCAAAAATCCCCCGCCGCCGATCCCGTACCCAACCCGCCGTCGTGCACCGGAGAGCCACATCAAGAGGTTGTCGCGAATATCCATGCGCCCGGAAAATGCCAGGTCAAAATTTCTTCCTCGCAAACTCCAAATCGCTTTCAGAAGGGGTAGCCAAAGCCCCGAAAATGGATTGTATTTTTGCCAACGGGAAAAGTGCTGCGCCCAGGGAACACGAATGGGGATGAACTCATCGACGAGGTCTTGTCCCTGGAGGAAGGTCTGCAGATTGCTGTTCACGAGCAGTGCAATGCGGGCCCCTGGGAAACTGCCTCGCAAGTTCCTGAGAAACGGAACGAGGATCGCAAGGTCGCCGAGATTCCAATACTCCACCACCAGGATGCTCTTCGGCTCTGCTCTCTCGGTTGCAGATTTCAGGGGCGAGGGCACCAGCGAACACACAACCCTTAGAAGTGCTTCAAGGGCACGTATTAGACGCCACTTTCCGGGTGGCATCTTCAGGAGCACCGCTCTCGCAGCGGCCTCGGGTCCGTTGATATCTCCACTCATGAAGCCTTTAGCTCTCAACTCTTTTGAGGAGTGCTTGTCCCTTCGTCGCCATAACATGAACCTGCTCACCCCGGTCCTCTCGGCGGACGGACTCAAAACCGAAGGACTCAATTAGAGCAACCATATCCTGTACCTTGATACCATTCGGCAGATCCAAGGGATGAACCTCACAAAATAGCGCGATGCAGGAGGGGCTCGATAGAGTAGCCCGCATTCCATTGAGGGCCGCAAACTCGTGGCCCTCAATGTCCATTTTTACAACACGCGGAATCGGAAATGAATGATCCGTGGCGAGAGAGTCGTAATCAGACGAATCGACAACTTCGGAGGGGCCATCTTCTTCGCTGAGGTGCGCGGACTGGGTGGCTGCCCCGGGATCGCCCAGAGCTAGCTTTTTCTTTCCAAGCCGGTCACTCAATGCAAGCTTGAGGATTCTTACGTTTTGTAATCCATTTAGCCTAACATTTTCTACCAACCTATTATAAGCAGTGGATTCGGGTTCAAATGCAACAACCGTTCCTGCTAACCCCACTGCTTTGGCTGCGAAAACACTGAAGAGCCCTAGGTTGCTTCCTACATCCATGAACACTTCCCCCGCCCGTAGACTCGCCAGAACACCGCTCAATAGTTCCTTCTCCGCATACCAAGTACTCTCGATGCAGCGGAGTTCCTGGGGCGTGCGAGAGGCAAAGTGGCCATCGAGACCCTGTAGCGACAGCGTCACTAGACTCGGATTGCCACGCAGCCGTGCGTACGCGGATTGCAATACCTTACGAAGCCCCAACCTGCGCAGGCCGGCTGCAACGACGGGAGAATAGGTGAAACGTCGAAGCGGCTCCAGTATTGGCATTCTCATCCTCAATCACCATACCTTTCGTGTGCGGCTGAATGTCCTACCCGTAATCTGTGAAGTCAAAACTTCATTAAGAGGGGCTCCCGCTCAGCCGCCTCCATTCTCCTGCCAGTTGCTTTTCCCAAATCAGCCATCGCAAAGGCCTCCATCTTCGCTCATTCTGCGTACGCACCATTTCCATCCCGGGAAATCGCCTTTTGAGCAACGAGAATAACGTCACCATAAATGTCCCCGGTTGAGTGCACCGCGCTATATGCTGATGGGATGGCTTCCTCAATCCCAGAGGAGCATCGGTTCACCTTCCGTGAAATCCACGGATTCACAAAACCGAGTAACCCACGGGTGTTTTCGCCCATCGCGCTGAGGATCTTTAACGATAAATGCGATCGCCGCCAAATCGTCCACTCTGCCTTGATCCCGGCCTCACCCAAGTGACCCTTCACGCGGTCCCTCAGCTTGTTCTTGTTGTAAATTCGCTGAAAAAAGTAGGCCTCTTCGTCTCGAGTCTTTTCAACCGATCGTGCGAAGCCCACTCTCTGCTGTTCCACGTAATGGTCCCCGAACGGAACGCTCAATACCACTACCCCCCCTGGTCTCACTACCCTCAACAGCTCACGAATGCCTTCACTATCCGCATCCGGCCCCTCAATGTGTTCTACAACCGACATACAGTAGACAACATCGAATGAATTCGCCGGATATTCAAGGGAACGAGCGTCTTGCAGCGCGAAGGTGGCGGTTCCTTTTGCCCCTGCCTCGATGGCTTTCCACATGGTTCGGTATTCGTCCACGTTCAGCGCGCTGATGTCGGTCATCTCGATCGATAAAGGCAACGTATAGGCCAGATACAGGCCAAAGCACTTCGGGCTTCCAACGTCCAAAACCCGCAACGTCTCCCTCGTCGACATTGAACCTGCGAACTCTCGAATCGCACGGTCCATCCAGTAGTACTCCGGAAAGCGGGAATACGAATTAATCGGTTGGGTGATCTTGCCGATCGTCTTCCGCAGTCCAAGTGAGAAGCCATTCCGCATCAAGTTTCGAATCCCCAGCCACAAGCCGAACCCGTAGTAACGTGATTCATCAAATTCGATAATCGGCACCACGACTTGGTTTGCTCGCTCGTTCATGAGGCAGTCTGCACTCGTAGCCCGATTCCTCCGGCTGCCACCCAGCCCAGGCTTAGGTAAAAGGGGATAGCCCCGTACGGCGTCTCACACAGCGGGAAAAACATCCCGAGGATCATCATGGCCACCCACAAAACGATTCCAAATGGTTCCGCGGTAGTACGGCGCGCCTCTATGAGTAAGCGAAGAATCCCCAGTTCAAATAGGAAGAACAGCGCGACGCCGAGCCACCCGGTGTAACCAAGCGCGAAGAAAAATTCATTGTGCGGCGTGCGGATGAATTCGCCTTCGAGATAGGGGACCAGATCCCCTAGTGGGAACCCGTAGCCATGGCCCAGGACCGTCGTTTGAAGACTCGAGTGTACGGAGTCCCAAATTGCGAGCCACCAGACCGTTCGGAATACAAAGGTCGCTTCCTGGGGATCCACGTTTCCAAGTCCTGCGGCGGCCTTCTCGTCAGTCACATCAGAACGAAAAGGCGCCAACCCGCGATCCACGAGTTGTTTCACCGAGATATCCGTTTCCGCTCGTAGCTGGGGGCTCGGAAGGCGAAGATCCGTGAAATACATAACGGCAAGCAAGGACGCGAACACGGCTCCCGCTTGTACGACACGCATGCCCTGCCGGGTTAGCGCGCACCACACAACCACTCCAATCGCGAACGCAAACCACTCGGCGCGAATCTGCATCCCGAGCATCACAAAGCCGTTTAAAAGATAGATGTGCCAACTGCGGCTTAAGCTCTTCTCAAAGGCAAGCAGTCCCAGCAAAGCAACAAAGGAGTAAATTGGTTGGGCAAAAATCGGAACGGCTGCCACATCTTCGCCCACTCCCGGCAAGGACCAGTTCAGACGATTTAGGAATAGAATGAAGAGCACTCCGTAGATTCCGTTGAACCAGGCAAAGCCTCGGATGAGCCGGGGCAAAAGATCGGGCCGCGTTACCCCGGCCCAAATTCCCAGCAGGAAGTAGACGGGATAGAGGTTGAACGCCAAATCCCTTAGCGCCACCAATGGAGGATTTCCAGCCTGAATCCCACGAAACACCTGAAAGACACCGTAGCCCAGAAACAGCATATAGCAATAAAGTAATGGTCGAAGCACAGCCATCTTCCAGGCGATCCAGGGCCATTTCATTTTGCCCATCCGAGGACCCGCGACGACGAATAACACCAGCACGGCTTCGCCGATGAACGCCTTCCACGCAGGGACGCCCACATACGCGAATGTACGGCTCAGGCACAGGTAGCCGACGAGAAGCAATCCGGCGGTTCTAGTCCACATATCGACCGCCCATCATGCCCTCATTTCTGACCGATTGCGCTCGGGAAATAGTAGATCCCACAGATGGAAATCGCATACGCGACGAACCCAAACGCCATACTGGCAGCGGCACCGGCAAGCCCCCACCAACGCATGAAAAAAAACGCTGAAACCAGCCCAACGGGAACGGTAATGGCACTTGCAAGGAGATCAAAGCGCGGCTTGTGCGACGCCCGCATCGCCATCGAATAACCCGTCAACACACCCATAGCCGCTGGAATCAGAGCGAGAATCGGCATCACCCAGGCATAATTCGCGTATTTTCCACCGAACAAAAGGCGCTCTGTCGGCCCGGAAAAAAATACCAGGAGTCCGGCAAAGCACACCCCCGCTGTGCCGAGAGCAACGCTGGTGAGCATCGCTTTGTGCCGCAGTTGCCGCAGCGACCCCTTTCCAAAATCATAGGAAAAGGAAGGCAGAACCAGCAGTCCTCCGGCGGCTACCACCTGCGTCATCACCAGCGACGGGATCTGCATGGCGCGAAGAATTCCTGCCGCCCCCAGACCAAGCAGGGCTGCCGTCAGGAACATCTGCGCCTGGCTCCAGACGGACGACAGCACCGTGCTACCCACCAGCCAGCGGCCGTAATTCCAGTTTCCCAACAGCGCTCGGCGCCACGGAATCTTCGGCTCTGCAGCTGGTTTAGGTCTCAACAATCCCAGTCGCCAGAGCAGCAGGCAACAGGCGAGCACGCCTCCGCACGCCATCAGCAGGAATGCGCTGAACGCGCCAAGCCGCCCGAAATGCCGAAGCGTCGCGAGTCCGACCACCACGAATAGCAGATTAAGCCCGCTCCCTGCCACGGCCACCGCTGGCCTCTGCATGACGTAATACATTCTCCTGATAAGCCACAGAAGAAGCAGAAACGGCAGCGCAAGTCCTACGCCGAGCACTGCGCCAGTCAGAGGACTCCCCGGCGCGATTTGCCATATTACGAGACTCGCCGAAAGCGTCACTGCGGAAAGAGGTCCGACCAAAACCAGGTGCACAATGATCTGCGCGCGAAAATACTCCGGCAGCCTGTCCGCATACTGCGAAGGCCCCAGCACGGTGAGTGGTTCCAAAAGCAGCACGTTATGAAATCCCGAAACAAACAAGAATCCCGCAAAAGCCACGGCAAATGCGCCATACAACTCCGGTGCCATCCAGCGCGCCAGCAGCAGGTTTACGGCGAAGCCCGCCCCGGAAAAGAGCCCCTGGTCCAGGAGCGCGAGCGCCGATTTCATTCCCCAAACACGAAGTCTCGCGGGCGTAACCAGGAATCCACCGAGTTTCACCGCTCCAGCCGAGGGAGCCTCGGCCACGGGTTCAATCAATCCTGCCCGTACGGCGCTCATGTCTCCGCGTGCTCCTTCCTCAATCGGCTCCCGCATGAGTCTCCAGAGACAAATCACTAGATACGTCAACGATTCTTTGCAGAATTTCTTCCGGCGTGATGCAAGCCGTGCCACGCTTGCTGACCGCGATTCCAGCCGCGAGATTTGCGAGTTGCGCCGCATGGCTGCGCGTTGCGCCGGCAGCGAGGCAAAGCGCAAACACCGCAAGGGACGTATCTCCCGCTCCGGTGACGTCAAAGACCGCCTGGGAAACCGCTGGAATATCCTCGCGTGACAATTCCCCCGAAACCCGTTCGAACAAGCTCATCCCTTCCTTCCCCCGCGTGACCAGCAGCGCGTCGAATTCGTGCTGCTCAATCAGGGATAGGGCCGCGGGATCAATCCATCCGTTACTGTGGCCGTTTTTGCGATGGTGAACCAGGCGAGTGAATTCCCGGAAATTGGGCAGCAGCACGGACGCGCGGGCGTACTTGTCGGGCTCCGCGTCCTTAGGCGCGGTGATTACAGGAACCTTGAACCTGCGCCCAAGCTGGGCGACCTCCTGCAAAACGCTGCGAGTAAGGACTCCCTTAAGGTAATCCGAGCAAATGACCGCGTCCGCGTCTGGAATCGCGTCGGCAACTGACTTCAGGAGAACGTGCTCTTGCTCCGCTGTAATCTCGTCCGTTACTTCGTCATCGAAACGAAACACCTGCTGATTGTGCTCGATGGACATTAACCGAGTTTTTCGGGTCGTCGGACGCTTGTTGCAGACCGCCAGCCCTGTTCGATCGATTCGCAACTCGTCCAGGTGGCCGCAAAGCGCTTCACCCGCGCGATCCGCTCCCACCACGCCGAAAACCGATACGTGGGCGCCTAAAGCAGCGACATTGCGTGCGACGTTCGAAGCGCCGCCCAGACGGCTCTCGCTACGCTGTAGGTGCATGACCGGAACCGGGGCTTCTGGGGAGATGCGGCCGATTTCGCCGTGCAGATACTCGTCCAGCATTTGGTCCCCCACGACCAAAACCCGGCAAGCCGCCATTCGCGCTAGTATTGCTTCTACCTCTGCCACCGATCGCACGTTTCGTTATCCTTTCCCGCTTCCCCGCCAGTTACTACCCCTTATATTACCCTTGACATTACCTGCCCAAGTGCGTTACTATATGGAGCTTTGCATGCAAAGTCACCTTTGCCGACCGCACCCTGTGCTTAGTTTCTAACTTCTTTAGAATCTATCAGTTTAAAACTGATAGATTCTAAACAACTTACAGCCCGCCTAAACCCCCTGAAATCTATCACTTTCAAAAAACGGGGGGGGAGGGGGGAGTAACCAAGTCGCAAGC
>Ga0210410_10002061_pt1 | contig 18196 bp, 15 predicted proteins | sample IncBWC4MmetaG_FD_161058 | JGI IMG/M metagenome (GOLD analysis project Ga0210410, IMG submission 161058) | Forest soil microbial communities from Barre Woods Harvard Forest LTER site, Petersham, Massachusetts, United States - Inc-BW-C-4-M | ecosystem: Environmental > Terrestrial > Soil >... | reverse complement strand
CCAACTTCTCTTTCTTCGCGATCTCCGCGGCCATCGTTTCCATCTCCGCGTGGATCAACCCGTTCGTCGCCAAAATCGTCTTGCCGCCCAAAACATACGGCTTCCCATCCAAGTCCGTAATCTTTCCCCCGGCTTCTTCCACAATCACCACGCCAGCCGCCGTATCCCACGGCTTCAACCCAAACTCCCAGAATCCATCAAACCGCCCGGCAGCCACATAAGCCAGATCCAAAGCCGCCGAGCCGTCGCGCCGCACCCCGTGCGAGCACAACGTGAAATCCCAGTAGTAATGAATATTCGGATGCGCATGCCTCTTATGATTTGGAAAACCCGTGCACAACAAACTGCGCCGCAGCTCCGGTATCTTCGAGACCTGCATCCTCTTCCCGTTGAAAAACGCGCCTTCTCCCCGTGCTGCCGAAAACATCTCCTCAAAGATCGGGTTGTACACCACGCCCAGCAACAGCTCATCGCCCTTAGCCAACGCCATCGATACGCAGAAGCACGGATACCCATGCGCGAAATTCGTCGTCCCGTCCAGCGGGTCCACGTGCCACTTGTATTCCGACCCGGTCTCTTTCCCTGTTCCCTCTTCCGCCGCAACCGCATGTCCCGGAAAATATTTCTGCAGGCGGCTCACAATCACCGCCTCCGACCGCTTGTCCGCCTGCGTCACCAGGTCGTAATCGCCCTTGTACGAAATATCCGGCGGCCGCTGTGCCTCTTCCCGCAGCACAGCCCCCGCCTCCCGTGCAATCTCCACCGCCGCCTCTAAATAATCAATCGCCATCGCATCTCACACTGTGGATTCCGAACCTGCTCAGACGACTGCCAAGTTCGTCGGAAAATAAACGCCTTCTCTGCGAAATCTCTGCGGCCTCTGCGTCTCTGCGGTGAGTCCTCTTCTCTTTCCGATGACTTGTTACCGATTACTGATTTCCGTCTCCGACTCACCAGTCACTGGTCGCCGGTCACCGGCCACTTCTGGCCTCACTGAGCGCCCACCAAATACGCCGTCCGATGCCGCGCCGTATACCCCGGCAGCATCTTCACCTCAATCTTACGATACGAATTCGCCGCCCCGCGCGGATTCGGGTAATACGCCAATCGGTATTGCGTCCTCAGTTCTGCGTCAATCCGGTCAAAAATAATCGGCAACTCCTGGGGCGAATCCGGAAAAAACATCGCGCCGCCGGTCGTCTCCGTAATCGTCTGCAGCGCGTGCTCTCCCGCCGTGTTTCGCCCGTTCTCGCTTTTCATCGCACGGACCAAAATCGTGTAGAGCAGCACCTCGCCGCGCAGCGCCGCCCGCCGCGCCGCCTCAAAGTCCGCATGGCTCGTGGTCTCTCCGCCGTCCGTTACCAGGATAATCACACGCCGCCGCTCGCTGCCTCTCTTCTCCAGCGCCTGCGAGCCCAGCATCACTGCGTCGTAAATCGAAGTTCCCGCGCCGTCGGGAATCTTCGCCACTGCTTCCTGCAGCGTCTGCACTCTCTCCGTAAAGGTCGTCCGCTGCGTCACCGTCTCATCAAATGAAAACACCGCCATGCGGTCGTCCGGCCGCAGCACCTGCCGGATAAAACGTGAAGCCGCCTCGCGTTCATACTGAATATCAATGTGCGCGCTCATGCTCGCGTCAATCATCATCGCCAAATCCAGCGGCAGCTTTGTCTCCGGCTCAAAAAATTCGATTTTCTGCGGAACGCCTTCTTCCAACACCTGAAACGCTTCTTGTGGCAGGTTCGGCGCCGGTCGCTTGTTTTCGTCCAGCACGCTAACCAGCACGTTCACCAAATTCACGTTGATCTTGATCGTGCCCTTCGGTGTCTGCGGGTCTTTCTGTCTCTCCGGCGCCTGTTGTGGAGCCGGTACCATCGGCCCAGGAGTCGCCGGCGGTTGTGGCTGTCCGCTCGTTGGAGGTGGAGGTGGCTGGGGTTGCGTGCTCGAAGGCTGCGCCCACGGCGGCCGATCCGGCTTTTCCTGCGCGTGGGCAAGGAAAGCCCCCGCAAAAAGGGCCAACGGGGCAAGGCACCAGATGTAAATTCGTGGAACCCGGGGAATCATCAAATAGCTAGGATGCACTTTTTGCACTTGGGGGTGTCGGAGGCAGTTCGCCATCCGCCCAAACCGCTCCATCCGCAAAATACTCTTTCTTCCAGATGGGCACCGTCCGCTTCAAGGTATCAATCGCAAACCGGCAGGCGTCGAACGCCGCGCCGCGGTGTGGCGCGCTCACGGCAATGAACACACTCGTCTCGCCGATTTCCAGCCGCCCCAGGCGGTGCACGATCGCCACCCGATGAATCGCAAACTTCTCATGAATCTGCGCCGCAATCTCCTTCATTTTCCCAAGCGCCATCGATTCGTAAGCCTCGTATTCCAGGTAGCTCGTCTCGCGCCCATGCGATTCATTGCGCACAAATCCATCAAACGTAACGATTGCCCCATCCTGCCCAGCCCGTACATGCCGCACCAGCGCCCCGGCGTCAATCGCCGCGCGCACCAGCTCAAACTTGTCTTCCTGAATGGTCGTCGTCATAAATTGCAATTCACTGCCGCTCGGAGAGGTGCGTCCTCGCTATCCATGGGAAAAATAAAAATGGAAAAAGCAAAACATGTCATTCCTCACCCCGTTCACCTTTTGAACGGGGTGAGGAACTCTTCTCCATCGCGGGCTCTTCGCGCGATGAATCTGCTTTTTCCCTTTTCTTTCTATTTCCTAATTTCCATTTTCTCAATTCAGCCCCCGCTCACCGGAGGCAGAAACGCAATCTCATCGCCCGCGGAAACCCGCGTATCCCATGCCGCAAACTCCTGGTTTCGCGAAACCACCATCGAATTCCGGAACCCGGCCAATTTCGGATACCGCTCTACATACCGCTCAAACACCTGCGCCAAGGTCGCCCCTTCGGGCAGTTCTCCAGCTTCTTCAGCCAGCCCGGTCAATTCCCGCAGCCGCCCAAAGAACAACACTTTCACCCGCAAACTCGGTACAACGCTTGCCATCTCAAAATTGTAACCCAATCCCACTATTTGCGAGGCCGGGACCGGGTGCCCCGGGTGCCGTCTTTGCACCTGGGGTCTTCCTCACAGAGCCCATCTCGCACCACCCACCACGCTCACTCAATTTTTGGGCGATAATCAATCCACCAAAAAGGACCCCATGAAAATCCTGATCACCGGCTCCACAGGCCTAGTCGGCACCGCCCTCACGCAAGACCTCCAACGCGCCGGCAACACCATCTGTCGCCTCATCCGCCCCGGCACCTCCACTCAAGCCATCGGCAACGCGCAAGGCTTCGACGTAAACTGGAACCCCGCAACCGGCGAACTCGGCGGAGCCGCCGTAGGCGCCGACGCCGTCGTCAACCTGGCCGGCGCTTCCATCGCCGATGGACGCTGGACTCCCCAGCGCAAAGATCTCCTCCGCTCCAGCCGCGTGGACACCACCCGCGCCCTCGTCCAGGCGCTCGCCAAAATGTCCGCGCGCCCCCGCGTCCTCGTCTCCGCTTCCGCCACCGGCTACTACGGCAATCGCGGCGACGAAACGCTTACCGAATCCAGCCAACCCGGGAATGGTTTTCTAAGTGAAATCGCAAAGGAATGGGAATCCGAAGCCCTCAAAGCCGAAGTGCTCGGCGTCCGCGTCGTCCGCGCGCGCTTCGGCGTAATTCTCTCCAAAAACGGCGGCGCCCTGCCGCAAATGATGCGCCCCTTTCAATTCGGCGTAGGCGGAAGAATCGGAACCGGCAAACAATGGCTGAGCTGGATCACCCTCGACGACACAGTTGCCATCCTGCGCTTAGCCCTAGAAAACGCCACCATCACCGGCGCACTAAACGTCGTCTCTCCGCAACCCGTGACCAACGCCGATTTCACCAAAATCCTCGCCGCCACCCTGCACCGCCCCGCGCTCTTCCCCGCACCCGCCTTCGCCCTCCGCCTACTCCTCGGCGAAATGGCCGATGCCCTGCTCCTATCCGGCCAACGCGCCATCCCAGCCCAACTCCAAAAACTAAACCACCCATTCCTCCACCCCAACCTGCCCAACGCGCTAGTCGCATTGCTCTCCTCGTAAATTTCTCTTCCATGCGAGTTTGTAATGCCCGATCTTCAGATCGGCCTAAATGACGTCAGGTGCCGCCTTGCGCTTGAGTTCTTCTCTTCACGGGCCACGGAGCACTGGTCACTGGCCACGTTTCTTCAGATATTCAACATCCTCAACAACGCCTCCAAATTAGTCTCATCCACCACCAGCAGCGCATCGCGCGCCGTCTCCGCCGTCAGCGGAACCACGCCCTCATCGAATGCCTGGAACAACCGCATCTTCGCCACCGCATACTCTTCGCTGTTCGTCAGTGCGCGCCCATTCGCCGCGGCCCAAGCCTCCAGCGCCGCTTGCATCACAAAAATCCGCAAGCCGAAGCTCGACCCGCGATCCACCGAAATCGCATAAACAAATTCTCCGGCCGCCCGGCCATCTACCGCAACACGATTCAACTCATAAAAGTAATACTGATACACATAGCCGTTCGCTGCGGAATAACTCTTGATCCGTCGCACCGCCTCCGGCTTAGTCATGGCGCGATTATTCGAGCCGCTCCAACGAAAGTCAATGCGGCGAGCGCCGGAATCAAACCTGAGATAGCGCCGCCATCCTGTTTACCCTGAGCTGCGAAGGGGCGGCAAGCCTTCGCGCTGGCAAGATGTCGGCGCTATCAAACGTCTTAGCCTGCACGAACAATGGCCATTCCCAGTTTGGGAATGCACATTTGCAGCCCCGTTCAATTCGGAACGTTCCGTAATTTTTCGGCACACCGCCTCGTGCACACTTTTCCGCCCGCACCCAGCTACGCGCCGGCTCCAAGCCCTTCGTTCCACGCACTTTAAAGGAAACAAATTTTCGCAAGGTGCTCGGCTGCAGCTTCGGCACCGCCGGGCCCTTTCGCTGGCCCTTCGTCTGCAATCGCAAACACCATGCGCCCTCTCTCGCAAACGCGCTCAAATCAAGGCTCTTCGACTCGGAGCCCCCAGGCATCGCGCCATACGGCGCGGACAATTTTTCTTCTCGCCCTCGCTCTCTCCCTGGCCGCATGTGGCGGTGGGGGCAGTGGCAGTTCCACCACAACTCCTCCTCCTCCACCGCCACAAATCACCGTCACCATCGCTCCCAATTCCGGCACCGTGCTCCTTGGCAATACGCTCACCTTTTCCGCCACCGTCGCCAACTCCTCCGACACTTCCGTCTTCTGGAGCGTCAACGGAATCCCCGGCGGCTCTCCCCAAGTCGGCACCATCTCCCCCGACGGGCTCTTCACCGCCCCCGCAGATCTTCCTCCTGGTGGAAAAGTTCAAGTCAACGCCACCAGCCACGCCGATTCCTCCAAATCCTCCACCGTCGGCGTCACCGCCTCCAGCGACATAGCGATCTCACTCTCCCCCGTTGTCTCTTCCGTCGAACTCGGCGCGCTTCAATCCTTCCACGCCACCGTCACCAGCAGCGGCAAACCCGACCCCGCAATTCACTGGAGCCTCTCCGGCTCTGCCTGCCCGAACAATTGCGGCGCCATCGACGCCAACGGCAACTACACCGCACCCGCAATTCTCCCCTCCGCGCCCGTCGTCACTCTCACCGCGACCAGCGTCGCCGATCCCACAAAACAAAGCTCAACAACCCTGACCATCTCCAGTCATTTCACATTGCAGGTCGCCGCGCCCTCCAGTCTTCAACCCGGTGTTACTTCCGCCATCGTCGCCACGCTCACGCCCGTTCCCGGCTCCAGTCCAAGCGCCGTTCTTGCCTGGTCGCTCTCCGGCAGCGGCTGCACTGGTAGTACCTGCGGAATTCTCTCCGTCATCACCACGCAATCCACCGGAGGCGGCGCTATCGCCGACACCGCCAACTACACCGCGCCGGCCACTCCTCCTCAGCCCAACACGATTGTCATCACCGTCACGCCGCAAGCCGATCTTTCCAAACAAACGCAGGTCGCAATTGCCATTCAAGCCGGCCCAAACCTCAGCCTGTCGCCCACCACGGCGACGCTCGCCGCCAATCACCGAGTCACGCTCATGGTCACCGAAAACGGCGGCACCGGCTCCTCCCTCGTCTGGGGTGTCAACGGAATCCCCGGCGGCAATTCCACCGTCGGGCAACTTTGCGTTGTCGCTTCCTCCCCCTGCCAAAGCGTCACCAGTGGCACGGCCACGCAAGTGGATTACATTGCCCCTGGCGTGATTCCCTCCTCGAATCCCGTCTCCGTGCAGGTCGCCATCGCCGGAAATCCCGCGATATCCTCTTCCGCGCAAATCACCGTTCTCAATCACATTCTCGTCAGCGTTTCACCCAACAGCGTAGCGCTCCCGCCGCTCGCCGTGCAGGCCTTCACCGCCTCCGTCCTCGGCACCGCCAATCAAGCCGTGGTCTGGCAAGTGCAAGGCTCCGCCTGCTCCGTCAGCGGAGCATGCGGTTCCATCACTCCCAGCGGTACATTCACTGCGCCTGCTGCGCAACCTGCTCCCAATACCATTCAGGTCGTCGCCATCAGCCAGGACGATTCCACGCAATCCGGCGTCGCCAGCGTCACCATCTCCTCCGGCTCCAACATTCTTTCGCTACACCCCTCCAGTGTTTACGCCGGCGGCGCAAACGGTTTCACGCTCACGATTGATGGCAGCGGTTTCGTTCCCTCGAATCCCGGCCCCGGCTCCACGCTCTTCATCGCCGGCAGCGCGCGCGTCACCACCTGCAACTCTGCCAACTCCTGCTCCGCCCCGGTCACGAGCACCGACGTCGCGCAGCCTGGCAATATCTCTATCCAGATTCAAAATCCTTCCGGCACTCTCTCCAACATCGTCTCTCTCGTCGTCGCCACTCCCGGCGCCACCGACGATGTCATATCTCTCAACAGCGCCGCTCCCGCCATCGCCGGCAAAAACTTCACCGTCGTCGAACCCACCACCGCCGGCGTTGACAACACCTCCGCCTCCTTCGATCTCAACGTCGCCGCCATCGGCGTCTTCAACACTTCCACGAACGGCTGCAACCTCGCCGGAAATCCCATTCCTCTCGCGCGTCCCGCTTCCGGCACCACTGCCGCCGACATCTGCCTCTTCTCGCAGTCCGGCTTCGACACCAGCATGAGCTATACCATCTCCGGACCCGACGACATCGCCGTCATCTCGAAGCAACCCGCCGGACTCGGCATCATCCACCTCACCATCCAGATTCCTTCCACCGCACTGCCCGGCGCGCGAACGCTTTTCATTCAAAACGCCAATCTCGATAAAACCACCGCTTCGGGAGTGCTGGAGATTCAATGAACAGGAGTGAACAACCATGAGCTACAAAGACCGCCGCCGTCTCCTCTGGATTCTTTTCCTGATCGGCCTCGGATTAATCGCTGTCGTCGCGCAAGCCACCACACTAGTGCGCCTGCACTTCCAGGATTTGGTCCACTATTCATACTCCATCGCCCGCGTGCGCTGCATGCACGCCGATGTGCGCGTGGAAAATGGCGAAATCTGGACCGACACCAGCGTCCGCGTCCTCTCGCACAACAAGGGTTATCTGCCAGAAGAAATCGTCGTGCGCCAGCCCGGCGGAAAATTCCAGCACCTGCACTCTCACGTCGATGGCGCGCCCGAATTCCGCCCCGGCGAGGAGGTCTATCTATTCCTCAGCGCGCATTCCGGCGGCCAGTTCCTGATTGTCGGCTGGGCGCAGGGCACCTTCCGCATCCATCGCGATCTGCGCTCCGGTGGCGAAGCCGTCACCCAGGACTCCGTGGAAACACTGGTCTTCGATCCTGCCTCCAACTCGTTCACAAAAGCCGGCATAAGGAATCTTTCCATCGATGCATTCGAGCAGCGCCTTCACCGCGAAATACAACGCGAATCAGAATGATCCTGCCTCTGAAAGGAAACGCCATGCAAACCACGCTTCGCCAATTCGCATCCATCGCCATGACGCTCTTCCTCACCCTCTGGTCCGTCATCACCGCCCAGGGCTACTCCTTCAACCAAATCGTCCCCGACGTCCGCCAGCCCGGCGGCGTTTCCGGCGGCTCCGCCTGCCCCGTCCCCTCGCACCATTTGACCAGCGCCGCCGCCATCGCTTTCCGCTGGAGCACCGTGCTTGGCACAAATCCAAAAACCATCCTCACCCAGAATCAGACCGCCAGCGACAGCCTCAACGAAATCGAACAAGTCATCCAGCAATCGCTCAGCGTCTGGAGCAGCGTCAGCGGCACCGCTCTCACTTCCGCCTCCATCGCTCCGCTCGTCCGCAACTCCGCCGCGAATCTCTGCGGCTCCGACGGCATCAACTCCATCTGCTTCGATCAGCCGGACATGGCCTTCACTCCCGGAGTCCTCGCCTTCACCCGCGTCATCGCCGCCGATCAGATCGGCATCCGGCTCGGCAGCGGCCCGCCATCCACGCAAGTCGGCCAGATTCTCGACGCCGACATTTATTTCAATCCCAGCGACTCGCTCGTCAGCTTTTCCACTCCCGCCGCGCTCGCCGCCAATCCGAAATCCTACGACCTCGAATCCATCCTCACGCACGAACTCGGCCACGCTCTCGGCTTCAGCCACTCCGCCGTCTGGAGCGCAATGATGTTTCCATTCGCCCCCGCGCCCGGCACCTACACCGGAATGCGGCCCACCGCGCAGCAGCCCGACGCCCCGCTCAGTGACGACGATCGCACCGGCCTCCGCGTCCTCTATCACGATCCCACCGACACACAGTTCATCGGCTCAATTCAGGGACGCATCCTTCCCGCCAATCCGCTCTCGTTGCCCGCGTCTCCGCCAGGCGTCACCGGAGTCTTTGGCGCACACGTCGTCGCCGTCGACGCCGCAAGCGGCGCCGTCATCGTAGGCATTTTAGGTGGATGGAGTTGCCAGGCCCCGGGCCCGGCACAATTTGATGGCACGTACCAGATCGGCGCTCTCGCAGTGAATCACACTTACAAAATTTATGCCGAGCCGCTCAACGGCGCCGTCGGCCCGTCCGAAGTTTCCAACGCTCTTGCCAGCCTCTGCCGCAACGCTATCACCGACCCCGGCTGGCCCCCGCTCCAATCCTGCGTAGTCCCCCAACCCAACCTCGAATTCACCACCGCCACCCGCTCTTCCCCTTAACGAAGCTCAACGAAACTTGTCATCCTGAGCGCATCCGATGAGGATGCGCGAAGGACCTCAACTTCAACCTATCGCACCTTGTTGGATTGCGTTTCGTTCTGAGCTGCAAAGAATAGTGGGGTTCCGCTTCTGCGCGCTCAACTCCCCGCCGGCACCATCCACCCGCCCCCAAACAACAACCCTGGCGCCAGCGAAGCCAAAAACACCGCGGTCCGTTCCCCCACCGACTTCCCCGCCGCACTCTCAAACGCCGAATGCAACGTAGCCCCGCACATCGAAGAACCCAAATTCCCCTTCGTCAGCGCAATCGGCGGAAACGCGTTGCAATCCACGCCCAGTTGCTTCGCCAGCAACGCCACCAGCCGCGGATTCGGCTGGTGCGTGGCAAATGCGCCTACCTTTTCGCGCGAAATTCCGCTGCGCTTCTCCACTTCGCTCAACACCTTCTCCATGCGATAAACCGCCGCCCGCGAAAGCGCTTCGCCATCAAACCGAATCTCCAGCCCCGCGCCGCTCAGGTCGCTCACGGCAATCGCGTCCGCATATTGCGCCGCGCATCCAAAAAAGAATTCTCCAAACCGGTACGCAAACCGCCCTCTTTCCGGCGGCTTGTTCGACAGCAGAAACGCGCTCGCTCCATCTCCGAACAGCCCGCCAAATTCTCCCGCGGTGCGCCCGGGCCCAAGCGTCCGGCTGTGCACATCCGCGGTCGCCACCAGAATCTTCTGCGCCTGGCCCGCCATCAGCATCGCCTGCGCCACACAAAGCACCTGCAGCAGCGCCAGGCACCCGCTGCCCACGTCCAGCGCCGTGGAACGTTCGCGCAGTTTCAACCGCGCATGGAGCTGCGCCGAAAGCGATGGGTAAGCGTGATCCGTTTCGCTCGCAGCGATCACACCGTCAAGATTCTGCGCGTCCTCGCCGCACTGCTCCAGAACCTTCCGGCAAGCCCCGGCCGCAAGCGACCCCTCTGTTTCGTTTTCGGCCGCATACGCCACCGACACAATTCCAGCTCGCGTCCGCAATTTTCCAGCGGGCATGCCAAACGCTTGATCCACTTCTTCCGAAGGAATAATGCGGGAACCAAATTCGCTGGCGGCACCGGTCAGATAAACATTCTTCTCGTCCAAAACGTGAGCCCCTTTGTTCAATGGCCTTCTCTCATCCGCCCCCGGTGTCGACCTCGGACGAGAAAGCGATTGTCTTCCATCATCCGGCACTACGCCTCTCTTTTCCAGCCCCGAGACAAAATAGTTACCTCCTAGTAGCGGCCACCTTCAGATGGACCTGCCTCCCCCTTTGCAGGGCCCGCCTTCTGAGGTGGGCCGTTCCCACTTTTGAGTGCGAAAGCGAAGCTTTCGCTTTATGGATTCAACCAAACCACCTCCTGTCACGCATGCTATCTTGGAAATACCCGCGCTCTCGCAAGCTAAATTGAAACGCCAGGTATTGCATACTTTTCTTAGCAATGAACGCTGATTGGCGCCAAATCCTTTTCTCTCGCCTCTCCCTGCTGGCCGGCCTCCTCTGCCTCGCCGCGGGAATCCCCGCGCGCGCCCAGCGCCTTCGCGGCGAACTCCATCTCGAAGTCCGCGATCCAAAAGGCTCCACTCTCGCCGCTCGCGGTGAACTTCTCAGCGAAGGCAACAGTTTCCAGCGCAATTTTCAGATTCTCGCCGACGGCCACTTCGTTCTCCAGGATCTGCCCTTTGGCGTCTACCGCCTCAATCTCGCCGCCGAAGGCTTCGCCGCATGGAGCGATGTCGTCGAAGTCCACTCCGAAGTCCCCGTAAAACTTGGCATTACGCTCGGCGTTGCTCCGGTCACCACCCAGGTTCAGGTCACCGACGAACTCACGCTGGTCGATCCCACGCGCACTGGCACGCTCTATTCCGTCGGCAAGCAATCCATCCGCGAACAGCTCAGCCTCCAGCCCGGTCGCGACCTCTTCGATCTCGTCAATCAGGAACCCGGCTGGCTCTACGAAGGCAACGGTGTCCTGCATCCGCGCGGCTCGGAATATGACGTGCAGTTCGTTGTGGACGGCCAGCCGTTGGTGCAGAATCGCTCTCCCGCGTTTGCGCCGGACATGGATTCCGATTCCGTCGAATCCCTCCGTCTGCTCACCGCCAGCTATCCAGCCGAATATGGCCGCAAGCTCGGCGGCATCGTCGAACTCACCACCGACAAAAATTCGCTCCTTGGTTGGCATGGAGACTTCTCCGCCTCTGGTGGCAGCTTCGATCAACTGGACGGTTCCGCGGCGATCTCCTATTCCCGCGAAAAGGAGCGCTATTCCGTCCGCGCCTTCGGCCTACATTCCGCCAGGTATCTCGACCCACCGGTCACGAATAATTTTTCCAACGATGGCAACTCCGGCGGATTTTCCGTGGCCTACGAACGCGATTTCTCCGACAACGACCGCCTGCGATTCACCGTCGCCCACAATTCCCTTCGCTACGAGATTCCAAACGATTTCACTCAGCAGGCCGCACTACAGCGGCAAGACGCCGCCAGTTCCGAAACCAGCGGGCAAATCTATTTCCAGCACACCATCTCCTCCAACCTGGTTCTCAGCTTTTCCGGCGGCGTGCGCGATTCCAGTTTTTCTCTCCGCTCCAATCCCTTTTCCACGCCGGTCATTGTCAACCAGGATCGCGGCTATCGAGAGGGCTACATTCGTGGTGACATTGTCGGCCACCGCGGCCACCACGACTGGAAAGCTGGCGCCGATTCTTTCTTCACTCCGGTTCACGAAGCGCTGCAGTACCACGTCACCGACCCCTCGCAATTCGATCCCGGCACGCAGCTGAATCTGAATTTCGCGGGCAGCAAGTGGGACGTGGAGCCTGCTTTCTATGTGCAGGACCAGATGCGCTACGGAGCGTGGAACATCAGCGCCGGCCTGCGTTTCGATCATTACGGTTTCGTTGTGCACGATTCTGCCGTCAGCCCGCGGCTCGGCGTCTCACGCTTCGTTTCTTCGCTCAATCTGTTGCTGCACGCTTCCTACGACCGCGTGTTCCAGACGCCGGCGATGGAAAATCTCTTGCTCGCCAGTTCTCCGCAGCTCGATTCCGTGAACCCCGTCGTGCTGCGGCTTCCCGTTCCCGTCGCGCGCGCCAACTATTACGAAGGCGGCATCACCAAATCCTTCCTCGGCAAATTCCGCCTGGACGCCAACATCTTCCGTCGCGACTTTCACAACTATTCTGACGACGACGTGCTTCTTCAGACGGGTGTGAGTTTTCCAATCTCCTTTGCGAAAGCTCGCATCTTCGGCGAAGAAGTGCGCCTCGAAGTTCCCCACTGGGGCCGCGTCTCGGGATTTGTAAGTTATGCCAATCAATCGGGCATAGGGCAAGGACCAATCAATGGAGGACTCTTCATCGGCAGCGACGCCAGCGCCGGCCTGACCGACACCAGTAGATTCGGCGTCTCCCAGGATCAGCGCAATACGCTCCGCGCCCGCGTGCGCCTCGATGCCGGCCATGGTTTCTGGTTCGCCGCCGGCGCTCAATACGGCAGCGGCTTACCCGCCGACCTCAGCAATAATACGGACGTCGCCACATTAGTCGCGCAGTACGGCGCCGCCGTGGTCTCTCGCGTCAACTTTTCAAAACAACACGTCGAACCCAATTTTTCCATGGATCTCGGCATGGGCGCGCAACTCTATCGCAAGGAAGCCCGCTCGCTTCAATTCCAGATTCAAGCCACCAACATCGCCGACCGTCTCAACGTAATCAACTTCGCCAGCGTCTTCTCCGGCACCGCCATCGGCGTCCCCCGCAGCGTCTCCGCCCGCCTCCGCGTCTCGTTCTAGCGGGCAGTAACGTTTGCAACACACTGTCGTTCCGAGGGCGCAGTTTGCCCGAGGAATCTGCTTTTCGGCCGTTGGCTTTGGGCCTCTGGCTCGACAGTTTTATCGGCGGCGAACCTTGCTTAACAGCCGCAGCATTTCCATGTACAACCAGATCAGAGTTACCATCAGCCCGAACGCGCCGTACCACTCCATATACTTCGGCGCGCCCATCCGTGCTCCGGTCTCGATCATGTCGAAATCAATGATCAGATTCAGCGACGCAATGATCACCACAAACAGGCTAATCCCGATTCCAAGCGGCGTGCTGGCGTTAAGAAACGACATCTGCGTGTGGAAGAAAAGGCTCATCACCATATTAATGGCATAGACGATCGCGATACCGCCCGTCGCCGCAATCACGCCCAGCTTGAAACCACGCGTCGCCTGCACGATGCGCATTTTGTAGGCGAGCAGCATCACAAACATCACCCCGAACGTCAGGCTGATTGCCTGCACGGCAATGCCTGGATAGGCTCTGTTAAAAATCGCGGAAATACCGCCGAGAACAAGCCCTTCAAGCAGCGCGTAAATCGGCGCGCTGATCGGCGACCACTCTTTCTTGAAAATGGTCACCAGTGCCACGACAAATCCACCGATTGCGCCGCCAAACATCCAGGGGTAAACCGCCTCCGGTGTCGGTGAATGACTCAAACCCCAGGTCCATGCGGCGGTAGCCACCACAAACAGCAGCAGTAGCCCGGTCTTGTTGACCGTGCCTTGAATCGTCATCGTTTCGCCAGTCGGTATCGCGCCGGCAAACGCACTTTCTTTCAGAACGGGATTCGTGGAACGCAGCAAATCAGCCATGGGCGGTGCCTCCTGGGAAGCTATTCCGTGCGAGTATTAAGAATATCACTAAGTGGATTGGCGCGGACTTCGGGAAGGATGCGCGATTCCGGGGTGGAGAAGTTTGGTACCGCTAACGGGAATCGAACCCGTATTTTAGCCTTGAAAGGGCTACGTGCTAACCGTTGCACCATAGCGGCACTTTTGCGTGAACTGCAATTTATTAATTATACGGAAAACGTCCAATTTCTGCTATGCGTCTCTAATTCTTCCGGTCTTCCCATTCCTCGTGCCAAGCCGTCTGGATCGCTTCCAGCTTGCTCTCATTGGACTTCTGCGGATCGCCCGAAAATCCGGGCAGTTCTGTAATCCACTTGTGCATGTCGGTAAAGCGGACCGTATACGGATCTACCTCGGGAAATTTATCCGTCAGCCCAATCGCAATGTCTTCCACATTGTCCCAATCAAACGTCCGCGGCATTCTGTCTGCCCCCCAAAAAGCGCCCGCTTCAGAAAGCGGCCGGTACAAGTTCCAACCCCTAATTGATGCAGTGGCTTTTTCACCAGTCACACCACTCAGTGCCCGTCCAATTCCTTCGCGTAATTCTTATTCCATTCCGGAATCTCCACCACGATGTCCGTCGTCCCGTCCGGCACAGTCTGGCAACCGAGGCGCGACTTGGGCGTGATGCCCGGCGCTTCATCAAGCTCGTCGAGCTCCGCGTCCGTCGCTTCATTGCACGATTCCAGTCCCTCTTTCACCATTACGTGGCACGTCGAGCAGGCACACACGCCGCCGCATGCGTGATCGAGGCCCATCTTGAAGCCTTCGGCAATGTCCAGGATGCTTCCCGGCAGGCCATTGTGGCCGTAGGGAAACTTCTCCGGATCCACTTCCACGGTCTTCCCGCTCGGCAAAAACGTCACTTTGTATTTCTGCGTCGCCTTCTTGTATTTCACTTCTTCGATATACGGATTGCTGCCGCCCATAGCTTCTCCCTAAACTTCCGCTAACTTTTTGCCTTCCAGCGCCGCCTGCACGGCGGTGTTCATCAGGATCTCCGCCAGGTGCTCGGTCGCATGGTTCAGCTCATCAATCTTTTTCCGGATCAACTTATAATCAGCGCCCTTCACGGATTCCTGCAGCGCAGCCACGGTCTGCTCCACCTTCACGCGCTCCGGCTCGGACAAGCTCGCCGCCTTCGGATTCGCCTGAGCCTTCAATGTCGCGGTCAGGATCGCTTCCGCCTCCGTGCGCGCCTCGATCAACTGCCTCTCCGCGAAGTCCTGCTCCGCGTATTCAATCGATTCCTCGAGCATGCGCTCGATGTCCGCGTCGTTCAGGCCATAGCTCGGCTGCACTTCGATCAGGTGCTCTTCGCCATTGCGCAAATCTTTTGCCGCCACCTGCAGGATGCCGTTCGCGTCAATCAAGAATTTCACCTCAACGCGCGGCAAACCCGCCGGCGCCGGCGGAATCCGCAAATTGAACCGCGCCAGCGAACGGCAATCCTTCGCCAGTTCCCGCTCTCCCTGCAGCACATGAATATCAATGCCCGTCTGGTTGTCCACGCCGGTCGTGTACATCTCCTGCGCGCTCGCTGGAATCGTCGAATTGCGCGGAATAATTTTTGCCACCGCACCGCCGTATGTCTCGATGCCCAGCGAAAGCGGCGTCACGTCCAGCAGCAGCATGTTCTGCACACCGCGATCCAGAATGTTGGCCTGCACTGCCGCGCCCAGCGCCACCACTTCGTCGGGATTCAACTCCGTGTGCGGCTTGCGATCGAAAAACTCCTGCACCGTGCGCCGAATCAGAGGGGTGCGCGTTGCACCGCCGACAAGCACAACTTCCTCGATCTGCTTCGGGCTCAACTGCGCATCCCCCAGCGCCTGGCGCACCGGCGCCATCGTACGGTCCACCACCGGTCGAATCAATGCCTCGAACGCGCCGCGCGTGAACTCATGTTCGAAAACCTTCCCGTTCGGCAGCGGAAACCGCAGCGTTACCTTGTCCGTTTCGGACAAGCGGTGCTTCAAGGCGATGAGTTCCTTGCGCAACTCCTGCGCCAATTCGCCATGCGGCGAAAAATCGATCTGGTCATCCTGCAGAATCTCCTCGTGCACGAACACCTGCAGCAGATTATCAATATCGTCGCCGCCCAGGTGCGTGTCGCCGTTCGTCGAAAGCACCTGAAAGATGTCGCCTTCGCTCGTCGAAATCAGCTTCAGCACGGAAATATCAAATGTGCCGCCGCCCAGGTCGTAAACAGCCACCATGCCCCGCTGTTTATCGTGCAGACCGTAAGCCAGCGCCGCCGCGGTTGGCTCATTCACAAGCCGCAGAACTTCGAGCCCCGCGATTTTCCCGGCATCTTTCGTAGCCTGTCGCTGCGCATCATTGAAATATGCGGGCACGGTAATCACCGCGCGGTCCACAGTTTCGCCGAAGAAAGCTTCGGCCCAGTTCTTAAGTTCTCGCAGGATGAATGAAGAAATCTCCGGCGGCGTGAAAATCTTGTCGCCAAGCATGACGCGAATCACGCTCTTGCTTGCGGGATCGATACGAAACGGGAAAAGTTTCAACTCGCTCTGCACGTCGGCAGGACCGCGACCCATCAGCCGCTTCACGGAATAAATCGTCCGTTCCGGCTGCGTCAACAGTCTCCGCCGCGCCGGCTCGCCAACGATGATGCTGCCGTCCGCATCCATGCTCACCACTGAAGGGCAAAGCGTGCTTCCCGAGGGCCCTGGAATGCACTTCGGCTCACCCGTCTTCGCATCCACATACGCGACCAGGCTGTTGGTGGTTCCGAGATCGATTCCAACCGTTCTTCCCATGAAAGTTCCCAGTTATCAGTAAACCTTGTAGCTCACCCCTTTAGGGGTGAGGGTGTCCACCACCCATTCGACCAAGCCAGATCATTGAGAAACCCTCAGGCCTGAAGGCCTGAGCTACAGCAATTCCTTTTGTACGTTCACAACTAAATTCCGGATGTACGAGCGCCGGTTCAGCAGCTCGTTCAGCTTCGCCATAACGTTCTTGCGTTTCGCTTCATCGCCGTTGGCGTCAACCGCGGCGTCCCATTCCTTCGCAACACCCTGCAATTCGCCGTCAACTTCTTCGAGCTTAGACTGGAAATTTCTCTGCGCGGACTGCAGTTTCTGTTTTAGAGCCGTGGTGTCTCCGCTCGCGGCCTTCGCTTCCCGCAATTCGTCCAGCGATTCATTCAACTCAAAAACCTCTTCCAGCAATTCCGGCGGCGCCTGCTGCTTGTTTTTGCCCTCGACGCGGGCCCCCTCAATCGCTAGCAGGTATTCCACCCGCGCAACCGGCTCCCGCAGCGTGCGATACGCGTCATTCAGCTCCGAACTGCGCTTCAGCGAAATCTCGCGCTCTTCAGCGCTCGCGTTCACATAATTGTCCGGGTGCAGCTTCCAGCTCAGTTGCAGAAATTTTCTCTCCAGCGCGCTCATCTCAATCCACAGCTTGCGCGGAATCTCAAACATCGCGAAGTAATCGCTCTTCTCCGGCACCTCCAGAATCTTGCCGCACGACGCGCAGAAGTGCGTGCCGATGGTGCGCTCGTGGCAGCTCCAGCAGACCAGCGGTGAATCCGTGATTGGAAAGGACGTCCCCATTACTCAGTCTTCTTTCTCGCTCGATATCTGCTTTCCCAGAGTGCGGCGAGCCCCCCAAGTGGAATAACTAGGAACAGGAGAAATATGAGGAGATCCGTCACCTTCACTCCAAAAACAAAAAAAGTGGCTGGCGCGCGATGCTGCCAGCCGGAATTGCTTGAGTCCCCTGCGCTGGGCAAGGCCAGCTGACAGGCTAAAGCCTGTGCTACGTCCTACGCCGTAAAGCTGCTGCCGCAACCGCAATTGCGCGCCGCGTTCGGGTTCTGGAACACAAAGCCCTGGCGCATCAGCGTTTCCTCGTACTCAAGGGTCGTGCCGTTCAGATACAGCAGGCTCTTCGGATCAACAAAGAGACGCGCGCCAAACTCCTCGAAAATCTTGTCCCGGTCGCGCGCCTGGGTATCCAGCCGCATGGCGTACGATAATCCGGAGCATCCGCCGCCCTGTACGCCCACGCGAAGTCCGCCGCTCTTCGGCGACACTCCGTCCTTTTCGAGCAAGGCGATAATCTTCTTCGCCGCGTGCTCGGTCAGGTGAATCACGGGCCCGGCCTTTTCTTTTTCTACAGTCTGCGTTGTCGTTTCCGCCGTCATAATCCGCCATCTCCAAAACCTTCTCTGGAGCGACCCCTGGACAGCATCCTCCGACGGTTGCAATTCTCCGCCGGAAGACGCCACTACGCCCGCGCTGCCTCGCAACTAGTGCGACGACTTTTCGTGCGCGGGAACTTCAATACCGTGCTTCTTATTCCAGTCACCG
>Ga0210410_10002060_pt1 | contig 18201 bp, 9 predicted proteins | sample IncBWC4MmetaG_FD_161058 | JGI IMG/M metagenome (GOLD analysis project Ga0210410, IMG submission 161058) | Forest soil microbial communities from Barre Woods Harvard Forest LTER site, Petersham, Massachusetts, United States - Inc-BW-C-4-M | ecosystem: Environmental > Terrestrial > Soil >... | reverse complement strand
CATTCCGGGCGTGGTATAATTGCCTGTTTTTCAATAGCTTGGCGGCTATTCTAAGATTTTTCCATTACTTGGCCGCCGCACCGGCCGGGAATGGTTTCTGAATAGGAAACGAATTGGCCGCCGAGGAACATGAGTTTCACGTACGCGCAATCGAAAAGTCGCATCTAACAAATCAGGGTGCAGTGGGCATTACGAAAACAGAAGCAAGTGAGGGAATGGTACCGCCAGTTTCCTGGTACTTACTTAGATAGATTTGTTATCAAAAGCAGTTTTGCACGAATGAAGTACGAAGAACGCGAATGACTCCAGACACGACACAACGCAACTTTCACGCAGCCGCCCAACGGGAGGCGAATTCTTCCGCAGAAGGATTCGCAACGCCTTCCGCCGGACGCACCGCCGTGATCGAAACGCGTGAACTGCGCAAAGTTTTCGGTGAAGGCGCAGCTCAACAGGTGGTTCTGGGAGCGGTGAAACTTTCCGTACGCGAAGGCGAGATGATTGCGATTGTCGGGCCTTCCGGCAGCGGAAAAAGCACTTTACTCCACTTACTTGCTGCGCTGGACACGCCAACGAGCGGTGCAGTATACTTTCGTTCGCGTGAACTCCAAACGTTTCCAGAGTCTCCTCTCGCGGACTACCGGAACCAATCGGTGGGATTCGTCTGGCAGCGCCATCACCTTTTGCCGGATTTTACGGCAGCGGAAAACGTGGCGATGCCGCTTTTAATGCGGGGAATCAAGCGTTCGGACGCGCTGAATTCCGCGGACGCGCAACTGGAAAACGTCGGACTTGCAGCGAAAAAACAGCAGCGGACTGGAGAGCTTTCCGGTGGCGAGCAGCAGCGAGTAGCCATCGCGAGAGCGTTGGTAAATTCGCCGGCATTGCTGCTTGCGGACGAACCTACAGGTGATCTGGACGAGCGTAACTCGGATGCAGTTTTCGATTTGATGCAGCGCCTACACCGCACGCACCGGCTTACATCCATTCTGGCAACGCACAATCGCGCTTTGGCCGAGCGTTGCGATCGAGTCCTGAGTTTAGAGCATGGCGAGTTGAAGCCGCTGCACGTGGGAAGCGGCATACAGCCCGTGAACTGAGGGAGAAGCGAGCATACTGTGCTTGAACGATTCACAGAAAAAGCGCGTCGGGTAATTTTCTTCGCACGCTACGAGGCCAGCCAGTACGGAAGCCCGTGCATCGAAACTGAGCACCTCTTGCTCGGTCTCGTCCGCGAAGATAAAGGCCTTGCCAACCGCTATTTGCGGAATCAAGGCTCCATCGAATCCATCCGCAAAGAAATCGAACAGCGCATCACCATCCGCGAGCGCATCTCCACTTCCGTGGAGGTGCCGCTCAGCGCGGAATCGAAGCGCATTCTGGCGTTCGCCGCGGAAGAAGCCGATCGCCTGGGAACAAAGCATGTCGGCACGGAGCATCTGTTGCTCGGCATTCTGCGCGAAGAGAAATGCTTTGGCGCGGAGATCCTACAGGAACGCGGGCTGCGCCTTTCGGCGCTGCGTGAAGAACTGGCCCGTTCGTCCGGGGAGAAGGTTCCAGTGAATCGTCCGAAGGAAACTTCCTTACTCGCGGAATTCAGCAGGGACCTCACGCAAGCCGCCACCGAAGGCCAACTCGATCCTCTGGTAGGACGCGAACGCGAACTCGAACGCGTTGTGCAAATCCTGTGCCGCCGCACCAAAAATAATCCGGTGCTTATCGGCGAGCCCGGAGTGGGCAAAACCGCAATCGTAGAAGGCCTGGCGCAGCGCATCGCCGATGGCGATGTGCCTCTCTTCCTCGCCGACAAACGCATTCTCTCTCTCGATCTTTCCTTAATTGTCGCCGGAACAAAATATCGCGGCCAATTTGAAGAGCGCCTCAAGACCATCATGAAGGAATTGATGGAAAGCCAGAATTCCATCGTATTCATTGACGAGCTGCACACGCTCGTCGGCGCGGGTTCCGCGGAAGGCTCACTCGACGCCGCAAATATTCTGAAGCCCGCGCTCAGCCGCGGAGAAATTCAATGCATCGGCGCCACCACGCCCGGTGAATATCGCAAGTCCGTGGAAAAAGATCGCTCGCTCGAACGCCGCTTCCAGTCGGTGAAGGTTGTAGCGCCCGACGAAGAAATGGCCATCAAAGTTTTGCAGGGTGTGCGCGAGCGCTACGAGAAATTTCACGCCGTCAGTTACACCGAAGAAGCCGTGCAATATGCCGTGTATCTTTCCAACCGGTATATTCCGGATCGCTTCCTGCCAGATAAAGCCATTGACCTAATCGACGAAGCAGGCGCGCGCGTGAAGCTGCGCCAGGCCATGCTGCCCGAAGAAGTTTCTGAAATTCAGAAGCGCGTGAAGTACAACACGCACCGCATGGAAACGGCCATCGCCAATCATGAATTTGAAAAGGCGCGTTTCTATTCCGAAGAAGAGCGCAAAGAAAAAGAAAGTCTGCGCCAGCTTCGTGAGCGCCTGAAGCTTGACGAATCGTCCACCGGCATCGTCACCCGCGAAGATATCGAAGAAGTTGTTTCGCGCTGGACCGGCGTGGCCGTAACTTCCATTAAGGAAGACGAGCAGCAGAAATTGCTGCGCATCGAAGTCGAACTCCACAAGCGCGTCATCAGTCAGGACAAAGCCATCACCGCGCTTTCTCGCGCCATTCGCCGCAGCCGCGCTGGATTGAAGGCTCCCGGCCGGCCCGTCGGATGTTTCTTGTTCTTGGGCCCCACCGGCGTCGGCAAAACAGAAGTTGCGCGACGCTTGGCCGAATTCCTTTTCGGCAGCGAAAAATCTCTGGTGCGTTTTGATATGTCCGAGTTCATGGAGAAGCATTCCGTTTCCAAACTCATCGGCGCGCCTCCGGGATACGTCGGCTACGAAGAGGGCGGTCAGTTGACCGAGCGCGTGCGGAGAACTCCGTACTCCGTCATTCTTCTCGATGAAATCGAGAAATCGCATCCGGATGTTTACAACATTCTGTTGCAAGTCTTCGAGGACGGCCAACTTACTGACGGGCTCGGCAACACCGTGGATTTCCGAAACACCATCATCATCATGACTTCCAATCTGGGCGCGCGTTACTTGCAGAAGCGCTCCACCCTGGGCTTCCAGTCTGCTTCCGATGAAGCGGGCAATAAGACGCTGGAAGAGTTGGTGAATACAGAAGTGAAGCGCGCATTTAATCCTGAGTTTTTGAACCGGCTTGATGAGATAATCCTCTTCACATCGCTCATGGATGAGGATCTGCTCCGGATCATTGATCTGCTTGTCGGCCAGATTAACGACACGCTGATTCACCGTCAGGTGCAAATCGTTCTTTCACCAGAGGCTCGCCAATGGATTCTTGAAAAAACCTGTGGCGACCGGAGTTACGGTGCCAGACCTTTGCGCCGGGCTTTGCAGAAGTATGTCGAAGACCCGCTGTCCGAGGCATTGATTCAGGGGGGATTGCAGCGGCCAGCAACACTCGAAGTGAACGTGTCAAGCGAGGGTCTTGTATTTAGGCCGGTTGTCGAGGCAACCCCGGTCGTCCACTAACGAATCCTACGCGCACGTGCTGGCAATCTCTAATTGACCAGCAGGGGGAGTATTCCGATTGTTTGGGGGAAAAGCGGTCGTGAGGGAACTCACGATTGCGTGCGGAAAAGCCCGCCTATTTCGTCTGCGACGCTGCTTGAAGGTTAGCCTGGTTGTTCTGCTGGCGTGTTCAGCGGGCCCCGGCGCGCTTTCCACGGCGGCGCAGCAGAGCACGTCCATACTTCCTCAGGGCAAGGCCCCTCAGGAAACGGCCATAATCGAACAAATCAATTTTGAAGGTAACCGTCGCATTCGCCGCAATGTTCTGGAAGCAAAAATCTTTTCCCGCACCGGCGATGTCTATAATCCCGCCGCGATCGATCGCGATTATCACGCGCTTTGGAACACCCAATATTTCGACGACGTGTATGTCACCGTGGAAGACAGCACGGACAAGCCCAACTCGAAAATTGTCACCTTCCACGTATTGGAGCGCCCCACCATTCGGCGTATCGAATACAAGGGCAATAAATCGGTCAGCGAATCTGACATTCTCGATCGCTTCAAAGAAGCTAAGCTCCCCTTGACGCAGGATAGTCAGTTCGACGCCACCAAAATCAAGAAGGCGGAAGTCCTCATCAAAGAGTTGCTGGGCGAGCACGGACGCCAATTCGCAACGGTGAAAGCCACCTACCAGAAAATTGCGGCCACCAACGCCGTGATTCTCACCTTCAACATCGACGAAGGTGCGAAGGTTCTGGTTGGAAAAATTACTTTCACCGGCAATCACGCGTTTTCGTCCCGCCGCCTGATCCGCGCCATGAAGCGTTCACGGCCGTACGGGTTCGACGCGAAAATAATTGCCATCAACGTCGCCAGCAAGACTTTCGATAAAGAAAAGTTGGACGAGGACATGGAAGTTGGTCTTCGCGGTTTGTATCAGGACAATGGCTATTTCGAGGTTCTTGTCGACCTTCAGGAACCGCCCGGCTTGCAGACTGTCGACGTGTATCACCGTGGCCTGATGAAAGGCCCCATTCCAGTTATCAATTCGAACCACGGCAAGGTCACCAACATTCCCATCAAGATCGTGGAAGGCGAATTGTTCCGGATGGGTACCCTCCATATCGTCAATGCCGACCCGGAAAAAACCCTGCAGCTCAAAAAAGATTTCTTGGAGAACGCTTTCCCGCTGAAAAAGGGCGATGTTCTGAATGTGGACCGCATCCGCAAGGCTATCGAGCAATACACGAAACTGTACGGTCAGTTTGGATTCATGGATTTCACGGCTACGCCGAATTTCGATATCGATCGCCAAAATAAAGTTGTCAATGTGACCCTGCGGTTCAGCGAAGAAAAGCCCTATTACATTCACCACATCAATATCACCGGCAATACCACCACGCGCGACAAGGTCATTCGCCGCGAACTGCTCCTGGACGAAGGCGACCTCTACAACAATCGCAATTGGGAAGTCAGCATTCTCCGCCTGAACCAGTTGGGATTCTTCGACCAGCTCAAGCCCGAAACCGCCGCGAACGTAGTGCGAAATGTGAAAGCGGGAACAGTCGACTTGAACTTGAAGGTGAAGGAAAAGCAGAAACAATCCATCACTTTCACTGGTGGCGTCAGCGGAATTGCAGGAAGCTTCCTGAGCTTGGCCTACCAGACCAATAATTTCCTGGGCCTCGGCGAAACGCTCACTCTTTCCACCCAGTTTGGAACCGTGCAGAGGGATTTTAGAATCACGTTCAGCGAGCCGTACCTGTTTGACAAGCAGATCGCCACAGGGATTACACTTTTTTCCGACCGCTACAATTTCGATCAAGCTCGTCAGGAATCTCTCTTGCTGGGCCAGCAGATCTCGCTTTCTCCCGCGATTGCCGAAAACTACAACCAGAATTCTAAGGGCATCAACGTCTTCGCCAGCCATGCTATCAAGCGCTGGTCTCACTACGGTCAGACACGCTTAGCTGTGTCCTACGGATACTCAGACACGAGCATTCAGCCATTCAGTCCCGCGGCCACGTTGTTGTTCACGGCGATTCAGTTCCAGAGCGTCGCCGGTCCTTCCGCGCTCAATGGAATTCATTCCAGCAGCATCACTTCGACCTTGAGCTACAACTCCGTGGACAACCCCATAAACGCTCATAAAGGTAAGAACATATTTTACGCGTTTAAGGTGGAGGGCGGCCCGCTCGGCGGAAATACGAAATCAATTACCAACACACTCTCGTTTGAGTATTACCGTCCGACCTATCACAACCGCAACACCATCGCGCTGCGCTTCCTGGGAACATTTGCCACCAGTTTCAGCGGCGACGAATTGCCGCCGTTTGAACGTACTTTCGCGGGCGGCGAAAACACTCTGCGTACATTTGATATTCAAACCGTATCGCCGATTGCGTTCATCCCCATCGCCACTACCCAGCCGCTCGTTTTTACGGATCCGACGAAAATCGGCCCCGGTGGCACTCCTTTGCAGCAAACCGAGAACTTCGCGATCAAGAATTACACGATTGCGTTCCCAGGTGGAGACACCATGGGAATCCTGAATGCTGAGTATCGCATTCCCCTTTACACCGATAAGGTGAGCTTTAGCTTTTACACGGATATTGGGTCGGTCGGCGCGCTGCGAAGAGATCAGCTCAATCTGAATTCGACCGGACTGGCTTCGTTGGCGGCTGCGTTTCCAAACTCGCCGAATCCATCGCGCCTGCCTTTGGCACCCGGCTCGAATTTTATTCCTCGCGCATCGGCCGGCGCCGAAATCGTCATTCAATTGCCCATTGTTCAAGCTCCCTTCCGCTTGTATTGGGGCTACGACTATCTGCGCTACAATCGGCAGATCGTTGCACCGGTCGGCGATTTCTTCATTACCCCCGAACAACAGACCCGCTTTGGGGATGGGCCGGGAGGATTGAACATTCTTAAGACCTTGATTATTCCGCAGCTGACTCGTGCGGTGAACAACCCGCAACAATTCCTGTACCAAGATCCGTTGAAGACGTTGCGTTTTACAGTCAGCAGGACTTTTTAGATGAATTCGCCAAAGGCGCTTAGTGGATTGGACATCATGAGTAAATTGTTTGGACGGAGGCGGGGAATGAAGCGGTGGACTTTCAATATCGTATGTCTTCTAGCGCTGAGCCTGCTTGTGGCCGGCTGCGGAAGCGGCAGCGCTTCTACCACTCCCACCACCACCGTCGCGCTCAACGCTACGGCCGTCACCGTGGCCGTCGGAGCTACTTTCACATTCTCCGCCAGTGTGACCACTTCAAACTCCAATCAGGCCGTGAACTGGCAGGTGAATAGTATTGCGGGTGGCAACACCACAGTGGGTACCATCGACGTCAACGGAAATTACACGGCACCCAGCACCGTCCCGGTGCCGAACACGGTCACAGTTACTGCGATTGCTCAGGCCGACGCCACCGCCACCGCCAGCGCTACTGTCACCATTGATTCCGGAATTCGCGTCACCGTCGCTCCAACTTCCGTAACGATTGGAACCGGAGAGGTGCTTACCTTTACGCCCACCGTCACGGGAACTTCTGCAGCCAATCAGGGCGTGACCTGGATCGTCTGCCAGGCTGGCTCCATCTCAACCGTTACCTCGGCGACTGCTCCTTGCCCCGCCGACACCACTGGCGCACTCGGTACCGTAAGTGCCACCGGCATTTATAAGGCGCCTCCCATCATTCCAACTTCGAATCCTGTGACCATCGAGGCAGTTTCTGTGAAGGATCTAAACCAGTTTGGCTTCGCAACCATTACCCTTCAAGCCGCCCTGGATCCGACAGTCGCCACGGTCTATCCCACTCACTCTGCACAGGGCTCGACGTTCGTGGATGTTGTGGTTCAAGGTACGAACTTGATCACCACCACCGACGTGATCGTGAATGGCGTCTCATTGACAAACTTCACCGGCGCGACGATCGTCTCCTTCGGCGACATTATGCGCGTCCGCATACCGGCGTCATTTTTTGCCGCGGCTCCTGCTGTGCTCCAGGTGCAACTTGCCCGCCAGGGACAAAATGGCCAGCCGGAAGTTCCCATCGGTTGCACGCCGACGCCTACGCTGTGCAGCATCTCGGTTGATCCGGTGCGTCCGGCCATTGTCTCGTCCGCGCCGGCCAGCGGATTCGAGAACCCCACTGGCATTGGGACCTTTCCGTTCACTGTAAATGGCGGTTTTTTCGGGTCAAATCTCGTATCGCAATTTGATGGCGTCACCGAATCCTCCGTCATCGCGCCGCGTTCGGCGAGCGTGTCGCTTCCCGGGGCGGCTTTCGCCACACCTGGATTGCACCAAATCTCTGTGACCAATCCCTCGGTCACGACGCCCGCCGTCCTTCCTCAACAGACTGCTTGGGTGAATTTTGCCGTGCAACCCTGCATCGGCACTCAGACCTTGTGCGCTCCCGAAGGTGGAGAGCCGGCAATTACCACCGCAAGTTTTCCTCTCGGCGGCACAAACCCAGTGTCCATCGCGGTGAATACCGCCACCGGAGTTGCTGTGGTGGCCAATAAAGGCTCCAACGATTTGACTCTTGTGGATTTGACCGTCTCACCGCCGGCCCTCATCCCGGGCGGAAGAATTCCTGTTGGCATGGGTCCTACAGGCGTGGCGGTAGACAACATCCGCAACGTCGCTGTTGTTGCCAACAATACGGACAAGACAATTTCCGTGGTCAATCTGGCCACGCGTGCTGTCACCAATGTGGCTACGCAAATTCCGGCGGCGCCTTATTCTGTAGGTGTCAATCCAATCACCGGCATTGCGTTAATCGCATATCAAAACACCAATATTGGCGCTCTCGTGGATCTCACCCAGACTCCGCCAGTATTTGTGGGTGCCGTCACGCTCACCACCGGACTGACTCCCAATATCTCGGTGATGCCCTCGCTAAATTGGGGTCTGGTGACCGGCGGTGGCCTGGGGATTTTCTCCATCGTGGATTTGCAGCGGCGCAACTCAAATGTGATTGGCGCCGGCGGGGCAGTTCGCGTTTCTTCCACCAGCACCGCGACGATTACCACCACCGCGCCGCATTCACTGATTACCGGCGACGCGATTCTCTTGACGGGAATTACGGATTCCACTTTCAATGGGATTTTTATAGTCGCCTCGGTTCCATCTGCGAACTCTTTCACCCTCACTCAGACCGGCGCAGATTCCACCAGCGGCGGCGGCACCGTCTTTTATTCCCGGCCACTCGCGAACGTATCGTTAAGTCAAAACGTAACCGGTGTTGCCGTAAATTCGGAAACAAAGCAGGCCGTCATCACCGACCCAACCAGCCAGGCCTCGGTTATGACCATGAGCGTTCTTGACCAGACCGTTTCACCGATCATTCTTCCACCCGGAAGCACCGGCGTGGCCGTGAACCCTTATACAGACATGGCGGTCGCAATTAATCCGACCACACTTCAGGCTTCCTTTTTGGATATGAGGGCTCCCAAGGTCTTGACGAGTCTAGCGCTGCCTTCGGGCGAAGTGCCAACCGCAATCGCCATTGATCCCGGCACGAATCAGGCGTTGGTTGTAAATCAGACCACCAATGATTTGACGGTGATTTCACTGGGCACCGCAATCAAGCCGTTGGAACTTGAATCGGTCGTCTTGCCTGTGAACCGCCAGCTTGGCACGGATCTCACTCTCGCCTCCGCCTCTCCTTTGCCGGTTACTCTCATCGGCAAAGGTTTCGTATCCGCGGGTCCGGTCGTAGCCCGCGTGGACGGCTTCGTGCTTACTCCCGTCGGCACGGTTACGGATCGCCAGATGAGCGTCGTGATTCCTCCCTCGCTTCTCACTTCGCCGCGCCATTTCTCTGTGGATGTCGTCAACTCCACTCCGGGAAGCAGTCCTTCCAACGTGGAAGGATTCTCCGTCGTCCAGCCCGTGGATTTAACCAGCGCTGCCTGCCCGTCGCCTTCGCCGGGCGCCGTCGCGATTGACGACGTTTTAAATCTTGCGTTGGTGACGCAAACGAATTGCAACAGCGTCGCCTTCGTGAACCTTAGTTCGGGCGTAGTAACCAAGACCGTAAGTGTAGGCGCCAGCCCGCAGGGAGTCGCTACTTATCCCGCACTTGGACTCGCCGTGGTCTCCAATCGTGGCGACAACACCGCGACGATCATCGATGTTGGCAATACAGCTCAAGCCTCCATCGTGGTCGCTACCGGAGTCGAACCCTTGGGCGTTGCTATCGATCAGACCACCGGTCTCGCCTTGGTTACAAATTCCAATGCGAACTCAAACTCTGTATCGTCCTTTCAGACTTCGATCATAATTACCAGTCAAACCGCACAAACTTCTGCTGCAGGTTCATCTCCGGTTGCAATTGCAATCGATACCGTGAACCAGAAGGCAGTGGTCGCTGACGCAGCTGCAGACGGCGTAACCATTCTGGACACTTCGCAATCTCCTCCGTCGCAGGTGGCCTCAATTGCGGGGCTTTCGCTACCAACCAGCGTGGCTTTCGATCCGGTGAATCAGGTGTTTATTGTCACTTCCAGTTTGGGAAATAGTATTTCCTTCATCGACGCGCAAAACCAGCAGTCCGCTGCGGTGCGCGTGGGAATAAATCCCACCGCGATTGCCTACAATTATTTGAGCAGCACGATTGTCACTGTGAATTCGATCAGCAGCACCATTTCGGTATTGGACATTACAGACCAGCGCGTGCACGCCAACATGGGACTGAAGGCTTCACAACTGGGTTCCATCGCGATTCATCCGCGAACGAACGTCGCCGCCATCGTTGATCAGGCCAACAACCGTTTGCTGTTGATACCGATGCCGAATTGATGCGCTTACGCGGGGCGCGGAATTTGCATCTCGGCAAATTCCGCGCCCCGATTTATTTCAGGTCCTTGCCGCGGTTCTCGGCTAGGGTGTTGTTTTCAGACTTATAGACCGCGCCATTCTTCATCACGAATTTCACCCGCTCGAGTTCCGTAATATCCGTCAGCGGATCTCCCGAAACCGCAATCATATCCGCAAATTTTCCCGCCTCAATTGACCCCAGTGAATCGCTCATCCCCAGCAATTCCGCCGCGCGCGTCGTCGCCGTGCGAATCGCATCCATCGGACTCATCCCGTACTGCACATAGTAGTTGAGTTCCATAACTTCATTCAGTGAATCCGCGCCGGTCCACGCAAATCCGCCCGCATCCGTGCCGAAAACAATTTTCACTCCCTTGCGATACGCCTTCTGGAACGCCGCCTTTTCCGTCTCCACCATCTTCGGCCAGTTGCCTTGCCGCGCCGGAGCCACCGAAGCGCCCACCATAATTGTCGGCACCCAGTAAATTCCGCGCCGCACCATTTCGTCCATTTGTTCTTCCGTCATGCCGTCGCCGTGCTCGATCGAATCCACCCCCGCGCGCAACGCCGCCGCGATTCCATCCGAACCAATCGCGTGCGCCGCCACATGATGTCCTTGCCGGTGCGCTTCATCCACAATCGCGCGCGCTTCCTCGTCCGTGAAATTCACCCAGCTGTGCAGCACGCCGTCCGCTTTGTAGAAGTAGTTGCGGTCGCTGTAATATTTGATCCAGTCCGCGCCGTGCGAAAGCTGTTCGCGCACTGCTTTGCGCGCGCTCTCCGGCCCATCCACAATTTGCACGCCGTGCGGCAAATCCAGTTCCCACGAATATCCTTGCAGCGGATACATTCCTGTCGGAGCCATCGCGCGCGTGGCCACAAACATTCGCGGCCCGGGAATTTCTCCGCGGTTGATCGCCGTCTTTACGTCCACATCCGCGTACATCGCGCCTTCCGTTTCCAAATCCCGCAGAGTTGTGAATCCGTGGCTCATCGCCACTTGCGCGTTGCGCGCGCCCAGAATCGCGCGGTAGGGAATTGATTCCTTCAGCAGTTGCGGATCGTAATCCGCCGCGGTGTTGTCGCCCTGAAGTAAAACGTGCGTGTGCGCGTCAATCAATCCCGGCAAAACTGTGGAATGCGAAAGATCGATTACTTCCATTCCGGGGTAGTTCTTCGGATCAGAGGCGGGGTTTCCATTTGCCGTGACCGAAACAATTCGTCCGCCTTCCACAATAATCAACGCGTTCAGAATCGGCTTGTCGCTCTTGCCGTCAATCAATCGCCCCGCGCGAATCGCAATTCGCTTTGGCGCTTCCATCTTTTGCGATTGTTGTCCTTGAGCGAATGCGAATTGCGAAACGAAGATTGATGCGAGGGTCAAAAAAAGAAAAGCAAAAATGTTGTGGCGTTTCACAACAGTGTGGCGTTTCAAAACGGCGAAGCGATTCATGGAAGCCTCCGGGCAGTGCGGCGAACTGTTCAGCAAGCCTGCGCATTCTGTCGCAGAACTTCGCCGGAAACAAGACGCCCCGTGGCTCGGCACTCTCCCGATTTGCCGTAGATCTCAGTTAGGGGGTCGGAGCTTCAGCTCCGACATATCCGAGATGCACTCAATGTGGGCTTTAGCCCCTGAAGCACTTTATTCCCGAAACACCCGCCCTAATGGCAGCTCGCGTCATCCGCCGAATTCCCGCTCACAATCATCTGATTCAAAAACCTTCCGCACGCCGTAATATTCTGCAGCGCGCGATCGTTCTGCTGCAGACTCGGATTCGCCGTGCGCGCTCCATTCAACGCTTTGCGCTCCGCCAGAATCTGATTCGCCCAGGCGGTCATGTTATTGAATTGATTCCTCAGCAACTGCAAAGCGCGCCCGTCCGCATCCGTGGCCACCGAAACGCTCACTTGATTCAATCCATCCTCGCAGCGATCGTGATAATCGCTGGCCGTCTGATCGCTCGCCGCCAGTCCGTATGTAATCATCGCTCCCACCGCGCCGCGCCACTCGCGCATTTCCGAAAGCTCCGCAATCGCCGCGCGTTTGAAATCCACGGAAAGTCCGTGCTCCACCGGCGCAGCAACAACATTCGGCGTCGCCGCCGCCGGATTGGTAACCGTCACCGGAATCGTCAAAAGAATTCGGTCCGGATCAATCGTCACCGTGCCATTCATGGAGCGCGCCAGCGCTTCAATCTCAATATAAGTGTGTCCATCAATTTCCCGCGCCACCGCGCCCGCCGATTTCCCATTCACGATCAAGGTTTTTCCCGGCGTGGGCGTCTGCGTCGGCGTCTGCGCAGTTTCGCTCTGCGCCAGAATTACTCCGGCAAATGCCAAAACGATTCCAGTGAATAACGCGAATTTGTATTTCCGACGCTTGCTCATAATTTACTCCCGACATTCTTTATACAACCAAAGCTCGTATACCAGTCGGATGGTTTCGTCAGCGTAAACGATTCATGCGCCGCCTCGTCGCGCCGAAGCGTTCGCGTAAGTCGGATCGTCAACCCTCAGTGGCCGTCATCCTGAGGCGCGTCGTCGTCTTTGCCGACAGAGCGCGTACCGCTGCGGCTCTGCGGCACACAAACAAGGCGCGTCCCGCGTTGCGCGGGAGGCCGTTCTTGCCCCGAAGGACGGGCTTGTTGCGCCGTAGCCTTGGCGGAGGCGGGTACCCCGGTGCTCTAAATCGCCTCGTTGCACAGGCCGTCATCCTGAACCGAACCCATCAGGTTCGCTAACATGAAGGATCTCGGGTTGCCTCTCGCACTAACCAGTGGCCCCTAGCCACTGTTTCCTTGCTACTTGACTCCACCACGCTCCGAATGGTTTTCCACCATCTGCCCACCCACGGGTATACTTGACGTCATGTCGATTTTTGCAAAACCGCTCTCACAGATTACGCCCGCAGATCTCCAGGAATTATTGAGCGACCAAGCTGTTGAGAATATTCGCCTCGAATTCAAAAGCCAAGTCCCAAGCAAGGACGACACGCTAAAGAAGCTATCATCGTTCGCGAACACATATGGCGGTTTCCTGGTCGTAGGCGCAACAGAAAATGGCAAAGATGGCCGAATTCAGAACCTGCCGGGTGTCGATGAGGAGGCAGGGTACAAACAGAAAATTGTTCAGTGGTGTTTCGACGGATCCAGTCCGCCGTTGGTGGTTGAAGTATCAGATGCTATTCCTTCTCCGACGGGTCAAGGGAAAGTCTGCTACGTCGTCCGCGTAGACGAGAGTGACGTCGCTCCACATTTCCTGAATGGCAGAAAAGGATTGTGGATTCGAACAGACGAGTTCAGCGCGCGCTTCGAGGCGAGGCTCGCAGACGATAACGAATTTCGCCATTTGCTCGACCGTCGAAGGCTAATTCGTGACCGGCGCACCTCACTCTTGGAGCGCGCGCGCCAGAGGTTCCGCACATATATATCGAGAAAATACACCGATCGAGCAGGAAATCTCACGGGATTAGGGTCGCTTTTTGAGTTTTGCATAGTCCCTCGTTTCCCGGCACTCCAACTCTATCAACAAGAAATGCTGAAAGATTCTGTCCAGACTAATTGGACCCGGTGGCGCGGGGTAATATTCCCGGATCAAGGAAGCCCTATCCTATCCCAACACGAAAGCGCGATTGTATTAAACGCGGCGAGAGGTAGTTCGATATTTGAGTCAAATGTCTGGGGAATGCTTTTTTACGCCACCAAGATTGATGACAACGAAAGTGGGACACTAGGCATCCACCTAGGCCGATTCGTCGGTTATGTCGTTCTGTTCGTCATCCACGCAGGTAAGATGCTTAAATCGGCTGGATATAACGGCCCATTGCATGTTCGAATTGATCTTAGGTCGATCCGAGGCGTGCCCTGGCTCTATGCACTAGCGCGGGGAGCGTTCGGAATCCACAAAGCGACGGGTTCCGAACTGGACGATGACTTCGGCTTCTCACTTGCTACCACTAGCGAATTGCTGTTTGAGAAGCCGGACGGGATTGTGATGGAAGTTTTGCGGCACGTTTTATTTTCGGCTGGGCTAGCCGATCTCACAGAAACACCCTCGAAGCTCGAGTCGTTAGTCCGTCTGGGCTACGAGTACAATTCCTGGGGACGACCAGAGAATCTTAAAGCTTAGGCGGAGACGCAGCGCAAAATGTTTAGTTACGGCTACTTCGTGAAACTCCCGAGCGGGAGGTTGGTGCCTGCCGGCCAAGATTGGGGACCAACCGACAGCAATTTCAAACCGGGCGACATTCGTGGCGTTAAGAACGGCACGGAGGGATTCATACTGGCCGTCGTGAAGGGCGAAGAAGCAAAGCGGAACGGTTTCGATGTGATAGTTATTATCGAGGAGCGCCCTGTCAAAGCAACGAACATGTTTGAGAGATCCTTGCAGATGAAAAACGAAATGAGGCCCCCTCGACTCACTAGCCGTCCCCAGATTCAGGCAGACTTCCAAGGGAAGAAGTTTCGCGCGGTACGGAACACGGTTCACATCAGGCCACAGGAAGAGACGTTTTACGACTTTCAAATCAACATGCTTCTATGGACGTTGGGCGAAACGTGGTTCAACGCTGAGATGGCAAAACCACTGCCGGATCGTCACATCATTCTTCAATGGCGTCACGAGCGCAACGAACTGCTGCGATCAAACCGTAAACCCGAGGACGATCCCAAACAGCCCGTAAGAGTGACTTTGACTGGCAACTTGAGAGCTCTACAAGTGCTCGCCGACGATATCTATCAACTTGAACACGCACTAAAGACGCCGCGAAAAATTATTGCGCGCCTTCGCGACCCTCGACAGTTCCAAGGTGCCAGATACGAGATTGCTGTTGCAAGTATTTTTGCGCGCTGTGGCTTTACCATCGATTTCATTGACGATCGCACAAAGCGGAATCCTGAGTTCATCGCCGAAAGGGATGGCGAGCGAATCGCCGTAGAGGCAAAGAGCAGGCACAGAACTGGCGTCTTGCAGCAGCCCGGGCGCGTTAATAAAGCTGCAGAACCTGCCTCGGCCAAGATTAAGCACCACTTCGAGGAAGCTCTACAACAGAATCCCGGCGGCTTACCTTTTCTTGTCTTCATTGATGTAAATCTGCCCCTGACTCCCAGTGTCCCGCATCTCGAGAAGGACTGGGTGAGGGAGGCTATGAAATGTTTTGATGACAGACGCCAAGAAGGCCGCACGGAGGATCCAGACAGTGGGCTTGTTCTCACAAACTTCGGCTGGCACTACTTCCGCGATCCCGGAGCGCCTCCCGGCGAGGCTATAGCCACCCATTCAATAAATCCGACCTACCCGATAAAGCAGGAGACATGGCAGTTGTTAGACCGTTGTCTCGGCGAGTACGGTCTGATTATCGATCAGGAACAACATGAAAAGAATATCCGAGCTCGCTATCCAGAATTTGGCAAGTGACCTGCGAGGGGCCCACACTTATTTAAGATCTCGGCGGGTGGCCCATCTTCTCCGAACGAAAAGGTGGCGATTTGGTTTTAGTGGACATCGTAGAACATGTCAGTTTTGTCCCGCGAGAGCCACCAGTCTCTTCTTGGCCGCGGCGTTTCCTTGATCCGCAGCCTTCTGGTACCACAATCGCGCTTGCACTAGGTCTCGCGGTACACCCTGCCCATTCTCATAGAGGATTCCCAGATTGCCCTCCGCGCGGGCATCACCTTGATCCGCACCCTTGCGGAACCAGATAAATGCCTGCCCATAGTCTTGCGGGACACCTTGTCCGTTGTAGTAAAGACCTCCGAGATTATTCTCTGCACCGGCGTCTCCTTGTTCCGCTGCCTTCCGAATCCAAATAGCCGCTTGCTCGTAATCTTGAACCACGCCTACGCCTAACAGATACATACCAGCGACGCTGGTCTGCGCAGGTGCGTATCCTTGCTCAGCGGCTTTCAAGAACCACACGCGCGCCTGCGCATAATCCCGAGACACGCCCTGACCACTGTAGTAGAGAGCTCCGATATTATTCTGCGCACTTGCTAGACCTTGATCTGCAGCCTTGCGGTACCAAACTTGCGCCTGCGCATAATCCTGCTGAACGCCTTGCCCCTGCGCGTACATAAGGCCCAAATTCACTTCCGCATCTTCGTTATTCAACGCGGCGGCCTTGCGGTACCAGGTCAGCGCCTGTGCATAATCCTTGGTTGCACCGCGTTGGCCAAGATAGTAGCGATTTCCAATTTCAAACTGCGCTCTGACATCGCCATCGCTTGCCGCATTCTGTACCGAAGTGAAATCCACATTGCTCCAGTCACCAGCTTCTCGCCCGCGCAAGATTGGCACGCTGACTGGAGGAGCAGAAGCCGCTCCACCACTATGACCAGTCATCGTGGGTTTTTCCGGAGGCTGAGGCGGGTCTATGCCCGATTCAAGTTCAGCGGTCAGCGTGATTTTCCCGGTCGTTACTCTGATATTTTTTCGCCAGGTCTTGAATCCGATTTTCTTGATCGCAATGGCATGATCGCCTGCGGAAACACCAATAGTAGAAGGGGTGTCACCTACAAAAGCGCCATCCAGCAGTATCTCCGCCCCATCCGGAGTTGAACGGACTTCAATCTCCGCCGCAACGACAACTGGCGGCTGCAACGCTTCGCCAGGTTGAGCTGAAAGTGGCATTGGCTGCGCAATGGCGCTCGTCTGAAACACCAGGAGGAAACACCAGAAAAAACGCATTACTAGTCTCACGGTAGGCAGTTCCTTCAGCCCACTTGCTTCGCGCGGGCCGCTGTACTTTACTTCCATTAAAGTTACGGTATCAAGAGCCTTCACCGATATCTACTAGCATTCCTTCAGTCGTTGCTCATCCCGCACCGGCAAACACGGATCTGCCTGATTTCAATTCGAATACTTTTCCACAGCTATCTCGCCAAATATTAAGTACTAAGTACTAAAGTTTACTTGACTAAAATCTCCCGCCCGCGCTACCCTGAACCGCAGACTTGGACGATCCGTTCTCGCGCACATAGCGTGCGCGGTCGACGGGCCCGGCCTGCCGGACTCAAAACGCGACCTTTGCGTCCCGAACGAATTATGGGTATGAGGGAACTAATCCATTGATTGGAACGTGTAGCGCCACCCTTGAGGCGCGCACATCGCGTGCGCGGACGACGGGGCTTTGTCGTCGTTGCCGACAGAGCGCGACATGCTGCGGCTCTGCGGCGCTGTAACAACCGCTGCGGCCCCGCGTCACTTCAAAAAGGGCAGCCGTTGCTTGGCCCGTAAGAGCATGAAAATGCGGGGCTTATATCTTGATCGTTTCATTCGAGCTAAGTCCTTTGTTTTCACATTCATCCGACGATGAAACGACCTAACTTCTTTGTTTTGTTGTTGATATAGAAAGTATGGGGAGGGGGGTACCCCCCCCCGCGCGTCGGCGTCGCTCAGAACTGGAATTTGCAGGGCCACCTAAAGGTCGCCCCTACGGAACATAACGCCAATTCGACGCCGGACTACTCAATCCGCAGCGCTTGCGTGGGCTCGATGCGGCTGGCGCGGAATGCTGGGAGCCAACACGCGGCGAGCGCAACGATGGTCAGCAGAAGCGCGACGCCGATGATGGTGACCGGGTCGGCCGGACGCACGCCGAACAGGAATTGGCGAAGGACGCGGGAGAGAGCGAGCGCTACCGCGATTCCGATGGCGGTGCCGGCCAGCGCGAGTTTCAGTCCTTGCGTGAGCACCAGGCGGACCACGTCGGAACGCTGCGCGCCGAGCGCCATGCGGATGCCGAATTCCTGTGTGCGCTGGCCAACGGAATAAGCGACCACGCCGTAGAGTCCGATGGTGGCGAGCACCAGCGCCAGCGCGGAAAATAATCCAAACAAAAATAAATTT
>Ga0210410_10002059_pt1 | contig 18212 bp, 13 predicted proteins | sample IncBWC4MmetaG_FD_161058 | JGI IMG/M metagenome (GOLD analysis project Ga0210410, IMG submission 161058) | Forest soil microbial communities from Barre Woods Harvard Forest LTER site, Petersham, Massachusetts, United States - Inc-BW-C-4-M | ecosystem: Environmental > Terrestrial > Soil >... | reverse complement strand
CGTGCCACCGAGATTCGCGATCGCGCCGACTCCGCCCATTTGAATTGCAAATCCGATCAGCCAGTAAGCCAGCATGCCGACGCCGTAGACGACCATGTTCATCATCATGGTGTGGTCGGCGTTTTTCGCGCGCGCCAATCCGGTTTCGAGCAGCGCGAAACCCAGCTGCATGAACATGACCAGAAAACCGGTGACCAGTGTCCACACAAAATTGATGGCGATTTTGTTTTGCCCGACTTGATTCGCAAGATCCGTGAGCGTAATTCCCTTTGCGGGATCGGCTGCGGTGACGTCGTTGGAATTTCCCGTGAGCGATCCATCCGGATCGCCTTTGGCGCGAACATCCGGATTCACTTGTTGAATGGCAATTGTTGAACGAGCAGTCGGAGAAGCTGGAGGCGTCGCTGAAGTTGTTTGGCCGAACGCCGGCGCCGCGAAACAAAGCGCTATCATTACCAGCACGAACAATTTTTGTGCCGGATTCCTCACTCGTGCTTTATCCCCTTTTCCAAAGTGCGTTTTTCACGTAGGCCTTATTCACCACGCCCAGAATTCCGAACAAGCTTACCGCGATGCCGAGAAGCACGAGTGCCAAGCGAGCGCCCGTAGAGTGCAGAGCCAGGCTCAGCAGGCTAATTCCGAAACCGAGAAGTGTTATGAGCAGTCCGATGAATATCATTTTTTCTAATCCGCCACCGCAGACCGCGAAATTTGGGCCGCACGTTGGCATGGACTCTAACGGCGGCACCTTAGAGATACCAACAAAATATTTCAATCCATCCGATGCAAATATTTGGTTTGGTATGCCCCGCGCGCATGTGCATTATCGCAGCATGTCTCTGTTTGGCTTTTGGAATCTGACCGTCTTTCCGCGGCAAGAATCCGTACGTCTGCCAAAAGGAGGCGTGCGTGAAGAAGCTTGAGGCGATTATTCAGCCTTCAAGATTTGAATCTGTAAAAGAAGCGCTTCATGAAGTCGGCTTGGAAGGGATGACGGTAACTGAAGTTCGCGGTCACGGCAGACAAAAAGGACATACCGAAGTTTACCGCGGACGGGAATATACCGTCGACCTTCTGCCCAAAATTAAAATCGAAATTGTTTTGCCGGATAAATTAGTAACAAGCGTGGTGGAGGCAATTCTGAAGGCGGCGAAAACCGGGAAAATCGGCGACGGAAAAATCTTCATATCCAACGTTGAGGACGCCATTCGAATCCGCAATGAGGAGCACGGCGAAGGCGCGCTCTAAAACAAAATGGCAGCCCCTCTAAAATCCGGCCTCGACTCGCGTATTCATTCCGTAGAAGTTATGCAGAGCACTCCAAAGTCTCTTTCCGCGCTGTCTTCTCATTGCGAAGCCGAGCGGAAACAGTTGCGTCAGCAATTTGAATTCGGCGCGGGCACTCGAAACACGTTGCGCGGATTGTGCAGGCTTGCCGACCGCACTTTTCAACAGCTCTTCGACGACGTTTTGCGAAGCTACCACAGTCCTCCCAAGCGTCTCTGCGTTTTGGCGCTGGGCGGATATGGCCGTCGGCTGCTTTTTCCCTACTCCGATCTCGACATACTTTTTCTTTTTGCATCCAAGAAGGCGGAGTACGAATTCCTGCCTCTGGTGGCGGAAATTTCCCGATCGCTCTGGGACGTGGGATTCCGCGTCAGCAGCGCCTGCCGCAGTATCGAGGAATGCGAAGCGATTGAGGAAGATAACGCGGAATTTCACCTGGCATTGCTCGACCGCCGGTTGCTGGCTGGCGATGTAAAACTCTACGAGCAGTTTGATGCGAGGGTTCTGCCTGCATCGGAACGCCAGATGCACCCTTTTTTGCTGGCGCAATTGCAATCGTTGACGAAGGAACGCTTAGCACGTTGTGGAAATACGATTTTCCATCTGGAACCGAACGTGAAGGACGCGCCCGGCGGTTTGCGCGATTATCAAACCACGGCTTGGCTGCGCCATATCGCCAGCAAACAAAACGAATCCGCCGGCGCGCCATCCCTCGAAGATCAGGATGCGGCGAATTCGGCTGAATTCATGAGCTCCATCCGATGTTTTCTTCATTACTCCAACGGCCGGAACGACAATGTTCTGACTTACGAATTGCAGTCCGAAGCCGCACAGCAATCACTGGGAATCGCAGACGGCGCGCAACGAAGCGCGGCTGATTGGATGCGGCTGTACTACCGGCATGCGCGCACCTTGAACTGGCGGCTGCTGCGGTCATTGGAAGAAAGAACTCCCGCGGCACAAACCTTGCGCGAACGATTAGTAAATACGGCGCGCCCGCCGAAACTGCAACTTGTGGAAGAAAGACCTTTCGCTGTGCGCCACGGCATGTTGGAAGTGCTGGATCATATGGCGCTCGCCGACCGCTCCGAAATGATGTCGCTTTTTGCGGAAGTGGCGCGCACCGGCGTGCCGCTGAGCCGCGATGCCGAGCGCATGATCGTACATATCCTTACCCACGAAGAATTGCCGGCCATAAATATTGAAGTGAAGTGGGAAACGCTAAAGGAAATCCTCGCTCAAGATTATCCCGGCGTGGCTTTAAGGTCCATGCACCGCGTCGGCCTTCTGGCAGAAATCTTGCCGGAATTTGCCACCATTGATTCGCTGGTGGTGCGGGATTTCTACCACCGCTACACCGTGGATGAACATTCGCTCCGAACAATTGAGAATCTTCAGGAACTGGCTTCGCCGAAGGACGAACGCGCTGAGAACTTTGCGGGACTGTGGAAGTCACTCGAGCGCCGCGAATTGCTGGTCTTCGCGCTGCTGTTGCACGACGTCGGAAAAGGAATGCCGGATCCCAAACACATCAACGGCAGTCTTGTGGCGCTGGATTTGGCCGCCCGGCGCTTGCAGCTTGATACACAGGAAAGAGACGAAGTTCGTTTCCTGATTGAGCATCACCTGGATATGTCCGAAACATTCTTGCGCCGCGATATTTTCGATCCGGAATCGGTGGCGGCGTTCTCCCAAACTGTTTCGACCGTGGAGCGGCTCAGCAGTTTGTGTCTTCTGACCTACGCGGATTTCAAAGCCGTGAATCCTGAAGCGCTCACTCCCTGGAGACAGGAAATGTTGTGGCAGCTTTTCGCCGCGGCCTCGAATCATTTGAACCGCAGCATTGATAGTGACCGTCTGCACGCCATTCGTGAAGCAAAGATGTTGGACGACGTCGTTCGGCAAACCCCGGGAGCCACCCGCGTGGACATTGAATTCTTTTTGGAGGGATTTCCGCGCCGGTATCTTCTAACGCATTCCTCCGCGGAAATTGCCGCGCATTTCTTGCATTGCAAGAAACTCAAAGCTGAACCAGTTCAAATTGAACTGAAGCCCACCGGCCATGCCTATTCGCTGACGCTACTTGCGCAGGACCGGCCTGCGCTTTTCGCCATGATTTCCGGCGTTCTTGCCGCGTGGGACATGAGCATCATGAAAGCCGGAGCTTTTGCGAATACCGCAGGCATCGTGCTGGACACTTTTCATTTTGTAGATTTGCACAACACACTCGAGTTGAATCCTGGTGAGGTAACGCGATTTCAGCAGAGCCTGGCGGGCGTAGTGAGTGGACGCCAGCCATTGGAACCACTCTTGAAGGGCCACACGCAGCCTGGCCACGGACGTCCGCCAAAAATTGTGGTACAGACGAATCTCCGGTTTGACGATGAGTCCTCGGCGCATTCCACGCTCCTTGAAATTCTTGCGCAGGATCGCCCCGGTCTTCTCTACGAGATTAGTTCTGTGCTATCCGGACTTGGTTGCAACATAGAAGTTGCATTGGTTGATACTGAAGGCCAGAAGGCCATCGACGTTTTCTATTTGACGAAGGACGGCACGAAGCTCACCCGCGAATTTCAGGACAAAGTGACCGCGGAGTTTCTCAACCGGATTTAGGATTCCCTGCCACATTCCTCTGTGCTTACAAATCTCCATCAGAAAATGAATCTGATGGATTAAAACTCCGCGTTGTACTTTCTTCCGCGCGACAGCTACTTGTATAGTGTGTCTCACCATCCCAATTGGGGTCACCCGGACCACGACGCCTGCGGAACTGGATTCGTCGTTCGGCTGGGCTGCGCTCCGAGTCACGAAATCGTTCAAATTGCTCTGACCGCAACGGAACGGCTTTCCCATCGCGGTGGTGTGGACGCGGACGGTGAGAGCGGCGACGGCGCAGGACTTCTTGTAGCTCTACCGATAAATTTCTTTCGAGCACGCGCGCTAGCGCAACAAATTCATCTTCCAGAACAATTCGGCGTTGGTGTTCTGTTTGTTCCCGGCCCGGATTCTCAACAGGCTCGCGACGCAATACAGATCGCGGCCATTCGCGAAGGCGTAAAACTTCTCGGATGGCGCCGCGTGCCGTGCGACCGTGATGCGCTGGGGCGCCAATCGCGCGACTGCATGCCGGAAATCTGGCACTTCTTTGTCGCGCCATCGAATTCGCCCAAGACCGGCGACACATTTGAAGCGCGACTCGTATATCTTCGCAAGCGCGCCGAATCTCTTTCACCATCGAGCGCCTATATTTGTTCGCTATCTTCCCGCACTGTCCTATATAAAGGATTGCTCACACCGTGGCAGCTTCCCCAGTTTTATTCCGATCTGCGCGATCCCTCGTTTGAAACATCATTCGCGATTTTTCACCAGCGCTATTCCACAAATACCCAGCCATCGTGGAACCTCGCGCAACCGTTTCGCTACGTGGCGCACAACGGAGAGATCAACACGATTGTGGCGAACCGGCGGTGGATTCGCGCACGAGAGAACCGGGAACGCAAACGCCTGGGCGTCGATAACGATTTTCGTATTCTGGAGGCAAACGTCAGTGATTCCGCCAGCTTCGATAATGCGTTCGAGACGCGCATGTTGCGCGGAGAATCGCCGGAGGATGCAATGCTCTGCCTGGTGCCGCCGGCGTTCGCGAATGATCCTTCGCTTTCCACGGAAATCAAGGATGCTATGGCGTCCCTTTCGCGGCAATCGGAACCGTGGGATGGGCCCGCGGCGCTGATTTTTTCCGACGGCGAATCCGTGGGCGCAAAGCTGGATCGCAACGGACTTCGGCCCATGCGATATATCCGCACGCACGACGGTTTGCTGATTGCCGGATCGGAAGTTGGTCTCGCGGACATTGAAGAATCGCGCATCGCCGAACGCCAGCGGCTCGGCCCCGGTGAAATGATCATCGCCAATCCTGCGACCGGAGTTTTTCTTCGCTGGCGCGAATTTGTGGAACGGTTGAGCGCGCGACCCAGAAAATGTTCAGTTGAACTAGCTCCCGTGATCGCGGGAACCTCGGCACACAGAAAAATTCAGTACGCGGAGCCGAAGCGAATCGCCGCGGCGTTCGGCTGGACGGAAGATCAATTCCGAATCATGTTCAGCCCACTGGCGCACGGCAAAGAAGCGAATTGGAGCATGGGCGATGACGCGCCGCCGGCGTTTCTTTCCGGACTGCAGCGCACACTCTGGGATTACTGCAAGCAACGCTTCGCGCAGGTCACCAATCCCCCGATTGATCCTCTGCGCGAAGCGCATGTCATGTCATTGGATGTGGCGCTGCGAGACGATCTTGTGTTGCCTTCACCACTTCTGGACTCAGAACAAGCTGCGCAGATCTCAGAACTTCTTCGGCCGGCGCTTCACATTGATTTTACTTTCCCTGTGTTGGAGGGAATCCTGGGCGCGCGCAAAGCCCTGACCAAGCTTTCCATTCCCGTGAATGGCAGTGCGCGCCCGTGCTTGGTTTTCCTTTCGGATCAAAATATCGGACCGGAACGCGCGGCGCTTCCTGCGCTTCTGGCCGTTGCTGCCGTGTGGAAAGCCATGGTCCGTGACGGAATGTGGGACGTGCCACTGATTGTTGAAACCGGGCAAGCATTCGACACGCATCACATCGCGTTGCTGATCGCGGCGGGCGCAAGTGCCGTAGTTCCGTATCTTGCGCACCACTTCGTAGACGAAATCTCCGGCGGTCAATTTGCGGCCGGCAGCACACAGAATTTCCAGACCGCCATACTCGGCGGGCTGCGAAAGATTCTGGCACGCATGGGGATTTCAGCGCTGGCAAGTTACCGCAACAGCCATCTGTTTGAGGTGATTGGGCTGGACGCCTCGATATGCGCGGAATATTTTGAAGACGCCGCGAATTATCTCGGCGGGAAAACTCCGCACGGACTTCTCGCGGATTATCTGCAATTTCATACCACCGCTTTTTCTGATCGGTGGCGCGAACTCGCCGACGCCGGACTTTTCCGGTTTCACAACGGAGCCGAACGCCACGCAACGTCGCCCGAGCTGGTGCGCCGCATGCATGCGTTCGTGAAATCACCAACCACTGGGACATTCACACACTTTGAAGAGCTAAGCGCGCACAAGGAGCCGAACACAATTCGCGATCTTCTTGAAATTGTGCCGGGCCAGCCGGTCGCGCTCGAAGAAACCGAATCCCAGGCATCGATTCTTCGCCGCTTCAGCACCCAAGCCATGTCGCTTGGCTCGTTGAGCCCGGAAGCGCATCGCGCGCTTGCGGTGGCCATGAACTCCATCGGCGCGCGTAGCAACACCGGAGAGGGCGGCGAAGATCCGTTGCTGTACCGCCTCGATCCAATGGCAGCGAACAAGGTAAAGCAGGTTGCGTCGGCGCGATTCGGCGTGACCGCGGAATATTTAGTTCGCGCGGAAGAACTTGAAATAAAAATTGCGCAGGGATCGAAGCCGGGTGAAGGCGGACAGCTTCCCGCCCAAAAAGTTTCGGAATACATTGCGCGCATCCGGCACACCACTGCCGGGACGCCGCTAATTTCACCGCCGCCGCATCACGATATCTATAGCATCGAGGATCTGGCGCAATTAATTTACGATTTGCGCGCCATCAATCCGCGAGCACGAATTGGAGTAAAGCTGGTATCGAGCACCGGCATCGGAATTATTGCGGCGGGAGTAGTGAAAGCCGGAGCAGCTGTCGTTACGATCAGCGGACATAACGGCGGCACGGGTTCTTCGCCCCTGACCTCCATCAAGAACACCGGATTGCCATGGGAAATCGGCTTGCACGAAACCCACGAAACGTTGCACCGCGCGGGATTGCGCTCACGAGTCTCTCTTCGCGTAGACGGCGGGTTTAAGTTTTCGCGCGACATTGTTATTGCGGCGATTCTTGGCGCCGACGAATTTGGTTTTGCCACCTCTGCGCTTCTTGCGATTGGGTGCGTGATGGCGCGGCAATGCCACTTGAATACCTGTCCGGTGGGAATCGCCACGCAGGACGAACATTTGCGCGCACGGTTCGCCGGTAAACCGGAAATGGTGGTTTCCTATTTCAGAGCGCTTGCCGCCGAAGTTCGAGAATGGCTCGCGCGCATCGGCGTTCACTCATTAAATGAATTAGTTGGCGCCGGAAATAAACTTCGCCCGCGCAACGCAGCCGACGGCGAGTGGCTTCGAGATTTGCTCACCTCGCCGCCGGGGCAATCCGCGTTGGTCGATGGAACTCCTGCGCGGCAAGTGCCCGATAAATATGACATCGAATGGAAGCCGCAGAATTCCGCTGATGCCCCGGGTACTCCTATCGTGTTGAAAAATGCGCACCGCACCATAGGCGCGCGATGGACGGGAGAACTGGTGAAGGCAAGGTGGTCAGCACGTCACAAAGATGAAGTATATGACGCAACATTTCACGGAACTGCCGGACAAAGTTTCGGAGCTTTTCTTGCTTCGGGCGTGACGTTGAAGTTGGTCGGCGACGCAAATGATTATGTGGCTAAGTCACTTTCCGGCGGCACGGTCAGCGTTTCGGCCGGACCGCACGCTTCGCGCCGCGGCGATGTGCTGGTCGGCAACACTGTTCTGTATGGCGCCACGTCCGGCCAACTCTTCGTGGCCGGTCGAGCGGGTGAGCGATTTGCCATCCGCAATAGCGGCGCGAGCGCTGTGGTTGAAGGCGTAGGCCAGCACGGATGCGAATACATGACGGCGGGAATCGTAGCGGTCCTCGGAAGTGCAGGACTGAATTTTGGTTCGGGAATGACCGGCGGTCTCGCCTATCTAAGCCGAGGAAATGCTTCCGCTGAACTGGAAGGGTTAAACGGCGAATTTGTTTCGCTCCTGAATATTAAGAATGAAGAAGACGAGTGGTTGAGAGTTTTGCTACAGGAACACATTCGCTACACGGATAGTCCGCGCGCGCAACATTTTCTTTCGCGTCGCGGATTACTGCCGTTGATGCGCGTGCAACCCATTCATTTCAGCGGATCAATTGAGGCTACCTGGCGGCCCGTGCTGGAATTAATTTCACGAGGCAATCGCGTCTCACAGGGTGAAACCTCCAGAGGCGTTCTGCAATCGCGCGCAATGCACGCCCTACAAGCTATCTGATTTGTTTGTAACAGCTTAACGGCTTATTTTGCCGAAACATCGCCCCCTACCCCCACCCTAATTTGCAATGTGTATGCTAATAAAGGACTTACCGCGATCTGGTGTGCATGTGTGTGCTAATAAGGGACTTACGGTTTCGCCATCCATTAAATTTGGTGATGCCTGAAGTTAGTTCGTGGCCGGATCCGTGATTGCGCCGATGCTGCTGCTGGTCACCAATTTCACATATTTCGCAAGGACCCCCGTACGGAATCGCGGAGCAGGTGGTTTCCATGCCGCGCGCCGGCGTTGAAATTCCTCGGAAGGAATATTTAATTGCAGAAGGCGCGCTTCGGCGTCAATGGTAATTGAATCGCCTTCATTTATTAGCGCGATGCCGCCCCCTACCGCTGCTTCCGGCGCGACGTGCCCGACAACCATTCCATAAGTTGCGCCGGAAAATCGCCCGTCAGTGATTAGTCCCACCGAATCGCCCAGGCCCGCGCCGATGAGCGCCGAAGTCGGCGACAGCATTTCGCGCATTCCGGGACCACCCTTGGGCCCTTCGTAGCGAATTACTACAACATCTCCCGCTTTTATAGTGTGCGCCAATATTGCAGCAAGACAATTTTCTTCTGACTCAAACACGCGCGCAGGCCCCGTGATTTTTTTGTTCTTGATGCCGGAAATTTTCGCAACCGCGCCTTCAGTTGCAAGATTCCCTTTCAGAATCGCGAGATGCCCCTGCGCATAAACCGGTTTGTCCCACGAATGAATCACATCCTGGTTTTTGCGAGGCCCTGTGGGGATTTCCGTCAGAGTTTCCGCAATTGTTTTTCCGGTAATGGTTAGCGCGTCGCCATGAACTGCGCCGTGCGCTAATAGAATTTTCATTACTTGCGGAATTCCTCCGGCGGCGTGCAAATCCGTGGTCACATATTTTCCGGATGGTTTCAGATCACACAGCACGGGAACGCGCTCACGAATCGGCTCGAAGTCGTCAATGGTCAAAGGAACTTCTGCCGCATGGGCCATCGCGAGTAGATGTAATACAGCATTCGTTGAGCCACCAGTGGCCATCACCACCGCAATCGCATTCTCAAACGCTTTGCGCGTCATAATTTGGCGCGGCGAAAGTTTTTGGCGAATAGCATTTGAAAGAACGCGGGCGGATTCGCCGGCGCTGTTCAGTTTTTCTTGTTCAGCGGCCGTCATCGTGGAGGAATGCGGAAGGCTCATGCCCATCGCTTCAATTACCGAGGACATCGTGTTAGCCGTAAACATGCCGCCGCAAGATCCCGCGCCGGGGCACGAGTGGCGCTCGACATCGAGCAATTCCGCTTCGGAGATTTTTCCAGCGCTGAATTGTCCGAAGGCCTCGAATGCGCTCACGATGGTCAGATCTTTACCATTCAGATGGCCGGGAAGCGTTGTTCCTCCATAAACAAAAATGGCGGGAATATTCAGGCGCGCGATGGCAATCATTGCGCCGGGCATATTTTTGTCGCACCCGCCGATAACGATGACCGCGTCCATGCTCGCCGCGTTGCACACTGTTTCGATGGAATCGGCGATGACTTCGCGCGAAACCAGAGAATATTTCATCCCCGTGGTTCCCATGGAAATGCCGTCGCTCACGGTGATCGTTCCGAAAACTTGCGGCATGGCGCCGCTCTCGCGGAGGACTTCCGCGGCACGCACAGCGAGTTCATTGAGTCCCATGTTGCAAGGCGTTACCGTGCTGTATCCATTCGCAACGCCGACGATGGGCTTTTCAAAGTCCGCGTCGCCGAAGCCCATAGCGCGAAGCATGGAGCGGTTCGGCGAGTGTCGCATTCCCTGCGTGATGGCCTTGCTTCGATCGTTTCCGCTCATGGGGCAGTTCTTCCTTTTGAAATGTGCCGGACACGAAAAATCCCGCCGGATGTTAAGGCGGGATTCTCGCACAAACTATAGTTCCGTAATCGATAATTTATTTTGTTCCCGCGGCCACGGCAGATTCTGCGACCGCTGACTCTTCAATGGGCGCCGTGACTGGATCCAGGAAAGTCATTTTCTCGCGCAACTTCGCGCCAACTTGTTCGATCAACTGGAAATGTTCGCTCCTGCGGCTGGCTTCAAAGTTCGGACGGCCCTCGTCATTTTCACGAATCCACTTTTCCGCGAATTCTCCACTGCGAATTTTCGTCAGCATGCGGCGCATCGCGTCGCGCGTATCGTCGGTGATGATTTGCGGGCCTCCGGTGTAATCGCCATATTCGGCGGTGTCGCTGACGGAGTAGCGCATATAGTTCAGTCCGCCGCGATACATCAGATCTACGATGAGTTTGAGTTCATGCACGCACTCGAAATAAGCGATCTCCGGTTGATAGCCCGCGTTCACAAGCGTATTGAATCCAGCCTTTACAAGTGCGCTCACGCCGCCGCACAAAACAGCTTGCTCGCCAAATAAATCTGTCTCCGTTTCTTCGGTAAACGTAGTTTCGATCACGCCGGCACGAGTAGCGCCAATGGCTTTCGCATATGACAGCGCCAACTTTTTCGCCGAGCCGGTAGCGTCCTGATGAATCGCGAGAAGCGCGGGTGTCCCTCCGCCTTCGACAAAAACTTCACGCACGCGGTGGCCCGGAGCTTTCGGCGCGACCATGGTCACGTCAATTCCAACCGGCGGACGAATTGTGCCGAAGCGCACGTTGAATCCGTGCGCGAACATCAGCATCTTACCGGCGGTTAAATGTGGAGCGATTTCGCCGTGATATATCTTTGGTTGGGTGGTGTCCGGCGTAAGCATCATGATGACGTCCGCCCATGCCGCGGCTTCCGCCACGGATTTCAGCGGCAAGCCAGCGTCATTTACTTTACCGCGCGATTTGCTGCCGGCATGTAAGCCGACGCAGACGTTGCAGCCGCTATCGCGCAAATTTAGCGCGTGGGCATGGCCCTGCGAACCGAAACCGATCACCGCGATTTTCTTATTCTGGATCAGGGTAATGTCTCCCGCGCTTTCCATGTGAATTGTCGCCATCGCTTGCTCCTTTATTTAAATTCGGGTCGTGCTACACGGATTGTGAAGCTGCTTGCTCAAGAACCAGATTTTCGCGGGTGCGCGAATCATCATTTGTGGAGCGTTTTATCCCGCGTGACATCGCCACCTGGCCGGTTCGCACCATTTCGAGAATTCCGAAGGGGCGCAAAACATCGACCAGCGCCTGAATTTTGTCTTCGGTTCCGGTAATTTCCGCAATGAGCGAATCGGGGCCGAGATCTACGACGCGCGCGCGAAACACGCCGACAATTTCCAATAACTCGCGGCGCGAATCTTCCTGGAGTTGGACCTTTATTAATGCCAGGCTGCGCGCAATGTTGGGAATGAAGGTGACGTCTTCGACAGAGAGAACGTTTACGAGTTTGTAGAGATTGGCTTCGACCCGCTGCGCGGCACCTTCGCTGATCAGCGAGACGATGGTCATCCGAGAAACGCCGAGGCGTTCCGTGTGTCCCACTGCCAGAGATTCGATGTTGTAGGCGCGGCGGCGAAACAGGGACGCCACACGATTCAGCACGCCCGGCTGATCCTCCACATAAAGCACGAAGGTGTGCTGCCTCAGTTGCTCAGACATCGGAGGTCCTTTCCACAAGAACACTCGGCCTGCGGATCATGTCGTCCAGAGCAGAGCCGGCAGCGACCATGGGAAACACGGAATCTTCTTGCTCGACCTGGAAATTGATGAGGGCTGGGCCGGGATGCAGGCGCGCCGTTTCGATTGTCGGAACTACATCGTTCCGCTTGCGCACGGTGTACCCCGGAATTGCAAATGCGTCGGCGATTTTCGCAAAATCGGGACTCAACAACGGAGTGGAAGAATAGCGGCCGTCGTAGAAAAATTCCTGCCACTGGCGCACCATGCCCAGAAAGCCGTTATTAATGATGGCGATCTTGATTTCGATTTTTTCCTGGACGACGGTGGCCAATTCGCTCATGGTCATTTGGAAACCGCCGTCGCCGGCGATGACCCACACTTCGGCGTCGGGTCTAGCGAATTTTGCGCCGATGGCCGCGGGCAGCGCGAATCCCATGGTGCCCAAGCCGCCGGAAGTAATCAGCGTGCGCGGTTTTTCGTGATGGTAATACTGGGCTTCCCACATTTGGTGTTGGCCGACATCAGTGACCACCACGGCGTTACCGCCGGTTTGGTGCCAAAGATCTTGAATCACATGCGCGGCGTAAAGATGTCCGTTGTCCGGAAGATTCTGAATGTCGCGCACCGCGGAATCCTGCTTGGACGATTCGATTTGATCGAGCCACGCGGCGCGGTTTTTGCGTTCGACATCCGGAAGCAATTGTTGAAGGATTTCGCGCAGGTCACCGATGAGCGGCACATCCACGTGAACATTCTTGTTGATCTCCGCCGGATCAATTTCAATGTGAATTTTCTTCGCGGATGAAGCATACGTTTTCAGATTTCCGGTGACGCGATCGTCAAAGCGCATGCCGAAAGCGAGAAGGAGATCCGCCTCCTGAATCGCTTTATTGACCCACGCTTCGCCATGCATGCCCATCATGCCCAGGCACAACGGATGCGACGCCGGAAACGCGCCGATGCCGAGCAGCGTGAGCGCAACAGGAGCTGATGCTCGCTCCGCAAATTCAAGAACTTCGGCTAGCGCCCCGGAAAGAATGATGCCGTGTCCCGCGAGAATTACCGGGCGTCGCGCGGAATTGATCAAGTCGAGCGCTTCGCTTAACTCATGTGGTTCCAGAAAATGAACGGGTTCCCTGCGGCGGACTTTCGGCGCAGCAGCGTCCCAATCAAATTCACATTTGCCGTTTTGCGCGTCCTTGGTGATGTCCACCAGAACCGGTCCGGGGCGACCGCTCGCAGCGATTTGGAAAGCTTCGCGCAGACTCGGCGCGATTTCGTCCGCTCGCGTTACAAGATAATTGTGTTTCGTGATGGGGAGCGTGATTCCGGTGATATCGGTTTCCTGAAAAGCGTCGCTGCCAATGAGTTTGCTTCCGACCTGGCCGGTGATGCAGACGATCGGAGAGGAATCCATCATCGCCGTGGCGATTCCGGTGACCATGTTCGTCGCACCGGGTCCGGAAGTTGCCAGAGCGACGCCAACTTTTCCGCTGGCGCGAGCGTAACCATCGGCCATGTGTGTGGCTCCCTGCTCGTGCCGAACAAGAACGTGATGGACGCTGTATTTTGTCATCGCGTCATATGCCGGTAAGATGGCGCCGCCGGGATATCCGAAGACCTGCTCGACTTCCAGGCGCTCCAGACATTCCCAGATGATTTCCGCTCCGGTTTTAATCAATTCGTGACTCCTGCATAACGACCAACGTTCGTGCCTCTCACGCGCCGCGCGGTTCCATGCTGAAAAACAGCCGGCATGGCGGCAGACAGGGTCGAACGGTCACGTTAATCTGGCGTTCCTGGATAGTCAAATTTATAATATTAAGCGTCTACATCAATAATTATTATGGTCAAATCGCATGGCATTTGTTTGTATAATCCCGGCAGAGATCTCAACCTATGGACTTTGACCAACTTACTACATTTGTTTTCGTGGCCAAGCTGAAGAGCTTTTCGCGTGCGGGCCATAAGGTGTTTCGCTCGCAATCGGCGGTGAGCGCGCAAATCCGCCAACTCGAGCAGGCATACAACACCAAACTGTTCGATCGCACCGCAAAATCCGTGGAACTGACGCCGGCCGGCGAAATGCTCTACGAGCATGCCGGACGCATGCTGCAACTGCGCGATGAATCACTTCAGGCCGTGGCCGATCTGGGAAAGTTCGTGCAGGGATCGCTGGTGTTCGGCGCGAATGAGGCCACCTGCCTTTATCTTCTGCCGGACATCTTCGCGGAATACCAGCGGCGCTATCCCAAAGTTCACATCAGCATTTACCGCAATTTCAGCCAGAAAATTCTTCAACGGCTTGAGGATGGCTCCATTGATGTTGGAATTGTGACGCTGCCCGTGAAGTCACCGGGGTTGAAGATTCATCCGATTTATCGTGACCGGCTGCGTCTGATGGTGAGCAAACGGAACGCGCTGGCGAATCGCAGCCGCGTGACGCTGGCTGAAGTGGCCAAGCATCCACTTATTTTTCCGAAGACGGGATTTACGCGGCACGTGCTGGACAAACTTTTCCGCCCTTACCGCTCGCGCATGCACGTTGCCATGGAACTTCCCAGCGTGGGCATGATCAAACGCTTTGTGGCCGCGGATGCCGGCGTCTCCTTCATCAGCGAAAGTTTCGCGCACGAAGAAGTGAAAGCCGGCGAGGTGCGACTCATCTCCATCGAAGGTGCGGACATCTGGCGGGAACTTGGACTTGCCTATCGCAGAGGGCGAAGTCTTCCGCGCGCGGCGCAGGCGCTGATCGGCCTGATCCGTGAAATGTCATTCCCCAACAAAACTCATTCTTAGCTTGTCGCACGGCAATGATTTCAAGATGCTTCGCATGCGCCCGTAATCTTCGGCGATTTGCAGGTACGCTTCATGGTTAGCGAGCTTGTAGCTCGCTAGAATTCCATCGTTCGCGCTTTATGCGCCGCAAATTCGCATTTTCAGATAGGATCAAAAACAGGAGCAGAAAAACCATCACTGTGTGGCCAAGAGACGGGGATTGAAATCCGCCATGCTTCAAGAACCTGGCAAACACGCAGTCCCTGGAAGTTTGTCGATGCGGAGTGGTGGGTGGACGATCCGGAATTTTACTTTAATAGTTCCGCGGCAAAACGAACCGGAACAGCCAGATTCGAGCCGCCAAAATCGCTCAACATGGCGAAGCTCACTCCGATCACCTTGCCATCGTGATTGAAAAGTGGTCCACCAGAACCACCGGACGTCGTGGCGGCATCGAACACAATCTGATCCTTCAAGACATCTCCAATGTGGCCTTGCGTGGTTGTCGGACGAATAAGGTGTTGCGATGACACGTAGGAGACCAGCGTAGTCATGTCGTGAGAGTTTTCCGCCACTTTTCGCTTGATGTCGATTTGCGATCGGGCAAGAATGCCTTCGATTCCCGTGGGATAGCCAATCAGAACAACAGGTTCGCCCGTCACACTGGCTTCACTACGGGCATCGAGTTCCAAAGGTACTGCGTGTGGAGGGACTGGAGCCTGGAGTTTTAGAGTCGCCAAATCCGCATTCGACGAAATCTTATCGAGCTTCGCCGCAATACCTTGGGATGTTCCCGGGAAATACGCGGTGTAAGACGCCACAAACGCGACCGCGCCGCGGCTGAGAAATTGTTTCAATTCTTCATCGGCCACCCAAGGCTCGGCGACGTGATGATTCGTGAGCAGTCGTCCATCCTTGCCTGCAAGAAATCCGGTTCCGAAGAAGTCGGCCTCAAGAAGAGGTCCCGTCCCTTCTGTTTCGACCGACGCCATACCCTTATCGTCGACTCGCGTCTTGCCGGCGGCATCGGTGGAGATGTGAATTAACTTTCCGGAATTCTGTTCGCGAAATTCCACCAGCACGAGCACCAAACAAACGCTGGGGCCGTAAGCGTGAACGATCGTCTCCGCGCCTCGGCCCTCGTTCTCAAGCCGGCTCAACCGGTTCTGGGTTTCTCGCAGCTGATTCTTCAGCGCCTCGTTATCGGAATTTGCATCCGCGGCTATCTTCTTGCGTATTTCTTCGCTTTGCGCAACCAAGGACTCTCGAGTTTTCGACGCGTCAGTTGTCGTCGAAGGTGCGTGGGCGTCTTCGGCGTGTCGCGGAAGCTCTTTATCTTGCAGGATTCCGCCGTTCAGCCGGGCAACTTCCAATTTGAGTTGAAGTGTGTCCTTGCGGCTGCTGCGGTTGGTCACAAAGGTTGCAACGGCAGCAATAACCAGCGCGCCGATGAGAACAAAAATTGCCGAAATCATCCAAATGCGCCGGCGACCTGGCTTTGTCCCGCCGCTCAGAACTTCTACGACTGCCTCCGCCAACTGCTCTCTTTGCAGCGCGTCCTTCAGCTTTGCCTGGAGTTCTATCTCGGGTTGTCTCTCACGGATCTGCGTTCGAATCCTGGCTGCGAATTCCACCGGATCAAACGGAAAGGAAATGACGTCGTCGGCACGCAAGTCCAGCGCGCGGGCACGTTCCAGCGCGCCACCGTGGACGATCATCACCATCTTGGGATTTCGCCGATCACGACTGGAAGCGATTTGGCTGATCAACCCGCAGCAGCTCAGGTCGGAAGGCGTCGCTTCCGTTATCAATACGTCCGGAGAAAGAAGGAGGATCTCATCAACAGTCAGATTGCTTTCTGTGAAGAATTCGTAGCCTTGACCTGACAAGGCCTGATTGACTTCCCGGGCCGAGTCCGCACTCAGGTTTAGCAGAAGTATGCGCATCGCTTTCAAATCCTAGCCGGCAACCTTCAAACTTTCGCGTTCTTCCAAAGGATAGCCAGAAACAGCGGTCGTGCCAAGCACGCGTTCGAGTCGAAACCGCGTCGGCAACTTGAGGATCAGTTTTCCGCGGATGTAGCCAGAGTCAAACCTTTCGCTACACCGAAGTGACGCTGACACTCTCAAGTGCCGACGATGTTGATCGATACTTCTCACTTCCTTTTCGAGTCTTTTTCGTTGTTCTTGTACCTTTCGTAAAGTTCGCGTTCGGCTTGCAACCAGTCATCGAAGTCGTAACCGTAAATTCCGCCACGTTCGACGTGGATCTCGAATGCGCGCTCGCGGATTTCTTCCTTAGATGGTCCCTCTTTAATTACTTGTTCTGTGGTATCTGAGCGAGGCATGTCTGGTTCCTCCTTTTTTTGGAACTGACTACAACTTGTGAAAATGAAATTCACGACTAAACTCGTGGCGCTTAATCACTCGCAGTACAGGCGAGACGATTTTGCGAGATGGCCCTTCCGGCGCCAGCAAGTGCTCTCGATTTTCGAGGCGATCTGACGTAGAACGTCAGCGCTTCGCGTAACTGCCTTTTCGCGTATAACAGCCGCGATTTCACGGCGGAGACGGAGAGACCCATGCGCTGGGCCGCTTCTTCGGTGGATAATTCCCCAAGGAACCTTAACTCGATCGCTTTGCGTAGCCCGGGCGTTAACGTATTGATGGCCGCGGACAATTTTCCCGACTGCTCGCGCTGCAATGAGCAGGCTTCCGGGTCTGGCTCTGAATCGGGAATTTCCAGACGAGCGGTTTGTTTCACCTCGTCGGGCTCTTCATCTATCGATATTTCGCGATGTCCTCGGCCTCTGCGGAGCAACATCAACGCCTCGTTGACCGCTATCCGCGTCAGCCAGGTCGAGAAAGATGATTTCCCTTCAAATGTGTGCAAGTGGACGAAAGCTTTTTGAAAACTTTGTTGAGTGATATCTTCAGCGTCCTCGTGAACGCGCGTCATCCGCAAGGCAACGGCGAATATTCTGCGTCGGTAACGTTCGGCGAGAATTTCAAATGCCTCTTCATTTCCGTCTCTGGCAGCAGCGACAAGTTCCTTTTCCTCTACTGCCGCGTTATTGAAGAAGGGAACGGCCGGTTCGGATTTATCGATCTCAAAAACAAAGTTGGATACCATCGCGTTTCTCCTCTCATTCAATGGGAACTTTGGCGCCTGTTCCCGGTTCGTTCTTGGCGAGCAGGAAGGACAGTAAAAACATCAGCGCGGAAATCACCGCAAGTAACCAGTAGATTTCGACGTAAGAGAGGGTTTGCGCTTGCGTCAGCACCAAGCCGTACATTCTGGCGAGCGCCTGTTGATGGGCCGAGTACGTACTCATGCCCACGTGGGTCAGATGGTTCGTCAATCCTGCGATCGCCGAAGTGAAGCGCGGCGAGCGTGTGTGCTCGGCCAGGATGGATTGATGGTATTGGC
>Ga0210410_10002057_pt1 | contig 18218 bp, 12 predicted proteins | sample IncBWC4MmetaG_FD_161058 | JGI IMG/M metagenome (GOLD analysis project Ga0210410, IMG submission 161058) | Forest soil microbial communities from Barre Woods Harvard Forest LTER site, Petersham, Massachusetts, United States - Inc-BW-C-4-M | ecosystem: Environmental > Terrestrial > Soil >... | reverse complement strand
CGACGCGGAGCGATTCGCCCGCTTGTTTGCGTTCGTGCGCTCGTGCCAGCCGGCGGTCTTGCCTTGGTTTCACCGGCGTCCACTGCAGGCGCTTGCGTTGGCCGACGAGTGTGAGCGATTGCTCGCCGTGGTCGACTGGATCGCACGGCACCCGCGTCCCGGCATTTACTTGAGGCAAGTAGACATCGCGGGCGTGCATAGCAAGTTCATCGAAAACTGGCGCAGTGTGCTGACTGAGTGGCTCGATCTCGTACTTTTCCCGGAAGCCATTGCGACGGAAAAGAGCGGAGTCGCGCAATTTGCTGCGCGGTACGGCTTTCTCGACAAGCCCACGCGCATCCGGTTTCGCGTGCTCGACACGCGGTTGTCGATGCTTCCCGGCCCTAGGCTGCCCGACATGACGGTCGACGCGAACAGCTTCGCCGCGTTGACCGTGCCGATCCGTCGGGTTTTCATCACCGAGAATGAGACGAACTTCCTTGCGTTTCCGCCGGCGGCTGGTGCCATCGTCGTATTTGGCGCCGGTTACGGATGGGATGCGCTGGCAAAAGCCCGGTGGCTCGCCCAGTGCCGCATCGGCTACTGGGGAGATATCGACACTCACGGCTTCGCCATTCTCGACCAGTTGCGCAACCGCTTCGGTCATGTCGAATCGTTGCTGATGGACCGGGCCACGCTGATGACCCATGAGGCACAGTGGGGTGAGGAGCGCGACCAGGCGTTGCACGATCTGCCGAGGCTCAATGACGTTGAGCGTGCGTTGTTCGATGACCTGCGGGATAACCGAATCCGCAAGAACCTGCGACTCGAGCAGGAGCGCGTTGGGTTTCAGTGGGTGGAACGGGCGTTGGAACGATTTAGTTAGGGATCAGAGATCCTAAGCGATATTCGTCGGCTATTTCCGGCGCTTTCGGGATTGACCGTCAACGCAGTTGTTTTGCAGTTGTGCAGCTGTTGAATTCGGCGTCGCCGAAGACGTCTCAACAATTCGCCGTCGAATCCCGAGCACAGTTTCCATATAAGCGGCGGCGGCGGCAAGTCTCAATTTCGCGACAATCCGTAGATCATCGCATTGTTCTACCGCGCGACTTCTTGTATACAAGAGACTCGACAACACGTAAGGGTCGCCGCAAGGGGGGCGACACGGTATGCAAGTCCCCTTTACAAGTCGCAATAAATTTTCATTGCAAAAAACGATTATGACCAAAACTCCGATTCTTGCCGTGGCCACGCTCCTTTCCATGCTGGCTGCGCCCGCTTTTTCGGCTGGTTTCAACGTTGAAGAGGCAACGATTCCGCAAATCGAGCAGGCGTTTCGGGATCACAGCCTGACCTGCCATGAGCTTGTCCAGACGTACCTTGATCGGATCGCCGCATACGACAAGCAAGGGCCGAAGCTCAATGCAATTCTCACCCTGAACAAAAATGCGCTGGCCACTGCTGATCGGCTCGACGCCGCCTTCAAGCGGAAAGGCCCGGTTGGCCCGCTGCATTGCGTGCCTGTCGTTCTAAAGGACAACTACAACACGTCCGACCTACCGACGACGGGCGGTTCGCTGTCGCTCGAGGGTGCGAGGCCCGCCAAGGATGCTTTCGTTGTTGCTCGACTGCGCGCGGCAGGGGCGATTGTCCTGGCCAAGACCAACATGCACGAGTTCGCGCTTTCGGGCACGACAGTCAGCTCGCTCGGCGGGCAAACGCTGAATCCCTACGATCTGACGCGCACGCCGGGTGGCTCGAGCGGCGGCACAGGCGCGGCAGTTGCCGCCAATCTGGCGATGGCCGGCACGGGCTCCGACACGGTGAACTCCGTCCGTTCGCCTGCGTCTGCCAATTCGCTCGTCGGCATGAGACCCACGTACGGGCTTTTGAGCGTGAACGGCATCATGCCGGTGTCGAGCACGCAGGACGCGATCGGACCGCTCGGCCGCCACGTCGTGGACGTCGCGGCTATGCTGCAGACCATGGCCGCAGTGGATCCCGCCGAACCCAATACCGAGGGACATCCCCATCCGAACTACGTCGCCTCGCTACGAGCCGATGCGTTGAAGGGCAGCCGGATCGGCGTGTTGCGCGTCATGTTCGGCGCCGGACCCGAGCATCAACCCGTCAATGCGGTGATGGACCAGGCTTTGGCCGACATGAAGAAAGCAGGGGCGACGCTCGTCGATATCGACGCGCCTGAACTTGCGTCGGACAAGCTCATCGCCGAAAACGATGTGCAGAAGTATGAGTTCCCGACGGTGATGAACCGCTACCTCTCGACGATCCCGAACGCGCCGACCAAGACGGTCCAGGGGATCTACGCAGGCGGCCGTTACAATCACCCGACACTCGACGGTTTCCTCAAGTCGACTGTTTCTTATAAGGACGGCATGTCGGAACCGGACTACAAGCTCCGGCTTCAGCGCGACGCCAAGACCCGCGCATTGCTCGGGAAAATCATGGCAGACAACCACCTGGATGCGATCGTCTATCCGTTGCAAAAGCGGCTTGTGGTGCCTCTGACCGAGCTCAACCAGGCCGACCGTGACGGCATTCTCGCTTCCGTGACCGGCTTTCCCGCAATCACGGTCCCGGCCGGGTTTTCGGCGCCGACTCAAACGGCGCCCATCGGCGTTCCCGTCGGCATGGACATTCTCGGCAAGCCGTGGAGCGAGGCGAAGCTGTTGTCGATCGCGTACTCGTTCGAGCAAGCAACGCAATTCCGCCGTCCTCCGCGGAGCGCGCCGCCCCTTGCGTCGAAGAATTAGGATTTAGGGGCTAGGCCACGCTTGCGAAACGTTCGGCGTGTCGAATCGGAAAACGGTTTGGGACGCCGAACGACGGTTGGAGGGCGTCGCGCTTGCGCATCATGGACGGGTGAATGACCTTTGCATTTGCAGCTTTGTGAGGACCCACTTTTTGGACTGAAACCTGCCAGTTTTGGGTCCGGACTTTCTTAGGCAGCCTCGGCCCGCGCCGGTTCTCTCAGTGAGCAGACGTTGAGCGCTTCTTTTCCGCGGCGGGAGGGTGCTTGCCGCGACGGCGACATGCTCCGTCCTGGCTTCCGGCTTTTAATGTTGCTCTCCTGCTGTCCGATGGGCACTAGCGGAAAAGCTCTTCGAATCCGAGCTGACACAGCCTTAACATCTCCTCGGGTTCGGGCCGGCGATCGCTGGGTATAGCTGCCGCCTCGCGAAGGGTGTCGTTGACCTCTGAGAACAGGTCCTGCACGCCGTCGCGGACCGACTTGCGCTGTCTATCCGTCAACGTTCCCTCAAGGTCCTTCCAGATCGGGACAAGATCGTCGATCGACGCACCGAACAGCTCAAGTGCATCATGGATATATAGAACGTCCTGAGGGCGCTTTTCCGCGGCACGGAGGTCGCGGATCAGGAGCTTCTGGACTATAAAGCTCACGGGATTGGGGATGCGTAGTCGGGCGACCTCCTCGTCAATTCCCGACTCTGCGGCCGGAATGTTGACGACCCACGGGGCGTACAGCAGGACTTCGAGGTGGCGTAGCTTTTGGGCGATCACCCCCCCATTGACCTCGGTTGCGTCCTCTTCGAATTCCCCGGTCTGCTTATTCCGCTTCTTCCCGCTGCCAGTGAGTGGAGTCAGGAATTCGGCATAGAAGCCGTTTGCCTCCTCGCCAAGTGCGTATCGAGCCGCAGGTGGCTTGAAGTCGCCGTTGAACTTCTCTTTGAATCCGGCGCCAGCCAAGGCTTCGCTTATATCGCCTGCGAGTGCTTCGCGCTCCCGGTATGCCACATCTGCGTCCTGCGTGAACACCGCCTCGTACTCAGGCTTGTAGGCGCGCGGTTCGTACCTGTAGAGCCGGTAGGCCCAGCCGCCGACGAAGACGATCTGGCTGCGCCAAGGCTCCAGCGTAACGGCAAGCTTGGTGAATTCTGCGAGATCGCTCACGCGCCCTCTCCTATGACGTTTGCGAGAATGCCGTGCTCCAGCTCGGCTGCCTGTTCGGCGCCGCGCGCGGGGTGCGCGGAGACGTCGAGCCATACCTGGAGGATGTCGGTAACGTAAATGCCTTTGCGTTGGACCGCGCCAGTGCCGATGGACTGCGGAAAGCGGATCTGCTGCAGCAAAAGATCCGGCTTTTCGCCGTCACGAGCGGGCTTTAACTCTTTCCAGTGGCTGGCCGCTTCCAGCTGGTAGACGTAGACGTACGGCGGGACGCCCCGGACGTGACCTACTGCGAGCGCCTCGGCCGCCGCGAACAGCCCAAGGAAGGAGGGCTGATGCTTCTGCAGGAGCTTTTCCGTCAGAGCCGCAGGCGGGCCCGGCAGCAGGAATTTGACCGGTACTGGGTCCTGCTGATTCTTGTAGGAGGCTTTCCACAGATCCGCCAGTTTGCGGCGCATCACGAGATTCAAGTGCGGCGAGGACTTGTCGAGGAACCCCTTCTCGATCAACGCGTTGACGAATCGTGAGGCCGTCATTGCCGAGACGCCTGCGGCGCGTGCGAGGTCGGCGGCAGTTCTGTAGTGCTCGCGCTTTGCGGTCAGCAGCGACTCCGGAATTTCCGGGGCAAGCAACAACTTCAGCATCCACTGCGTGCGGTCCGAGAAAACGAGACGCGACTGTGATGATCCAAGGAGCGTCCGTCTGTTGACATGGGGACTTTGGCCAGTGACTTCCCGTTGAACACCAGGAAAATGAAGGTATCGTAGCCCGTCATCCGAGATCAGGCCGAACGCTTCCCCTTCGGCATACTGGTCGTGAAAGTCCATGAGCTTTCTGACGAGTGAAGACGAAGCGGTCTTGACCCAGATAAGGACAGCCGGCCGGGCCTGATGCCGCCGCGCAATAAAGCGCGCCTCCAGCAGCGCCTGGGCAAAGACCGCGGTGACGCGATCCGGGCGCCCTTCTGCGGAAGATTTCAAAACCGCGATGTACGTGCGACCGTACGGGTCAGTGACGACCAGGTCAGCAAGTTGGTCGCCATCCGGCTCGTGCGTCTGCCAGCCGATGTCGTCAAAGGCTTTCCGGAAGACATGTTCGGCACTTTGCGCACGGTGACGGTTGAGGTGTGGGTTCATGGTCGGATAACTTGGCCATGATGGATAACTTGGCCGGGTTAATCAACATGGCCATGTTACTTTCACGCGCCGCAAACAGCAATAGCTTGGGTCTAGCGCGGTCCTCACGTTACGGCGTGAAGCCGTTCGCTATACGCCACATGACAGAACACGAACACAACCCACGCTTCACACATCTCGACCCAGCCGAACTTGCGCAAGCGTTGGGGCTCACCGAGCACACCGTCCTTTTCGTGCAAGTCCCTGGCCGTGCAGAAGCTCGCTGCTCCACGGTACGAAGTTTAACCCGCGCTGCGGGCGAGGCCGCGGAACACTTTCATTTGGTGCGAACAGTGCGCTAGCTCCCGCAAGCAGCTTCGCGGCTACCGTCACCAACTTCGCTAGATTCCACGTTTTGGCGACATCGGCGGATTGAAAGACGTCTGCGGCCATCCCCTCCTGGAAATCTTTCAGCGGGGGTGAGCGTCGATGAGTTATCCGTAAGCCTGAACTATCAATAAAAAAGACCCATAAATTTCTCAACTTATGGGTCCCAGATTCTCAGGTTATGAGTCTATCTACAACCAACCTCAAACATCAATATTCCCCGCCCTTAGCGCATTCGACTCAATAAACGCCCTACGCGGCTCAACCTCATCCCCCATGAGCGTCGTAAAGATCCCGTCGGCCGCGATAGCATCCTCGATCTGCACGCGCAGCAACCGCCGCACATTCGGATCCATCGTCGTCTCCCAAAGCTGCCCGGGGTTCATCTCTCCCAAGCCCTTATACCGCTGCTTGGAAACATTCCTTTCCGCGTCAGCAATCAGCCACCGCATAGCGTTCTTGAAGTCGGTGACAGCCATACTCCGCTCACCGCGCTTGATCACCGCCCCAGTGCCAATCAACCCCTTGAACGTATTAGCGGTATTCACAAGCTGCTGATAATCCGCAGTCAGCAAGAACTCCTCATCGATGACAGAGACCTTGACGTTGCCATGATGCCGCCGCTCGATTCTTAGCGAGTGCAACTCCCGCGCCGGGTCATACATCGGGCGCACGCCAACCTCGGGCTTCAACGGATCATTACGCAGCGCCGCTTCAAGCGCCTGCGCCGAAGCGGCAGTCGACGCTTCATTCGCAAGATCGATCTCCACCCCATCCATCACGGCCTCGAGCGAACTAGCGTCATAAAGCCGACTCAGCCGCTCGACCACAGCCTGCGCGAGCAAGTACGACCTCGCCAGCTCGCCGAGAGCATCGCCAGCAATCGGCGCAGCCCCTTCACTCGCCACCAACTCCGCCCCCTGCAACGCCAACCGCAGCATATGCGCATTGAGCTCGGCCGAATCCTTCAAATACCGCTCGTCCTTCCCCGCCTTCACCTTATAAAGCGGCGGCTGCGCGATATAGATATACCCACGCTCGATCATCTCCGGCATTTGCCGATAGAAGAACGTCAGCAGCAACGTCCGAATATGCGCGCCGTCCACGTCCGCGTCGGTCATGATGATGATGCGGTGATACCGGAGCTTATCGAGGTTGTAATCTTCCTTCCCAATTCCGCACCCAAGCGCGGTAATCAGCGTAACGATCTGCTCCGACGACAAAAGCTTGTCGTACCTCGCCTTCTCCACATTCAGCACCTTGCCGCGCAGCGGCAAAATTGCCTGGAACTTCCGATCGCGCCCTTGCTTGGCCGACCCACCCGCCGAGTCACCCTCAACGATATAGATCTCCGACTTGGCCGGATCCTTCTCCTGGCAATCAGCAAGCTTCCCAGGCAGGCCCACGCCATCGAGCACGCCCTTGCGCCGCGTCATCTCCCGCGCCTTGCGCGCCGCATCGCGCGCCCGCGCGGCGTCGACAATCTTCCCGCAGATGATCTTCGCGTCACTCGGCGTCTCGAGCAAAAACTCCTCGAGCGCCTTCGCAACCACCTCCTCCACCGGCGCCCGCACTTCCGACGAAACGAGCTTGTCCTTCGTCTGCGAGCTGAACTTCGGCTCCGGGACCTTCACCGACAACACACATGAAAGCCCTTCACGCATGTCGTCGCCCGAAGTCTCAACCTTCGCCTTCTTGGCGATCTCATGATCGCCAATGTACTTGTTGATGACTCGCGTCATCGCCGCACGCAGACCGGTCAAGTGCGTCCCGCCATCACGCTGCGGAATGTTATTCGTGAAGCAGAGTACGTTCTCGTTATAGCTGTCGTTCCACTGCATCGCGACTTCCACGCCCACGCCGTCCTTCTCGCCCACCACGTGGAAAATCGTCGGATGCAGCACGGACTTCGTCTTGTTGATGTACTCGACGAACCCCTTCACGCCGCCCACGTACGCGTAATCGTCTTCCTTCCCAGTACGCTGATCGGTCAACCGAATACGCACACCGTTATTGAGGAACGAAAGCTCGCGAATACGCTTCGCCAGAATGTCGTAGTGATATTCGACATTCCCGAAAATCGTCTCGTCCGCCATGAAGTGCACTTCAGTGCCGCGCATTTCCGTCTCACCAAGGCATTGCATCGGCGAAATGCTGTCGCCGTTCACTTCCTCGATGATCCGGTTCTGCGCCACACCGCGGTGAAACTCCATGAAGTACTTCTTGCCGTCGCGCCGCACGGTCAAGCGAAGCCACTTCGAAAGCGCGTTCACGCACGACACGCCCACGCCGTGCAGTCCGCCCGACACCTTGTAGCTGTTCTGGTCGAACTTCCCGCCCGCGTGCAGCTCGGTCATCACGATCTCCGCGGCGCTGCGCTTCGGATCGTGCTTGTCGTCAAGCTTGACGCCCGTCGGAATGCCGCGCCCGTTGTCGGTCACGGAAATCGAATTGTCCGCGTGAATGATCACTTGGATGTCGTCGCAATGCCCCGCCAACGCTTCGTCGATCGAGTTGTCGAGCACTTCGAATACGAGGTGATGCAGGCCGGTACCGTCCGACGTGTCGCCGATGTACATCCCGGGACGCTTGCGCACTGCCTCCAGACCTTCGAGGATCTGAATCGACGAGGCGCCGTAGCTGTTGTCGGGCTGTGTGGTTTGCTGTTCACTCATGGGTATGGTCCGGTTCTGCATCTACTGCTGGGGTAGCACTTCCGAAATTTCGGTGCACTAAAGAAACGCCAAAGGGGCGATGCGCCCCTTGGTTTTCTTGTTTTTTTCGGCCGTTCGGATCAAATGCGCATCGGCATGACCACGTACTTGAACTCGTCGTTCTCGGGTATCGTGATCAACGCGCTGGAACTCGCATCCGCAACGCTCACCTGCAACATGTCGACTTTCAAATTCGCCAGCACGTCGAGCAGATACGTTACGTTGAAGCCCATATCGATAGTGTCGCCCTGATAAGCGATCTCGAGCTCTTCTTGCGCCTCTTCCTGATCGGCGTTCGTCGACATGATCTTGAGCTGGCCCGGCTCGATTACGCAGCGCACGCCCTTGAACTTGTCCGACGTCAAAATCGCCGCACGCTGCAGCGAACGCTGCAATTCCTCTCGCCCAATCACAAACGAATTCTTGTGCGCCTTCGGAATCACACGCTGGAAATCAGGGAACTTGCCCTCGACCAGCTTCGAAACGAGCTCGACCTGGCCAAACGTAAACTTCGCCTGCGTCGAAGCAATGTCGATCTTCACCACGTCGTCGATGTCCTCGAGCAAACGCTGCAGCTCGAGAATCGTCTTGCGAGGAACGATCACTTCCTGACGCGGAAATTCGCCGTCGATCTTCATCGACGAAAACGCGAGACGGTGACCGTCCGTCGCCACGGCCATCAGACGCTCACCGTCGACAACAAGCAGCATCCCGTTCAGGTAATAACGGATGTCCTGCTGCGCCATCGCGAAATGAACCATGCCGAGCAATTGACGGAACGTCTTTTGCGGCACGGACAGGCTCGCACCGAAATCCTTCGCCTGCGCGACCGTCGGGAATTCGTCGGCAGCCAGCGTCTGCAGCGCAAAACGGCTCTTGCCGGACTGCACGGTCAAACGCTTGTCGGCAAGCGTCAGGCTCACCTGCCCGTCGGGCATCGCACGCAAAATGTCGAGCAGTTTGCGCGCAGCCACCGTGGTCGCGACCGATTCGCCGCCTACGCCGAAATCAGCTCGCGTGGTGATCTGCAACTCCAGGTCGGTCGACAGAAACGACACGTCCGGCCCTTTCTTTGTAATCAGCAGATTCGCGAGGATCGGCAACGTATGGCGACGTTCGACAATGCCGCTCACGGTTTGCAGCGGCCTCAAAAGGTTGTCTCGTTCGGTCTTGACCAGTTGCATAGGGTTCCTTCGTTGATGTGGCGGCGCATGCGCCGGCCTCGCCCCGCAGAATCGTCGACAAAAGCGCCGACGCCCCGCATTTCTCCGCGCATTTTCCTTTCACTCTGCACTTTTATCCCGCCCGCGCAGTCAGGGCGGCAAACCATTATTGTGCCTGAAAAAGAATCCCATCCCCCCAAAAGAGGGCCCTCGGAACGACGTGCCCACGCGTCGGCAACTTCGTCCTGCTTCCTCCGCCACGCCCCGTCAGCCCTTCAGCGTCTGTTCGAGGACGTGCAATTCGTGATTCAGCTGCGCGTCTTTAGTCCGCTCGTCGGCGATCTTGCGCACCGCGTGCAGGACAGTCGTGTGATCGCGCCCGCCAAAAAGCTCCCCGATCTCGGGCAAGCTCTTTTGCGTCAGTTCCTTCGCGAGATACATCGCGATCTGCCGCGGCCGCGCAATATTAGCCGGCCGCTTTTTCGAATACATGTCAGCGACCTTGATGTTGTAGAAATCGGCGACCGTCTTCTGAATGTTCTCGACGGAGATCTGCCGGTTCTGCACTGTCAGCAGATCCTTCAGCGCCTCCTTCGTCAGCTCGATCGTGATCTCGCGGCCATGAAACTTCGAATACGCGAGGATCTTGCGCAGCGCACCCTCGAGCTCGCGCACGTTCGAGCGCAGATGCTTCGCCACAAAGAACGCCACGTCCTCCGACACGCTCACGCCCTCGGACTGCGCCTTGCGCATCAAGATCGCCACGCGCATCTCGAGCTCGGGCGGCTCGATCGCCACGGTCAAGCCCGAATCGAAGCGTGAGATCAGGCGATCGTCGATGCCCGAAATCTCCTTCGGGTACGTATCGCTCGTGATGATCACCTGCGCCTTGTTCGCAACGAGCGCCTCGAACGCATAGAAGAACTCTTCCTGCGTGCGCGACTTGCCGGAAAAAAACTGAATGTCGTCGATAAGCAGCAGGTCGAGCGAATGGTAGTAGCGCTTGAAATCGTCGAACGCCTTGCGCTGGTACGCCTTCACCACGTCGGAAACGTATTGCTCGGCGTGGATGTAGCGAATCCGCGCTCCCGCCTTGTCCTGCAGCAGCTGGTTGCCGATCGCGTGTATCAGGTGCGTCTTGCCAAGCCCCACGCCGCCATACAGGAAGAGCGGGTTGTACGAGATGCCGGGGTTGTCGGCCACCTGGATCGCCGCCGCACGCGCAAGCTGGTTCGCCTTGCCGGTCACGAAGTTGTCGAACGTCAGCACGGGGTTCAGCTTCGAGCGCTCAAACGTCGAATCCGCCTCGGCATTGCCCGCCGGCGCGGACGAACCAGGTCGCCACGTGCGCCGTGCGGCCGCAGCCTCATTGGCATCGACACTCGGCAAATCGATGTCGGCCCCACCGTCGGCCGTGCCGGCTCCGCCCCTCGCGCCGCCGCGTTGCGCCATGTCGCCGCCGGGTGCAGCGCCGGCGCTCGCGCGCTCGGCGGGCAGCGCGGCGGACGCGGACGCAAACGCGGGCCCGCGCGACAACGGGGCGCTCGCGGCGCTCATCGGGCTGCGTGCGCCCGCTTTCGGATCGAGGACGAACTGCACTTCGATAGGCGCCTGCCAAAAGTCACGCGCGAGATCGGAGATCCGGCCCGAAAACTGGCTCTTGACCCAGTCGAGCTTGAAGCGGTTCGGCGCGGCGATCGACAGCATGTTCGCGCCGGCGTCGAAGGCGACCGGGGCCAAAGGTTTGATCCACGTCACGTACTGTTGGGGCGTCAATTCACGCTCCAGCAGGGCGGAACAGTGTTGCCAGAATTCGTTCATCAAGGTGACGTCGTTTTTTAGGGCACGTACACTCGCCGCCGCCCCTCTCGCTCGACGCGCGAAGGACCCGGACCGGTTAGACGAGCACGCAACAAATCCCCTTTCGCCACAAGCACTTGTAGCGAACGGACGGACTTGGAGCGGCGTGCGGGATTCTCGAGACAAGCAAAGATTCTACCGCCAAAATGGGTCCACCAGGAAGTTATCCACAGGGCCGTATCGTGCACGGCGTGCGCGCATGTGCCTTCGGCGGCGGCCGTAACGTATTGACGGCCAAGAGAAAAGCGGTTTAAATAGCGGGTTCCCGCGAAAGCGAAAACAGTTTTTCGACCCCGTCAGCCGTCTCCCGACATCGCGCAAGCAGGCAGTTGCCTGAAGTTGGGGCACGCGTGAGTGCACGCATAAGCGCAAGCAAACGCGTACGCACAAGCGCAAGCAAAAGCGCACACGGGTGCACGCGGTCCCTCTCCAGTGAGAACGACATGAAACGTACCTACCAACCTTCCGTGACGCGCCGCAAGCGCACCCATGGCTTCCGCGTGCGCATGAAGACCGCCGGCGGCCGCAAAGTGATCAACGCCCGCCGCGCGAAGGGTCGAAAGCGCCTGGCCGTCTGATCTCCACTAAGCTGCATAAGGCAACCGGCGCGACGCGTCCGACGCCCGCGACAACGCGGGGCCGCTCGCACGCCGCCATCGGGCTCGGTCCGTTGCGAGCGCAAGCCGCCTTTCCCAAAGCCGCGAGGCTTCTAAAAACGGATGAGTTTTCATCCGTTTTTCGTTTACGCCCGTGGCGCCGGTCGGCTCACTTCGTCGTGTACGCAAGGCCCACCGGGCATGAAGCGCGGCTTGGTCTTGTCATCGGCAAGAAGTTCGCGCCGCGTGCGGCGACGCGCAATCTGGTGCGGCGTATTGCCCGCGAGGCGTTTCGCCTGCGACGCGCCGAGTTCGGCGGATGGGACATTCTGCTGCGCCTGCACGCCCGCTTCGACAAGGGGGCGTTCCCGAGCGCCACGTCGCCCTCGTTGAAGGCGCTTTGCCGCGCCGAGATCGAGGGGCTGCTCGAGAAAGCGGCGCGCGAGATCGCTCGCCGCCAGTCGGAACCCGCGCAAAACGGCGCGGCCGAGGATGGAAGTTAGGGACGGAGGTCGCCGCTTCATCGCCATGCAAACGGTACTAATTGCGCTACTGCGTTTCTACAAAGTTGCCGTGAGCCCTCTGCTCGGCAGCCGGTGCCGTTTTTATCCCTCTTGTTCCGATTACGCACGCGAGGCAATCCAGTATCATGGCGCCGCACGCGGGAGTTACCTCGCACTCAAGCGCGTGTGCCGCTGTCATCCGTTTTCCGCGGGCGGGATCGATCTCGTTCCGCCCCCTACCTCGAGAAAGCGCTGAAGCGCCGCTCCATCGAATCTGAGACCACGCATGGATATCAAACGCACCGTCCTATGGGCGATCTTCTTTGTGTCAGCGATCATGCTGTTCGACAACTGGCAGCGCGACCACGGACGCCCGTCGATGTTCTTCCCGAACCCGGCGGCCACGCAAACCGCTATGGCGCCGGCCTCCGGCGCCGGCTCCGAGGCGGCCGTGCCCGGATCGAGCGCAACGCCCGCCACGACCGCAGCTGGCACCCCGGGAACCTCGGCTGAGCAACCGGCCGCCGCCGCTCAGCTGATCCACTTCAGCACGGACGTCTACGACGGCGAAATCGATACGCGCGGCGGCACGCTCGAAAAGCTGACGCTCACGCGCAACGGCAATCCGAAACAGGGCGATCTGAACATCACGCTGTTCGACCATACGGCCAACCACACGTACGTCGCGCGTACGGGTTTGATCGGCGGCGACTTCCCGAACCACAACGACGTCTTCACGGCGCCGCCGGGTCCGCGTGCGCTGACCGAGGATCAGAAGTCCTTCCAGATCAGCCTCGAATCGCCTGTGAAAGGGGGCGTCAAGGTCGTCAAGACCTACACTTTCACGCGCGGCAGCTTTGTCATCGGCGTCGACACGAAGATCGAGAACGTAGGCACGGCGCCGGTCACGCCGAGCGTGTACATGGAGCTCGTGCGCGACAGCTCGCCTGTCGAGACGCCCCGCTTCTCGCACACGTTCATCGGGCCGGCCGTCTACACGAACGAGCACCACTTCCAGAAAATCTCGTTCAGCGACATCGACAAGAACAAGGCTGACTACACACCTTCCGCCGACAACGGCTGGATCGCAATGGTGCAGCACTACTTCGCGTCGGCATGGATTCCGCAGCAGGGCGCGAAGCGCAATGTCTACGTCGAGAAGATCGACCCGACGCTTTATCGCGTCGGCGTGGCGCAGCCCGTCGCGACGATCGCGCCGGGGCAATCAGCGGACGTATCGGCACGGCTCTTCGCCGGCCCCGAGGAGGAGCGCGTGCTCGAGGGCATCGCGCCGGGTCTCGATCTCGTGAAGGACTATGGCTGGGTCACGATCATCGCGAAGCCGCTTTTCTGGCTGCTCGAGAAGATCTACGGCCTCGTGGGCAACTGGGGCTGGGCGATCGTGCTGCTCACGGTGCTCATCAAGGCCGTCTTCTTCCCGCTGTCGGCCGCAAGCTACAAGTCGATGGCGCGCATGAAGGAAATTACGCCGCGCATGCAGGCGCTGCGCGAACGCTTCAAGAGCGATCCGCAGAAGATGAACGCGGCGCTGATGGAGCTCTACAAGACGGAGAAGGTGAACCCGTTCGGCGGATGTCTGCCGATCGTCATCCAGATTCCGGTGTTCATCTCGCTGTACTGGGTGCTGCTCTCGTCGGTGGAGATGCGCGGTGCGCCCTGGGTTCTCTGGATCCACGATCTGTCGCAACAGGATCCGTTTTACATCCTGCCCGTGCTGATGGCCGTTTCGATGTTCGTGCAGACGAAACTGAACCCGACGCCGCCCGATCCGGTGCAGGCCAAGATGATGATGTTCATGCCGATCGCGTTCTCGGTCATGTTCTTCTTCTTCCCGTCGGGCCTGGTGCTCTATTACGTCGTCAACAACGTACTCTCGATCGCTCAGCAGTACTACATTACGCGCATGATGGGCACGCAAAGGAAGAATAAGCCGGCCTGAGTATCGGCGATGCCTCGCGCCTCGATCAGTAGGCGCAAGACTGCAATGCAAATCGCCCGGCTTCGGCCGGGCGATTTTTTTTGAGGACGAAGACCGTTGCTCGACTTGCGTTCAATTCAATTCCGGGATTCCGGGCGTTCGCCGCTTGTCTCGTCGTTTGTCCCGTCGTTTGTCCCGTCGATCAGCGGTCCGATCCATCGCCATAGAACTGCGCGACGAGTTCCTGCACGAGGTACCGATGATGCGGCGATAGCGCCTCGATCTTCGAAGCCAGCTCGATCGTCTCCGGCGTCAGCGGGTATTTCTCGTCGCGCGGCAGCGGCTTCGGCGTCGAACGCGCGACCACGCTCGGCGGCGGCCCGTAATGGAGCCAGTGCAGATCGACGCGCAGCCACTCGGCCAGCGTCTCCAGTTTGTCTATCGTCGGAATCGTGCGGCCCGTCAGCCATTTGTGGGCAGTTTGAGGGGAAATCGGCTGGCCGCCGCGGTGGCGTAAATTGAAATGCAGCGCGAGTTGCGTCCCGCCTGTCACCTTCTCGGGACTGCGCTGCAGGGCGAATTTGAGGCGTTCGGCGAACGCCGCTTTCTCTTCGGCGGTTGGCATCGCAAAATTGTGCAATTGAGCCAACGCGAAGGAGACAACCGGTCAGGACAGGTTTAGCCTGAGCAGGCGCAGATTTGCCCGCCTTCGAGCGTCCTTCCGCGTGATTTTGAAACGCGTACATAAGGCTCAAAGCCTGACCTGCAGCCTCAGAGAGCTCGAATCAAGGCGATTTCCCCTTCTCATGGCCCGAAGAATACACTTTCTCGATTGAGATAAACCGACTTTGTGGTAAGCGCTGTCGGAGACCTGCAACGCCGCCAAGGAACGGGTGGTTCCAGCGCGCTACAATGCCGGGCGCACACCGCCTTGGGCGTGCCTCTGCCCTCAGAGAACAGCGCTTTCCGCGTTCCGACTTCATCCATTTCTGCCGCGCCGACCACCATGCTTGCCACCGATTCCGATCCGATTGTCGCCATTGCCACCGCACCGGGGCGCGGTGGGATCGGCGTGGTGCGGATTTCGTGCGGCCGTGCGGGCGTTGCTGCGACGGCGGCGCTGACGAATGCGCTTTGCGGCCAGCCGCTGTTGCCGCGTCACGCGAGCTACGTCCCATTCGTCGATGCCGGCGGCAATGCACTTGACCGCGGCATCGCGCTTTATTTCCCCGCGCCGCACTCCTATACCGGCGAGCACGTGATCGAACTGCAAGGGCATGGCGGGCCTGTCGTCCTGCAGCTCGTTCTGCAACGCTGCCTCGAAGCCGGCAAGGCGTTCGGCTTGCGCCTCGCGGAGCCGGGCGAGTTCACCCGGCGCGCGTTTCTCAACGACAAGCTCGATCTTGCGCAAGCCGAGGCCGTCGCCGATTTGATCGAAGCGAGCACGGAGGCCGCCGCACGCTCGGCAGGGCGATCGCTTGAAGGCGCGTTCTCGCGGGACATTCGCGCGCTCGTCGACGAGGTCATCGCGTTGCGCATGCTCGTGGAAGCGACGCTCGATTTTCCCGAGGAGGAAATCGATTTTCTCGAAGCCGCCGATGCGCGCGGCAAGCTCGCGCATATCCGCGAGCGTTTGGCCTGCGTGCTCGCTGATGCACGGCAAGGGGCATTGCTGCGCGAGGGGTTGTCCGTCGTTATTGCCGGGCAGCCGAACGTTGGTAAGTCGTCCTTATTAAATGCGCTCGCGGGGGCCGAGCTCGCCATCGTCACGCCGATCGCCGGAACGACCCGCGACAAGGTGGCTCAGACGATCCAGATCGAAGGCATCCCGTTACATGTGATCGATACCGCCGGGCTGCGCGAAACAGAGGACGAAGTCGAGAAGATTGGAATCGAACGGACATGGGGCGAGATTGAAAAGGCCGACGTCGTGTTGCATCTGCTCGATGCGCGAACGGGGGTGACCGCGGAAGACGCTATGATTGCAACGCGTTTTCCAACTGGCGTGCCGGTGGTGCGGGTGCTCAATAAGACCGATTTGACCGATGTCGCGCCGGAGGTCAATCGATTGACCCCGGGCAATGGAAATGGTGAGGAGTGCGAAGTAAGGCTGTCTGCGAAAAAAGGCGAAGGAATCGAGCTGTTGCGCGCGGAATTGCTGCGCATTGCCGGGTGGCAGGCGGGATCGGAGAGCGTCTATCTCGCACGCGAGCGGCATCTGGTTGCGCTGCGTGCGGCGCAGGAGCATGTCGCCCTTGCGTCCGAGCATGCGCAAGCGGGAAATCAGTCGCTCGATTTGTTTGCCGAAGAGCTGAGGCTCGCACAGGAGCAACTCAATTCGATCACCGGGGAGTTCACATCCGATGATTTGCTGGGGGTGATCTTTAGCCGGTTTTGTATCGGCAAATAAGGCAGAGTTCTTCGAAGAGCACGCACGTCCACCAAAGAACATTAACGCATTGAATTTATTAGGTTTATAGTTCTTTTCTGGCCATGATGGCACGTTGACATCCGGCACTTATTGGTGCACATTATGGTACACATTCGGCCGTTCTCACGGAACTGTGTACCATAAATGCCAAAAATCGTCGTTCCGCTCACCGATATCCGGATCAAATCGCTTAAGCCGAAGGAAGCCCGTTACTTTGTCGCGGACGGCAACGGCCTCGTGTTGGAAGTCATGACGTCGGGGTCGAAAATCTGGCGCTTCCGGTACTCCCTGCATGGCCGCCGACAACCCCTTCTGACCATTGGCGACTATCCTGCCGTCCCTCTTCAGGATGCACGGGAAAGGACGCGGAGATATGCAGAAATCGTCGCCAAAGGGATTTCTCCGGTCGCCAACGCCAAGAAAGACCGCGGCGCAATGAAGCGGCTCGACACGGTCAGGATATTCGGAGAAGAGTGGAACTTGATCGAGCTGGCATGCAAGTCCCCGGAGTACCAACGTACCGTCAAACGCGCACTCGAAAAGGATGTGTACCCGGCGATCGGGAACAAACCGCTCGAAGACGTGACGCCCGGCGACGTGCTGGCGATCTGCGACGAAATCAAGAAGCGTGGTGCACCCAAGATGGCGCTAACGACTCGCAACGTGATCAAGCGGATGTTCGAGTACGCAGTTGCACGCCACCTAGCAACGACCAATCCGGCTCAGGCCGTTGTTGCACGATTCGTGGCCACCCAAAGCAGTCGCACCCGCGTTTTGTCTCCCGAAGAAATCGGGACGATCCTGCGGTCGATATATACGTCCGACATTCGACGTACGCACAAACTTGCGCTTCATCTTCTGGCGCTCACGATGGTGCGCAAGTCAGAACTGACGGAGGCTGAATGGAGCGAATTTTCTCTCGATGAGGCAGTGTGGCGCATTCCAGGCGCGAGGATGAAGAAGTCAAAAGAGCATTGGGTCTATCTGCCAACCCAAGCAGTCTCAATGCTTCGCGAACTTCAGGAACTGGCGGCAAGCGAGCGGTACGTTTTTCCCTCCTCATATGGACGTGGCGACAAGCCAATCGCGAAGAGCACGCTAAATCAGGCTGTGCGAGCGCTGAGCCTCGACGTGCAGCATTTCGTTCTGCATGATTTCCGCCGGACAGCATCAACACACTTGCACGAAATGGGCCTGCCGTCGGACGCAATCGAAAAGGCTCTCGCGCATGAAATTCCGGGCGTTAAGGGCGTCTATAACCGCGCGCTGTACGCTGACGCGCGACGCGAACTCTTGCAGCGCTGGGCGGATTTCGTTGAGGCGCAGATTGCGAACGCGGCTTCGCAGATAGTCCACTGACATAAAAGGCTACCTTCAACTCCTTTCGGCTTCGGAAGAAAATCATAGAAAAATCAATTGGTTGTCGCTCCGCACAACATCGAGCAGTTTACGCCCAAGATCTGTAAGAAAGAAAAATAACAATCAAATCAGTCGCTTAAGTGCAGCACAAAGAACATCTCGCTCGCGCTAAATCCTTCCTGCGCTAAAGTAGCCCCAGTTGCACGCGCCTGAACAACTCCAACCAACTTATTGTTGTCGGT
>Ga0210410_10002054_pt1 | contig 18237 bp, 27 predicted proteins | sample IncBWC4MmetaG_FD_161058 | JGI IMG/M metagenome (GOLD analysis project Ga0210410, IMG submission 161058) | Forest soil microbial communities from Barre Woods Harvard Forest LTER site, Petersham, Massachusetts, United States - Inc-BW-C-4-M | ecosystem: Environmental > Terrestrial > Soil >... | reverse complement strand
ACGGCGTGTGGCTGCGCGAGCGCTACATCGCGATCTCTGCCGGCGAGCTCACGCCGTTCGCGAAGCGCTTCCTGATGCACCTCTCGCGGTACGTCGCGCGCGTGAACTACGCCTGCGCCGACGTCGCCTCGCCGGTGACGGACTTCAACCGCCGCTGGGAGCTGCCGTGCGGCGTGCCGCCCGAGCGGATCGAGACGATCCGCAACGGCGTCGACCCCGGGCTGTTCGTGCCGCGGCCAAAGCCGGCGCGCACGGCGGACCGCCCGACGGTCGTCGCCGCGGCGCGCGTCTTCCCGCTCAAGGACATGGAGACGATGATCCGCTCGGCCGCGGTCGCGCGGGAGCAGGTCCCCGACGTCCACTACCTCGTCTACGGGTCGCTGGACGCCGACGTGCCGTACGTCGAGCGCTGTCGAGCGCTGATCGCCGAGCTCGAGCTCGACGGCACGTTCGAGTTCGCCGGACATCACTCGCGGCCGGCCGAGCTGTACTGCGAGGGCGACGTGTGCGCGCTGTCGAGCATCTCCGAGGCGTTTCCCTACACGGTGCTCGAGGCGATGTCGTGCGGGCGCCCGGTCGTCGGCACCGACGTCGGCGGCGTGCGGGAGGCGCTCGACGGCTTCGGCCTCGTCGTCGCGCCGCGCGACCACGAGGCGTTCGGTAGTGCCATCGTGACGCTGCTGCGCGACGACCTGCTGCGCGCGCAGATGGGCCGCCAGGCGCGCGAGGCGGTGCTCGCGCGCTACCGCATCACCTTCTCGGTCGACGGCTACCGGCGCCTCTACGAGCGCGCGCTCGCCGGCGCGCCCGCACACGAGCCGGCGGCGGCGGTGGCGGCGTGAGCGGGGTCGCCCCGGAAACCGCAGAAGCGCCCGCGGCGACGCGCGACGAGCTCGACGCGCTCGCCGACGAGGTGCTGGCGATCGCCGGCGCACCGATCGACGCCTGGGCGGTCGCCGCGACGCTCGAGAGCCGCGGCGTGCGCGACCTCGACGCGGCCGGTCGCTACGGCGCCGCCGACGTCTTCGCGCTCGCCGAGCGCGTGCTCGTCCGCTGCCGCGAGCGCGAGCGCCCGGCCGCGCAGGCCGCGGCGCCGGACCGCTCGCTGCGCCCGCGCGCGCGGCGCTTCGCCGGGCACCTCGCCCGCGGCGCGTTCTTCTTCGTCCCGCTCGGGCTCCAGATCGCCGCGCTGATCGTGCTCGGCTACTCGCAGTGGGCGTCAGCCCACTTCACGCTCACGCAGGCGTCGGTCGTCGCGCTGGCAGCCGGTGCGAGCTTCGTCGCGACCGCCGGCTGCGTGCAGGCGCTCGGCTACCTCGGCCCGCTCTTCCACGAGCCGGGCAAGGACCTCCTCACCGAGCGCCTGACGTGGTCCACCGTCGCGCTCGGCGCGCTCCTCGCGCTCGCCGTGGGCGGCGCCCTCGTCGCTGCCGACGCGCTCGCCGGGTGGCCGTACTCGCACCACCTCGTGCGGGTCGGGATCACCTACTACGCCCTGCTGACGGCGTTGTGGCTCGCCAGCGGGGTGCTGTACATGCTGCGCGCCTACGCGGGGATCGCCGTCGCGACCGTCGTCGGGATCGCCTTCGTCGCGCTGCTGCACGCCGGCGTGGGACTGGGGATCTACACGGCGCAATGGATCGCGCTCGGGATCTCGATCGCGTGGGCGGCGGTCGTGCTGCGGCGGCGCGCTCGCCGGACGCGCGGCGACCTGCGGCTCGCCAAGCTCGGCCCCCGCCGGCTGCTCGTCCGCGCCGCGACGCCGTTCCTCTGGTACGGGACGCTGTACTTCGCGCTCATCCTCTGCGATCGGCTCGTCGCCTGGACCGCCGGCAGCCATCCGCTGCCGGTGTGGTTCGACGTGCGCTACGAGCTCGGGCTCGACCTCGCGCTGATCGCCGTCGTCCCCGGCCTCGCGTTCCTCGAGCACACGGTCGAGGCGTTCTCCGGCTGGGTCGCGCCGGCGCAGAAGCGCCGATCGGCGGCCGCGATCGCGCTCTACAACCGCGACGCGCTGCGCTTCTACCGCCGCCAGCTGGTCGCAGCGCTCGCGTTCGCGCTCGCCGGCGTCGCGGCCGCCTGCCTCGGCGTGGTCGCGCTCGACGCCCTCGACGCGCTCGGCGAGCTCGGCCGCCACGTGCACGCGGGCGTCAGTCCCCAGGTGTTCGCCTGGGGCGCGGCCGGCTACGTGCTGCTCACGTGGGGCCTTCTGAACGCGACCTTCCTGCTATCGCTCGCCCGCCCATGGCTCGTCGTCGCGGCACTCGTCGCCGCGGTGCTCGTCGACGCGAGCGTCGGGATCGCGCTGAGCCGCAGCGGGTCCTACTGGGAGGCCGTGATCGGCCTCACCGCCGGCGGCGCGACGTTCGCGCTGCTGACCGCGGCGATCGCGGTGCGCACGCTGCACCGCAGCGACTATCACTACCTCGCCGCCTACTGAGCCTCGGCCCGACGCGGCAGCACCAGCGGCTCGCCGGCCGGCGGTGCCGGCATGCGCGGTGCCGCGAGACGCGACCATGGACCTTCGGCGTACGTGAACGCCAGCGAGAAGCCGGCCGCGCGCGTCGCCTCCCGCACACGCCGGTCGTGCACGCCGAACGGGTAGGCCAGGACACGACACGGCCTGCCCGTCAGCTGCTCGACGGCCGCGCGCGAGCCGCGCAGCTCGTCGTCGAGCGCACCGTCGTCGAGCGTGCGCAGGTCCGGATGGTGCAGCGAGTGGGCGCCGAGCTCCATGCCGCAGCCGTGCAGCGCCCGCGCCTCCTCCGCGGTGAGGATCCGCCCCTCGGCGCTCATCGTGCGGTCCTCGTTGCCGAACAGGCCGGGCGCGAGGAAGAAGGTCGCACGCACGCCGAGCGAGGCGAGCAGGGGCGCCGTCAGCGTCAGCGCGTCGGCCCAGCCGTCGTCGAACGTGAGGACCGCCGCGCCGGCGCCGCTGCCACCGGCGTCGAGCTCGTCGGCGAGCTCGCCGGCCGTCACGATCCGGTAGCCCGCGGACCGCAGGAGCGCGACGTGGCCCACGAGCTCGTCGGCCAGCGTGACCATCGACGGCAGCAGGCCGGCAGCGAGCTTTCGCGCGACCGAGTGGTAGGCGAGAACGAGCGGATGCGCGCCGGGCGTCACGACCGGCCGGCACGCTACCAGCGGCGCTCGGGGGTCGGCGGCACGCGTGCTGGCTAGGCTTCCAGGGCGTCGTATGTCCGCGCCTTCGTCAGCGCCGCGCGCGGCGCGCACCTGCTTCGCCCTCACCGCCCTGGCGGTGCTCGTCGGGGTCACGATCCAGGTCGCGGTCGCGGCGAACGCGCAGCACGGCCACTTCGCGACGGCCGGCGGGCGCGTGTTCAACGTCTTCTGCTACTTCACCATCCAGTCGAACCTGCTCGTCGCAGCCGGCTGCCTCCTGCTCGCGATCCGGCTCGAGCGCACCTCGGCCACGTTCGCGTGGCTGCGCATGACGGGCCTCGTGGCGATCACCGTCACGGGCCTCGTCTACTACACCGTGCTCGCGGACTTCAGCGCGCTGCACGGCTGGCGCCTCGTCGGCGACATCATCGTGCACGCCATCGTCCCCGTGGTCAGCGTGCTCGGCTGGCTCGTGTTCGGCCCGCGCGGACTCTCGGCGCGGCACCTCGTGGCGCTCACGCTCGCGTTCCCGGCATGCTGGCTCGCCTTCACGCTGATCCGCGGACCGATCGTCGACTTCTACCCCTACCCGTTCGTCGACGTCAACGAGCACGGCTACCCGATCGTGCTCATCGACAGCGCCGTCATCGGGCTCGTCGTGCTCGGCCTCGCTGCCGGCGCCCTGTGGCTCGACGATCGCCTCGCCCGCCGGAAGTCTGCTGCCGTGCGGTGAGGGCCCGCGTCCGGCGCTCAAGCTCGACCGCCAAGCGGCGCCGGTCGATCCGACGATCTACGATAATCCGGAGCGGAGGGCTTCAGCGACGCAGCCGACGTCCGAGCGGAGGGTCGAGACATTCCGACGACGATCGATCCCTGGGCGGTGCTCGCGCAGGCACTGCGGATCTACCGCGACCGGACGCGCACGCTGCTGCCGATGTCGCTCGGCGTCGCCGTCGTCGCCGAGGTCGCGCGCCACCTGCCGAGCCAACTGCTGCTCGTCGGCGCGGTGGTCGAGATCGCGGCGGCGGCGTTGCTCGCCGGCGCTGCGGTCCAGGTCGCGCATGCCGCCGTGCGGGCTGAGGCGGATCGCTCGTGGCGGGCACTGGCGCGCAGCGCCGCGCGGGCGCTGCTGCCCGTGCTCGCGCTCTCGCTCGCCGTCGGGTTGGCGCTCGGGCTCGCCGTCGTCGCGCTGCTGAGCGCGTTCGTGCGGTCGATCCTCAACACGAGCACTGCGGACCTGGTGACGAATCTGATCATCGGAGTGCTCCTGCTCATCCTCGGCGTGGCGCTCGCAACGCGCTGGGCCGTCGTCGTACCGGTCGCGCTGATCGAGCGCACGCGCGTCGGCGCCGCGTTCGGGCGCAGCTGGGCGCTCACCCACGGCCGCGGCTGGCGCGTGCTGGGAACGCTCGCGCTCGTCTACCTGCCGCTCGGCGCGCTCACGACCCTTACGCGCCTGCTCACGACGGGAGCCGGCGCGACCGCGCGCCAGCTCGTGACCGTCGTGCTCACCACGCTGACTTGGCCACTCGCCGTGCTCGTGCCCCCGCTGCTCTACCACGCGCTGCTCGGGAGCGCCCCGGCGATCGACCACAGCGCCGGCGGCGCGCCGGACGGACCGGCCGGGCCGCACCCCAGGCCGGCCGGGAGTTGGCTGACGAAGGGCACGCGCGGGCGGCTGGCGCTGTGGAGCGCGCTCGCGTTCGCGTGGCTTCTGCTCCTGCCGAACTTCATCGTCGCGTCGCCGCAACCGCGGCACCCGAGCGTCGTCGGCGCGCTCGCGTGGGCTGCCGTGCTGGCGGCCCTGCTGCGCTGCACGTGGCTGACCTGGCGGCGCCGGCGCGCCTCGCGCGCACGAGGCGATGGCGGCGTGGCATAGCGGAGCGCAGGCGATGCGAGATCGAACCGACCAGACCACGCCAGATGAGGGATGGAACGATGGCGACAGCACCGAGTGAGTCTGGTACCCGCGGCTGGTGCGCGCGCTAGCCGACGCTGTACCTCACAGCCGCCATGACAGGGCTGCGACAGGGAGAGCTGCTCGGTCTCCGGTGGCGCGATGTCGACTTCGAGGCGCGCCGTCTCCGGGTCGTCTCCCCCTACGTCGGCGGCGAGTTCGGGGATCCGAAGTCGGAAGGGTCAGGCCGCTCTACTTCTGGACCGCCAGCGACGAGTTCCTGACGTACGACATCGATGTCGTAATGGAGGTGCCGGAGCAGCTCGCCGACCTCCTCGCGCAGCTCGGCTTCTCTCGAACCGCCGACGGCCGCCACTGGCTGCTCGAAGGCACCGACGTGTGCTTGGAGGCGCCGAGCGCCCGACTGGACGATGACGCGCTCGTCACCAAGGTCGAGCTGCCCCTCGGGCCGCACGGCCCGTGTGTTGTCCCGCGTCGACGTGCTGCTTGACCGGCTGGAAGAGCTGCAGGGCACCGGCCACCTCGTCGTCGGCCAGCAAGTGCTTGCGCTGCTCGGAGGCATGCCGGACGACGAGGTTGCGGACCTCGACGCCCGTTCCGCCCAGCGCCGCGTGGCGAAGATCCTCACTGCGATGCGCACGCTCGCCGACGACATCACGTGCGGACGGCGAGAGCCGCCTGAGAGGGATGAGCTGCACGAGATGGCCCGCTCGGCGCTCAGGGCCGAGTACGCTCCAAGAAGGCCATGAGAACGCAGACCATCACCTTCGAGCAGTGGCGCCGCGAAGCGCCCCAGCAGCGCGCAAAGATCGCGCCCCTGCTTGCACGCCTCGGACCGATCGTGCGCGACAAGCCGCGTGACCCCACCGAGCCGAGTACCTGCGCCGCATCGGCACGCCCGAGCGGCTCATCGGCCCGGACGCCTGAGCACCCGCCGCCTGCCCGGCGTGGGCGGTCGGCCACCCGAAGCGTGGGCGGCCACGTGGGCGGAACGCGCCCCGCAACCGCCTCGTAGCCGAGTGCCGAGAGCACGACGCCAACACCGCGAGGTCGCGATCACACCGGCGAATCCGTGACGCCTCCTGCGTCTCCCGGCATCCCTCTGCCGCTGCGGCCACTTCGATCGGCCTGACCGGACGGCTTTTGAACCGGGCGGTGCGCGAGCGCGTTCGGCACCTGCACACGGCGTTGCCGCTGGAGCGGCGCTGACTCAGATCCCGAGCAGGAGGCTGAGCGCGTCGTCGACGGCGCGGATCTCGGCAGCGTCGAGCCGGCCGGCCGACGGTCCGAGCCGCTGCGGGTCGACGACGGTCGTCTGCTCGGCGAGCACTCGCGTCTCGCCTGCCCCGAACGCGACGAGCGGACGGAAGCTCGCCGGATGCGCGCTCGTCGAGGTCGGCGCGACGAGGACCGTGCTCAACCCGAGGAACTCGTCTGCCTGCACCACCACCGCATACCGCGCGCCGCGCTGCTCATGGCCCCGAGCGCCGCGCGGCGCCGGCAGGCGGAAGACCTCGCCGCGGACCATCACTCCGGCAACGGCGGAGCCAACTCCGCCATCTGCTCCCGAACCAACCGCATCTCCTCGCGATCGCCGGGATCGGCCGCCAGGCGACGAACCTCCTCCACGATCGAGGACCGCACACGCCGACGGGCCGCCGCCTCTCGCAACGCCGTCCGAACCGCCTCCGAATCACTCAGACCACTCGAACGCACGATGTCGAGCGCCGCGGCGGAGCTGTCATCGAGACGGACATGAAGCGAGCGAGCAGCCATGCGTCGAGTGTAGCGCGAATCGTGCTACACGATCCACTCACTCTGCCACGAAACTGCCGAACCTTTGCAACCGCATAGTTGCGACGATCGGGCTGATCGGACGACTTTGAACCGGAAGCGCGCAAGGCTGTTGCCGCTCTACACGCGAGGTCCGGGACAGCGTGCCGTCAGCCCCGCGCGGCGACCGTGCCGCGCGCGTACCATGCGCGCGCGTCGAGCGAGAACGGTCCGTCGGGCAGGGCTGCTCGGCAGGCCTCGCGCACGGCTGCCTGCTGCTCGTCGCTCAGCGATCTCAGGTGCTGACCGGCTGGTCCGACCGCGAGGGTGAACGGCTCCCAGAAGTCGTCGAAGCCGGCGTACTCGCCACGTGCTGCGAGCGCGCCGCCGCTGACCTCCTCGAGACCGCCGCGCTCGAACCGCTCCGCGATGTCACCCTCCGCGGTCCCCGCCAGTCTCCGCTCCCCCTCGGCGCGCGGGTCGACCGCCCGCACCGCGGTCCAGAAGATCCGCAGCATCGTCATGCCACCGGTCGTGATGTCCCACATACAGGCCGCGACGGTGCCGCCGCAGCGCGTCACACGGACCATCTCACTCACGCCCGCGTCGGGATCGCGCATGAAGGCGATCACCAGCGACGAGAGCGCCGCGTCGAACTCGCCGTCGGCCCAGGGCAGCGCCTCGGCGACGCCCTCGCGGACGTCGGCGCCCGGGTTGCGCTCGCGACAGGCGCGCACGAACTGCGGCGCTGGGTCGATCGCCGCCACGTTCTCGGCACCGACGCGCGCGGCGAGCTCACTCGCGAGCCCACCCGGCCCGCAGCCCACGTCGAGCACCCGCGCGCCCGGACCGATGTCGGCGACGTCGGCCAGCGCTGCCGCGAGCGTCGGGGCGTAGCGCCCCATGAAGCGGTCGTAATGCTCGGCCGGCGCCACGAACTGCACTCCGCTAGCAAACCGGCGGCGAGTCGCGGTGTCAAGGCGTGCGGCGAGGGCCAGCATGACCGCGACCTACACGGGCGCGGTGAGGGACACCGCGCCACTGACCGCCGTTGCGACACAACACGACGGCTGTAGAGGAATGGCCGCTGGCGTTCCAGACTGTCGGCGCTGCGGCCGATCGGGTCTGTCGAACGCGATCGGCCCCAGCTGCTGCAAGCACAAGAGGCCCTGATTGACCGTGAACGGGAGACGGCCGGACGCCGGATGTCAATCGCGACGCGCTTGACGCGCTTGCTGACCAGGAAGCCTCCTCGTCGTCTTGAACTTGAGCACAGCGAAACCGATGTCCGGATCGACCTGACGCGACTCACGGTCGTTGCTGACACCCACAGCGGCCCTATCTGTATGGATCGTGGAATCGGGAGCGGAAAACTGGGTCGGATACCACCGTGTGGCATACCTTGCCTTGCAGAGCTGGTACATCAGCCATTGCCGGCCGGTGCCGAGTGGTGTTCGATGTTGTCGAGCAGCTGCGGGGCAGCCTGCAAGTCATCGTGCTCGACCACGCAGACTTCAAGAACGAGGCTTGGTTCCAAGACGCCGTCGTGGAGCGTTGGCGCAGCGGCGACAAGCTCATTCCAGCAACATGGCTGGACGCTCCGAGCCAGAGCGCTGAGTAGCCGCTGCCGCCAAGGTTTCAGACTCAGATAGCTCTACGGCACCAGATGAAAGCCGTCTCGATGCCCAGGCTTGACCGTCCCAAAGTGCCGGTGATCGAGCGTGGCGATCGTGTCGACGCCGTGGCGCTCGGCGAGCGCGATGACGGAGGCGTCGACGACGCCGAGCGGTAGGTCGAGGTACTGCTCGGTCAGCTCCTCGATCCGGGTCCAGTCACGCTCGATCACAGGCTCGACGACGAGCTCGCCGGCACGGATTGCACGGGCGAACGCCAGCTCGGCGTGCGGGCCGATGCGGTCGGCGAGCAGGTACGCGACCTCCGTGACAACGAGCGCGGGGACGACGAGCGGGCCAGGACTATTCGAGAGCAGCTCGACGCAGCGTTTGTGGTGCTTGTCTCGCGTGGCAGCAGCCGCGTAGAGCGGGCCGGCGTCGACGATCAGCACCTACGCCGCCGAATCGTCGTGGCGGCGCGCCATCGCGTCGCCGACGATCTCGTCGACGCGCTCGGACGCATCGGTCGACGAGCCCTCGCCGATCGCGAAGAAACTCAAACCGCCCTCCGGGCGCGCCGGGGGCACATGCTCGTCGATCGCCTCCCGAGCGATGTCGGCGATCGACAGGCTGCGCCGCTTCGCCTCGAGCCGCAACCGCACGTCGAGTTCGTCAGGAAGCATGATCGTGGTTCGCTTCACGCATACAGCATAACACACGCCGATGCGCCGAAGGTCCCAGCAATGTGACATGAGGAACCACGGCCCACGACCAGAGCGAACAGCAAAAAGCCAAGTTTTGCGGGGCTTTTCTGTGATCGGCGTGATAGCCGGCGAGATACCCGCGGCGGTACTCGCCCGGATCACGCCACGCCATCTCCGCCGCAGCTTCCAGCTCGGCTACGCGCAACGAGAGGTGGGCGACGAGCCCTTCGAGGGCCCAGTACGGCGGCTTGGCCGGGATCGTCCCGTAGCGCGTCACGCGGCCACCGCCCTTGTGCGGTCATCCGCGTTTGCCGTGTGCGGTTTCGTGTGCGGAAACCGTCGGCGAAGTCCGTTGCGGAGATCGCCGGTGTGATCGCCTCGAACGCCCTGGATCCCCGATGCCACCGGGGATCGATGATGCTTCCTGATGCTTCGTGAGTCTCGTTGAGGACTCGGTCCTGCGAGTCGGGGAGACAGGAGCAAAAACGCGGACATAGCCCATGCTGGCGGTGGGTGCGTCATGCCGATCCCCCGAGATTCTCCGCAGCTCTAACGGCCGCGCCGCCCGCCATCCCCCGAAGCTGGGCTGCTCTGCGCGTCCAGGCACGCCGCATCCGGTCGATCGCGACCCCCTCCTCGGGGTGGCCGTACAGCTCGATGATCAGGTCCGTGTCGGAGTGCCGGAGCTGTCTCGCAATGACCCACGGCTCGATCTCCAGCACGTTCAGCATGTAGCTCGCGCCGAAGTGCCGCAGCTCGTAGAAGTCCAGAACGTCCTCGTGGTCTCTCGCGAGGCGCCGCCAAAGGTGGTGGGTGCGCGGCAGGCGGTCCAGGAAGACGGTGCGGATCGATCTCCATGTTGGCGACCAGTTCGGCTGCGTGAACGGCTTGCCACGCTTCGTGCGCCACATGAGATTGTCGCCGAGTCTCCGCGGGAGAGCGGCTACCGCATCGCGCGCCGGTGGCGGCACGTAGATCGTTCCCGTGCTGCCGTGCTTCGGCTCGGTAACCTTGCGCAGCCGCGAGTTGTACTGCTCTTCGAGGTAGAAGACGTCGCCGTCGAGCAGATCGTGCCGGGCCACGAACGTCTCGCCGGTACGCGAGCAGGTGTAGGCGCCCCACAGAATCATCGCCCGGACGTACGGTCCCCACACCTCGCCGAAGAGCGCGAGCGCGATCTCGCCGAGCAGCTCGACCTCGTCGAGCGTCAGGACCGTGATGTCCTTGCGGCCGCGTCTGCGTTCGATGCCGAGCGCCGCGAACGGGTTGTCATCGGCGAGCTTGTCGCGGATCGAGTCGTTGTACATCAGCCGCAGCGCAGGGACATGGCTCGGATGGTCGTTGCCCCACCGTCGCCCCTCTCTGCGCGTGATGGACCGCAGCAGGCGTCTGCCGTACGCGGCGACGAACGCCTTGACCTGCTGGTCATGGTGGACGTTCGTCGACTCGCCTCGAGGAAAGTCAGTCGTCCACCGGTCGCCGAAGCTGGCGATTGTCTCCTCGCCGCGGTCCGGGCGCCGGTCATCGCGGGCGTTCAGCGCCGCGCGCTCGAGCGCTCTAGCCTGCCGCTCGTTTCTCGGCGGCTCCATGTCGAAGTCGGCCGGCCTGACGTGTCTCTTGCCTCTGACCGCCGGGTCATAGATCTCAACGATCCAGCTTCCGTTCTTCAGGCGGTAGCTCACGCCCGGTTCCTCTCCGCGTGCCAGCGCTCGGTCTCTGAGATCCGGAACATACGCTGTCCGCCGATCAGCCGCGATGGCATCCCAGCGAGCCGCCAACGACGCACGGTGCGGGTCGAGACGTTGCCGTAGTGCCGCGCGATCTCACGTTCGCCGATCCACGGCTCCCACACCTTGCCATCGACGTGGCGCTGCGGAAACTGGAGGATGGTCGCGCTCACGACCGCTCGTCCTCCCCCGCGATGGCCCGCCGAACCTGGCGCTCGGACACGTCATCGAGAACGACTGTCGCGACCGATGCCACCATCATGGTGCCCGTCACGCGCGCAAGGATCGGCTCGCCCGATTCCGGGCACGACGCCCAATGCGTCAGCGGCGGCGTGCAGCCCGCCATGATCGCGTTCGCCATCCGGAGGAACGTCACCTGGCCGTGGTCCGCGCCGCACCGAGGGCAACGTTGCACGCCCTGCGAAATCAGCGCCTCGACAACGTCAGCCACGGTCGTCCTCCCCCTCGTAGCGTTCCATCGCGTCGGCGAGAGCCCGCAATCCGTTCGGAGTGATCTGCTGAGGAGGGAGGTACCAGTTCTGGACGTACGCGCCGCCGAAGGCGCGGCCGTGCTCGGCGAGCGTGCAAGCGATGTCGCGAGTCCAGCCGTGGTTGCGCAGCGGCAGCCACTCGTTGCGCGTCGGCGACGGCACGATCGACCCCGGCATCGCGATCGCGCCGAGACGGCGGAACTGCTTGCGGGTCGGGACGCGGGCGCTCACGCCGTTCTCCTCACGGCGCCGGGGAGTCGTCGGCACACGTGCCACAGCCCGTGCTCAACAGCCCACTCGCGAGCACGCCTCGACGACGGGGAGCCCATCGGCTCGAGCAGGCTGATCCTGGCCGCTGCTGCTCTGCGACCGATCCGGGAGAGGACTGGGGTGGCCGTGCCGTGCTTGAGCGGCATCCGGAGCACGTCCAGAACCGTCAGGTTCGTGAGCGCGGGTGGCGGGTCAAGCAGCAGATCCCGAACGCGATACGGGTCGCGGCGGACCTCGCCGCGGATGCGGGCGATCTCAATCCGGCGCGCCTGACCGACCGCGAGCGCGTCGAGGTGCTGGCTCATGACGCCCCGCCGATCGCGCAGCCGCAGTCCACCAGTTCGTACGGTCCGTCGATGACTGCGGCGAGGAGCGTGCCGAAGCGCTCCTCGACGTACCCAGCTGCGAATCCGCCGGAGCCGCAGCCGAGGAGCAGCCGTCCGTTCGGGGAGGCGTGAGCGTGAAGGTGTTGCAGCGAGCCACGAACGTGGTCCGGCGTGGATTCGAGGGCCGTCCGCCACCGCTCGTGTTCGGCGTCGGAGGCGACAGCAGCCTCCCGCCATGCAGCCATCAAACCAGCGAAGCGGTCACGGTCGCGTCTGCGCCCCCCGCTTGCGGGGGGTGAGGGGGGGTTCTTCAGTTCCCTTTCTACTTCCCCTTCTACTTCAGGGGCGTGACCGCGTGACTTTGGGCGTGACATGTCACGCGGGACATTGGCGTGACTGGGCGTGACGTCGCCCGCGTTGTCACGCGCGCGCTGTCTGCGCTTCCGCTCCCGCCACGCCTCCGTCGAGTCCGACGGCTTCACCCTCCGCTCAGGCTGATGCTCGTGCCAGTCATGCACATGCTCGGCGTCAAGTTCCTCGTCGTGCTCGACGAGCCCGAGCCCGCGCATCTTCCTCAGACACGAACGCGCCACAGGGATGCTCACGCCGGCCTGCTCCGCGAAATCGTCGTCCGTCGCCTGGACGCCTCTGGAGATGAGCAGGTAGCCGCGGATCGGCGACATGGACGCGATGGCCCACACGCCGGCAATAGCGCACCACCGCTCCGGCGGCGTGAGACGCCGAAACTTCCGGTGAGTACCGACTGTGTTGAAGACGAGGAACGCATCGAACTCGGCCACCTACGCCGCCTCTACGTCGTAGGGGCTGAGCGGCTTCGCGGGTGCCGTTCTGGGATCGAAGAGCGGTTCTGGCTCGGGCTCAGCCTCGACTTGAGGCTGAGCCTGGGCGGCGGGTCTGCGCAGGACGTAGCGGATCCGCTTCGAGAGCGGCAGCATGATCTCGTCGATGACCGCGCCGCGTCTCCGCATCCGGTCGATCTCGATCTCGACGTGCGTGACACCGGCGGCTCCCAGCTCTTGGCTGGTGCAGCCACGATTGCCGGCTCTGAGCAGCTCGCGTTCGAGACGCTGGGCGTTCGTCATCAGGCCGTCCCCGTCCAGGTGCCGGAAAGGATCTGATCGAACGGCGTGCCACGCCGAGGCTGCTCATGCTGTGCGCGTCTCGCAGTCCGGGCAACACGGCGAGGAAGGTCCACGCCGCGCTGACGCAGCCGTGACGCGAGCCGGTAGACGTGGTCGCGCTCCAGGTCGAGAACACCAGCGATCTCGTCGGCGTCAACGCCGTCGCGCCAGAGCGCGACGAGCATCTCGTCACGGACGCTGAGCGGACGGACCGGGCTCACGACCAAATCCCGCTGACGGCGAGCGTGCTGCATCCTGTGGCGAGCATGTATCTGCCAGCGAATGGCCCGTCGATGAGCTGGACGGAACGGGGCTTCATGCTGCAGCTCTCCGGCGTCCGAACGTCGGTCTGGTTTCCTCGTCGTAGGTGTCCAGGTCGATGCTGGTCTCGTGCGCGCCCAGGTCGGCGGCGAGACGCTTGCGGTTGAGCTTGCGGCCGGTTCTGGTGCCGAACCCGATCTCCTGGCCTCCGACCTCGATCGCGCGCAGACCGGCGTCCTCGATGTAGCCGCGGATCGCTGCGACCTTCGCCTCACGGCGCTGGTCGCACACGAGCAGCTCCTCGAAGGCGGCGACCGCGTCGTCGTGTGTCTCGATCGTTGTGTCGGGCCGTGCCCAGTCCGGGACTGGGCACGAGCTGGCGACGGGGCAGCGCGACGGCGAGGAGCAGATCGCACCCGGTTTCGCGGGCAGGGCTCCGTTGGCGTAGGCGGCGGTGATCTTGTCGATCTGCGCGCGGAGGTAGTCCTCGATCGCGGGCAGCTCGTCGCGGTAGATCACCCACGGCCCGGACAACAGGCCGGTGCGGGCGTGGTCCTCGGTGTAGCGGACCTCGTCGACCTCCGCGTGCTCGACGAGGATGTGCCAGGCGTAGCGTCTGCCCTGCGGGCTCAGCGCGTCGGCTGGATCGGCCCAGCCGCTCTTGTAGTCGCCGACGTACGCGACCCGTCCGTCGACGGCAAGACGGTCGATGCGTGCGGAGAGGATCCGGCCGTGGAACGGGATACGCGAGTCGATCTCGAACCGCTCGCCGGCACGAAAGAACGATGAGGATCGGCGCAGCCAGCGGTCGACGAGGTCAAGCGCTGTCTCCCATGCGGCCATGGGAAGCGGGCCTGGCTCGTCAGGGCCGGCCATCGCGCGTTTCGCGATCCTGATCGCGGTGTCGCGGTCGGGTCGTTCGATCCCGCGCAGCGAGCAGTAGAGGCCGATCGCGGCCATCGCGCAGTGGAAGAAGCGCCCGACGGTGGCGTCCGGCCCGGCGAGGTCGACCTTGCGTTCCATGTCGGCGCGGCGGAGGCATCCCTCCGCCGCGCGCATGAACGACATCGAGAACCGGGGCGGCTCGACGATGAACGGTGCTGTGGCCGCGGTCACGACGGCGTCCCCGTGGCGAGCACGACGTAGACCGTCATGGCGTCGCTCCGTCCGCTGCGGCATTGACGCGGTCCAAGAGCGCGTCAAGCGCTCGCTCGTCAATGCCGGCGTCACGCAGCTCGCGAAGCCGACGTGCCGGGCCGGCGCTGAGGAGCAGCATCCCGTCGTTCGCCTGTCTGCGCTTGGCAGCAAGCGGACTGTCGATCGCGAGGTAGGCGACAAGCGCCCGCTCCGGATCCTCCTCGACTGCCGAGACCGGCTGGTCGGCGGCCTGCTGCTGTTCGACCGCCGCTGCCTGCGCTGGAACGTCGGGGTCTCCGACCGAGTCCTGGTCGTCGCCGTGATCGAGCGGCCGGCCGAACCGCTGGATGCCGTAGTCCTCCAGCCACTGCTCATAGAGCTGACGCAACCGCTGCTCGCCAGCGTCGATGAGTCTGAGCGTCGGGCCTCTGTTTGACCGGGCGGGTGCGACATGTCCGTCGCTCGCGCGCAGGAACATCTTCGGGATGGCGTAGAGCGAGACGCCGACTCCGAAATGGACGGCGGCGCGCTTGAACGCGTCAGAGACGAGGCCCTTGCCCTGCCAGGTGTCGCCCATGTCCGGGCGCGTGAGCCCGTCGACCGTGAGGTCGCACCACGTTCTGCCGTTCTCGTCGCGGAATCTGTGCTGCCACAGGTGCGGACAGACGAGGTTCAGGCGCTCGCTGACGAGTCGTGCGTCGATGTGCGGGACGCACATCGCCCAGCCCGCTTCGGCGTTCGCAGTCTGCACCTTCCACTTGACAGCCTTGACGGTGAACGGCCGGCGCAGGAACGGCCGTGCCTCGCGCAGGCTGTCGACGGGAAGGAGCGCGAGATCGCGCTCGGCATCGTCGGGGACCTCTGGCGCCCTCCCGTTGCTCGATGCTTTCGGTCTCTGTACGGTCTGCGTCACCTGGGCCTCCTTCAACGGCTCTGGTCACGGGCGCCGGCCATTCCAGTGGTCGGGCGCCCTTCTACGTTGGGAACAAGGTGCTCGGGCACAGCCTCGTCAAGGACGGCGCCGATGACGTCGGCCTTGTAGCTGTTGAGCCACCCGTGCACGGTCGATTCCGAGCAGCCGACGACCGCTGCGAGCTGGCGGTAGTTCGCGCCGTTACGCAGCGCGTACCGCAGCAGCTCGTCGCGCCCTTCCCGATCCCCGCGCAGATGGCGGTTGCGGATGGCCTCGCGTACGGTCACGCCGCCGCCTGTGCGCTGGGAGCAGCCGACGGGTCGATCATCCGGTCCAGGAGGTCGAGCGCGGACGGAAGCAGCTTCTCAATCGTCGGCTTGAGCACCTCGTCGAATCTCGGCCGGAGCGCGGCATAGACCGCGTTACGGATCGGCCAGTCCGCAGCAAGCCAGCCGCGGGCCTCGTCCTGACCGTCGCCCGCTGTGTTCAGCATGCGCTCCGCGTAGGGCGTGAGCAGCTGCCGCTCGGCGTCGCCGAGATCGTCGTTCAGGCGACGACCGAACGCGCCGAGAACCGGGCTCACGCACTTCGGATGGTCGCTCCAGGGCTCTCTGGCCATGAAGGAGCACAGCTCGAGCAGGCAACCGCCCTCCGTGATCGAGGAGTGCTTGCCTCTGGCCAGCCGGAAGTTGGCAAGGTCGATCGTGCCAGTGGTCATCAGGCCTCCGTAGGGTCGGTTGGGGCGACGCCGTCCTGCGTCTTCGTCGCGGCGCTCATACCGCTCTCCAGACGTCGTCGAGTTCGTCAGCCCAATACCGCTGGCGGTCTGCGAGTTCGCGGTTGACGTCCTCGCAAAACGACTCGTGGCCAGCGCGAGTTGCCTGCTCGTATCTGCGGGTCTGGAGCAGCGCGATCACGACCGCGATCAGGACGCACAGGCCGACGATGGCGAGGAGCGCGTTCATCGTGGGCCGTCCTCTCTGAGAAGCCGGAGCAGGGTGCGACAGCGTGTTCTGCCGAGTTCGTGCAGCAGCGATCTGGACCGCAAGGTCTGTGCCGGGATCACGCGCTCGAGCGCGGCGATGAGTCCGTCGAAATCTCGCCGAGGGTCGTCAAGGTCGACGTCGGCGAGCACGTCGAGGATCGGCGCGAGCATCCGACGAAGCGCGGGACGCTTGAGAGACTGCCGGCCAGCGACCGGACGGAGGTCGCGAGCGATCTGCTCGCCGTTGCCGGCGACCGTCCGGGCGAAGCTGCCTTCGCGGCCGTTCAGCTCGACCAACAGCCAGCCGTAGCGCTCCAGCTCGTCGCAGACCCTCGGTGCGAGCCCGCAGCCTCGGAGGGTCTCGATGTACTCCAACAGACTGTCGACTTCTGGCGTGTCCCGGTTGTCGAGCGCGCGCGCTTGAGCTTGGTTCAGCGCGATGGCGTCAAGCTCGGGGTCCACGACCTCGTGGACGACACGTCTATACGTGACGGCGCTCACGACGCACCGCCGATCGAGAGCAGGGACGGCGGGCAGCGGTACTCCACGATCTCACGCTCGACCTCGACCATCGGCGCGTCGGGCGCCGGCTCCGTCACCATCTCGGTGCCAACGACGACACGCTCACAGACCGCTTCGCGGTGAGAGCACAGCTCGTAGATGACGCCGGGCAGGATTTCTTGGCGCAGCCAGAAGTGGTCGTCAGTCCCGCCTTTGGCCCAGCGTCCGCCTATCGAGAGCGCGCGTCTTGCGAGCGACTGGGCATCCAACGCGAAGTCGAGGATTCGAGCATCGTCGGAGTACACGGCGATCGAGCTGGGCTCGGCGGCGGGATTCGCGTCGAGCCAGTCCGCGATTGCGCGCAGCCGCGCCTGCATCGTGATCTCGGCCATGGCTACGCCACCGCCTGAAGTTCGGCGATCTGTGCGGCGCAGCGGCCGTGCCGATCGCGCAGGACCACAATGTCCGGGGCGAGCTGACGGCCGCAAGCGTCGCAGGCAAGGACGCACGGCCCGTCGCCGAGCCCGGTGTCCTCCACGATGGTGTCGTAGCTCTCCCCCGCTTCTTGGTCGCGGATCAGGAGCATGCGACCCTGGAGGTCGTCCCCGCATGACGGGCATGCGGCCGGAACGGACCGCTCGCCGCGGTTCATGACGGCGAGGTCGAGCGCGTCCTGAGCGCTGAGGTACTGTGGGCGTGGCATGGGAGATGCAACCTCCTGTGTCTGGCCGGAGCGGCTCCTACCGCTCCGGCCGTTTTCGTGGAGCCGGTAGATCACCGGCGACCCGCAGACCGCGCACGACGATTGACGGTGCGCGGACGGCACGAGCGCACCGCAGCACTGGCATTCGCCAGCACGAACGAACTGCTCGACGTCCGGCACGCCACCGCGGGGGACCGCTCCGGCACCGGGGGAGGTGGTGCCTTGCGCCCGAGGGGGACGGGCGCTGTAGCGGACGGTGGCGTGCCCGACGCCGAGCGAAACTGGAACGAGGCCGAGCATCGCTACACCCGCCCTGCAATCCAGGCGACCGCAGCGAGAAGAAGGCCGGGCATGGCGAGCACGCCGACCATCTCGACAATGCGCAGGACGGCGATCATGCGGCCAACTCCTCAGCGCAGAAGCCGCAGAGGCCGTCATCGGACGGATGGCGCAGGCGCTCGCCGCAGACCGAGCATCCGAGCTTCTGCTCGCGGTAGGCGCGCTTCTTGGCGGCGATCTCGTCCCTGTTCTGCTCGTAGTAGGCGCGCTTCTTGGCGGCGATCTCGTCCCTGTTCTGCTCGTAGTAGGCGCGCTGCTTGGCGGCGATCTCGTCCCTGTTCTGCTCGTAGTAGGCGCGCTGCTTGGCGGCG
>Ga0210410_10002053_pt1 | contig 18238 bp, 19 predicted proteins | sample IncBWC4MmetaG_FD_161058 | JGI IMG/M metagenome (GOLD analysis project Ga0210410, IMG submission 161058) | Forest soil microbial communities from Barre Woods Harvard Forest LTER site, Petersham, Massachusetts, United States - Inc-BW-C-4-M | ecosystem: Environmental > Terrestrial > Soil >... | reverse complement strand
CCGCCGCGACGCTTTTTTGCAAAACCGCGTCGATTCCACTGCCGCGAGACAGCGCGCGGAACGGTGCGGCAAGGCCGGGGAAACACAAGCCCGGCATCGCATTCGCGGCTGCGACCGCTGCCGTTTGCACCAGGGCATCACGCCGGTTGATCCGAGCTGTCATGGACGGACACTCAGGGTTTCGGCCGGCGTCCTGATCGATCCTGTCCGGCTGATCTTCCTTGTTATACCGGAGCGCAGGCTCGTCCAACCCGGATTTGTCGGATCGCTCTTCGCACGGCGATCGAACCGCGCGGATTGCCTGGATTTGGCTGCGGGAGATTGCGGATAAATTCTCGATCCGGTTCGGATAGGAGCTGACGGCGCGAAGCGTTCCCTGCAAATCAGGAATGGGATTCTCGAGCGCGCCGGGCAGCAGCCTGGCGCATTGCACCGGCAGCACGCGACGCCCGTGTCCGTAGTCTTGCGGGACGCCTTGCCGCGATTTTCTCTCGTATCATGCGGATACTAACTGATTCGCGGCACAAACATTGCTTTTGAATATCGCGGCTGGAAAACTCGGGAGTGCGGAATGAAACGCATTGTCCTCGGTCTGGCGTTCGGTTGCATGTTTGGCGTTTCGAATGCCCGCGATCTCGGACAGTGGGAGGCGGGAGATCCGGCGATCCGCGAATGGTATCAAGCGCTGATGCAGCCGGATAATCCCTCGGTTTCGTGCTGTGGCGAAGCCGACGCCTATTGGGCCGACGAGATTCACGTCAGGGACGGAAAGACCTACGCGACCATCACGGACGATCGGCCGGACGAGCCGCGCCGCCGGCCGCATGTCGACGTCGGAACGGAAATCGAGATTCCGAACCACAAGCTCAAATGGGACAAATCGAATCCGACCGGGCACGGGATCCTGTTCCTGAGCCGCGGCGGCTACGTCTATTGCTACGTGCAGCCCGGCGGCGTGTAGCGACCTGCGATCGGACCGCCGGTGTTTCCAGGCGCTGGCGGGCGTCGCACTGTATGTGCGAACTACTGACTTGCAGATACGAAAGCATCTCTCGTCGCACGCGCCTACATTACCGGCAGTTCATGCTGCGGGCAGATTTCGCATAACAGACCCTGATCGCTGGCGTCTACAGACCGACGCTGGATGCGTGATAACTTCCAACGGCCGGAGCGAAGCGCTCCCTAGAAGCGCTCCCTACAAGAATAACAAGAAAAAGCGTGCCCGATCATTCTGAACCCGCGACACTGACGTTCCGCTGCCCGGCGGAACTGGAGGGTATGATACCGGCGCCTGCGCCGGCCTCGTTCGGTCTTCCCGGCTGGCTCAAGGCGATGCCGTCGCAGGCGTTCAACGCCATCCACGGCCGCGAAGAAAACACCGTCAAGCGTTGCCCGCCTTTCGTCGACGCGATGACTTCGGGCTTTTTGATTCCCCTGATTTGCGACCTCAGGTTCGAGAACGGCCAGATCATCTGGGACAACGATCTTCCGCCGGGGGGCGCGGTAAGCTTTGTACGCTCCCCTATTGGATTTCATGACGCGAGCCAGCTAACCGGCACGCCGCTGTTTGAATCCGACCGCTTCCTGATCAAATTTCACAACTTCTGGACCATCGAAGCGCCTGACGGCTACGCGGTGCTGTTCACGCATCCGTTCAACCGCTTCGACCTGCCCTTCACCACGCTCACCGGCGTGGTCGATTGCGATCGGTACCACGACAACTGGGTCCATTTTCCAGCCCGCTGGCATGATGTGAATTTCAGCGGCCTGCTGCCGAAGGGCACACCGATCGCGCAATGCCTGCCGATCAAACGAGAAAATTGGGTGGGACGCACTGCCCCGTTCACCCCGGAGGACACCCAGCGCGCGCACGAACTTACAAACGCCATCGGCCGCGAACCCGGCCTTTATCGGCGGCAGTTCCGGGTGTGAAATCCGCTAACCGTTCAGGAATTTCGCAACCGCGCTGGGCCGCATGAAGAAGCGGCCGTGCGTGGGGGTCGCAAGCGACATGATGGCTCGGCCGATCATCTCCGGTCTGCCGCGGGCCGCCGCGCGTATGCTCACCTCTCCCGCGTCGCGCTCACCCATTTCGAGCAGACATACGCCGAAATTGGCCCGCGTCAGGGCATCGTCGGGCCGCAGCGCCAATGCTCGCCGAAAGGTCTCGGCAGCGGCGCCATAGTCGCCGTTCAGCACCATGACACGGGCCAGTTCCGCCAGGACATCATGCCGCCCCGGCGCAGCGGCGAGGGCCTGCTCCAGAATGGCGCGCGCCTTGGGCCGGTCGTTGCGGCCGAGACAGAGGGATGCGAGCCGGATCTGCAGTTCGACGACGTTTGGCGTCAGCGCAAGGCCGCTCTCGAGGGCTGCGATGGCCTCGTCGTCTCTGCCGTGTTTGGCGAGCTGGCTGGCAAATTCGAGGAATGCCGGCGGAAACGGCGGCCGCCTTGCTATGGTTTGGCGCAATTGGTCGAGCGCCTCGTCGCGGCGCCCGGCACCGGCAAGCGCGATGGCGAGCAGCGTCTCGGTTGTGGAACTGCCGTCGCGACGCGCCGCCCTCTCGAGGGGCACGACCGCCTCGTCGGCGCGGTTCTGCATCAGCAGCGCACGACCAAGAAGCGTCGCTGCGAGCGTATTGCTCTTGTTCGTCCTCAGGACGCCGGAGGCAAGCCGCTCGGCTTCGCCGGGCCTCTGCATTTGCAACGCAAAAGCCGCCCTTTCGAGCGCCTGATCACTGGAATTGCGCCGTCCGGGGGCGGGTGAAATATGTGGGGACTTCGACATGGGCTTCCGCGGCAGAGAAAATCACGCAGGCCCGCCCCGTACTATCCCCCATTTGTGCAGGACTCCCATGACGCCGCGGCGATTGCGGAGCGCGAGATCCACAAGACCCGCCACCCAACAAGACCGGATCGGAGCAGCGACGTGCGCGCAGCGCGATCGTCCGCCTGCATCGGTCAGAACAACCCCGGACTCAAATCGACGCCATCGGTTGCGACGAGTACCGACACGAACAAGCCGGCCAGCGCGAACAACAACAATTGCTGAAGAATATTGATTTGAGGAGAATTAGCGGGAAACGCACGGGCAATCGTTTTTACCAAAGCAGTCATTCGCGATCTTTCCAAGGTCAGCCCCATGGAATGGGTCGCGTCAGAGACGGCTAGGGTTCAACAGAAGTCGAAGATCGGCACGCGGTGGCCCGGCGTGGGCGCGGCCGTCCAGCAGCGGGAGCCAGTTATCCGCAGCGTTGAGAATTCCGCGCAGCGGCACGAAGCAATTCGGTCTTCGTCCTTCCGGGGCGCACCGAGGACGCAAACCCGGAATCACGAGCCATGTCAGCTGTGACAGCAAGATGCCTGAACCGGCGCCGGCTGGTACTGGTCGCGGAGCCGCAGCCAGTCCATCGGATAGGGCAGGCCCTCCTCGTGGCGCCCGAGCGGCGTCAGGTCGAGATAGTGGTAGGCGGCGTTCATCATGTCGAGGCCGCGCGCATAGCAGGAATAGGTATGGAAGATGCTGCCGGCTTCGTCGCGGTAGAACACGCTGATTCCCGGCGCCTCCTCGACGCCAAAGCCGGAGGTGCCGAAATTATAGACCTTGGCGCCCGATTTGATTTCTTCCGGCGTGAACGAAACCGCAAAATCATAGTTGAAGTCATTATTCGCCGATGACAGCCAGTCGAACGTCCAGCCCATTCGCTGCTTGAACGCGGTGAGCTTTTCCAGCGGCGCGCGCGAGATCGCGACCAGCGCGGTGTCGCGCGCGGCAAGATGCGGAATCATGCGCTCGAAACCATCCGCCCAGAACGAGCAGCTCTTGCAGCCTTCGTTCCAGTCGGGCGCGAACATGAAATGCTGCACCACGAGCTGGTTGTGGCTCTTGAACAGATCGGCCAGCGTCACCTTGCCGGCAGGCCCGTCGAACGCATAGTCCTTGTCGATTTTCACCCACGGCAGCGCGCGGCGCTCCTGGCTCAGCCGGTCGCGGGTGCGGGTAAATTCCTTCTCGTGCGCCAGATGGGCCTTTCGCGCCTCGATCCACTCTGCGCGCGAGACGATTTTGTGCGGTTGCATGAGAGGCTCCTTGCTTCTTGCGTATCAGGCGAGACTTTTTTCGAGCTGGTCGAGCGACGCCATCCAGCCGCGCTCGTGGCCGTCACGCGCGGCGGAATCGAACAACTGCTCGTGGTGCACCGTCATGAGCGTGCCGTCGCCGTCCGGCTGCAGCGACACCGTCACCTGCGATTCACGCTCCGGCGTCGAGTGCCATGCCCAGCTGAACACCAGAAGCCGGTTCGGCACCACTTCGCGATAGACGCCGCCGACCTGGTAATACTCCTGGTCGGTGGCGAAGCTGACGCGGAAGCGCCCGCCGACCTTCGGGTCGATATCGGCCTGAAACGAATCGCGCCTGGCGTCGGCGCGCCCGAACCATTGAATTATTTTTTGCGGGTCGGTCCAGGCGGCGTAGACTTTCGCCGGGCTCGCATTGAGCCGGCGCGTGAAGATGAGGCTTGGTCGCGCCGCGAGATCGGCGGCGCCGGCAACATTTGATTGGCTGGCCATGAGTCTTCCTCCACAAAAGCGGCAAGGCGATCGAGATTTTCGGACCAGAAGCGCTGGTAGCGGTTGAGCCAGTCCATCGCCTGCTCCATCGGCTTGGCGGTCAACCGGCACGCCACCGTGCGGCCGGTCTTCTCGCGCGCGATCAGTCCGGCATCCGACAGCACATCGAGATGCTTCATGATCGCGGGCAGCGACATCGCAAAGGGCTGCGCCAGTTCGCTCACCGAAACGCTTTCCTCGCCGCCCAGCCGCGCCAACAGCGAGCGCCGGGTCGGATCCGCGAGCGCGGCAAAGGTGCGGTCCAGCACTTCTTCTCGATACTTAACCATTTGGTTTAGTATAATATCAAACCAATGCGAGTCAAGCCGGCCCGCATCGAAAATCAGTCGTAGTAATAATTCCGGTAGTGGCGCCCGCGCCGCGGCTGCTGGCCGTACGCGGCGCGCGGATTGATGTTGCAATAGAGTGCGCGGCCGGACGCACTCGCCATGCACTGGGCGTAGGTCTGATAGGAACAGTCGCCGGGAAGGCCGAAGCCCCTGCCCTGCGCGCACCAGGGATAATCGTAGGCCGCGGCGGGCGCGGAGCCGGCGAAGGTAGCGGCGCCGGCCGCCATCACAGTCAGCAATACCGGCATCACCTTGCGCATGATCGTGCCTCCTTCGCATCGGCCGGAAGCGGCCGACGCGCCGCTCCGAAATGCAGAACGGCGATGCCCGTCATAAGGTTCCGGGAAGGGCCTTATTCCACCTTGAGGCCGGCGAACTCGACCACCTTCTTCCATTTCTCGGTTTCGGCGACGATGTTGGCGCCAAAGGCTTCCGGCGTCTGGATCAGCGGCTCGCCGCCGAGTTCGACCAGCCGCTTCTTCATGTCTGGCTCGGCCAGGATCGCGTTGATCTCGGTATTGAGCCTGGCGACGATCTCCTTTGGCATGTTCTTCGGTGCGCCCATGCCGAACAGTGCGCTTGCCTCATAGCCGGGAACGGTTTCGGCCACCGTCGGCACGCCGGGCAGTTGCGGGGACGGCTCTGCCGTCGTCACCGCCAGCGCGCGCAAGGCGCCGGAGCGGATGTGCTGGATGATCGAGGGCATGTTGTCGAAGATCACCTGCACCTGGCCGCCGAGCATGTCCGTAATCGCGGGCGCGGCGCCGCGGTAGGGCACGTGCTGCATCTTGGTGCCCGTCATCGCCATGAACATCTCGCCGGACAGATGCACCGAGGTGCCGTTGCCCGAGGAGGCCATGTTCACCTTGCCCGGATTGGCCTTCACATATTCGATGAACTCGGCGACCGTTTTGGCCGGCACGTCCTTGGCAACCGTCATCACATTCGGCACCCGGTTGAAGGATGCGATCGGGGCGACGTCGCGGACGAAATTGAATTTCAGGTTGGCGTAGAGCGTGGTGTTGATATAGTTGGCCGGATTGACCAGCAGCACGGTATAGCCGTCGGGCTCGGCGTTGATCGCAGCCTCGGTGCCGATGTTGTTGCCGGCGCCGGGCTTGTTTTCGATCACGAATTGCTGGCCGAGTTTCTCCGACAGCCGCTGGCCGATCAGGCGTGCAATGATATCGGTGGCGCCGCCCGGCGGATAGCCGACCAGGAAGCGCACCGGCCGGGCCGGATATTCCGCTGCAAAAGCGCGGCCGATCGCAAGCGTGGATACCCCGGTCCCGATCAGGCCAAGCGTCGTGCGGCGTGAAATCATCATGTAGTTTCTCCCGATACGACCGGGTTCAGACCCCGGTCCGTTTCTATTGAACTGACAACGGCCCGCGTTGTAACAAACAAAGCGTGAAGCGGCCAGTGCGACACATGCGCTCCCGACCGCGACGAAAGGATTAGCCATGTCCGTCAAGGTGAATGCGCTCGATCATCTCGTGATCAATGTCGCCGACGTGGCGCGTTCCGCCGAATGGTACCGCACGATTCTCGGCATGGAGGTCAGAGTGTTCGACCCCGGCCCGGGCAAGACGCCGCGGACATCGCTGCTGTTCGGAAACCAGAAGATCAATGTGCGGCCGCGCGATGCCGACAAGGTCGAATGGTTCACCGCCGATCACGAAACCGCGGGCAGTGACGATCTGTGCTTCCTCACCGCGAGCACGCCGGACCAGGTGGTCGCCCATCTCAAGGCGCACGGCGTGACGATCGAGGAAGGCCCGGTCGCCAAGCAAGGCGCCCGCGGCACGCTGCGCTCGGTCTATTGCCGGGATCCGGACGGCAGTTTGATCGAGATTTCGTCGTATGAGGAGGGTGCGTCCTGACGTATGTACCGCCGTCATCCTGATGAGGCGCGAGCGCTTGCGAGCCTCGAAGGATGGCCGCAGGCACCTCCCAGCATCCTTCGAGGCTCGCCGAAAAGGCTCGCACCTCAGGATGACGAACTCCGTTGATTTGCCCCCTGCCCCATCCAATGGCAGAACTACTCCCAAGCAAAACCAAGGCGGCCGTATCGCTGCACGGGAGGATCAATGACTGATTCACAGCCAGCGCCGGGTATCGTCGGACCGTTCGCCGGGATGGACGTGCCGTGGCTCTTACGGATGCGCGCCGAGACCCGCCGCGACCATCCGTTCCTGATCTGGGCGCCGTTCGAAGCGCCGGCGCGGCGCTGGTCCTACGGCGAATTCCACGACCGCGTCGGCGCGCTGGCCGCGGGCCTGGTCAAACGCGGCGTCAGGCCTGGCGAATATGTCCTGATCCATCTCGACAATTGCATCGAGGCGATGCTGGCCTGGTTCGCCTGCGTCGAGCTCGGCGCCATCGCGGTCACCACCAACACCCGCTCCGCGCCGGCAGAGATGGAATATTTCGCCGGTCATTGCGGCGCGGCGGCCGCGATCACCGAGCCCGCCTATGCCGAGATGATCTCGGCGCATTGCCGCGGCTTGCGCTGGCTCGCGGTGATTTCGCATGACGCCGGAGCTGCGCCCGCCAACGGCGCGCCACGCGGCGAGCGTTTCGAAGCCCTGTTCGCCGACAGCGCCGACCGGCCGCGCCGTGCCGTCGATCCGCTTGCACCCTGCAGCGTGCAATATACCTCCGGCACCACGTCGCGCCCGAAGGCGGTACTGTGGACCCATGCCAACGCGCTGTGGGGCGCCAAGATCAATGCCGCGCATCAGGACCTGCATGAAGGCGACGTGCATCAGACCTATCTGCCGCTGTTCCACACCAATGCGCTGGCCTATTCGATGCTGGCGGCGCTGTGGGTCGGCGCGTCCTGCGTGATCCAGCCGCGATTTTCCGCCAGCCGCTTCTGGCCGGTCGCACTGGAGCACAACTGCACCTGGACCTCGACCATCCCGTTCTGCATGAAGGCGCTGCTGGAGCACGAGATCCCCAAACACCACAAATTCCGGCTCTGGGGCACCGCCGTGAATGACCCGCCGGCATTCGCGGTGTTCGGCATCAAGATCATCGGCTGGTGGGGCATGACCGAGACCATCACCCACGGCATCATCGGCGAGGTCGACCAGCCCAACACGCCGATGTCGATCGGCCGGGCGGCGGCGGAATATTCCATCCGCATCACCGACGATGACGGCCGGCCTACCGAAGTCGGCGACACCGGCAATCTCCTGATCAAGGGCATTCCCGGCCTGTCGCTGTTTTCGGAGTATCTGCACAACGAAAAAGCCACTCGTGAAAGTTTTGACGAGCATGGTTTTTTCATCACCGGCGATCGCGTCACGCTGCTGGACAACGGCTTCCTCAAGTTCGGCGACCGCGCCAAGGACATGCTGAAGGTCGGCGGCGAAAACGTCGCGGCTTCCGAGATCGAGCAGGTGATCGCGCTGGTGCCCGGCGTGCGCGAGGCCGCGGTGGTGGCGAAGAAGCATCCGATGCTCGATGAGGTGCCGGTTGTCTTCATCATTCCGCAAGCCGGCATCGAAGGCGCGCCGAAGGGTCTGCACGACACCGTGATGGCCGCCTGCCGCAAGTCGCTGGCGGATTTCAAGGTGCCGCGCGAGATTCGTTTCGTCGACGAGATGCCGCGTTCAACGCTGGAGAAGGTGGCGAAGGCGGAGCTGAGAAAGATGCTGGGATAGTGGTTGGACGACAAGACTAAGGGCAATCGGAATCTTTCCGCGTCATTGCAAGCCAACGGGTCGCGCGAATGCGCGCCCGATGACAGGCTCCGCGAAGCAATCCATGGAGCGGCAAAGAAAGTATGGATTGCTTCGTCGCTATCGCTCCTCGCAATGACGGCCGTGGACAGACGACTGTGGGACAAATGCAAAACCAACCCGAAATCATCACGCTCCAGAGCGCGATGACTTATCGTCGAATCGTCATCAATTCAGCTCAAAACGGATCGGCAATTTCTTCGGTCCGTTGACGAAGGTGGCCTGCGTCATCTTCACCTCGCCGTCGAGCGCGATCGATTTCAGTCGCGGCAGCAGTTCCTCGAACAGGATCCGCATTTCCAGCTTGGCGAGATATTGCCCGAGGCACAGATGCGCGCCATAGCCGAAGGCGATGTGCCGGTTCGGCTTGCGGTCGCAGCGGAACTTGAAGGGTTCCTCGAATACGTCCTCGTCGCGATTGCCGGACGCGTAGCACAGCATCAGCCAGTCGCCCTTGGCGATCTGGCGCCCGCCCAATTCGGTGTCGGCGGTGGCCGATCGCATAAAATGCTTGACCGGCGTCATCCAGCGGATCGCTTCGTCGACGAGCCCCGGGATCAGCTCCGGATCGGCCCTGACGCGCGCGAATTGTTCGGGGTCTTCGGCAAGCGCCCAGATCGCGCCGGCGGTCGAGGATGACGTCGTGTCGTGGCCTGCGGTCGCGACGATCATGTAATAGCTGGTGGCATCATGGTCGGGCATGTATTCGCCGCCTATCCTGGCGTTGGCGATCACGGTGGCCAGATCGTCGCGCGGGCTGCGGCGCCGGTCCTCGGTGATTGCCCTGAAATAGGCGCCGAAATCGTTCACGACCGCCTGCATCATGACGGAAAACTTTTCGGGCGTGAGCGCCTCCCTGATCCGCGCCGTATCGGGATCCTGCGCGCCGAACAGTTCCTGGGTCAACTTGAGCATTCTCGGCTCGTCCCGTTCCGGCACGCCGAGAATCTCCATGATGACGTGCAGGGGATAGCCGAGCGCCACGTCGGCGACGAAATCGCACTGCCCGCCCTTTTCGATCAGGCGCGCCACGGTATGCCGTGCAATCTCGCGAACCCGCGCCTCGAATTTCCCGAGATTGGCCGGCATGAACCAGCCCTGCGTCAGCGCCCGGTATTTCGGATGGTCGGGGGCGTCCATCTGCACCAGCGAGCGCACCAGATTCGGTCCGCCGGTGATTTTTCGCACGCGCTCCTCGAGTGCCCGCGCCGTCAGTGTGGTCGGGCGATCGGCATTGTGGAACAGCTCGTTCTGGCGGCTGATAGCCTGGATATGCGCGTGCTTGGTGACGACCCAGAACGGATCGAACAGCTCGGTTCGAGCCACCCCGAGCGGATTGTTGGCGCGGAGCCAGCGATAGCTGTCATGGATGCGGTGATCGGCATAGGCGGCCGGGTTCACGAGGGTGGCGGCAATGTCGGCTGGGATATCGACATCGTCTGAGGCTAACCTGCTGGCCATGGGATTCCTGCCGCCATCGTTCATGAATTCGCAACGCGCATGCGATGATCACCGATAGCTAGCCGGCTGAGAAGCCCGAATACTTGCGCTGAGCGGCTGGCGGCCGGCGGGCATCATCCCGGGGACGCGAGCGTGGGCGCCGGATTGACGTGAGTGCTCAATAATACCCGAACGCCACCGGGCGGAACGCCTGCAGCAATTGCTGGTCAAGCTGGCCGCCCATCTCCTCCATCATGGAAAACGCGTTGGCGTGGGTGAACTGCAGCCGGTAGGCCCGCTTCTCCACCAGCGCCGCATAGATGTCCACGATCGTGGTCAGGCGGACGATGTCGCTGATTTGATTGCCGCTCAGCCCGTTCGGATACCCGGTGCCGTCGAGGAATTCGTGATGGTGCAGCACCACGTCCAGCATCTCCGGCGGAAAGCCGCCCTGGGCCGACAGCGCCTCGTAGCCGCGGCGCGGATGCTCGCGCATTAGCTCCATTTCCGCTTCGGTGAGTGGACCCGGCTTGTCCAGCAGGTTGACCGGAATGAACGCCTTGCCGACATCGTGCAGCAGGGCGGCGCGGGCGAGACGCCGCTGGTCGTCCTCGCGCATGCCGAGATGCTGGGCGAAGGCGACGGCGAAGCCGGTGACAAACAGGCAATGGCGATAGGTATCGGTGTGGTGACAGCCGACCGTCGTCAGCCATTCGCGCAGCGAGGAGTGCTTGATGGCCTTCAGAATCTTGTTTTCGGCTTCCACGACGTCGCTGAATTTCAGCGGAATGCCGGCCGGAAGCTTCTCGAAGATCTTGACCATCACGGCGTGCGCCGCCGCGACGCCCCGGTTCAGGGCCTTGCCGCGCTCGGTCTCGTCATATCCATCGCTGTCCGGAAACGCGGCGCGGATGCGTTGCAAGATGCCCTGCGCGTCGAACGGCCGCGAAATCGTGTCGGTCGCGCCCAGCGCCCAGGCCTGCATCGATCCGTGATGAAGCGCATCGGCAAGCACGAACAGCCGCGGCATCTCGCGGTAGGCTTCGGCCCGCAGCTTGTTGCGCACGAGCTGCACGCTCTCGGCGGAGCGCAAATTGATATCGACCACGATCCCCGAGAGATCGCGCGCCGGCGCTTCGGGAATTTGCGATGTCGTGATGGTGTCGACCTGGCCGACCGTCTGCAGAATGCTGGCCAATTCACTGCTTTGATCGCTTCGGTCCGACGCCAGCAGCAGCCGGCGTTTGGACGAAGTTTTGTTGGTTAAAGCTGTCATGGGACCCCAGAGCCTTGCGGTAGTGACCGACGACAAAGACTACCGGAGAAGGCGTTCCTTGCGGCTTAAGACGTATCGTGAAAGTCAACCTAGTGATGATGTTACAATTTTAATGATCCTCGAACCCATCACCGCCGTCATTGCGAGCGCCAGCGACCCGTCCGCCGTAGCTCAACGAGCGAAGGCGGAAGCAATCCATTGCGCAACAAGCTGGATTGCTTCGTCGCTCACGCTCCTCGCGATGACGGCTGCTGGCGACGCAATACTCCCCCACGAACGCCCCATAAAAAAGTCCGCCGAAGGAACCTCCAGCGGATCGTTGTTGTCGCGAGGGTAAGCATCGTTACGCCTTCATGTTCGCCTTCACCGCTTCCGCCGAGATCGCAACGAGCCTACTCCGGTGGCCTTCTCGCTATTGGCGCTTCCTGTCCAGAGGCAATGCAATTTGGGATTGCGCGAAGAGAACGTCATCTTGAAATCTAACGTTGTGCGCCGCGGCAAGATTTTGTCCAGGATTTTGTCATCGTATTGTCAATGGGGGTCGCCGCCGCAGACATCACCCGCCGTTTCTGCATTTCCCAACGGCGAATGGATCGCGCTAGGATGCGCCCGGGCCGAAATGCTCATCATCACTTTGGGAAGCCGCAATGCCAAAGCTCAGTCGTGACGGGGTCAGTATCTATTACGAGGTTCATGGCAACGGCCCGCCGCTGTTGCTGACCCACGGCTATTCATCGACCTCTGGCATGTGGCAGGGCCAGATCGAGGCGCTTTCGAGACATCACAAACTCGTGCTGTGGGACATGCGTGGCCACGGCCAGTCCGATTACCACAGCGATCCCGCGGCCTACAGCGAAGCGTTGACGGTCGCCGATATGGCCGCGCTGCTTGACGAAGTCGGCGCCGCCAAGGCGATCGTCGGCGGGCTGTCGCTCGGCGGCTACATGTCGCTGGCGTTTTATCGCACCCATCCGCAACGCGTGCGGGCGCTGCTGATCATCGACACCGGACCCGGCTTCAAGAAGGACGACGCCCGCGAAATCTGGAACAAGCGTGCCCATGACACCGGCGATCGTTTTGAGCGCGAGGGTCTCGAGGTTTTGAAGTCCGGCAGCCGCGAGCGCTCCAGCGTGACCCACCGCGATGCCTCGGGCCTGGCCCGCGCCGCACGCGGCATGCTGACCCAGCGCGATGCCCGTGTGATCGAATCGCTGCCCGATATCAAAGTGCCGTCGCTGGTCGTGGTCGGCGCCGACGACACGCCGTTCCTGGCCGCCTCCGACTATATGGCGGCGAAGATTCCCGGCGCTCGGAAAGTGGTGATCCCGGCCGCGGGACATGCCGTCAACATCGACCAGCCGCAAGCCTTTATCGACGCGGTGCTGCCGTTCCTTGACGGCCTCGACGCCAGCGCACCGCAGAGGGCCGCGTCATGAAAACGCTTGCTGTAACCGTATGGCTCGTGATCGCCGGCGCCTCGGTGCCGGCCTGTGCGCAACACCTGCCGCCGACCGGGGGCCCCTACCCGCCATCCTTCACCGCGACCTTGTCGAACAACACGCCGCTGGCCTTCGGCATGGACGCGGAACAGGCATCGCGCGCGCTGGGCACGCCGCTGAACTATGTTAGCGGCCGCCCCGGCAATGAAATCTACCTCACGTTCCGGAATGTCGGCGGCAGCGGATTGTTCTTCATCAAGGACCGGCTCTACCTCCAGTTCCGCAAAGGCAGGCTGGCCGGCTGGAAGGGCGACTGGGGCCACAACTGGATGTGGCAGTAACCGGCCGCTTTGATCATCTCAAAAAATCTTCGTGCAACCCTCAACGCAAATGGATGACCCGTGGGACAAGATATCAAACTGACGGCTTCGGACGGCTTCAAACTGGGCGGCTATCGCGCCGACCCCGCAGGCGCGCCGAAAGCAGCGATCGTCGTGATCCAGGAGATTTTTGGCGTCAATCACCACATTCGCGCGGTCTGCGATCGCCTGGCCGGCGCTGGATATGTCGCAATTGCGCCGTCGATCTTCGACCGCATCGAGCGGAACTTCCAGTGTGGCTATTCGCCCGATGAGATTGCCAACGCGCGCAAGTTCGTCGCCAATCCCGACTGGGCCGCGATGCTGCTCGACACCCAGGCCGCGATCGACGCGGTCAAAAATGTCGGGCCGGTCGGCATCGTCGGCTTCTGCCTCGGCGGCAGCGTCGCCTATGCGGCGGCGACCAAATTGCCGGGCCTGTCGGCTGCGGTCGGTTATTACGGCGGCGCCATCGTCCGCTTTGCCGACGACAAGCCGAAGGTACCGACACAACTGCATTTCGGCGAAAAGGATGCGGGCATCCCGCTGACCGATGTCGACACCATCAAGGCCAAGCGGCCCGAGGTCGAGATCCACGTCTATCCCGGCGCGCAGCACGGCTTTCACTGCGACGAACGCGCAAGCTACGACAAGACCAGCGCCGACATCGCCTGGCCGCGCAGCCTGGATTTCTTTGCTAAGCATCTGAAGAAATGACGACGCAGTCGTCATTCCGGGACACGTGTCTTAGCGTGGACCCGGAATTTCGAGATTCCGGGTTCGTCGCTTCGCGACGCCCCGGAATGACTGAGAACTAGAACCAGCGCTCGCCGATCAGCACCGTATCGCCCGGGCTGAGGGGCGTGCCGAGCGGAACCACGAAGCGCCCCGTTCCGGATTCGTCGGTATGCGTCAGCGTGACGCTGTCGCGCCGCGCCCGTGGCGAGAAGCCGCCGGCAATCGCCACCGCGCTCTCGACCGTCATGTTGGGGACGTAAGGATATTGGCCGGGAGCGGCGACTTCGCCGAGGATGAAGAACGGGCGGTAGGCTTCGATTTCCACCGCGACCGAGGGGTCGCGGATAAAGCCGCCGCGCAGCTTGGCTGATATCCCCGCCGCCAGTCCCGCCGGCGTGCGGCCGCGCGCGGGCACCGGACCGATCAGCGGCATGGTGATCGAACCGCCGGCGTCGATGGCATAGGTATTGGTGAGGCCTTCCTGGCCATAGACCACGACGCGCAGCTTGTCGCCGGCATCGAGATGATAGGCCGCGTCGTATCGCACCGGTTCGACCGGCGCCGCATAGACCGCCTGGGCTGGCGCCGGCGCGGAATAGCCGCGAGGGGCCGCGGCAAAGGCCGAGCGAAGCGCGCTGACGGCGCCGCCGCCGGAATCGGCGACCGCTTCCGGAGCCGGCGCGTAGGTCTGGCCGTAAGCCATGGAATCGAGATCGCTCTGCGGCTGCGCGACCGCGACGGGACCGGTCGTGCGCATGCAGCCCGCCAGGGCGAGCGCGGTCATGATCGCAGTGATCGGTAATCGAAACGCGCGCGCAACCCGCACCGGAGCCATCCCTCAAAGCGAGACAGCTCCAGTCTTGCACCGGTTATGGTTAACAAATCGTTTTTTCGGCCTCACCCCCGCTGGCGCGCAAGGTGAAGAGGGAAGAGGTCAGGCCGCGACATCCGCACCGATCGGGCACGACACGCCGGTGCCGCCCAACCCGCAATATCCGGCCGGATTCTTGGCGAGATATTGCTGATGATAGTCCTCGGCGAAATAGAATTCGCCTGACGGCGCGATCTCGGTGGTGATGGCGCGAAGACCCTTTGCCGTCAGCGCCTTCTGATACATCGACATCGATGCATCGGCGGCATTACGCTGGGCGTCGCCGAACGTGTAGATCGCGGAACGATATTGGGTGCCGACATCGTTGCCCTGGCGCATGCCCTGCGTCGGGTTGTGATTTTCCCAGAACGTCTTCAGGAGTTTTTCGTAAGCGATGATCTTCGGATCGAACACCGCCAGCACCACCTCGGTGTGGCCGGTGCGGCCCGAGCACACCTCTTCATAGGTCGGATTCGCGGTGTGGCCGCCGGCATAGCCGACCGCTGTCGCGTAGACGCCCTCGCCGAGTTGCCAGAACTTGCGCTCCGCGCCCCAGAAACAGCCGAGCCCGAACACCGCTTGCTCGAGACCTGCGGGATAAGGCGGCTGCAGCTTGCGGCCATTGACGAAGTGGGTGGCGGCGGTCGGTATCGGCGTGGCGCGGCCCGGCAGCGCTTCAGCGGCACTCGGCAACGCGGTGGTCTTGCGCATGAACAACATGGGTGACCTCCAGACGGAGCATCGGCCGAGGTGGAGAGGCGTCGGCCGGTTGACTTCTATATATCTTTACGCCGATCGCCGCAGCCCTGTTGCGCGCGCCTTGTTAGGTCAGCAGCCCTTAGATCGGCCGTTCTGATGGGCGGGTGCTGCGGTGCAGCCCGACCTCCGGGGTCAGTCGCGCGAATAGCCAATCAACGGCTTGCGCGGCCGGAACAAGATCATGAGCAAAATGCCGACCACGCCCAGCACGGCAAACACCGGCTGGTCCAGGATGATCTTGATGACGCTGTTCCACAGCCAGGGTGCCTTGCCCTCCAGCCAGGTCCGGAACGCCAACTGGCTGGATTGGTGAATATCGTTCCAGAACTGCCCGAACCGGGTGAAACGCAGGGTCTGGTCGGCCACGAAGCGGGCGCCGTCATAGACCATGAAGATAAATCCGCCGGCCAGCAGCAGCAGGCCGATAAGTCGGAAGAAACCGCGGATCATGCGTCACCTTAATATCTGTCGGGCGCCCTGGGCCGTCAGCCAATAGCGGGCGGCCCGGAGAAATTCAACCTCATCAGCAACTTATGCGCCCTTTCCGGCCGGATTCCCGCAACTTCGGGGAGCCCGGAAAGCGTTGACGGTGCGGGGCGCGCCCTCTATAAGACCCCCAATGGCGGCGGGCGCAATCCCGCCGCCGCTGCTCTTTGAGCATTGCTGCTGTGTGAGCCTTTTCGCTCCGGAGCATGGCATCCTCAAGAACGCCCTTGATGAACACCCTTGTAAGACACACCAGCGTCGATCACACGATTTGAACGGCCGGCGCGCTCAAGCCCGACCACTGAGCGACCAGCGCCGAAGGATAGTTGAGAACATGGCCAATACCACTTCCGCCAAAAAGGCGACCCGCAAGATTGCCCGCCGCACCATCATCAACAAGTCGCGCCGCACCCAGATGCGCGGTGCGGTTCGCACCGTCGAGGAAGCGATCAAGAGCGGCGATCGCGATGCGGCATTGAAGGCGATGGCGCAAGCGGAACCAGAACTGATGCAGGCAGCGCAGCGCAACATAATTCACAAGAACAACGCGAGCCGGAAGGTGTCGCGCCTCACGCACCAGATCGCCAAGCTTGCGAAATGAACTGACTGAAAAAGATATTCGTCAAAAAAGCCCGGCTCAGCCGGGCTTTTCTTTTTTGATGTTCGATTGTTCGATTGCGGCACAGCTGGGTGCGTGTCATGTTTCTTCACACCCGTATTTTTACGAGGTGCTGGTTGTTGCACCGGCAGTGCTATGCGCTCGAATGCGAGAAGCCGGCTCGTTATGCCGGGAACATGACATAGCGCCTGGTTTCCGATCCGCGAAAGCCGGGCGGGAGTTACCCGAAAAAACAACCGCGAAAAACTTCGCTTCGCTAATCACTTATCCCCATAGCAAGTCCAAGCGGTTTGAAAATTGGCTCGCGCGAGATCGAACGTAAATATTTTGTGAATATTTTTTGCGGGCGCCGCGAGATTTGTGACGGCGACCGGCGCGCGCGATTCTGTGCACGGATTCAAAAACTTGCTTTCCGATTTCGCAATTGCAGCGCGGCAACACCGGCGAAGACTCGTTCATCTCGGTCGATTCAACGGATTGTCAGAACTCGCGCATAGTGTATTTCTTAGATCGTTCGCGACGCCTACGGCTCTCCAGATCAGCGCGGTTTGAGAACCAAGGGCGGACGTGCAAATCGGCGGCGGTGTGCGCGTTAGCGACGCTTTCCAAGCGATGCTAAGTTGATAACTCATAGCAATATGAGGACGGCTGTTCTGTGTCTAAATTTCTCGGCGTGGCTTTCGTGCGCTACGGACAAGGGAGATACGGCGCCAGCCGACAACCATTGCATGGGAATGCGGAGCCCGCGAACGTGTTGAAGACGACAGACTGAGGTACGCGGCGGCGCAGCGCTGGGCATTGTGATGTTCGGTAGCGGTAGACTGGCTTCGAAAAACACTTTCGAGTTGACAACTCGCCGCGCGTAATCGCGGTGGGAGGGGGAGGTAGTATGCTTTACGGAATCATCGCGGCATTCGACATGCCGATTTCAAACGGAACCGTTTCCGACACCTTGGATTGCAGCTCTACCCAGCCCTTTGCGCGAACTCCGGAAAGACCGTCGAGTACGCGCTGACCTCGCGGGCGCTTCTTCTCCAGCCCATGATTTGCCCGACGGCATCTTCGCCGAACGGTTGATCTATGTCCGGAGCAGGAAGCTTCGCTTGAGGTCGCGCCGTGGCAGGAAACCTGCACGGCGATTTCACAACACCACTACTCTTTCAGAAAAGTTCTCAGGCAATGACAAATATCGAACAGGATCGCTGGTCGCGGGTAAAAGGCCGGTTGCGCTCGAGCGTCGGCGAAGACGTCTATACAAGCTGGTTTGCGCGCATGGACCTGGAGAGCGTGCAGGACGAAAGCGTCCATCTGTCGGTTCCGACCCGGTTCCTCAAGAGCTGGATCCAGGCGCATTACGCCGATCGCGTTCTGACCTGCTGGCAGGCCGAAATGCCGGAAGTGCATCGGGTCGATCTCACCGTGCGCACGGCGATGCGCTGCGCGGCCCCGGTCAAGGAGGCCCCTGCGCCGGCCGATCAGCGCCGTCCCGAGCGCGCCGATGGCCGTCCCGCGCCCGAATTGCGCGCCACCGCGACCGCGCCG
>Ga0210410_10002051_pt1 | contig 18252 bp, 10 predicted proteins | sample IncBWC4MmetaG_FD_161058 | JGI IMG/M metagenome (GOLD analysis project Ga0210410, IMG submission 161058) | Forest soil microbial communities from Barre Woods Harvard Forest LTER site, Petersham, Massachusetts, United States - Inc-BW-C-4-M | ecosystem: Environmental > Terrestrial > Soil >... | reverse complement strand
CGAGCATGCCGGCGTAGGGCGCCGTCTCGTGACAGGTCTGACAGGCCGGCACCGCGCTCGCAATCGTGGCGTGTCCCGCCACCGTGAGCGTCGGGCTCGAAATGCTGGCGGCACCGAGCTTGAACCCGCCCGGATTCACGTTGGTGGTGGAGTGGCAGCCCGAGCCGTTGCAGTCGAGTGACCCGATCGGGAAGTGGTTGGCGGGCGTCGTCACGATGGTCACGTTGGCAAACGGCCCGACGGTCGGACCGTGACACGTCAGACAGCCCGTTACTCCCTGGTGCGTGCCGGTCAGCGAATAGGCCGCATAGTTCCCGGTCGTCGTGTGGCATTGGGTGCAGGCCGCCGTGGTCGGAATGTGATTCGCGGGCTTGCTGCTTGCGCTCAGGTTCGCGCCGAAGGTCGGCGTCGTGGTGTGGCAGCTGCCGCAGTCGCCGCTGGGCGGGTGATTGGCGTCGAGGGCGGTGGGGCGCGAGTCGCCGGCCGCGGTGGCAGTACTCGCCAGCATGCCGATGAATGGCGCCGTCTCGTGGCAGGTCTGACAGGCCGTGACTGCCGCCGCCGCCGTCGTGTGTCCGGCCACCGTGAGCGTCGGGCTCGCAATGTTCGCGCTGCCGATCTTGAAGCCTCCCGGGTTGACGTTGGTGGTGGAGTGGCACCCGGACCCATTGCAGTCGAGGCTGCCGATCGGCATGTGATTCGACGGCGTCGAGACGATGGTGATGTTGTAGAAGGTGTTCGCCACTGTCGGGCCGTGGCAGGTGAGGCAACTGCTCGCGCCCTGGTGCACGCCCGTCACGGAGTACGTGGAGTTCTGCCCCGGTGTGGTGTGGCATTGCACGCACGCGGCCGTCGTCGGGATGTGGTTCGGCGGCTTCACCGCTGCGCCGGCGAACGACACGGTGTCGTGACACATGCCGCAGTCGCCGCTGGTTGGGTGCTTCGAGTCGAGCGTCGTATTGGGGCGCGAGTCGCCGGCTGTGGTGTTGGTGCTCGGGTGCATCCCGAGGTAATTCGCGGCCTCGTGACAGGCAGCGCACGCCATCGCGGTCACGGACGCGTGATTGATGACGGTGCCGGCGAAGGTCGCGAAGTTGGTGGTCGAGTGGCAGCTCTCGCATGCCGTCGCCGGCGTGCCGATCGGGATGTGGGTGGCCGGCATGCCGTCGGCGTGCACGCCGTCGTGACAGAGCGCGCAACCGCTGGTGATGCCCACGTGGCTGAAGACCGCTCCCGCCCAGGTCAGAGTCGTATGGCAGACGTCGCATTCGAGGTCGGTGACGATGTGCGTCGGTCCCTTGCCCTGCGCCTGAGTTCCGTTGTGACAGCTCGAACAGCTGCCGAGTGCCTGGGTGTGATCGAAATCGACCGCCGGATTCCAGGCCCAGGGCGTGTGACAGCTCTGGCACTGGTCGGTCGAGAGGATGTGATTGGCCGGCTTGGCGGTGGCGCGGACGGCCGTGCCGATGCCGTGGCAGGCGCCGCACGCGGTCGGCGTGCCCTTGAAGATGGCATTGGCATGGCAGGCCTCGCATGTCAGGTTGCGGTGCTGCCCGAGGAGCTCGAAGCCGGTCGTCAGGTGGTCGAAGTTGCTGCGCGACTGCGCGCCGAAGGCGCCGCTCAGCGGCGCCAGGGCGAGCAGCAGCGCGGCGAGCGCGGGTGTCCCGCCACGACGGCACCCCCGCTCGACCAGTCCATGCGCTATCTGTCTCCAGATACGCATGCGTTTTCTCAGTTACCTGCCTGACCCTCCGGCAGATGCAGGTCGTCGGAATCCGCAGCAATCCCCAGATGAACGAACGTGTGACATCGCTCCCCCCCTGTCCATGGCGGACACACGCGACTTGCGAAAAACGCGACCGACAAAAATCACGTTCGACGCTGCGAGTTGAATCGCGCGCAGTACACGATACAGATGAAAGGCGCGTCGGTCGCGATGTCTCAGCCTGCCGACAAGCTGTCGCCGACCGCAGTCAGATTTTTTTCGCGCCGATTTACCTTATTAACGACAGCGAAGCGCGAGCGCGGCTGCGCGAGCGATCGGTGTTAGGTTCATTGCGCGCCCAGGTGTTTGGCGAAGAATTCCACGACGACACGGTAGACCTGCTGCGACTCCGGCAGATCCGGATCGAAGAAGAACGCATGCCACATGCCGTCCCACACGTGCAGCTGCGCATCCACGCCCGCGTCAGCGAGGGCCGCCTGCGCCGCGAACAGCGAGCTCGCCATGAAGTCGCGTGAGCCCGCGATGAGCAGCGTCGGAGGAAACCTGCGCAGCACCTGCGGCGAGTTGATCGGCAGCACCAGCGGGTCCGCGGACGAAGCCCCCTCGAAGTAGAGCTGACCGCTCAGCGAGCCGCTGTCGGCGCCCGGGAGGGGCAACTCTCCTACGAGCAGCGGAGCCACATGGCTCGAATCGCCGCCGAGTGCGGCGAGCGAGCCGCAGAAAGTCCCGATGGCCGCAGGGCTTGGCAGCCCCTCCTTCTGGAACCACGCGACGGCCTCCGCAGCCAGGATGCCACCGGCCGAGCAGCCGTAGATGCCGATGTTCGCGGCCCGGTGATCCTTTAGCAGCTCGCGATAGACCGCCGCGACGTCCTCACTGGCGGCAGGGAATCTGAATTCCGGTGCCATCCGGTAGGCAACTGTGATCACCGTGATGCGCCCGAGGCCCGCAATCGGGAGCGACTCGGCCCGGGCGCCGTTGCCCTCGCCCCAGATGAAGCCGCCGCCGTGCAGATTGATGAGCACGCGATCCCGGTTCTCGGGTGCGATGCCCGCCTGCGGAGTCACGACCTGCGTGCGCACACCGCCGATCACTTTCTCCTCGATGTTCACCGGGTAGAGCATCTTTGCCCGCGCGACGAACGGCGCGTTGCGGCGCTCGTCGTCGGCGCGCATCGCCGCGAAGTCCGGAGGTCCGGAGGGCGGCGCAGCCGGCGGCGCCGCCACGTGGGCGAAGTGCTCGATGAACTTCGCGCGCGCCTCCGGGCTCATGAATCTCGAGGCGGGGATGGACTCCGGCGGCAGATGCGCCGCGCCCTCTGGGTCCACGTGCGGACCGGGCGATTGCGTGCCACATGCAACCAGTAGCATGGCCTGCACGACGCCCGCCGGCAGCAACGGCCACGCGCACCGCAACCCACTACTCCGGACCGATGCACTACCCGTCCGCATAGGACACCTCTCACGTGGCAGTGACCGACCGCTCTCCATGAGCCGGCCGGAACACTACCACCAAATCAACGTGAGGCGCCGCTCGCGTACGCGAGGGCTATGCGAGAACTCAGAGTCCGAGACTGGCGCGCGATGTATGGCGCGTCGCCGCACCACCGGCACGCAGGTCTTGAGGCTCAGGGTTCCCCGGTCGTCGGATCGAGGAGCAGTCGGCGATCGTCGCGGCGGTCATCGAAGTCGAACATGTTGAGCAGCGAGCCGGCGATCTGGGCGTAGGATCCGCCGCCGATCTGGCCCGTGTCCCAGTTGTCCTCGATAAAGCGCAGCACCGAGCTCTGATCGGTCAGCGTGTGATCGACGAAGTTGCGCCGGGCAAGTGGTGAGATCACCAGTAGCGGCTGCCGCGGGCCGTAGCCGCAGCGGCCCGGAATGCCCGCGAGCGGCGTGCCGTGTCCGCACACGCCTGCCCCGTTCAGCTGGTCGCTGTCGTTCAAGGGACCCGTGACCGCAGACGGGTTGACGATCGGGGACATCTGGTGGTCGTACCAGCCGTCGGAATCGTCGTAGAGGATGACGACCGCAGTGTGGCGCCAGTAGGGCGAGCTCATGAGGGCGTTGACTGTCTGCACCAGGAAGGCCTGCTCGAGCAGCGGATCGGAATAGCCCGCGTGCCCGTCCTGCGCGGCGATCGCCTTCAGGAAGCTGACCGCCGGCAGATTTCCTTGCCCGAGCGCGTCGAAGAAGTCATGCAGGTCGTACTGGTGATTGGCGCCACCATCATTGCTGGTGCCGATCGAGGCGACCGACGTCGGGCGCGCGTGCGTCGGGTTGGCGGTAGAGGCGAAATACTGGAAGAACGCGTGGTGCGGAATGTAGTCCGCGGTCGGCCCGCCATTGGCCGCAGTCGCTGGGCTCGAGCGCTTGCAACCGGTCGTGTCGTTGGCGTTGGTGACCGTCAGGTCGAAGCCGCCCATGAAGGCGCCCCAGGTGACGCCCTTCTGGTTGAGCAGGTCGCCGATGTTGGGTGCGCTCGAGCGGGCGGTAGTGCCGGCAGAACACACATCTGCGGTCGGGTCGAGATCGCCGACCAGCGAGCCGGGCCCTGCGTTGTTGGGTACTACCTTGGGGTGGGCCGCGCTGGGAGTGGTCGGGAAGGTCGTGCCGGCTACCAGATTCATCAGCCCGGGCGTCGACGGTCCGAAGGTCGTGCCATAGGAGTTGTCGTTCATGGCGAAATGCTGCGCGTAGTTCCAGAGCGCCGTGACGGTATTGCCGTCGAAATAACCCATGACGATGCCCTTGTCCTTGCCGTAGGCGAACTGCGCAGCGCAGAAGCTGCTCGCGCCCTGGCCGACGCTCCCCGGAAACATGTCCATCAGTCCGCCGTCGAAGGCCTGCTGCTCGGGGCCGTAGTTGTGGCCCTGGTCGCAGGTCGAGGCCTGCGAGCGATCGAGCCGGAACGGGTTGATCGCGTTCACACCATTGCCGGGGTTGTTGGCGTTGGGATTGTTGGTGAGCAGCGACCCTTGCGGCATGCCATCCGCGAGAGTACCCAGCCCGTTGACGGACGGGGTGTCATCCCTGGCGTGGAAGCGCGGCTCACCGGTTGGGTTGAGTGCGACGGGGTAAGTCGCGAAATAGTGATCGAACGAGACGTTCTCCTGAAAAATGACGACCAGATGCTCGATGGGCGTGGTGGTCCCGGGAGTCGAACTTGCGGCGGGGTCCGCATGGCTCATGGCCACGCCCGCAACCAGGGAGACCCCCAGGGTGCGCGCGAGCCGGCTAACCGCGACGTGGCTGCGATGATCTGACATGGCTGCTTCCTGTGCTTCTTGTGTGTGAGCGCACGGAGGCACGCTGCCACGGACACGTGACGGATCAGTGATGCATCGGTGACCCTTACGTGACGACGCGGATGATGGTCGGCGCCATCGGCCCTTACATCATGAGCGGTCGCGAGGCCGCGTGGCGTCCTTATACCCGACGAACACCCGCTTCGGGATCATGCAGTGCACACCCTTGCGGATGTCGACCACCTGCGTGACGCGGCAATCTCCTACGATGGAGGTGAGCGCGTAGGCCTCCTCGCGGCTCATCGGCACGATGCGCTGCGTCGCGAGCCACTGCACGGTCTGCTCGACGGCGATCTTCATCGCCTGATTCAGATCCTCGTCGTAGCCCATGAAGATCCAGTCCGTCTTGGTCTCCGCCCAGGGCCAGTCGCTCTTCAGGTCCTTGCGTACGATCGGCTGAATCTCGATCTCCTTATATGAGCACTCGAGCGCGGTGAGATTGACCTCGCCGTTCCCCTGCCGGCAATGCGAGTCACCGGTCCAGATCAAGCCGCCCTTGATGAACACCGGGACGTAGAGCGTCGATCCCGCCTGCAGCTCGTTCAGATCCATGTTCGAGCCGTTCTTCCAGGGCCGCAGCGTGCTGGTGCGTCCGCGGTCGTCGCGTATCGGAGGGCCCGCCTTGGCGGGGGGCTCGTTGGGATCGACGCCGACCGCGAAGGTTCCGGGAAACGGCTGGAGATCAATCATGATTCCCGGCTTGAACTCCGTCTGCATCCTGGCGAGGTCGAGCTTGTAGTAGCGCACGAACCCTTCCGGGAACTGCGCGGCCAGGAGTCCCACGGTCGGGAAGTCCTTACCCGGCAGGTTGAAGTTGAAGGCGTCGGCCTTGGGGACGATCTTGAGAATATGAATCTCGAGCGTGTCGCCCGGCTCCGCCCCGGAGACGTAGATCGGCCCGGTGATCGAATGCGGCCCGCCGCCGTCATTCTCCTTGCGCAGCTTCACGATCTCATCCATGTCGGCGCCCGGCTTGATCTGTCCGAGCGAATGGGAAATCGTCTCGATCGATACGGTGTCGCCCGAGTTGATGGTGAGCCGCGGCTTCTCGCTGGTGTCGTACCAGCCCCATTGCACGTTCTCGGGCGTGGCGGGCAGGGAGTAATGGCGGGCTTCAGCGAGCGCAACCCATGCGAGTGTCGTGAGCAGGGCGATAGCGGTTCTCATGTGGCGAGCTCCCCGGGCCTGAAGCGGACGGCAGAGATGATAGGCCAATGCGCTCGCCATGGCTGCTCAGCGCTGCGACGGGTACGCGACCGCTGCCGCCGGCGGCTCGAGGTAAAAGGCGTATTGAGCGAGGCAGCTGCGCAGGAAACTCCGCGCATCGTATCCGGCGCGGCGCAACACCGGGCGGTGGGTCCACCACACGACGCACACGGTGCCCGCGAAGAATCCGCGGTGTGCAGCGCGGATGAGCGCCCGCACGGGGGCGGGCCGAGCGGCGCGCAGCGCGAGCAGCAACTGCGACTCGAACCCGACGTGCGCGAGCTCCTCGCAGACGAGAATCCGGCATAGCACTCTCAGGCGCTCGCAGCCGGTCGCCGCCTCGAGCGCGCGGTAGTAGACCTTGCCGATCAGCTCGGCGCAGATCAGGACGTGCAGATACAGCTCGAAACCCGCCACGCGCCGGGCAAGGCGAAATACCCGATCGGTCCAGTCGCGCCTCTTGAGCGCAATGCGGTGATCTTCCATGAAGGCGCGCAGCAGGCTCGCGTGACGCTGTTCCTCCTTGATGAACAAGGCCGCGATCCGTGCGAGTGTCGGCAGGCCGTGCTCGCGGCCAAAGCGCTCCGCGGCTCGCTGCAGCGTCGCACCCTCGGACTGCTCGCCGAGCTGAAAGGTCGCAATCGAGCGCGCGATGAGCCGCTGCTCCTCGACGGTCAGGCGGTCGGAGAGGTCCGCCGGAACGCGCCGCGGGTGCTGCGCGTGGTATTCGAAGTGGTTGAGCCAGATCTTGAGATCATCAGACACCATGCCGTCGCCCTCCTGGTCATCGGCCAGGAGTGTGCGAGCTCTTTGGGGAGAGGCCGTGGCGGAATTCGGGCAGTTTCGGGCAGGCGGCACCAGCGCCACAGGTGTCGGCGCCGCACGAGCAACCGGACGATGACTAGCGTGTCGCGAGCGTCGCCTGCGGCGACGCAATCAGGTGCCGGTACGCGGCCAGGAGATCCTCGGGCGTCACCAGCCCGTCGATGCGCAGCCACGGCTCACCCGGCGCGGCGCGCAGCAGCGTGACCGGCGCGTGAGTCATCTTGTCGCCGCGCGAGATGGCGAAGGCCCGCTGCGCCGCGACGCTCGCTTCGACCGTACCGGTGTAGTGCTGCCACTCGGGACCGGCATGGAATTTCTTCGCATAATCCCGCAGCCGAGCCGGCGTGTCCTCCTCCGGATCGATGGAGATCGACATCAGGTGCACCTTGTCGCGGTCGGCGGTGCCGAGGCCCTGCTGAAACTGGGAGAACACCTGGCTCATGAGGGGACACACCGAGCCGCAGCTCGTGAAGATGAAATTCAGCACCACCGGCCGCCCGTCGTTCATCTCCTCCGGCAGCGCTACGACCTTGCCATCGTCGCGCACGAGCTGCACCGCGGGCACGTCGTAGTGCATGGTCGCGGTACGGACGGCGGCTCTGGCCGCGGGCTCACCGGCGAGCGCCCGGGTCGCAACGAAGACGAGAGCCGCGAGCGCGATGGCGACCGCCGGTAACCAGCGGACGGGGTCGAGACGACGGGCTTTGGCGCGAGGCGCGCGACGGGATGGGTGGATCATGGGGGCAGGATATCTCCCGCTCGCGGACCCCACACTCAACCCGATCCCTACTCCAGGGGTACTGTCAAACCCTACCTAGAGGATCGCTCAGGGAACGAGCCAGCTCGTGTCGGCGGTGAGCTGCCGGCCTTCGGGGCCGCTGAAATGCGCTATGTAACCTCCCTTGGAGGCGAATCTCTCGTTCGGGGCCAAAACCAGGTGCGGGTAGTAGCCCGTGACGAGACGCCGTTCGACCATGTCCTGCAGCTGCTCGATCAGGTACTCGCGCGAGATCGTGTCCGCCATGTACTTCATGGTCTCGGTGAGGATGCTGCAGGCGAGGTAGGTGTCCGCCTGGACCTGCAGCGCCACGACCGGTATGCGACGTAACGTGAACCACCCGAGCGGATAATCGAGCCGTACGCCACGCCTGTCGGGCAAATCGAGGGGAAAGGTCAGATGCGTGCGCTCCCGCCAGGCGGCGGGGGGCGGGGCAGCCTCCAAGCCCGCCATGAGGCCCGACATGTAGACGCTCCCCCGTACGACAGACGCGGCACCTAAGGCCGCGACATCGGCGGGCCGCAGCCACAGGACGAGCGCATCCGCACCGGCAGAGTCCGCGAGCGCCGCATGGAGCCCGTGGGACGACTCCTTCGGCGCGAGTCCCCGGCCACGCACCTGGATCCCGGCCGCCTTAAGCTGCTCTGCGAGCTTGTGCGCCGCCGGCTCGCCACTGTCTCCGCGCCGGTAGACCTGCTCGACGACGTGCGGGCGTTTATCCGGCGCGGACTCGAGGATCTGCTTCGCGATCAGCCCGGCCTCGAGCAGTACACCCCTGGAGAAGTAGAGATCGTAGAAGTCGCGATCCGCCTCGACCGGCACCTCGACGTTCGGAAAGAGGCAGGGGATCTGCCTCTCCTCGCAGAACTCATGGACCGGTGCCCAATTGCTTCCCCCGAGGCCCGACAGCACCGCGTACACCGGCTCGTCGTGCAGGTGCTTCTCGAGCTGGGCGCGCCACGTGGACGCGGCCCCCGTCAGATCCCAGACGTGTAGCCGCCAGCGCCGGTTCGCCATGTACATGCTCTTGGCGTAGGCGGTCTTGCCGGAGGACCACATGCGCGGACTCGGCGGCAGCGGGAAGCGGTTCTTCTCCACCATGTAGTGCTCGAGCACGTCGAGCACGCCGCCGCGCTTCACCGGATCCGCATCGGGCGTGAAGATGGTCGCGAGCTGGAGCTCAGAGGACGTGACGCCCGCGACCCGATGCACGGACAGTCGCTGCAGATACTCGGTCAGCGCAGCCAGGTCCGCGTCGTCCAGCGCATAGCGCGGCATGAGCGGGCTCAGCGCCCGACCGTCCGAATCGACGCCTTCGCGAATGGCGCGCGCCAGCGTCGCCGTCGTGTAGGCCGATCGATTGCCGTGCATACTTTCCACATACGGGACCAGCGGATCGTCCCCGCTGTGCGCGTGAGTCTGGAACAGGTAGTCGCCGGTGACCGGCGGGATGAAGAAGGTGCCTTCCCGGGACCCGAGACCGCTGTGCTGATGGCAATTCACGCAGGCGGCGTCCGCGCCCTGCGTGCTGGTTCCGGCGATTTCGCGGTTTCCGACGAGCGGCGCACCCGAGCCGAGCACGCCATGGAGATAGATCGACTCGCCGGCACTCGCGGAGGCAGCGGGAGCGGCCCGCCCAGGGAGTGCGCCGGCCGCCACGATCGCGAGGCTCGCCGCGACGAGGCGCCAGGCGGTCATCGCGGGGCGGAGCCTGGATCCTGGGCGGGGGGAGTCTGTGACTCGCTCGCCTGTGGGCTCGGCGGCGCGGCGATCCCCGGGGGCGCTGCCTGACCCGCCGGCGCCGACGCTGCAGGCGGTGGCAGCAGACCGGACAGCGCCGGCGGCAAGCCGCCGCCCGGGCTCACGGAGCGACGCCGGGGAAGTGGAAAGCCGGACTGCTGCTGCGGCTTCGGCCGTGCGCCCGGCATGATGAAGGTACGTGCATCCAGACGCGGGTTCAGTACGACTTTTTCGATGACCATCCTGTCGGGCGCCACCCCCGGACCCACACCGGTCTCGATAATCGAGGGAATCTTGAGTCCGTCCGTGTCCTTATAGTCGCGGTAGACGACCGAGACGGTCTTCGAAGCGCCCGCGGACCCCGAGACGGCTCGATCGTAACGAACCTCGAGGAAGGTCTGCGCGTCGACCCACACCTGCTGTGCGTTGCCGGCGGTGGTGTGCACGAGGAGGTGGTAGGCCTTGCGTTTGTCGATCTCGTCGACGCCCTGCAGCTCAATCGACCTGCCCTTGGCGGCGTAGTCGACGAGCAGCGGCTCGATCCCCGGACCGTCCTGCTCGAAGCGCACGTCCTGGATCGAATAGGGCTCCACGCCCGGCCGGCCGCGGACCGGGTGCAGCTTCCAGCCCTGCACGCCGTCGAACACACGCAGCGTCTTCTCGCCCATCGCGTTGATCTCGAAGTGCGTCTTGTCGGGCCGCTGCTGCGCCAGCATGAACTGCACGCTCGGCAGGGGAGCATGCTCACTCTCGATGTGTCCCATCCACAGCATGGTGTCGACCTTGCGCCAGGCCTCGAGCCCGCCGCGCGCCTCGACATTCTTCGCGACGATCTCTTCCGCGGAGAGCCTTTGCGGGCGCTCGGGCGGACTCGTGGGCGGGCCCTTGGGCGAGCTCGAGCCCGCCGCCGAGAGCGCAGGCGCGAGCACTACCGCGGCGAGTGCGAGCACCGTCAGACGCAAGCAGCGCATGCGAGCCTCCGCCCCGTGCGGGCGCATCACGCCTTGGGCTTCACGAAGCGCGCGTCGTCGAGCGGCGGGTTCAACGCGACCTTCTCGAGGGTCATTTTGTGCTTGTCGGGGTAGCCGTCCACCACGGTCTCCAGCTCGAACGGCACCATCACGCCCTGCACCGAGTGGAAGTCGCGCTGCGTGACCCACACCGTGCGCATCTTGCCGTCCATGCGCCGCGGCGTGCCCTCGACCCTCACGTCGAGGAAGCTCTTCTGGTCGATCCACACGTGCTGGACGGTGCCGTCCTTCTTCGTCAGCTGCAGCTTCCAGGCGTCCTTGCCGTCCACTTTCTCGACCCCTGCGAGTGCCACCTTCGTGCCCTTGGCCGCATAGTCGAGCAGCGGCCCGTCGATGTCCCAAGCGCCCGCCGATACTTTCAACTGCTCCGCACTGAACGGCTCCCAGTCGTCGCGGTTCAGGTACGGCCGCTTCATCCAGCCTTCCTTGCCGTCGTACACCTGGATCGCCGTCTTGCCGGCGAACTCGAGCTCGATGCGCGACTTGCCGGGCCGCTTCATCTCCAGTACAAACGGCAGCTGCGCCTGCTTGGCCGGCGGCTTCGCCGCCTCGCCCTTGTCGGCGGCCTGCTGAGCGGCCGCGCGCGCCTTGGGAGCCTTCTTACCCCACGTCTGGGCGGCGTACTCCTGGCTGCGCGCCACCGAATCGCCTGCGCCCGCGTCCATCTTGCCGGCCCAAGACATCGTCTGCACGGCGTGCCACGCCCCAGCGCCTCCGCGCGCCGCCACGTGCTTCGCCACGATCTCATCCGCTGTCAGTCCCACCGCCTGGCCCTCGGCGGTCCACAACGCGGCCGCCACGCACAGAGCGGCCATCAGTCCCGGGAACATTCGTCTTAGGCTCGACCTCATCACAGCTCCTTAAGATCCAATTCGTTCTAATCCACGACCAGGTTTTCGGCCCGGAAGGGACCCACGACCACGTTGACGCGGTGACCCCGTTTAACTATCCGTCCTTTGTTCGAGAAGACCATCCAGTACGACCGGCCCGCCTCCGGCGTCTGACTCTGACGAAGCTGCCCGACCTTCTCCATCGTGGGGATCACGAGGCTGACGCCGGCCTGCGGATCGATCAGCGAAGGCTCGACCTTCTTGTCGCTCAGCACCCTCGCCTTCTCGGGGTCCAACACGCGCCAGGAGAAGCGGATCAGCTCTCCGGACTCGGCCCACTTCACGCTGAGTGAATCGATGCCCCACACCGCCTTGTAATAGACGCCGGCGCGCCCCGCGAACCGATTGGGCAGGTAGCGCGTCGGGGGGCCTGCGGATTTAGCCGGCGTCGTTGTCCCGGATTTCTTCCCCGCTTGGGTCTTGGATGCCGCCTGGGTCTTGGGTGTCGCTGGCGTCGTCGACGACGGCTGCGCCGGCGCCGGCGTAGTCGTTGCCGGTGGTGCAGCGGTGGGGGCTGAGCCTGTCTGGGTCGCCGGCGCCTGGGCGAGCGCCACCGACATGGCGAGCGCGAGCCCGGCGATCCAGGCTACCCGCCCTATGGCGCGGCTCACGTTGCAAGTCGATCTGCTGATCTCCACGTGCCTACTCTTCTTTTATGGTCCTGCGCGGCCTCGCCGCCGCCCCCGGTCGAATACTACCGTCGCCCGCCAGCCGGTGACAGGCCGAAAACCGAGAGCTACGTCCGAATTCCCGCAGGCGCTTAGGTCTTAAGGAAATGCTGCGGTTCGCCTTGTCCTTCTATCTGCCGGCTATCTGCCGGCGGCAGGCGACTCGGAGCACACCCGGTGAGCGTTATGCGGATCGATCTTGCCGACAAAGCCGGCCTCCGCATCGTGGGCGCTCCGGTACTCGCGGCTCATGCGCGCCGCGGCGAGCGCCTGCTTGCTCGCGCCCTGCGCCAGCTGCTTCAATCGCGCCCGAACCTTGGCCGCGCCCGCCGGATCGTTCTTGGCGCAATAGTCGAGGAGAGCTTCGGCGATCCCGAGCGTGCGTGCATCCAGGGGGTGCGCGACGGAAGCCGCCGCAGGTGGCTGCACAGCCTGCGCAGGCTGTGCGCCCGCTCTGTCCTGCGCTATGGCGAACTCGCCACCCTGCGCCCACAGCGAGCCGAGCAGGAGCAGCCCAACCGGCAATCTGGATCGAAGCATAAGTTCCTTGGGTTCATCCTTGCCGCAGAACGGATTCTACTTTACTGAAGAAGGCCGGGCACCCGATTCCCGGGTGCCCGGCCTTTGCGATCGCTTCTTCTTGTTTTCCTTGTTTGCCGTCAGTTGGCGTTGATCAACACATTGTTGATGATCGGTGTGGTCGAGGCGTTACCGATGCCCGTCATGGTGAGCCTGGCCGAGCCGGCCAGCGCACCGGTGGTGGGCGGCGTGTACGTCACCGTGACCGTGCAGCTGCCGCTTGGAACAGCCGGAGTTGGCGGCGAGGGCACCGCAGTCGCCCCCGGATTGATGGCTGTGCCGACCGCGCAGGTGCCGCCGAGCGCGAAGGTACCCGTGCCACCGGTCTGCGTCAGGGTGATCGCCGTCGGAATGTACGGTCCGGCATACGGACTCGAGCCCGCCGGGCAGGAAGTCGATGTCGGTCCGAGTACGCACAGGACGGCATTGTTCGTCACCGTAATGGTGCCCACAACCGCCGCCGTGTTCGCCGGTGTTGCGGTCAACGCCGGGGTGATCGCCGACGCTGTGGCAGCCGCCAGCGAGTCGACACCCGTGAGCGACACGTTGGTCGTTACGCCGCCCGCGGTCACGGCCAGATTGGCGTTCCGAACCGCCTGCGTCGTGCCCGGATTGAAGACCACGGTCAGCATGCAGCTCTGTCCCGCCCCGAGCGTCACTCCCGCCCCAAGGGGGCCGGCGCAGTAGTCGGGCTGGCCGGCCGGCGCCAGACTGAAGCTTGCCGCGCTGCAGGTCCCACCCGCGACACCCGTGCAGTTGATGGCGGCGTTGGTGATCGTCACCGGAGCGATGTCCGAGTTCGTGAGCACGACGTCCTGATCGATGGTCGTCGGACTGTGATCCGGCACCGAGCCGAAGTCGATCACCGCTGCCGAGACCGTCAACTGCCTGCCCACCGTGCCGGTCAACCTGACCGCACCGGCGTCAGTCGACCCACCGGTCCTCGGCCTGTCGAAGAAGTCGTATCTCGGAGCTTCGGCCATGTTCGCTCCGGTGACCCGACCCGCCGCCGACGATCCGCTCCTGATGGCGTAGTTGCCGAGCGGCAGGCCACCGCCGTAGTTCCCGTGCGCTCCGCCCGTGGCCGACGGATTCGACATGGACAGCGGGCCCCACCGCAGGTTGACCCAGTTGTTGCCCTCGTCCACCGTGGCGACCGGCGTCAGGTTGAAGATCGGGTTCGGCACGGTCGCATCCGAAATCCCCGAAGGCACGGCCCAGCCAGACGCCCCGAATTCCGGCGGCTGGCGCGAACCGTCGCAGTAGAAGTTGACGAAGTTCGGATTGCCGGGCGAGTTGCCGCCGCCGAGCACCGTCGAGCCCCCCGCCGTGAGCACGGAATCGGTCACGGTGAGTTCGTACGTGGAGTTGTTGTTGCCCGGTGCCGTGTCGCCGCGTACGCCGACGTCCCAATACTGGTTGCCGGCCGTGACGCATCCACCGGTCGTCGTCTGGTTCGCAGCCGCCGTATTGGCAAACGCGTTGAACATCGAGATCACGTTCTGCTGGAACTGCGAGCTCAGAGCACCCGTGCTGATGTAGTACGAGGCGTTCTGCCAGATGATGTTGTTTGCCAGCAGCGGGTACGAGACGGACCTGCACGCGCCGTTGGTAGCGGCGTTCGCGCCGGTGCCCTGGTAGTGGCCCGTCGGGCAGATGACCGGGAGCGCAGCCAGATTCGCCGTCAACAGCGCGCTGTTCTGCAACGCCACCACCCCGGCCACCTGCGGCGCCGTCGTCGAGCCGCAGTTGGACGTGCAGGTGGGACCCTGCTGGCTGGCAAGCGGACCGCCGAGTGTGTTGAAGAGCACCCCGGCCGAGGCCGTGCTGTTGTTATAGGCGATCGTGTTGTTGACGATGTTCACGTTGGGCGAATCCAGCAGCGAGATTCCCCCTCCGTCCCACCCGGCGACGTTGTCGACGATGATGTTGTTGGTCACGGTCACCGAGTTCCACTGGCCCGGATCCTCGGGGAAAGCGACCATGTCCGCTCCGTTGACGGCGTTGAAGGCGATGCCGCCCCCGGTGCCGGCCTCCGCGGCATTACCCATGATCAGGTTGGCGTTGATCACCAGCCCAGGACCGGTGCCGTCGCTCGGCGTGTAGGCATTGGCGATGATGTTCGACTGGCTCCCGAACGGGCAGTCCAGGTCGAGCGGGTTGGCCGGGGTAATGCCGTTGCCGAGCGGGCAAATGACATCCACATCGGGCGTACCCATCACGAGTATTCCGCCGCCGTTGGCCGGGATCGTCGGGTTGAGGCTCTGGTTGAAGATGATCGTGTTGTGCTCGATATCTCCGTTGGAGCTGAACCCGAGGTGGCCGAGGCCGCCGCCATCGCCGCTGCTCAGATTGCCGCACACCCAGTTGTAGTTGAACTTGTAGTAGTCGGCGCCCGTGCAGATGCTGACGCCGCCGTTTCCTGCCGGCGTGGCCGAGAACAACTCGTCGCCGGTGGAGGAGTTCAACGAGACGTTGTTGTTATGGATGTTCACGTTCACGTTCTGGCAGTACGGCAGCGTGACACCCGCTACCGGGCTCTCCTCGCACGAGCCGGGAGCGGCATTGGTGGCACTGCCCTGGATGTAGCTGGGAGCGAATTCCCCCTGCCCGAGGTTGATGCCGCCCGCCAGCGTTCCGGCGTTGCTGATGATCCGGTTGTTGCCGACCTGCAGGTTGTGGTTCCAGCCATGCGCGAAGATGCCGCCACCGCCCTGCGAGCTCTGGGTGAGCGTCAGGCCGTCGATGCTCGACGGGTTGCAGGAGAAGTTGCTCGGGAACGGATTGACCAAGCCCGTCGCGTCCAGGCAGGTGGCCCCGGTCGGGTTCGTCATAGTGTTCTGCAACAGCTGCGTTCCCGTCGGGAAGCCCATCAGCAACGTCGGATCGTACGGACTCGACGTGAAGTTCACGCCCTTGCCGAGCACCGTAACGGCGGCCCCTTCCAGGGCGCCCATCAGGGCTGGCTCCTGCAACAGCTCAGCCAGGTTTCCGTTGAGCTCGGAAGTCCAGCCCACCACCGCCTCGAGCGGCAACCGGTCAACCTGAGGATTGAACTGATTGGCGGCCGTGCCGTAGCCGGTCCAGGTGTTCGCGTTGACGCCCGCCCACGGGCACTGGACCTGGTTCGCCGGATCGTAAGAATTGGCTGGCTGACCAAAGGCCGGCGCGCTCAGGATGGGTGAACCATTGATACCCAGGCCAAACAGGCAATCGATCTTCTCGCGCCACTGGGTCAGCTTCAGATCACCCGATGGATGGGTCGTCGCGTCGACGACGCTGGAGGCCGCTCCCACGCCCTGCAGACGGACCGGCTTCCACATGATCAGAATCTCATTGTGGGCGGCCGTGGTTTCCGCTTGACCCGCCAGGCCAGCGGTGCACGCGCCTGGTCCGGTCGAAGTCGCGCAAGTCGGGTCGACGATGATCAGGTCGCCCGGCGCAGCGGCATCGATCGCCGCCTGGATCGAGCCCGTGGCGAGGACGTGAGTCGGCGCCTTGCCACCGACGGTCACGGTCACGGTGTCGACCGAAGTGCGGCCCGCGACGGTTTGTGCGGGGCCGGAGATCGTGGTGGTGCCCTGTGCACTCTGTGTGCAGCCCTGAGCGCCACTGCAGCTGAAGTTCACGCTCGGCGCGGTCGTATAGCCGGACCCGCCGCCGTTGGTGAGGGTGACCGATACAACCGACGCGGTCCCCACGGCCGACAGCGTGGCTGTTCCGGTCGCGCCATTCCCGGGGGGGCTACCCGCGGCAAACACGGGCGTCGGAGCGCTACTGTAGCCGGAACCGCCGGTGTTGCCCCCGCCCCCGCCAAGTGTCACGGAGGACACGAAGCCGGTCATCGTGGCAGTTCCCCGCGTCCGGTTTGTGGAGGTGGACCCGCCGCCCTCGAACTGCACCGTGATCACGTTGCCATTGTTCGCGTAGCTGCCCGGATTGGTGATGTTGATGCCCACCACCGTGCCGGTGCCGGCCGGCTCGCTGCTCATGACGGCCGTTGCGACTGCGCCGCCGCCGCCACCGAAGACCACCGTCGGCCGGCTCGTATATACGTGCGTGGTGTTGATCGTGAGCGTCACGCCGGTAACGTGCCGCCGCACCACGGCCGTCCCATGCGCTGCGGTTCCGCCTGCTGCGGGCGCCGGCGTGAAAGTCACCGGGAAGTTGGCCGTGTAGCCCTGACCGCCGTTGCTCACGAGCACTGAGGCTACGCCGTAGCTCACCGGACCCAGATTGGCGGTGCCAGTCGCACGCGTTCCACCCCCCGGGGCGTTACCGAAGGTCACGGTAGGCGCCGTGGCGTAGTGGCCGCCTCGGGTGATCGTCACTCCGGTGACACTACCGCCGCCAGTCGTGGAGGCGCTCGTGATCACCAGTTCGCCGCACAGCGCAGGAGCGGCAGGGGCGCCGTATATCGTCTGCTGCTGAACCGCGCACTGCGGCACCCCCGAAGGCACCTGGACAACGATCTGCGAGTCGCTCCAGCTGTTGACGGTTGCGACTACCCCGCCGATCGTGACGGATCCGTTGGTCGCACCACCGCCAACTGCAGTTCCAGTCTGGCTGTTGCCAAAACCGTAGTGCCGGCGAATCGTCTTCTGGTTGTAGGGCGCGGCCGTGGCGGACGGACCGCTGTAGGCGTTGTTCGGCACCATCTGGTCGCCGAGCGCGGTGATCGTCAGCGTATGGCTGCTCCCGCTCCCGCTGACCCACGGGCCGATCTGATCGCCATCCACCTCTTTGATCGCCGGCGTGGAATCCGGATAGGAGCAGTCGACGTTGTTGTAGCCCGCGCCCGCGAAAGCGGACGTCGGCACCACCGGGGTGTCGAGGTACTGCGTCGTACCCGGCATGAACGGCAGCTCATAGCAGAACTGGCTGTAGCCCGGCGAGAACGCCGGATCCGTGATCATCTGCCCGAGGGTCGGATTCCCAATCGGGTTGTTGTTCGGATCGAGGACCGTCTGGCGCGTATCCAGGACCGGACCCGGGTCGTTCATGCAGAAGACCATCATCGTCGGCGAGTAGCCGGTCGGGTTGGGCGGGTTGACTTCCCAGGTCGAGTAGGTCATCCCGTCGTAATTGCCCCATTGGTCGGCGTACACGCGGCTGATCTCGGTGCCGCTGAAGTCCTTGAGCGATATGGGCAGATCCGGCGGCGCGAACTTCTCGCCGAACTGCGGCGAGAACGGGTCGAACTCCGAGGTGTAGTCGTCGGTGATACCGCCGGTGAACTTGGACGCGACGTGGATCGACGTATAGAGCCAGAACTTGGCGATCGCGCCCATCTGGTCGCTCAACGTCACTTCCTTGCGGTCGCACAGGTGGCGGCTGGCGCCAGCGAACGGCGCGACCTGGTGAGACTGCGGGAAGAGGCTGATGTAGTCGGGGACGACGCGCAGTTCGCCGACGCACGGCCATACCGGCTCGGGAATGAATGCCGGTACGATGCTGTTCTCCGGGTTGGCGCCGAAGCTCTGCGTCAGGTTCAGGCCGTTG
>Ga0210410_10002050_pt1 | contig 18263 bp, 13 predicted proteins | sample IncBWC4MmetaG_FD_161058 | JGI IMG/M metagenome (GOLD analysis project Ga0210410, IMG submission 161058) | Forest soil microbial communities from Barre Woods Harvard Forest LTER site, Petersham, Massachusetts, United States - Inc-BW-C-4-M | ecosystem: Environmental > Terrestrial > Soil >... | reverse complement strand
AAGCACACCAATATTCATGTCCGTGATGGCGTGCGTGGGTCCGAACGGCACAACCACATACACCGCGAATGAAGCGCAAAGGATAATGAGCGGCGCGATCAAGAAAACAAATTTGTCAGCTTCGGCCGGGATGATGTCTTCCTTGGTAAGCAGCTTGATGGCGTCGGCGATCGGTTGCAACAGGCCGTGCGGCCCGACGCGCATGGGGCCGAGGCGAATCTGAAAATGCGCCAGAGCCTTGCGCTCCAGCCAGTTCATTGCCATCACGGCAACGGAGACTCCGCCAAAAACCACCATGATGTAGACGAAGGCCCAAAACACGTTGCCGGCCTGGCCGGGCGTGGTGTTGCCGCTGAGATAAGAGGTGATGTAGTCGAGCATCAGCGATCGACCTCGCCCAGCACGATGTCCAGCGTGCCGATTACCGCGATGACGTCGGCGACGAGGGCTCCGCGCACCATGATGTCCAGCGCCTGCAAGTTCACGAATGACGGCGGCCGCACGCGCACGCGGTAGGGCTGCGTCGATCCGTCGCTCACAATGAAGTATCCCAACTCACCCTTGGGTGCCTCGATGGAATGGTAAATTTCGCCGACAGGCGGCTTTATCACCTTCGGGACTTTCGCCATGATTGGGCCTTCGGGAATCTTCTCAACCGCCTGCCGGATGATGCGCAACGACTGTCGCATCTCCTCCATGCGCACCGTATACCGGTCGTAAGTGTCGCCGTTCGCCCCGATGGGAATGTCGAAGTCGAAGTCGGCGTAGGCGGCGTATGGCTGGGCTTTGCGGAGATCCCATTTCACCCCGCTGGCTCGCAGCACCGGGCCAGTGACCCCGAGCGCGATCGCATCCGCAGCAGAAATCACGCCCACGTTCTTCGTCCGCTCCAGCCAGATGCGGTTAGTGGTCAGCAGTTCCTCGTACTCATCAATCTTCGGAGGAACGAAGTCGAGGAACTTGATCACGTCGCGTTCGAAGCCTTCGTAGGTTTCGTACTGGCATCCGCCGATGCGAAAGGCGTGCGTGGTCAGCCGCGCTCCGCAGTATTTCTCAAATATCTTAAGAATTTCTTCCCGGTCGCGAAAGGTGTAGAAGAGGGGCGTCATCGCGCCAATATCCAGCGCGTGCGTACCCAGCCAGAGCTGGTGGCTGGCCAGCCGGTTCAGCTCCGCGAGAATTACGCGGATGTAGTTGGCCCGTGGCGGAGCTTCAATGTTAAGGAGTTTTTCAACCGCTTCGCAGTAGCCCAATCCATTCGACACCGCGGCCACATAATCCATGCGGTCGACATAGGGATTGAACATGGTGTAAGTGCGGTGCTCGGCAATCTTCTCCACGCCGCGATGCAGGTAGCCGATTACGCACTCGGTGCCCAGAACTTTTTCGCCATCCAGCTTGAGGATGACGCGCAGCACTCCATGGGTCGCAGGATGCTGCGGCCCCATGTTGATGATGAGTTCGTTGCTGTCTAGGAAGGTTTTGTCGGGCTGATCAAGCTCGAGGTGTGAAAGAAACCGAGTTGCGTCGGACGACTTTGCGTCATGCGATTTCAGGTCAGTCGTTTTCTGCTCAACCATGGTCCGGTCAGTCATGATTTATTGGCCGCTCTCGATCCCCAGGTTGGCCTTCACCCATTCCTGATCCTGTTGAATGATTCCGTAATCCTTGCGCAGCGGGTAACCCTTCCAGCCTTCGGGAAGCAGGATGCGCTTCAGATCCGGGTGCCCGTCGAAGCGGATGCCAAACATATCAAACACTTCGCGCTCCAGCCAGTTGGCAGCCGGCCAGACCGGCACTGCGCTGGGTACGGTCTCACCATCGGCGATCATGGTTTTCACTCGAATGCGTTCGTTCTTGGAGAAGGAGTACAGAATCCAAATGATATCAAACGGTTTTTCGCGGGCGGGATAGTGCGCCGCGGTGATGTCCACGCAGTAGTCGAATTGTTCGTGGTCGCGCAGAATCTGGAGCAACTCGCGGACCAGCGCGGATTCCACCACCAGGTATTTCTGCCCAAGGTAAGTACTCGCCTCTCGAATGCCGGAGCCGTACTGGCTTTTCAAATTCGCAACCAGCGGCGAGTCCCAATCGACGGGAACCGGGCCCGCGGGCTTCGCCGGCGCGGCGGGCGCAGCCGGCTTGGTCTCAGCCCCCGGCACAGACGGTTTTGCTTCCTCGGCCATAGCAGTGAAAGTACAGACCTCCGGCTGCGCACCAGCTTGGGAGAACGTTAACTTCTAACAGCTTGCTAACACCGTGTCAACGACGAGCATCGAATCGTTGGGGAGGCTCAGTTCGCGGAGCTGCGGCCTGATGCGCTTCGATCAGGTCGCGAATCCGCTGCGCATCGGCCTTGCGATGCCCGTGGCTGGCGATTGGATTCGTTCCGCCCGTCGAATCGATACGGATGTTCGACCACAGTATGCCGGTTGAAATCTGAACCGAAGCGACCTGGGCGATGGCGATGCTCTCCTCGTTATTGCCGAAAAGGCGCGGCTTCACCTTGCTCACGTGCAGTGAATTCACCACAATGCGAATCGGGAAGAACAGATTCCCTTTCGTCCAATGGCTGGCAATAAAGGTTTCTTCCTTGGGGATCGCATTGGTCATAAGTAAAAGATAGTTGGCTGAGATGACTTGCGTCCCAGCGTGAACCTTCCCGGCTGAGTGCTGAATGCTGATTGCTGAGTGCTCTCTACACCCACTCCAGCGCGCCTTTGCCCCAGATCCAGATATACCCGACAATCAGGATGCCGAGAAAGACGAGCATCTCGATAAGCCCGAACGTGCCCAGCGCTTTGAACTTCACTGCCCAGGGAAACAGAAAAATCGTCTCCACATCGAAGACCACGAACAGGATGGCGATAATGTAGTAACGGACGGTGTAGCGTCCGCGAGCGCTGTCGATGGGATCGATGCCGCACTCGTAGGGCATCAATTTCGCCCGGTTGGGATTGTCCGGACGAACCAGTTTGGCGGCCAGCAGCGTGATCGGGATCAGAACTCCCACCACGGCGACGAAGATGAAGATCGGAACGTAGTTTTGCGGCATCGGGCCTTCTTCCCCGCTCGATTGAAACGCTGAAACAGTTTATAGTACCGCCCCGAGCCGCCAGCATCAAGGAGAACTAACCGAGTGAACCAAGACCTCGCGGACGATACAATACTGGCGAAGTGCACCCGTTGAGCCCACCATCGCCGCAATACTCCCAGCTTACGATTGACGAGCTGTTGAAACTTGCCGGTGAGGCCAGTTCGCTTACACCTCAGGCGGCCGCTCTACTGCAGCATGAATTGAACCGGCGGGGTCTCACGGATCAGGAGGTCCAGGCCCACAACTTGGAGGAGGTACAGACCAGACTTCTCAGTGATTCCTCACTGCGGCTTTTCCGACCGGCGCAATTCTTTCTGGGGCATCTCACAATTTCGACTCTGGGCGTCGGCATGGCTGCCGCGATCTTGTTTTACGGATTCAAACCGATACTCTCGCCCTTCCTTTCGCCGTTTGCTCTCAGGCACGACCTTCCCCTCATGATTCCCTTCTTTCCGATCCAAAGCATCGTAGCGCTTGTCGTCGGCTTCTCGATTGCCAGAAAGAAGGGTCAATTTTGGCGCCATGGCAGTGCGCAGTGGGTGTGGACTGTCGCAACACTTTGGCTCCTGCTTAATCTCGCTTTGTACCAGCCAAGTTCCGTCATGATGGAATCCCGCTGGCGCCACTTCTTCTGGAGCCCTTTACTTGAATCTAGGCGCGTCCAAATGGGAACGACTTTGTTCTTCATGATGTCCGTTACTTATGGACTTGGATGTTTCATATCGCGAAGACTTGGAGACGCGGACTTGAAGTAAATTCGACATTTCGCGGGCCTTCCACGGTCATCGTACTGCAATTGTTTATAATCGCTGATTCGTTCGGCGCAAAAACAGGAAAAGGAACCCATTGGCACTCGACGAGAAGATTTACGAACTGCGGCGCGACAAGCTGAAACAGATTGAAGCGCTGGGGCAGCCGGCTTATCCGACCAAATACGCGTTCACTAACACCATTCCCGTAATTCTCGCAGAGTACTCGGGAAAGTCGGCGGAGGAACTGGACAATCCGCGGATCAACGTGCGGGTGGCGGGGCGCATCATGGCCATCCGTCTGATGGGCAAGGCCGGGTTCGCACATCTACAACAGGGCGGGCAAAGGTTGCAGATCTACGTGAAGAAAGATGCGGTCGGGGAAAAGGGGTTCGAGCTGTACAAACTGCTCGACCTGGGAGACCACATCGGGGTCAGCGGATATTTATTTCGCACCCGCACCGGGGAACTCAGCATTCACGTCGAGGAGATTACCTTTCTTTCCAAAGACCTGCTGCCACTGCCGGAAAAATGGCATGGGCTGACCGATGTCGAGTTGCGCTACCGGCAACGCTACGTTGATCTGGTCATGAATCCGGAGGTGCGCGAGGTATTTCTGAAGCGCAGCAAGCTGGTGCAATCCATGCGGCGGTTTCTCGACTCGCAAGGTTTCATCGAAGTCGAGACCCCCATGATGCAGCAGATCGCGGGCGGCGCGGTCGCCAAGCCGTTTGTTACCCATCACAATACGCTGGATATGGATTTGTATCTGCGCATTGCGCCCGAGCTTTATCTGAAAAGGCTGACCGTCGGCGGCTTTGACCGGGTGTACGAAATCAATCGCAACTTCCGCAACGAAGGTCTTGGGTGGCGCTGGAATCCCGAGTTCACCATGCTTGAGTTCTACCAAGCCTACACCGATTACCGTGGAGTCATGGACCTCACCCAGCAGTTGATTGAGCAAGCAGCCATCGACGTAACCAGCGGAACGAAAACGAAGTGGGGCGAGCACGAGATTGATTGGGCGGGCGCGAACTGGCGGCGCATGACCATGCGCGAAGCCATCATTCACTATTGGCCGGAGACAGCTGGAGCGAACCCGTCGATCTCAGACTTTAGTACTCATGATTCCGTGAAGACGCTGGTGGGACGCTTCAACACTGCACACGCACACATCGCATACGATCCCAACGAGCCGGTTGGAAAGACTATCGCGAACCTGTTTGAGGCCGCTGCTGAAGAACACCTGATTCAGCCGACCATCATTTATGAGTTCCCTACCGCTGTCTCGCCGCTCTCCAAGCAAAAAGCCGACGAACCCGACTGGACCGAGCGCTGGGAAATTTTTGCCGGGAAGATGGAAATTGCCAACGGCTTCAGCGAGCTCAACGATCCCGAGGACCAGCGTCGCCGTTTCGAACAGCAACTCAAGGAACGCGAGCGCGGCGACGAAGAGGCTCACCAGATGGATGAAGACTACATCCGGGCGCTCTCATATGGCATGCCACCGGCGGGAGGAGTTGGGGTTGGCGTAGACCGGCTGGCCATGCTCTTGACCGACTCCCACACCATCCGCGATGTGATTCTGTTCCCGCTGCTGAGGCCAGAAAAATCGTCGCCTCCGGAGGACGGCGGGGAGAAGTGATTTTACCGCCGCAGCGTAGCGCGTCGACGATGAAGTCCTATCTAGTCCTTCTTCTTTGGGTAGTCCCGCTCTGCGCACAAAGCAATACCGGGGAGTTGCGGCTCAAGGTGACCGACCCGGACGGATTCGGCGTGGTGAGCTCGGTGCAGCTAGTCAGTGAAGTTAACCAAGTCCGGAAAACTTTGGTCACGGACGAAGGGGGGAATCTCTCTGTCAAGCTTCTTCCCTTCGGAGTGTACAGGGTTGAACTGGAGCGGGAAGGCTTCGCGCAATTCTCCGATTCGATCGAGATTCGATCCGCCATCCCTACGGAATACCATGTGACCCTGCGAATCACTCCGCTGAATACTTCCGTCACGGTCAATGATGCCGACACGCTGATCGATCCCCACCGCCCCGGCACTATCAATCGAATCGGAAAGAAAGCAATCGCAGAGAAGGTGACATCGCTACCAGGCCGGTCGTTGCAGGATCTGGTGAATTCTCAACCCGGCTGGCTTCACGAGGGCAATGCGGTTTTGCATCCGCGCGGTTCGGAGTATCAGACTCAGCTTGTGGTAAACGGAATTCCGCTCACCGACAACCGCTCTCCGAGCCATGGACCTGAGATCGATGCCGATGACGTCCAGTCGATGAGTGTCTATACAGCGGGCATTCCTGCCGAGTACGGAAGAAAGATGGGCGGTGTGGTCGAGATGGTTACCAGCAGGGATTCGCGCCTTGGCCTTCACGGCGAAGCCGTATTTGGGGGTGCCAGCTTCTCAACTGCGGATGGGTACCTTCTGACCGAGTACGGATGGGGTAAGAACACGGTGGGAGTCAGCGTTCAGGGCGCGATGACCGATCGCTATCTGAATCCTCCGGTGCTTCAGAACTACACCAACACCGCCACGACCGGGGACTTCGGCGCGAGCTATGAACGGGATTTTGCCAATCACGACCGGCTGGGCTTCTCCGTCCGCCACGAACTTTCCCGCTTTCTTACGCCCAATGAGCAGATTCAGCAGGCCGCGGGTCAGCGCCAAGACCGGAACAATTTTGAAACCATCGGCATCGCCTCCTATCAACATTTGTTCTCGCCAAACGTAGTGGGAGATTTCCGCGGAATGGTCCGGGATGACTCGGAGGGGCTGTCTTCGAACCCGCTTTCGACGCCCATCATTGCCTTCCAAAACAATGGCTTTCGCGAAGGATACTTCAAAGGAACGATTTCATTTCATCAACGAAATCAGGAGTGGAAAGCCGGCATCGAATCGGATTCCACGTTCCTTCGCGAGCAGTTCAGCGATGTGATCACCGACTTCACCCAGTTCGATCCCGGCACGCCGCCCACTTATAACTTCGCTGAGCATCGTCCGAGTCTCGAGCAATCCGCTTTTGTTCAGGATCTCATCCGCTTGGGCAAATGGACAGCCAGCGCGGGGCTTCGCTGGGACCACTATCAACTGCTGCTAAATCAGAATGCCGTGAGCCCGCGAATTGGGGTCTCGCGCTATTTCCAGTCGGCTGACCTGGTGCTGCATGCTTCGTACGATCGGGTTTTTCAAACTCCAGACTTCGAGAACATCCTGCTGTCGAGCTCCGGCCAGGTCGTTTCTCTGAATCCGGAGGTTCTGCGGCGGCCGGTCCAGCCTTCTCACGGCAATTACTATGAGGCGGGAGTGACGAAAGGCTTTTTTCAGAAACTCCGGTTGGACACAAATTACTTCTACCGAAGCCTGAACAACTTTGCCGATGATGACCTGCTGCTCAACACCGCCGTCGGCTTCCCCATCGCTTTTCGCAAAGCGAATATCTACGGAGCCGAAACGAAAGTCGACATTCCTCACTGGGGACGCCTGTCCGGATTCGTCAGCTATTCCTACATGGTGGGGGCGGCATATCTCCCGGTGACTGGCGGACTTTTTCTGGGCGACGCCGCCAGCAACGCCCTCAGCGAGACCCAAGGGCGTTTCTGGGTCACGCAGGACCAGCGCCATACCTTGCGCACTCGCTTTCGCTATCAACTTGTGGAGCGGGTGTGGGTAGCACTAAGCGGTGAGTACGGGAGCGGTCTGCCGGTGGAATTCGACGGTACTGAACAACAAGCACAGGCGCAGTACGGCCAGGCTATCGTGAATCGCGTGAACTTCGCCCTCGGTCGGGTGCGGCCTTCATTCTCTCTTGACGCTTCTACCGGAGCCGATCTTTGGAAGAAGGACAAGTTGAGCCTGCGGGTGCAAGCCGATGTTCAGAATCTCACCAACCGGCTGAATGTGATCGACTTTGCGGGCTTGTTTTCCGGAAACAGCATCGCTCCGCCGCGCAGCTACGCTCTTCGGCTTACGACAAATTTCTAAGTCCATCCTTCGCAACTCGTTTCCCACTTGCGGAATCGGCACGAAACTATTCCATCGAAGCTCAGGATCGCGTTGACGGGGCATGGCTCGCCCCTTATTCTGGTTCCAGTCCATAGCCGTTTCGGCTGCCTAAGAAATATTAAGATCGCGAAAGAGGCGCGCTCGGATTGAAAATTCTAGTGGTTGGAGGAGCGGGATACATCGGCAGTCAGACGGCGCACGTGTTGAGGAGAGCCGGCATCGAGGTCGCGATCTACGATAATTTATCCACCGGCTTCGACTTCCTGGCGAAAGGCTTTGAGTTGGTGGTCGGGGACATTCACGATGGCAAGAAACTCTTGCCGGCGGTGAAGCAGTCGGACGCTGTGATGTACTTCGCGGCCAACCATTTCGTGGGGGAATCCGTGATCAATCCACGGAAATACTTCCGTAACAACGTAGAGGGTGGGCTTTCGCTTTTGAACACGGTCCTCGACGCGGGGAAGAATACAATTATCTTCTCCTCGACCTGCGCGGTGTACGGCTCTCCGGCAAAGATGCCTATCACCGAGGACACTCCCCGAGCGCCGATCAACCCCTACGGAGTCACCAAGATGTTTTTCGAACAGGCGCTGGATGCGTATGGAGCGGCTTACGGTCTGCGCTACGCCAGCCTGCGCTACTTCAATGCCGCGGGCGCGGATGAAAGTGGAGAGATCGGCGAATGCCACGAGCCGGAGCCGCATCTGATTCCGCTGGCGTTGCGCGCAGCCGCGGGATTCGGTCCGGAGCTTCAGATTTATGGCAGCGATTATCCAACCCCGGACGGCACCTGCATTCGTGATTACACCGATGTGATTGATCTGGCCGAGGCACACGTGAAGGCGCTCCAGCACCTGCAAGCGGGGAATCCTTCTTTTGCGGTGAATCTGGGGACTGGGGAAGGTTCGTCGGTGAAGGAAGTAATTGCGACCGTGGAAGAAGTGACGGGCAGGAAAGTTCCGAGGAAGATTGTGCCGCGGCGGCCCGGCGATCCGCCGGCTCTGGTAGCCGATCCAACCCGCGCGCAGCAACTTTTGAAATGGAAGACTAAGCGCTCACTGCGGGACAGCGTTGTTACTGCGTGGAAATGGATGCAGAGCAGGGGAAAATAGCCTTAACCCGGCCCCAAACATCCACTGCGGAAAACAGTGTGAGATCAGGAAACGCTAACCTGGACCGCCGCATTCTTTTTGGATCTCTCTTCGAGGTATCTCGGCAGGGCGTCTTTCCAGGATGGAATTGACACACCCAATGCCCGAAGTTTCGCTTTTGAGAGTACCGAATTCGCCGGACGTTTCACCGGACTCGCGAACTCGGAGGAACTGACCGGCGATACCTTCGCATCAAGCCCAGCACACTCGAAAATGTAACGCGTGAATTCGTACCAGGAGCATTGGCCTTCCGAGCTGATGTGGTACAGGCCGTAGCGTCCGGTCAGGATTAACTTGCGCGTCGCCTCCGCGAGATCGGCGGTGTAAGTGGGAGTGAGGATCTGATCCTCGACCACGCGAACGGCCTCTCCGGCCATCGCTTTCTTGAGCATCGTTTCAACAAAGTTACCGCCGCGTCCTCTGCTGCCCGCAACGCCGTAGAGGCCGCAGGTCCGGATGACAAAACGGCGCTCGGCATAGGCGGCGACCAGGTATTCCCCGGCGAGTTTGGAAACGCCGTAGACATTCAGCGGCGACGGCAGATCGGTTTCCTCGTACGCGCCATTCTTTTTTCCGTCAAAGACGTAATCGGTGCTGAAGTTCGCCAGAACCGCGCCGGACCTCTGGCAAGCCACCGCCAGGTTCTTCGCGCCCGTGCCGTTTACCTGGAAAGCCAGTGCAGGCTTCTCTTCGCACTCTTCGACTTTATGGAATGCAGCCGTGCTGACCACTACGTCCGGCCTGGCATCGGACATGATTTCGGCGACGCGCTCCGCGGAACACACATCGAGCTGGGCATGCGTCACGGGCACAACGGTGTCGCCCGCCGCTTGAAAAACCTTGAGCAGATCGTTGCCCAGTTGCCCGTTGGCACCGATGAGGAGCACTTTCATCCTGATCGCCTATAGCGGCTGCGGAGGGCCGCCGAGCTGCCGTCCTCGCCTGTACAGGAACGCAAGAGTAGGCCAAGTCCCGAGAAGATTGAAATTTGCTGGTTCGTCGAAATCAATTGAATCAAGGGGAACGTGGGGTACCCCCCTCCCCCCTCCCCCCGGTCTTTTGGAATGATGGGGTTACGGCCAGACCACCACCAAAATCTTTGAAGAATAAGGACTTATATGTAAAATATTCCGGAATAAGGAGTTAGCTGTCCTGGTTGGGCTAGCCTCTGCGACACCGGATGGACCTGCGCCAGATTGTCAAAGAGCTAATGCATACAGATATACAATATCTCAATGGCAGAAAAAAGTAAAGCCCTAGTTAAAAGGACCACAGCTACTTTAAGGAGTGAGTTCAAAGGCTACGCCGGCCCCGCCTGCGCCACCGGTGGCAGTGGTGCCGTAGAGATTGCCTTTGCTGTCGAGAATTAGATTGGCGTCGGGTTGGGCTCCGTCCGAGCCGGTGAAGGTATGCAGCACCGTGTATTTCCACTTGCCATTCGAGCTCGGAGATAACTTGTACACCACGCCGCAGCCGCACAGCGTGCTTCCCCCGTAGACCGTCGTGCCGTACAAGTTGCCTTTCTTGTCCATGACTACGCCGGCACCCGGTCCACTGCCCTTCTTGTCGCCCACGAAGTTATAAAGGATGGTCTCCGTCCAGTGGCCGGTCTCGCGGACTAGCCTGAACACCGTGCCGCAGCCCACATCAATGCAAATATGGCTGCCGCCTTGGCTGGTCGTACCATACAAACTACCTGAACCGTCGGAGACCAGCGCTCCAACACCCGGAACCTGTCCGTCGCTGGAAAGAGCCGGAAAACTGTGCAGGACGCTTTCCTTCCAACCTCCCGCTGTGTGTCGAATCTGGTAAACGGTCCCGGCCTTGTGTGCGCCGCCCGCCTCAGTGGTGCCGTAGAGGTCGCCCGACGCCCCAAAGATTAGTCCGGCAAAAGGAGCGTTCCCGTCGCTGCAGTTTTGCTTGGAGCAAAACTCGTAGAGAATTTTCTCCTTCCAACCATTGCTGCCCCGCATCAACTCGAAGGCTGCGCCAGCGATTCCGTAAAGGTCTCCTTTTTCATCGATGATCAGACCGGCATAAGGCCCGCCGGCGTGGTCATGGGGGCCAAAGCCGTGAATTATCGTTTCCGTCCAGCTCCCGGAGCCGGGTGTCAGCTTGTACACTGTCCCCCACGTGGAAGGGCCCCCACCTTTACTGGTCGTGCCATACAAGTTACCGGATGGGTCGAAGACCACGCTTCCAAAAGGAATGCCTCCGTCGTTTGTGGTGTAAGGATCGTGGAAGCTGTATAGTACCGTTTCTGACCACTGTCCAGCCGCCCCCTGCGTCAGCTCGAAGACCGTGCCGTACCCATAAGCACCGTCACCGCTAGTGGTTCCGTACAAATTGCCCGCTTGGTGGAAAGTCAAACTGGACCACAGCCCACCACCATCTTTGCCTCCGGTGAACGCGTGCAGTACTTTGTACTTCGGAGAGCTGTGAGCGTACGGCACCGCTGTTAAGACCAGCAGAAGCGCTGCGGTCAGGGAGAATCGTGGTAGTTGCATAGGGCTCCTTCTCTTGGGCCCGTTACGGATAGGTCGGCGGCTCTAAGCCAGTCCGTTCGCGCGATTATATCACGCTACCCCAAGAGAAAATCCGGCAGGTGCTGGCTAGGGAAGGTCAGCACCTGCTCTTGGTTTTCGAACGATCTCAGTCGCTAATCGCTAGTATCGTTGGCGTCATCGTCAGTGTCCATCGGATAGTTCTGGAAATACGTCACCGGAGGGATGAAGTAACTCGTGGGATACTTCCGCCCTGTGACCTTAGTGAAGTTGTGGAACGTCGTGAAGTCGAAGAAATCTGCAAGGGAATAGGGCTTCGGACACTTGTCCCGCTGACAGGTGGGGAAAACGTCTGGAGCCAGGAAATCTGCGTAGGGATAGTTGGGGTCGCCAATCGTCCCCACCCCAAGAACATACTCAACAAAGTTGAGAATGCTGCCGAAATCGTGGCAGTAGTAGTTAGGGCATTGCGGGTTGGATATGGGGCCAGAGATATACGCGGGCTTCGAATAAGGCGAAACCGCCAGCAGGGGTACGCGGAAGCCATGCACGTACTGGCCACCTGTGCCGTTGGAGTAACCAATGCCTGGCCCACCTGCGGAAGTGGCAGGACTGGCGTCGTCGTACCAGCCGCCCCAGTCGTCCCAGGTCACCAGCACAACGGTGTTGGCCCAGTAGTTGCACTGCGTGGGCAGCGGGTGGCCATCATTGTCGTAGCCTCCCACCGCATTGATAATGGCGGCAACCCAGGACGGGCCGGCATCGATCACGTCGTTGATGGCGTCCTTTTTTCCGGGATGATCCGACCAATGGCCATCTGGAATCACCCAGCTTATGGGTTTGAGATTGCAATGGCTTGAAGTGTTGTCGCCGAGATCGATCAACACCTGCCCCGGATCGGATGTAGTAACGTCTCCATTCATCCAATGAGAGCCGGTGCATTGCAGCTTCCCATTCACGGTCTGGGGACTGCAGATGTGGCTGATCGCGTTGGGAGCATTCCACAAGCCGCCGGGGTCGCCTGCGCCGTAGTAGCGCCAGGGGATCGCCTGAGGCTTGTTGTTGTCGAGCAAGTCGGTCAGGGTGGCGTGCTCGTAGCAGGGGTATCCCGGATCGGGGTAGGGCGCGAACGGTGAGTAGCCCTTGGACTCAGAGCCGTCCGGAGCCGCCTGGTATATGAATTTCCCCTGAAGAGCAAGGCATCCATAGGGCTCGCGGTCGGGAACCAACAAATTCTCAGCTGCGAACCATTGGTAAAAACCACCGACGTCATTGTACGTGATGGGCGCCGACGTCCCGGAGAAGAGGAACTGGTGCGCCGGGAAACTGGGCCCCTGATTGGTTTGAAACATCCAATTGGCGTAGCCGTAATTCTGGGCAATATTGAAATACGGGTCAACGATGCCATGCCCAGTCGGAAAGGTTGGAGTGTTGTCCACATAGGTGTACTCGGGACAGGACTGATAGTTGCCGTCGGAGGTGCATTGTGGGGGATGGCAATTTACCGTATCCCTCACATGCACGAATATCTTGCAAGCCCCGTCCATGTTGCCGTTGTCAAACATATCCAACCAAGCATTTGCGTGTGTCGGAATACCATGGCCGTGATCGGGATCAAAGCAAGCGTCCAACTGGTACGCGGTCAACGGAATCTGGGTGTGGGACCCGTCGGGATTGACACAGGATCCATGCGATACCAAGTGGGCACCGGGCAATCGGCGAGGATTGTTGTAGAGATCGCTGCCAAACAGATTGTCCGGGGTGCGATTCTCCTGGATCACGATGATCACATGTTGGAATGGTGTGTTTGTGAGCTGAGCGAAGGCGAACGTTGCGGCAAATAAGGCAAGCAGTACAAGAATCCTGGCACTGAATTTCATGTTGAATCCTCCTTCACGGGACGACGGTTAGTGTCCGAATATTGGTTTGGACACAAACTCGCGCGCCTGCTACCAGCTTTTTGGAGGCTGGCAAGAAGGAGTCCTATTTTGTTACGAAAACAGAACAGCCTGCACCACACCTACCGATGAAAGAATTCAGCCATATTGTTTGCCGACTTGGCTTTGCCGGGATAGCTGCTTAGTCCAATCCCCTGCATCATCAGGCGAAGCGTGTCTTGGTGCTGGTAGAGCGTAGTCGATTGGAATTTTCGTTTGGAGAATTTCGGGCTGACCGCGACCCAGGCTACTCTGCCGCCGCCGTGAGTATTGTCCGAGCCTGATTCGTCGAAGACTAGAATCAGAAGTCCACCCTTCTGGAAGGTCTTGCTCTGGACGAGCGGCTGAATGTTCTTCTTCAACCACTGGTCAGCCGTGGCCAAAGAACAATTGTGCGCGTCGTTGCACAGATTCGGAGTGATGAACGAGTACTTGGGCAAACGGTCGTTCGCCAGGTCGGTTTTGAACTGGGTGAATGGAACCAGATTCAGCCGCTCGGTCTTGCTGTTGACCACGTCGGAGAAATAGGAAAGCGGACAATGCCTCCGGGCGTACTCGCCCACGTCCGGCTTGATGTAACCGGCATGCGGCAAGCTCTCCTCGTACGCCTTCCAGGTTTTCCCCGCGGTTAACACATGCCGGACCACGTTGTCGGCCTTGACCACGCCGTGGAAGCCGTCATTGTTAGTGATGATCTGCCCGGTGGTGAGCATGAAGTAGTTGCCAATGGACGGATGCGTATTGGCGTAGTACTGAGTGGCCAGCCCGTATTCGCTGGCCAGGCTGTTCAGATACGGCATGGACTTGTTGCCAATGACGCTCACGTAATTTGTATTCTCTTCCAGGACGACAAACACATGATTGAAGGCGGGAAGCTGGGCCAGGCTGGGAGTCGTCATCGCAAACAACAGCAGGAGTGCAGCGATCAGGTTTCCTAGGGTCACGCGCATAAATCGGTACCTCGCATTTCAGAATTCGGGCTGGCCGGAGAAGGACTCAAAGGTGAATCGGTTGCATGCACAAAGCGTAGGAGCGCTCGGGTCGGCTGTCAACTCGAATGTCCAACGGTTTCAACGTCGTTTCACATGCTAATTCTGTCCCGGATTCGCTGCCTACTGTGGATGTACTTCTGTGATCTATAATCTGTCGGATTTGCGTTCTACAGTCTCTGCTCGGCCTATCTACAGGACGGGGCCGATGGAAGGTATCCCCCATTTTCCATTTACGGACAAGACGCATGTTTCCCCCATCGGCAAGAGCCGGGTCACTGGCTCAGTGGCTGCGCCTGCGGAGAGCGGCATCGCCGCTCGCAGGTCTAATCGTCATACTCTGGGCGGCATCCGGTTTTGGTCAACGCGCTCCGGCGCCATCGCAGCTGACCGTCAGCGCGGATTTCGCGTACCGCCACTACAACACGCCTCGCATTCCGCCAGGCGGGTTTGGCATTAACCTGGCCGGGCTGAAAGATCCGAACGCGCTCACCACTCTGGCCCAGGCGGGTATTGCCGAGTCTCGAAAGATGTCCGACATCCCCGAAGTGTATGCCACCACCACTCCTGACTGGCAGGCCTTCGACTGGAACATGAACCTGGAGCAAACTGCCGGCTTTCACCCCATCGTTGTGCTGTCTTACAGCCCGCCGTGGCTGCAGCCAACCAAAGGACCGTGCGCCAGGGTTCCAACCGCCCCCCCCAGCAATTTTGTGGAATGGGGGCAGATCGCAGCTTCCTACGTTGCGCACCTGGACAAGACTTTTCCCGGGCTGGTGAAGAACTTCGAGATCTGGAACGAGCCCAACCTGCAAAAGTCGTTCTGTGTGGCGGACAATGAGGATGCAACCCGGCTCAACGACTACCTTGTGTTGTACGCCGCGGCAGCTTCCGCCATGCGGGCCCAGGCGAAGACGGATGGAGTCAGTATTGGAATCGGAGGGCCGGGGATTTACTTCCGGCACCTGGCCGACGTATGGATTCCCGCTCTGCTGTCCGACCCCACAACCGCGCCCAACGTCGACTTCGTCAGCTATCATCTGTATCTCACCGGCGCGAAACAGATTCAGCAGGGAATGAAGTGGAGCGACTTGTACACCATCACCCAGTCGAGCACGGAGGGTGAGCTGTTTTTTCACCTCAATATCGAGGCCCTGGTGAGAAAGGGAAAACAACCCAAGCCGTGGGCCACGCCCATCTATGTGACCGAATTCAACGACAACTGGGACTTCGAACACGACTGTTGCCGCAATGATCCCACCTTTGGCCCGCTTTGGAACACTGTCCTGGTGGCGAATTACCTGAACTCAATTTATGTGGGAGCTAAGCACGTTCCGGCCAAACTGTTCTACTTCGCCGGCAACGCCGGGGCCAACGTGTGCATCGTGGGGACATGGGACCCGAATATGGACTGCAATCCGACCAATTTGCAGCCCTATCCGCAGTTCTACGCTTACCAACTGCTGGCATCATCGAATTATCTTGGACTCTCCGCGGGAGGCTTCATGGCCGCTTCCGTGTCGCCGGGCAGTACGCAGAGCGGACTGATGAACACCGCTTTTTACGCCGGCGGGAAAGATGTGATTTTGGTGGTGAATCCTACGAGCACAGCGTATGCGTCGGTGCGGGTTTTGGCGACCCGCAGCGGGATCGCCAACGCAGTTGGAACCGAGTTCTTGCTGAACCAGGCGAATCCGCAGATCGCGCAAAAAGCGCTGCCGCTAACCAAGATTTCCGGGGGATATCGGGCCACGATTTGGGTTCCGGCGTACTCCGTGGTCGCCGTCACCATTGCGCGGTAACTCGATTCTAACGGGCTGATGCAGCAACCTGGGCCCGATCTGTTATTGATTCTCAAAAAGTAGGGGCTTGGCTCCGATGATTTCCAGCCTCTTGGCCGGTTGTTTTACTCCGGCTAGATCCCACTTGGTGATGTATTGCGGAGGAACGGCATAAGGAGTCGAGCCGCAAGTCTCCTTGCTGGATTGTCGGGCGCATGTGGTCAGGGTCGTGTTCACCCAGACCATCTCGGCCTGGTATCCACCGGAGCGGCTCAAAGCACAAGTGGTTACGGTTCCGCTGACCACGCAAGTGCTGACCGTCGCCCCCACCAGCCACGAATTGACCTGTTGGTAGGCGACTCCGGTCTTGGTCATGCACCCGCCATTCTGCTTGCAGCCGCCACTGCCTTTGGCCAGCCATAACGTTCCCCAATTGGTGTCGTCCCAAGCATACCAACCAGCAAAGACAACGTTCTGAGTCGCGATACTGACAAACCAGCGGGCCACGAATCCGGCCTCAATGTCGGGGTCGCGGGTAGTGTTGTCGGTTCCCCAGCCCCCTTCGTCGCATAGGAAAGGCTTGGCGTCGTCGACCGCGCTCAACAAGCCGCGCATGGCCTTGAGATAGCCGACGATATCATCGGGGTTGTGGTTCCAGACGTAGCAATGTGAATTGATCACATCCACGGCATTACTGCCGCGAGTACCGGTGCTGCAGTGCGAGCCTGGCCTCGGGGTGTGAGAGCAGTCCAGAAAGTTCGCTACCACCAGGCGCCCGTTCCACTCAAAATAGGTATTCCCGGACGGAGTAACGATCAGAGCGCCCGGATCGATTCCCTTGATCACGGTGCGGAAGTCTTCGGCGATGCGCACCAGTTGAGCGTAGCTGCCGTTAAAGCTGCAGGTGTGCTCGGGTCTGCACTGGGTTCCGCTGATGCTGATGCTGCGATAAGGCTCATTCCAAGGTTCCCAATAGCGAATATGGGCGTGAGTGGAAAGGTAGCCAGCAGCATTCACGTGTGCGGCAATCGCGGTAATGGCCGCGATCACTGTCTGGTCGGTGCCGGTACCGTCATAGTTCAGGTCGGTGGGGGGCCAGCAACCACCACTATATTGGGTCAGATGATCGCAGTTGGTGTCGGTGGGATGCTTCGACGCCCACTGCGGGGTAGGGCCGAAAGTGAAAACGCAGCCGTCGTCGACACCGGCTTGCTTGGCCGACGCGAGTTCCGCATCGAGAGTGCTGAAGTCAAAGACGCCGGACTGGGATTCGATCTCTGGCCAGAATGCCCCAGTCACTGCCCAGATTCGGCAGGTACCGTAATTCACTTTTGGATTGTCCTGGGGATGGTGGAAATGAAGTCCGAAAAAAGAGGCGGGAACGCTCTGACCGAAGGAGAGTGTTGAGACTAAACTCACGAGAAAAAACAGAACCAGGGACTTCATAAATATCGACCCCGCATCGCTGGAGGCTGGGAGCGAAAATGGCCACACACCGCAGGACTGCTTATGTCAAGCTTGGGGGGACAGTGCCAGCGAGGCGGATTTGAGCCGCTCCACGCAGCGAATCTATGGGGCAATCGTACATCAGATCGGTGGGTGGCGCAATAGGATCGTGGCCATCCGAGTTTGCGGCCGAGGAGCGGTTCAGCGGGGTCTGGGGTAGGCGCCGGATCGGGTCATCAGATGTAACATTCTCAAAAAGCAGGGGTTTGGCTCCTATGATTTCAAACCTTTTTGCTGGTAGCAACATTCCGTCCAGATCACGCTTGAACATATATTCGGAAGGAACGGTATATTGGGTGGAGCCGCAAGTCTCGTGGCTGGATTGCCCCGCGCACGTGGTTAGAGTTGTGTTCACCCAAACCATTTCAGCCTGATAGCCATTAGGCCGGCTCAAGGCACAGGTGGTCACCGCTCCGTTGATTGTGCAAGAGCCGAGGGTCGCTCCCACCAGCCATGAGTTAACCTGCTGATACGCAACTCCACTCTTGGTCACGCAGCCGCCATTCTGAGTGCAGCCGTGGTTCCCCTGGGCATACCATAAAGT
>Ga0210410_10002049_pt1 | contig 18265 bp, 16 predicted proteins | sample IncBWC4MmetaG_FD_161058 | JGI IMG/M metagenome (GOLD analysis project Ga0210410, IMG submission 161058) | Forest soil microbial communities from Barre Woods Harvard Forest LTER site, Petersham, Massachusetts, United States - Inc-BW-C-4-M | ecosystem: Environmental > Terrestrial > Soil >... | reverse complement strand
CGCTTGGGCCGCGGGAGCAGGAGATTTTTGAAGAGATCATGACGCTGGGGAAGCGTTCGTTTTCGCGGTTCAATGAGTTTCAGCACAACGTGGCGCGCGGAAGAGAACACAATTGGCGATGCCGGTCGGGTTCGCGGTATTTGTATATTTGCGAGGATGGATTGGTGCACTGGTGTTCGCAGCAGCGCGGGTATCCGGGAATTGCGCTGGCGGAGTACACGCCGGAGATGCGGCACCGGGAGTATTTCACGGAAAAGTTTTGTGCGGCGCGATGCACGGTTTCGTGCGTGCAGCAGGTGGGGATTTTGGATAACTGGCGCGATCCGCAGAATTTGAAGCCGACGCCGATGGCGCAGCCCGCGCCGCCGCAGCAGCTGGTGCAGATCGGGCAGGGGCGCGGCGGGTCCTGATTTTCTCTCGATTTTGGGCTGTTATGCTTTGTTCCCTCTGAATGTTTCACTCCGCGCACATCATTCCTGTTGATAGATTGACGGTCGGCTTGGTCTTGCCAACAATGAGTGCATGCCAGGCGCAGCGATTGAAATTGAAAATCTGACCAAGGAATATCCGTTCGGATTTCTCCATCTCAAGAAGAAGACTTCGCTGGAAGGGCTCCACATGCAGGTGGAGACCGGCGAGGTGTTCGGATTTATTGGGCCGAACGGCGCGGGCAAATCCACGACCATCAAGTTGCTGATGGGGCTCATTTTTCCGACGGCGGGGTCCGCGCGGATCCTGGGCAAGCCGATCAGCGACGTGGAAATGCACCGGGACATCGGGTACCTGCCGGAGCAGCCGTACTTCTACGATTATCTGACGGCGGCGGAAGTGCTCGATTATTTCGCGCGATTTCATGACTTGACGGCGGCGGACCGCAAAGTACGTGTGGAGCGCATGCTGAAAAAAGTCGGGCTGGAGACGGCGAAGAAGATCCAGCTGCGCAAGTATTCGAAAGGAATGCTGCAGCGCGTGGGGCTGGCGCAGGCGATTCTGCATGATCCGCAAGTGGTGATCCTGGACGAGCCGATGTCTGGGCTGGACCCGCTCGGCCGGCGGGAAGTGCGCGACATTATTTTGGAATTGAAGCGCGACGGGAAGACGGTACTGTTTTCCACGCACATCCTTGCCGATGCGGAGATGCTGTGCGATCGCGTCGGGGTGATCGTCGGGGGAAAGCTGCGCGGAGTTGGCGCGCCAGAGCATCTGGTCGACATGAAGACGCAGGGGATGGAGATTCTTTTCGAATTGATGGGAGCGAGCAACGCGCCGCTGCTGGCAAAGGCCACGCGAACGGGCGAGCGCTACCGTTTGCAGGTGAGCGAGGAAGAATTGTACTCGGCGATTGAACAATTGCGTACGGCTGGCGCACGGATACTTTCTGTGTTGCAGGTGAAGGCGACGCTGGAAGAATTCTTCATGGACCTGGTGGAAGCGGACCGCGCGCAGGCGTCGGCGGTCGAGGTGAGCGGGAAATGAGGCGCGTGGGCGTGGTGGCGTTGAACACGTTTCGCGAAGCGGTGCGCGATCGCGTGCTGTATAACCTGGTGTTTTTCGCGCTGCTGATGATGGTGGCGGCGATTGTGGTGGGACAGATTTCGATCGGCATCGAAGATAGTGTGATCGTAAGCCTGGGATTGAGCGCCATCTCCGTCATCGGGCTGTTGATGGCGGTGTTCATCGGAGTTGCGCTGGTTTCGAAAGAGATGGACAAGCGCACGTTGTACGCACTGCTGGCCAAGCCGGTGCGGCGATGGGAATTTTTGCTGGGAAAATTCGGCGGGCTGGTGCTGACGCTGGCGGTAAACACGGCGGCGATGGCGCTGGGGCTGCTGCTGGTGATGCTGTATGTGAAACATTCGCTGGAGCGCAGCGATGCCGCGGTGCTGGTGGCGGTCTATTTCATTTTGCTGAAGCTGGCGCTGGTGGTCGCGCTGGCGCTGCTGTTTTCATGCTTCACGACTTCGTTGCTGGCGATTTTGTACACCGCGGGTTTGTACATCGTCGGACTGTACGTGCAGGAGCTCAAGAATTTACCTGTAGACGTGATGAGCCCGGGAGCGGCACAGCTAACGAAGTCGCTGGCGTACCTGCTGCCGAATTTCGAAAACTATAACGTGATGGCGTTGGCGGCGCATGGGCGAGCGATTCCCGGGGCGCTGATTTTGCAAAATACGGTGTACACCGTAGTGTATTGCGCGGTGGTGCTGTGCGTGGCCGCGGCGGTGTTTTCCAGGAAGAACTTGAAATGAACTCGCCGAAATCCATGGCGTGGCTGCTGCTCGTGATTGTGCCGCTGGGATTTGCGGGAATTTGGCGGCTGCAACACGGCATTGACGCGCAGCGCGCGGCGCTGAGCCAGGAGCAGGACGACATCTTGCTGCGCTCAGGCAAGCTCATGAAGGTGGTGAGCCTGGAATACGCGCCGCTGATGGCGGACATTTATTGGACGCGCGTGGTGCAATACTACGGCAACAAGCACGTGCGGGGGCAAGCCAATCTTGAACTACTGTGGCCGCTGCTCGATATTACGACAACACTGGATCCAAACTTGCTGATCGCCTACCGGTTTGGCGGAGTGTTCCTGGCCCAACGGGCCCCGACCGGAGCGGGCCGGCCGGACTTGGCCGTAAAACTGATCCAACACGGCATCCAGGCAAACCCGGAGTACTGGCAGCTGTATGAAGACCTGGGATTCGTCTACTACTTCGACGTGAAGGATTACCAGAAGGCTTCCGAAGCCTTCCTGGAAGGGAGCAGGAAACCGGGTGCGCAGGTGTGGATGAAAGTGATGGCCGCAAAGATTGCGACGGAAGGCGCGTCGTATGAAACGTCGGTTTTCCTGTGGAAAGATATTTACGAGACGTCGAAAGATCCGGAGATCAAAGAGAACGCGCAAATGCACTTGAAACTGCTGCGCGTGCAAGAAGATTGCAAGCGGCTGGATGCGCTGGCAGAGGAGTTCGCGAAGCGCTACGGCCGGCGTCCGAAACGTATGAGCGAAATGGTGCAGGCCGGATACTTGCGCGGACTCCCGGTTGATCCCGACGGATTTGCCTACGTGTTCAGCGAAGAGGGAAAAGCGGAACTCAATCTGGACAGTCCGCTCCTCGAACAACAGTTGCTGCTCGAGAAGTTCAAGTAGCGTTTGCCGGCAAGCCGCATTGCCAATAAGCGGAGCGAGTCATTCCGCGGTGCAGAGCAGAGTCATCTGCGGATCGATGATGATCTTGCTCGGGCGAGTTGGCGTAAGAAAATGGAACGAGGTTTCCGGACCGACAGCCACGACTGCGCCGAGAAATGCGTTTCGAACGGTCCCGCCGCTGGCATAGAGCGGAACGCTGGCGATGAACGAGCGGGGAACGCCCGACTGCAACAGTTTCCCGTTGACGATATAGCCTTTCTCTGAGGGACGAGCGGTAAATTCCACACGATAGTGCGGGATACCCGTCCCGCGCACCCATTCCTCGAAGAACCAATCCATGGAGTGCCCACCCTCCAGGTCCATTCCCGGCGTCATGACGGCCTCGACTTCATGCCGCAAATCATCGGTGGAAAGGGCGCGGTAGGCATATTTCGTGGAGATGGTCCGCAGAAGCGCCACAAACCTGGCATCGGGGTTCTTGTCGCCGGGCTTGCGCAACATTTCGTGGAGCATGTGAAAAATCCACGGGCCCTTGGCGTAGATGACCGTTTCATAACCGTTGGGGGATTTGGAGGAATCGAGACGGGTACCCAAGGTGAGCGCGCCGATCTGGCCGGCGGGCAGGGCGGCCCCGGGTGATTTTTCCAAGAGCTGCTGGCGAAAGCGCGTAAGCCAAACACGCAGCGTATGATCAGGGATTTTTTGGGAGTCCGCGAAGAGCAGGGCGAGATAATTGGCGACGGCCTCGTCAATCCACTGGTCGCGATAGCTGGACCACGCGACAACGTTGCCCCACCACTGATGAGCGACCTCATGGTATGGAACCAGTTCGTTGAACTGCTCCTGTCCCTTGGTGTTGAGGCCCGCCCGGCGCTGGGCGTCGGCGGACAAGAAAGAGAACGTGGAAAGGTAGAGCAAGCCCGGCCAGCCTTGCGCGAAGGATCCTGGAATCTGAGAAACGCTCAGAGTATGAAAGGGAAACGGGCCGCTAAACGAGTCATAGAAATGAATCGAAGAGTCCATCTCTTTGCCGAGCTGCTTGAGCGCCTCCGCAGGGCTGGGGGGAGGCATTGGCGGCGGGCTAGCATGGCCGGTCGAAGCAATTCCATGCGAGCCGGAAGCCCCCGAGAGGGAACTGCCATCGGACATGGAGAGCCGCGAACGCAGGCTCTCTTCCAGCTCGCGATTGGCATAGACATCGATGGTGTGCCCATCGGAAGTGACCGAGGCTAAAGCGTACTCGCCAAGATTAAAACCTGCGACGGGAGTGGGCTTCTCTGTTTTCCAATGGCCAACGCGAAAGTCGCCCTCTTCGTGCTCTTCGAGCTTGGTTCCGGTGGCGACGAGGCGCAGCTTGCGCGGCCAGCGCATGGTGAGGTCGTAATCCGCAAACGAGGAAGCATCGCCCAAATGGGGGTACCAGCTTTCGCGCGCGCCGACGAAGAGCACGCCGTTCCCCGCGTTTTCGATGACGTTGCCGCGGTAGTGAAAGCGAAGAGTGAACTCCTGGTTGCGGACGGCAGGTTCGGGAAGAATCACTTGTAAATAGTCTTCGCCGCGCACGCTGCGCTGCTGGAAGGTCATTCCTTCATTCTGGAAGAAGGCGAGCGCTACGCCCTGCTCGTCGGTGACTTTGTCCAGGGCAAGAGCGCGCGAGAGTTGAAATACCAGAACTCGTTCCGTTCCCGTTTCCGCGCGCAAATGCACGGAAGCGGTGCCGTCCAGGGAATTATCGGGAAGAATGGCGGTTTCGACGGCGTAGCGGAGCGCGCGGAAGGGCACAGGACGAATAACAGAACCGGGGATGGTATGGGAAGTCCAGACATCGTAGAAGGCTTTGCCTGCGGATTTGTGGGTCTGACCGAGGAGGAACGGCTCGTCCCGGCGCGCGTCCAGCACGAGATCGAACGGTCCGGTGGCCACGCCTTCCAGCGCGGAATAGAAATAAGCCTGCGGTGCCGGAGAGAGCAAATCGAGGAGGATGCGCAGTGTTTGCCGCGGATTGGGCTGCGCCAGGGCAGGTTCCCACTGCAGAATGAAAGTAGCGTCCATCTGAGGCGCAAGATTGGCGGCCTGGAATTGGTGAAGCAGTTCTTCCGCGGTGTCGTCTGTGAAGCGGATGTAGGCGGTGACGAACTCTTGATCGAGCACGGGCGCTCCGAGGAAGTAGCCCATCTGCTGTTTTTCGCTGGGATCGCGCGGGACAGCGAGGATGTGGCCGCGGCCGGAGAAGACCGCGCCGGTGACTCGGCCTTCGAAGGGAAGCAGGAAAGCGAGCGTGCCTTCTTCGAAGGAAACAAGAGCGTCGCTGCGGCGGAGCTCGATGCGGCTGTTCGGGGGAATTCGATAGACAGCGGAAGGATCGATGCGCAGCGCGTTGATGGCATCGAACATTTCGTGGGGCGATTTGTCCGTGGCCGGAAAAACCGCCGGTGCCAAAAGACACCACAACGCGAAAAGCCTCACCCCAGCCCGCATACTGGAAGTGTAGTCACTTTCGGCATGGGGGAACAAGGCGGCTCGCGGCGAAGGACGGAGCAGTTCTAAAATGGGAATATGCGACCCATGAGTGTTCCAAACTGTCTTCGTGTGCTCGGGCTGGCTTTCGCGCTCCTGGCGATTGCTGGTCCTGTGTTTGCGGACACCATCGTCCTAAAGAATGGGCGGCGGATCGCTGCTATGAGCGTTGTGGAGGACGGCGACAAGGTGCGGTACCAAACTTCGGCCGGGGAATTGAGCCTGCCGAAATCCATAGTGGACCATATTGAAAAGGGCGGGTCGGTGGCAATGGCGGGTTCGCCGGGCGGCGATGCTGCAAACCTGGCGATTGCTCCGCCGGCGATGCAGCCGTCCGCTGGAGGCGCGGCCGAGGAGATCGACCATGCTGCGGTGCACGACGGAGCGATTGACCGCGCCTATATCACGAAGCTGGAGGTGGAAGCGCGGTCGGGCTCGAAGCAGGCCAATTTCAACGCGGCGCTGGCGCACCATGCCGCATCCACGTTCGAATTAGCGCACGGGGACATGGAGCATGCGCTGTCCGACGAGCGCACGGCGCTGATCTTCGCGCCGGAAGAGCCGGCCCTGCTGATGAATGTGGCGTACGTGCATCTGCGGCGGAGCGAATTCAAACAATCGCTCGACTACCTGGAACGGGCGAAGCGCGTCGCTCCGGACAATCCGGAGGTGCTTAAGCTGGAGGGGTGGGCGTACTTCGGGATGAACAAGATGGACCAGGCCGTGGCGGAATGGAAAAAGGCGCTGAGCATCCGGCCGGACGCGGAAGTGCAAGCGGCGCTGGACAAGGCGCAGCGCGACAAGCAGGAGGAAGAGAATTACAAGGAAAACGAAAGCAGCCACTTCACGCTGCGCTACAGCGGGGCGGCGGCGCCGGCGCTGGCGAGAGATGTCTTGCGCACGCTGGAGATGCATTTTTCGGCGATCGAGTCCGAGCTGAGTTTTACGCCGCCGGATTCGATCGGCGTCGTTTTGTATACGCAGGAAGCGTTTGCGGACATCACGCGGGCGCCGGGATGGGTGGGCGCGCTGAATGATGGGCGAATCCGCGTACCCGTGCAGGGGTTGACGGGCGTGGATTCGGAGTTGTCGCGGGTGCTGAAGCATGAATTGACGCACAGTTTTATTCAGCAGAAAACGCACGGGCATGCGCCCACGTGGATCCAGGAGGGACTGGCGCAATGGATGGAAGGAAAGCGCAGCGGAGAAAATGCACCGACGCTGGTGCAAATTTACGGCGACGGACACGCGTGGTCGCTTGCGAAGATGGAAGGCTCGTGGATGGGCTTTAGCGGGAACAGCGCGGCATATGCTTACGCCTGGGCGCTGGCGAATATCGAATACATCGTGGAGTCGGACGGGATGGGGGACGTCGAGCGCATCCTGGACCGCATCGGGGCGGGGACTTCCACGGAAGCGGCGGTGCGCGAAGTGCTGCACAGCGATTATGGGGACTTGTCACAATCCACGGCGGAATATTTGCGGAAGAACTACGTGCGCTAGCTTAACTAGTTCTCAGGCTTATTTGGACCTGCATTCTTTTCTTGTCCGCCTTCTTTGCCCAAAAAGGCTTCTGCTCCCTTTCCCCAGACTGGATATCGTCCGCGGAGAGTTACATAGAGGCCCGGTAGTCCGAAGACAAGCAATCCCCAAATGGCGTTCACCCAGTGCTCGCTCCCACGGCCCTCATATGGCCGCCAGAATCCTTTACGGATTTCGAGAACCAGATAAACGACGTACGAGAGAAATACGACCGCCCCTATAACCCTGATGGCCGGCCCCCGTGCGATAGTTGAAAAGCAAGCAATTGAGATAAGGACACAGAATCCCGCACAGATCCAAAGAACAACCATTGCAAGCGGTCTCGCTGAAGGAGATCCGCTCAGAACAAAGATTCCCGCGAATAGCAGGCTGAAACTTCCCAACACCCATCGCGCGCCTCGACTCATACGTCCCGCCTCTGCAAGTCTTCTACGCTGAGTGCATAGCGCGGTCAATCAAGATATTGCCAGTAAGGCCGCAAGAAGCGCGGCGCGGGCGGGCATGGTGTTGATGAGGACGTGTTCGTGGGCGGAATGGGCGCCGTGGCCGATGGCGCCGAGGCCGTCGAGTGTGGGGACGCCTGCGGCGGCGGTGAAATTTCCGTCGGAGCCGCCGCCGACGGTGCATTCCCCGAGAGGGAGGTTCATTTGCGCGGCGAGTGCTTTGGCGCGGGCGAAGAGCGCGGCGCTCATTTTGTGTTCGAGGGGAGGGCGGTCGAAGCCGCCGGTGATTTCGAGGTCAGCGCCCGGATGAATTGGGCGAAGAGAATGCAGGCGGCGCTCCAGTTTGCGCATGTCGGAAACGCGGAGGGCGCGCAGGTCGAGGACGGCGCGAGCGCGTTCGGGGATGACGTTGGTGCGCGTGCCGCCTTCCACGAGGCCGGCGTTGATGGTGACGCCGCGGCGGAGATCGTTCCATTTTTCGAGGCGCGCGAGCTGCTGCGCCAGTTCGTGAATGGCGTTGATGCCTTCCTGGGGAGCGAGGCCGGCGTGCGAGGCGCGGCCGTGAACGATCAGCTCGGCTTCGCCGACTCCTTTGCGCGCCGTTTTCAGCAGGCCGCGCGGGCCGAAGGCGGGTTCGAGGACGAAGACCGCGTCGCTGCGCCGCGCTTCGGTTTCGAGGAGTTTGCGGGAAGATTCGCTGCCGATCTCTTCGTCGGAGGTCCACAGGAAAACGAGGCGCTTGCGGAGGGCCGTCTTTGTTTCGCGGAGTGCTTGCAGGGCGAAAAGCGCCTGAACGATTCCCGCTTTCATGTCGAAAGTTCCCGGGCCGTAGGCTTTGCCGGCGGAGACACGGAACGGCATCTTCTGAAGCGATCCAGTGGAATAGACGGTGTCGTAATGGCCCAGAACGAGGAGTTGGCCCGCGGGGCGCGATTTGCCCGGCCAATAGGTAATGCGCAAATGATCGCCACGATGCACCTGCGCGAGGCGCTCCACTTGCGCGCCGTGCTTGCGCCATTCGGCTGCTATTAGTCCGCAGCAGTAATCGGTAGGAAATTTTTCCAGGCTGGGCGATTCGGCCGTCACGAACTGGCGCAAGACGGCGAGCATCTCCGGCAGCCGCGGCTTCAGGAGGCGCAGGAACTCTTTGGGCGAAGGAGAATCCGACATGGCCCGGACATGCTAACAATGCGGCGATGAAGCAGCAACCGTGCCCGTCGAGCCGGATGGCCACCCGCTCCGAGAGTGCCCCAGCGGACGGCGCAGGCCGCTTCTGGCTACTTTCTATGTTCCAATTGGAGAAAAATGAATTTCGAGTGGGTCGTGACGCTCACTTCTTCCTTCTTCATGTACCAACCATGACCAAGTATGGAAACATACGCGATGTAACGGCCCGGCAGTACGTTTTCAAAACTGAAGTACTTGGTCTTTGGAAAAGGAAGGGTGCTTTGGAAGTCGACTGGCTGACTATACCGCTGTAGAAAGGGACCGTCGTCCAAACTAATCAAGGAGAGGTAAACGTTGCGTGAATCGAGTCCTGACTTGTCATTGGTGGAGATGATGCCGCGCACCGAGTATGTGTTCTGAAGGGGAACCTCAAAGGAGATGTTGGATTGCGTTTGACCGGCGCTAACTTCAATCGTCGTAGCCTTAGCTTTTTCGGTCACGCCGGGATAGAACACCGCGGACATCATCCCCGTGTCCGACCCCCTGGCGAAATACAGATAGTATTTGCCAGGGCCCAGGCGCCCCGAGCAAAAAGAGCCATTGGGGTTGACATTCGCCGTAGGGTGTTCGATTGGAGAATAGCCTGCGGTGGAGAGAAATGAGAGAAGTCCGGTATTCCCGTCTTTTAGCTTCTCCGCCGTGAGGTTGCCGCAGATTTTCCCTGTGACTGCGGCGTAGCGTTTCTGATTATCCTCGAAATCGCGTTGTCTTTGTCCTTCCTGGGCTGCATACTCCGCGGCGGTCCAAGGTCTGAGAGGCACCAGATCGCCTGCGAGTGGCCGTTCTTTCCTTAGGTACCGCAATTCGGTTGCTACACTTTGGCTACCGATCCATCCTCCGGGGCTACACATGCTGACTCCCAAATCAGCGACACCCGGTCCGCTAGCGAAAACTAAATAAGTCAGGCCGGCAGCGAATACCGCTCCACAATCTCCCCCTCCCAATCCAGTTTTGATTTGGATTTCTGGTCCGAGTTCCCCCTTGTATGCCCTTTGCACTCGAAACGTGACAAGCATCCCAGGCAAGTGACTATACTTATCAGCAGAATCTTCTGAAGAAATCAGTTCTCCCTCTTTTGCATTCAATACATTCCATTGCACTTCGAAGCGCTCAGGCATGCCTTCGAAAATCACACTCGTCCCGTTTGCCTCCAACTTGGCGAGCTCCCAAGTATTCTTTCCGTGAAAGTTGCTTCCGCACTTGCATGCGGACGCCTGCCCCGTTGCAATCGCAGCAATGCAGGCCACTGCGGCCATTTTGAGGAAGAGCTTCATGATCTATTAGACACCACGTTTAGCATTTCGGAGCGTCCGCCTTTTCGCCTGACTGGGTGACAGAATTTGTCCGGGCATTCTCTCAGGGCTGGCAGACATGCTCTGATTTATCGGTGGATCAATGTTTCTTGCTCGCGTGTACAGAGAGGCTTGCCGAAAGGTCCCCTGCCGTGACACTTGTGGACCAACCGCGGTGCAGCCGATTGGCCGGACAATTGGAAGCTGACCGGCTTCTGGACGGGCATGCGCGTATCGCGGAGGGTGCGGGTTCGCATATAATTAAGAGTTTGCCGGGGAAGTGCGAAGCGCCGCTGGGCGGGTGTGCGGCGACGGGGAGCGCGAATGCTACTGGACGTCGTGGAAATACAGAAAATTCTGCCGCACCGCTATCCGTTCTTGATGGTGGACGGCATCCTGGAGATGGAGCGCCTGAAGCGCATCGTGGGCGTGAAAAACGTGACCATCAACGAGTCGCACTTTCAGGGACATTTTCCGGGCGCGCCGGTCATGCCGGGAGTGTTGATTCTCGAATCCATGGCACAAACGGGCGGGCTGTTGCTGCTCACGGAAGTTCCCGACCGCGAGAAAAAGCTGCTCTATTTTGTGGCCGTGGATGGCGCGCGATTCCGCCGTCCAGTGGTGCCCGGCGACCAATTGAAAGTCGAGATGAACGTGCTTTCCTGGCGCGGCGACTTCTGCAAGCTGGAAGGGAAAGCGACGGTGGACGGGAAGCTAGCGGCGGAAGCGACGCTGATGTGCAAGATGGTGGACCGCGACGTGATGGCGAAGGCGCAAGAATCCACGAAATGAGCGTGCGCCATATTCATCCGCAGGCCGTTGTGGCGGCGAGCGCGAAGCTGGGCGAAGGCGTCAAGGTCGGCGCGTTCGCGGTAGTTGGAGAAGAGGTGGAATTGGGTGAGGGTTGCGTGCTCCATGCGCACGCCGTGGTGCAAGGGCCGTCGAGTTTCGGCAAGAACAATGTGTTTTATCCCTTCAGCGTGATTGGCGGCGACCCGCAAGACTACACCTTTCGCGGCGAACGCACCGAATTGGCCGCGGGCGACGGAAACATTTTTCGCGAATACGTGACCGTTAGCCGGGGCACGGAAAAAGGCGGCGGCAGAACCAACCTGGGCAGCGGGAATTTTCTGCTGGCGTATTCGCATATCGGGCACGATTGCCAGATTGGCGACCAGACCCTTTTTGTGAACGGGGCAACGCTCGCGGGACACGTCACGGTGGAGGATTTCGCGACCATCGGCGCGCTTTCACCGGTGCACCAGTTTTGCAGGATTGGCCGTTACGCTTACATCGGCGCTTCCACGGTGATCACACAGGATGTGCCGCCGTTTTCCAGAGTGGTGACCGAGCGAGAGACGAAAAGTTTTGGCATCAACGCAATCGGCCTGGAGCGCAAAGGATTTTCGGCGGAGCGACTGAAGGCGCTCAAGACCGCGTATCGCTTGCTCTTGCGCTCGCGAATGAATACCACCCAGGCGCTCGCGGAAATGAGGAAGACGCTGAGCGAATCGGCCGACGTGCAGGAATTGATTAGGTTCATCGAAAGCGCCGAGCGCGGCGTCGTGAAGTAGCACGCCTGACTGCTGAATCCATGCCCGACGCGAATACAAATTCGAAAAGCTGGGGCCTCATCGCCGGAAATGGGCGGTTTCCTTTTCTGGTGCTGGAGGGTGCGCGCAGCCAGGGGATTGAAATGGCGGTAATCGCGCTGAAGGAAGAAGCGTCGCCGGAGCTGGAAAAACTTGCGAAACGCCTGCATTGGGTGAGCCTCGGTGAGTTGAGCAAGACCATCGAACTGATGCATCAGGAAGGCGTGACGCAAGCGGTAATGGCCGGGCAGGTGAAACACAACAAGATTTTCAGCGCCATCCGGCCGGATTGGAAGCTGGCCAAGCTGCTGTTTTCGCTGCCGCGAAAAAACACCGATGCGCTCATCGGGGCGGTGGCGCGCGTGCTGGAAGATGAAGGCATCCGGCTTGTGGATTCGACGCTGTTCTTGAAGCCGCTGGTGCCGGAGCCGGGCGTGCTCACGCGGCGCGCGCCGAATGAGCATGAGGCGGAAGATATCGCGTACGGGCTCGGAGTGGCGAGGCAAATCTCTGGCATGGATATTGGGCAAACGGTGGTGATTGCGGATCGCGCGTGCGTGGCCGTCGAAGCAATGGAAGGAACCGACGAAACGATCGCGCGCGCGGCGCGCCTCACGGGCGGGAAGCCGCTGGTGGTCGTGAAAGTCAGCAAGCCGGGGCAGGACATGCGCTTTGACGTACCCGTTGTCGGTTTGCCAACCATCGAACAGATGAGGGGTGCGGGCGCGACGGCGCTGGCGGTGGACGCGGGGCGGACTCTGCTCTTTGACCGGACAAAACTAATCGAGCTGGCGGATGCGGCTGGGATTGCCATTGAGGCGTTCCCTCCGGCGGCGGGGCCGGAACCAAAGGACGCCAGCAAGGGAATGAAGAAAGAATGAGCGCGGCGGCAGGACAAGCGAAACGAGTCCGTGTCGCCGTCGTGGGGACAGGAGAGTTCGGGCGCAATCACGCCCGCGTTTACCGGGAAATCGAAGGCGCGGAGCTTGTTGGAATTGTTGATTGGAATCCGCAGCGCGCCGCGGCTGTGGCGGCGGAATTTCAAACTCAGGTATTGGGAAGTCTCGAGGAACTGCGCGGGCGCGCGGATGCGGTGAGCGTCTCCGTTCCGACCGTTTCTCACGCGGAAGTGGGTTGCCGGCTGCTGGAGATGGGACTCGATGTCCTCGTCGAGAAGCCCATGGCCGTGAATCTCGCGGAAGCCGACGCGCTGATCGGCGCGGCGAAGAAAAACGGGCGAATTCTGCAGGTGGGGCACGTCGAACGCTTCAATCCCGCGGTTATTGCGGTCGAACCGATTCTCAACCGGCCGTTGTTTTTTGAAGTGCACCGGTTGGGAGTATTCACGCCGCGCAGCCTGGACGTGGATGTAATCTACGACTTGATGATTCACGATCTGGATATTTTATTGGCGCTGGTGAGGGAACCGGTGAGCGAAGTGAAAGCCGTGGGCATTCCGGTGCTGACGGACAAAGTGGACATCGCCCATGCGCGCCTCGAATTTGCAGGTGGAGCAGTTGCCAATATCACAGCGAGCCGGGTTTCGACGGAACGCGTTCGAAAGATGCGGTTTTTTCAGCAGCACGAATACATCTCGCTGGATTACGCGCGGCGTGACGCGCTGCGCATCGGCGTGAAAACGACCGGCCCGCAGCCGGAATTCGGATTCGAAAAGCTGAATGCGCCCGCGGTCGAGCCTTTGCACGCCGAGCTGGAAGCGTTTGTGGCCTCCGTGCGTACGCGCAAAGAGCCGCGGACCAACGGAGCGGCGGGGCGCGCGGCGCTCGAACTGGCCACCCGCGTGATGGCAAGCATCCAGGAGCATGCCGCGCGCGTCAATGTAAGTGGCGGCCGCCAGGCGCTCGAAGCTGGCGGCGGCCGTGGAATGGCGGACGTTGGGGCGTTCGCCGCACAAGAAAAAACAAAACGATGATTTCCAGGATCCTTGTTCCGGTAGACGCTCATTTATCCGCTGCGGCCGACACCACGACGCAGCGGCGGCGTCCGACCACCATGGACGAGCGCACGTTAGTCCCGGCGATGATGCCAATCGTGCCGCTGGACGGGCATTCCACGATCCCCACGAACCTTCCGCTCGAATCCATTGCGACGCGCGTGGTCGTTCCGCGCGACGTAAATCGCGAGGCGTACAACGTCAAGGAAGATCATTCCACGCCGCTCCAGCCCACGGACATGGACTCGCGCATCGCCGTGCCACAAGGCGCGGCTCCGCCGGCAGAGATGGAACCTTTTCAAAGCCTGCCCACGGAATTGGTAGACCCGGATGTGTTCATGACCGGGGAAGTGCACCTGATCGCCCCGGGACAAAAAGAAGACAAGTGGCAGGTCATCACGCGCATTTCTTCCATCGGATTTCACATTCTTTTGCTCCTGGCGATTATCTTCCAGTCCAAACTATTCCCTCCGCATGGGCCGACGCCGGAAGAGATGGAACTCGCGCGCAGGCAGATGACCGTGCTCCTGCCGCCGGGCGCGCTGGAAGCGTTGAAGCCGACCACGCGGCCCGGGCCGCCGGCTCCCCGAGTGCGTGTGGATCCGCGCGTATTGCGTGAAGTTGCTCCGCCAATCCTGCCGGCCCCAGCGCCGGCGCCACAACCGGAGCATCCGGTGAAAGAGCTGCCGAGCGCACCGGTGCCGAAGCAGAACGCCGTGCAACCAACGCCTCAAACAGACGCGCCCACGGCAAAGGCTCCGCTGAAGCTCGATGATGTGCCCGATACGCCGAAGCCCCAGCACGGATTGGTGTTGCCGAGAGAAACTTCGCCGAGCCAATCCATTCAAGATTCAATCAAAGGTCTGGGCAGGAGCTCCGGCCCGCGCCCGATCGTCGGCGGCGGGCAGATTCCGGGCGGCGGGGCTGGAGGCGGCGGTGGTGGCCATGGAACCGCGTACGGCGGCATCGAGATGCTCACGCCGGATCAAGGCGTGGACTTCAGCAACTATCTGAATCGCGTGTACGTCACCGTGAAGCGCAACTGGTTTGCGGTGATGCCGGGATCCGTCGAGCTAGGAGAAAAGGGAATCGTCGTCCTTACGTTCAAGATCATGCGCGATGGCAGCGTGCCTTCGCCCGAGCCGGTTATCCAGAGCAACTCCGGCAAAGAGCCGCTGGACCGCGCGGCGTACTCTTCGGTGCGCGCCTCGAATCCGTTTGAGCCCTTGCCTCCGCAATTCAGCGGCCCTTACATCGAATTGCGCTACACTTACCTCTACAATATTCCGCTTGAGTTTTTTAACCAGCAAAAGTGAAGATCGAGCGCAAACAGGTCCTGGGGAGTCTGCTCCTCGCGATTTTTGTTCTCATTTTTATTTTCGTGCGCGCGCGGCATCTGTTCTGGCGATGAAGGATTCCGTCGCTCATCCGCCTCTCGTTGCCATCGTTGGTCCGACGGCGTCGGGGAAGTCGGCGCTCGGTGTCTGGCTGGCGGAGCGGCTCGGCGGAGAAGTCGTGGCGTGCGATTCCACGCAGCTCTATCGCGGGTTCGACATCGGCACGGCCAAGCCCAGCCTTTCCGAACGCCGCGGCATCCCACATCATTTGATTGACATTCTCGGGCCCGAGGAAGAGGCCACGGCGGGCGGATATCGCCAGTTGGCCTTGGCTGTTCTGGAAGATTTGCGTCAGCGGAATCGCGCGTCAGTTTTGACTGTCGGTACCGGCCTGTATTTGCGCGCGTTGCTCGAAGGATTGGCGGAACTGCCGCAGCGCTCCGAAGAGTTGCGCGAACGGCTGCGCGCCAGCACTACGAAGCGTTCACCGGGCTATCTTCACCGAATCTTGAAACGGCTCGACAAACAAGCGGCGTCCAAAATCGCGCCTGCGGACGAGCAGAAACTCATTCGTGCGATCGAGATTTGTTTGTTGGCGCAGAAGCCCATCTCGGAAGTCCATCGCGAGGGCCGAACGCCATTGAAGGGTTGGCGCGTTTTGAAAATAGGCTTGCTGCCGCCTCGCGAAACGCTCCACGAGTGCATCCACACGAGAACGCAGAGCATGCTGGATCGCGGCTGGCTGCAGGAAGTGCAATCTTTGCTCGCGGGCGGCTTACGAGAAGACGCTAAGCCTTTCGATTTCATCGGTTATCGCGAGATCCGGTCCGTCTTGCACGGAGAAATTTCCATCGAAGAAGCGCGCGCGGCGATTCAGCAGGCCACGCGGCAGTATGCCAAGCGTCAACTAACCTGGTTTCGCAAAGAGCGGGGCGTGCGCTGGTTTTCCGGCTTTGGAGATGATCCGGCTATACAAATCGGCGCATTCGAATGGCTGCTGTCGCAGGGTATCGGGACGGCTCGCGGGACCGAGGAGAGAAGCGTATAATTCTATTCAGGGACGAATCCTGCCAGGAATGCTAACTTCCGCACGATGACTCCAGGTTGATCTCTGTGACGAAAGCACAACATCAAGTTTCGACGGCAGAGCGTGCTCTGCTCGTAGGCGTAGGCTGGAAGCGCGCTCCTCGTTTTCCCGGCATGCCGGCCGGCGAACAGGGCCGCGAATCGCTTCTGGAGCTCGTGGAACTGGCGCGCAGCGCCGGCGCCGAGGTTGCGGGAACCGTGTTCCAGGTGCGCGAATCTGCCGATCCCGCAACGCTGGTGGGGCGCGGGAAGCTGGATGAAATTCGTGCGGAGGCCACGGCACACCAGGCGCCGCTGATCATCTTCGACAGTAATTTGTCGCCGGTGCAACAGCGCAACATTGAAGAGGCCACGGAGCGCCGCGTCATTGACCGCACGCAACTGATTCTCGATATTTTCGCAAAGCATGCGCGCAGCCGCGAAGGCCAGTTGCAGGTGGAGCTCGCGCAACTGAACTACATGCTGCCGCGGCTGACCGGCAAGGGAACCGCGATGTCTCGGCTCGGCGGCAAGAGCGGAGGCGGCGGAGCCGCGGGACGCATCGGCGTGCGCGGCCCTGGTGAAAAGAAACTCGAAACGGACCGGCGCAGGATTCGCGACCGCGTGGGCAAGATTCAGATCAGCATTGATGAAGTGCGCAAACAGCGAGCTCTGCGCCGGGAAGCGCGGAACGCCGTGCCGCTGGGGACCATCGCGCTGGTGGGCTATACGAATGCAGGCAAATCCACTTTGTTCAATGCGCTGAGCCGCGCCGAGGTCCTTGTTTCTCCGCGCATGTTCGCCACACTCGATCCCACGATACGTGCCTTGCGGCTTCCGTCGAACCGCCGCGTGCTGGTTTCCGATACCGTGGGATTCATCCGCGATCTGCCCAAGGGATTGCTGACGGCGTTTCGCGCCACGCTGGAAGAAGTGCAAGAAGCCGCGCTAATTCTGCACGTAAGCGATGTCTCGAATCCGCACCACGACGAGCTTGACGAAGAAGTGGACAAGATTCTGGAAGAACTGGGCGTCAAAAACCGTCCCAGGTTGCGCGTGCTGAATAAGATCGATCAGCTCGCTCCCCAAGAGAGAACAGCCCTGCAGAACGGAACGGGAAGAAATGGCGGAGGGGACGGCGCTTCCGTCTACGTGTCCGCACTGACCGGCGAGGGTATCGAGGAATTGCTGCGGCGTGTGGACGCCGTGATGCCCACGGATCCCGTGGTCACACTATCGATCCGGCTCCCGCTGACAGAAGGGCGAACTCTGGCTCTGGTTCACGCGCTTGGGCGCGTCCTTTCCTCCAAAGTCGACGACTCCCACATGCGTCTGGATGCGGAGGTTCCATCTTCCGTAGCTAAGCGCCTGCGGCTCAACGACTACGCCGTTGAGGAAACTTCTCGGCGCTGACTCTCGTACTATAATGTGGGTGCCGGCGGCGCTGTAGCCGGCAACGAGACTGATCGCTCCGCGGTCAAAATTTGCGAGGTTGCCATGGCAGCTTTTTTCCTGTGGATCATTCTGTTTATTTTGTGCTGGCCGATCGCGCTGCTTGCTCTGGTGCTCTACCCCATCGTGTGGTTGCTGACGCTGCCGTTTCGCATCGTTGGAATTGCTGTACACGGAGTTCTCGGTCTTATCAGGGCGCTATTCTTCCTTCCCATCCGGGTGTTGCGTGGGCCGAGAGCCATCTGAAAGTTTTCAGCGAACCTGGACGGGTAACTTACAGGTAATCTCCCGAAAATCCCTTGTTTTTGGTCACTTACAGCCCTTCCGATAACGGGTTGTTCGTGAAATCCGCTCCTCGCGCGCTGTGGAAAACACTGTGGAAACTGCGAAGCCGCCTTTCCCGGGGGTTACAAGAACTGCCGAATACGGCAGAAAAGGTCTTGCAGCATCATCCTGTAAGATACAGATAATAAAAATGTTATTCCGCATTAACGCCTGTTAACAGGTCCGATCTTAGCTATTTCCCTTAGCGGCCGCCTCTTTGACATTTGCACAGCTTTGCAGCAGCGGGGTAACGAAAGAGTATCGCAACCCTGCGTCGACCTTGACCACTTACATTAACCCCGGAGTATCTAGCCATCTCCGTTTTTCTCTGTTCTTGAGCGGCCAGGCTGCGATTGATGCGCAGGCCCGAAGGCGTTG
>Ga0210410_10002048_pt1 | contig 18274 bp, 35 predicted proteins | sample IncBWC4MmetaG_FD_161058 | JGI IMG/M metagenome (GOLD analysis project Ga0210410, IMG submission 161058) | Forest soil microbial communities from Barre Woods Harvard Forest LTER site, Petersham, Massachusetts, United States - Inc-BW-C-4-M | ecosystem: Environmental > Terrestrial > Soil >... | reverse complement strand
CCCCCCATCCTACGCCCTCGTCGTTCTCACGGCCGCATCTTATCACCTGCATGCAGTCTACCGCGTCGAAGAACAAATTTGTCCTTCTCATCCCGAAGATGTTATCTCTCGCGTTAGAGGCGAGAGGTCTTGCGGAGCTAGAACAGGCCTTGGTGCTGGCCTCGACATCACCATATGATCGGAGATAATGACTTCACAACAGGACCACGTACGTATCGCCTTTCCCTCCAACCCCCCCTTGTGGCCCGGAACGCCCCAATGCGCTCACCAGGGCCATTCAACACGTCAACACTACCTGAATCCGAGCCCATCCGCGTGGGCCAGCAGACTGCGTGCAATGCTTCGCTCACCGCTCTCTCCTTCATTCTCGCCACCAACCTTTCGACCCTCATCTTGGCGATATTCTCGGCACGTTGCAGGCGCACGTCCACACAGCGTGTCTTGCACTGCCCACACTGTGCGACGTGTTCCTCACCGTGCTAGCAAAATCTGCCCTCCCATCATGCGTCATCGCTGCGCTCGACAAACCGCCGCAAGCGCAGCAATTGCCGTGATCCCCCATCTCACTGGAGGGGCTCACGCTCGGCCTTCGCAGGCAGCGGTGGGGGACAAAGAGCCGATAGCTGCCCATCTTGCTCCCTTCGTTCGCCGAAATACCGCCCTTTGACCCCACAGGCGTCGAACTCGCAGACGTAGCCAAGACAGGCCTCGGCTCCTCGGTGGCGCTCATCACGTCCTCGGTCACCGCATTGCTCGTCCAGTCCGGAGTCCCGCTTCATTCAACCAGCACATTTCCAACGGCGGGACGAATGTGAAGCACTCACCCGAGAGCTCAACCTGTCCGATTGTCTTTTTTTTTTCTCTCCCCATCTCTGGTTTTCGCTCATTCGCTCCGTCGCCACACAGGGAGCCCAAAGTCGTGACGATATGGTTCCAAAACCGTCGTCAAAATGAGTGCAAAGCAAAATTCGCCCCTTCCGCCTCAGGCCCTCCGAACCATCTTCCTCATCCCCAGCAGTCCGTCGATCCCAACGCAGAAAGCCGTCCCGCACGTCCACGTCCACCTCAACGTGTGCGGGCCGCATGCTTGTGCGCGGCGCGAACCACCAGACCCTCCACAGGGATGCGGACGCCAAGTCGCATGAGGACGTCCTGTGGACCTGTGGTAGTTCTTGCGGAACACCGAGCCGCTCAATGACGGCGAGGCGGATGAGACAATCAAGATGGCTATAAGCGAAGACATCGAACAGACACTCTCATGCGTGATCGACGGCGTCGTGCGTGTGCTAGGCCTGCCCAGCCCTGAGCTGGAATGCGTCAGCGTCGCACTCCCCAAGGCGCGCCCGCACAAGCCCACACTCACAGGCACCAAGCAGGCGATGGCCAAGATGCATCCCGAGGTGCGTTACTTCGGCCTCCTGCCAGAGATCGACCTCGTGGACGCGCTCGACGTGCAGATATCACGCCACCAGGAGCGAGGTATGCCCCTGCGCGATTTCTGGGAGATGCTCAAGTCGCCAAGGGAGCATATGGCCCTGTCACTGTGGGAGCGCTGCGCCACGCTGCATGCGCCGGCTTCACCGCTGATGTTCCGCGCGCATCTGGGGCATGTGGTGGCGAATGAGCGTATCATGGTGGCGATGGTCGAGGATCTGTGCGTGGGACGATCCGGAGGAGGACGCGGGGCAGGAGGACACTGCGTTCGTGTCGCAGCTCGATCATGAACTCCGCGAACGACTACACATCACGATCAGAACCAAGGATGCGTCCATACCTGCAGTTGAGGCCGTTCAATTTCCGCAATGTCTTTGTCCGTGGTCACCTCGATCGCCTTGTCAAGGTCACCTATGTCGACTTCGAGCATGATGAAAGCCACAGTAAGTTTTCGTTACGTCCCTCGCTGCTTTTGAGGACTTACTGTATCCTCAAAAGGCTTTGTCCAGCCTGATGCCGCCTTTGCTGGCCACTCGCTGGGTGAGTTCTCTGCCCTTGCTTCTGTTGCTGATATTGTGCCTAGCTCCTATATCGTTGACATCATATGCAGCGCGGTTGAGTGCGACGAGCAAAGCTGATCGAACTACGCCATGTGTGCCATCAACCCTAGCCACGTCAGCAGGATGTTCGACTCGACAACACAGCTCTATATAGCATCATGATCCATAACCATGTATATATGTTGTTATCCACTTTACTGTGCAATACAAACGTGCGTTAGCTCTCATGCTTTGCTGTCGTGTGACTTTCTTGCCTGATCTTTGGCCCCGCATATCCGTGACATGAATTAATGTGACAGTGACAGAACACAACCGTAATATGTAACATGTATATGTTACCAATCACGTTGACTCGTCTTGTTACCTCTTTGGAGGCTATGGTGCTGTGGGACCTGGTCAGCTGGAGCCCGATAGCGGCACCGCGGCAGGTCCTCCCTATGCGGTGTAGCTCTTTCTACTTTAATTCATGCCCACTTGGACGGTTGGCAGCAGGGCGCGGTAGGAATCGACCCTGGTACCACCTTGTGCTCATCCTCTGCTTCGCGCTCGCAACCCTGGCCAAATGGTAGTGTCATCAAGTCAACGTCAGTCGTACTCAAGTCTCAAGAAGGCCACTCAAGACATACGTGGAAAAGCAGTTCAAGGTCAAACTCACCGTTATCGACACGCCCGGTTTTGGTGACTACGTCAATAACCGCGACTCTTGGTCGCCCATTGTCGACTTCATTGACGACCAGCACGAGGCGTACATGATCCAGGAGCAACAACCCCAGCGCAGCGAGAAGAGTGACCTTCGGGTTCATGCTTGCTTGTACTTTATCAGGCCCACTGGTCATACGTATGTTTTCCTCGTTTCACGTTGGGTTTCGCCTGATGCCGTTCTAGCCTTAAGCCTCTCGATATTGAGATCATGAAGCGTCTCGGTACCCGCGTCAATCTCGTCCCCGTCATTGCCAAGGCGGATACCCTAACCCAGAGTGACTTGTTCACTTTCAAGCAGCGCGTTTGTCCCTCTTTTGCTCCACCTTGCCGTGACTGTAACCGCCTGACATGCGCACGTGTTACCTACAGATCAGGGACGTCATTCTGGCGCAGAACATCCGCATTTACCAGCCACCTGTCGAGATTGACGATGAGGCTAGCGCTGAGCATGCGCGTATTCTTGCGGAAGCCATGCCGTTTTCAATCATCGGTTCTACCGAGGATGTCCAGACCCCCGATGGCCGTGTCGTGAAGGGTCGCGAGTACCTCTGGGGTGTTGCAGAAGGTGGCTCATCTAAATATCCCTGTTTCCGCTTCTGTTGTTGACCTGCTTGTACAGTGGAGAACGAGAACCACTGCGACTTCCGCAAGCTGCGTTCGCTGCTCATCCGCACATTCATGCTCGACCTCATTTCGACTACTGAGGAGAGTCACTACGAAAACTACCGCCAGCAGCAGATGGAGACCCGCAAGTATGGCGAACGCAAGGTGAAAAAGTTCAACAACCCCAAGTTCCAAGAGGAAGAGGAGCAACTTCGCAGGCGATTCACAGAGCAGGTCAAGGCGGAGGAAGCTCGCTTCAGGCAATGGGAGCAACATGTGAGTTGACTCGGCCCTTTATATGTCGGCTGAAAGCTGACGTTTGGGTGTAGTTGATTACGGAGCGCGATCGCCTGAACAAGGATCTCGAGCTGGCTCACAGCGCGATCAAGTCACTCGAGGCGGAGCTCGACAACCTTCAGGTTGGCTACGGACGTGGCAGTGGACGGAGTGATTGAAGAAGACAAAGAAGTCTGTGGATGATAGTGTTGTCCATACGGTAAGCCCTTTGCTTCATCGCCTCGGGTGCCCTTGCTGATAGTTCAAAGCAACCATCGCTGTCGCCTTCAAAAAAAGGCTCACTTGTCCCGCACTGTGTACCCATCCACCAGCACCACATCGTCCTCCGCCATCTCCATCCCAGCTTGTGCAGCCCAACTTGGACATGTCGACCTTGCAGCGGACAGCAAAGGCCCATGCACAGTGCGTGCGCCGTCACGCTCCCTCCTCCCTCCGCCCCGCAGAAGCAGAGGTGGACCAGCTGCGCCGGCCCTGGCGCGGCGGCGACCCTCTCCTTCAAGTTGTGGAACGAGGCCCAGGAGGTCCACGGACGGCTCACACGCCCCTTCTTCACCCCTTTGCTTTTTACCCTCCTCGAGTCCTCGGCTGTTCACTTGGATCACGGTGAAGTCCCCACCTTCAAGCTAGCTGCCTCCTCCTCTGACACGACGTTGCCCTTCTTCCCTTCCAGGTGAGATCGCATCCATGCCTGTTGAGTCGGAGTCTCTCTCAGACCGCCTGTTTCAAGTTACTGGCTGTCTCTGGGAGTCAGGGTTTGCCCACTTCACCATGACGGTTCGCTGGACGTCTCGGCCCTCCTCTCCGAAAAGTTGCTCCATCAGGTGGAAGCCAGCTTTATCTGGGACTGGAAGGAGTTTGGGACCTGTGGAGATCCCTATCTCATGGCTGAGAGGCGCTCGCTCTCGGGTAGGGGGGTCCCATCTCTCCCCCCCATTGTCTCTAAGGATACGCCAGACTTCCCCAGCAAATTAACCTTTATTCTCGCTACTTGAAATGTGATCCTCATCAAGGCGAAATCCTTTTCGACAAGGAGAAGGCTAACTCAGCGCAGCTTCAAGTCCGACTGGACAACATCGCGACACTTACACCGATGGCATCCAGCCCATTTTCGACGCCCTCAAAGCTCGCCATTTCGACTCCTCTTGGAATTGGGTCCGTCAAGACGCTCTCCTCATGTTCTATGATATTCTCTTCGGCCGCCTCACCACTATCGATCCTGAGATCACCGCCCGTTGCATCGCCATCATGAACTGTGCGGATCCCGACCTCATCAAATTCATGGAGTTTATGGTCAATCGGTGCGATCCAGCCAAGGGCGAGACTTATGCAACTGGAAAGAAGCTTGGTCAAGAACTTCTGGATAACTGCCGCCATGTCGTTGGTCAGCCGCCGTTGTACAAGGATGGTGAGCGGACTTTTTCGAAAATATGTGCACCACCTTATCTATTCCCTAGTCACTTTCCCTACCGCACCTCACACCGAAATCAATGAGAAGGGTGAGATAGTCTATTCCGAAGTCAACCGGGAGAATGTGCGCAAGCTTGAGGCGTATGTTGAAGAGATGGCGAGCACCGACCATATCTCCGGTTCAGCCAACATTCAGAAGATCCAGGATGATGTCGTCAAGCTCTAGAACGTCGTCAAATCCCAACCTGAGATAAGTGAGGAAACAAAAGAATCGTATCAAAGCTCTCTATGATGGCGTGGTCCGTTCGTTGTGGAAGACTCCCGACATCCGCACCCTGGTATCCCCCGAAGCCGTCATTCCTCTTCCCAGTTTTTACACCCTCAAATTTCAAGCATCACCTCCGTCTCGACTGACAAAATACCTCTTCTTCATCTAAAGCGACGCTTGGGCACCCAGTGGGAGTACAGCTCTAATCTGATGGGTGTGTACCTTGATGTCGTTCACGAGATCGCAACATCCGGCACAACATTCAAGGAGAAGAACGCGCTTATTACAGGTGTTGGAAAGGGTTCGATTGGCGTCGAAATCCTTAAAGGCCTCCTGTCTGGGGGTGCCCATGTTGTTGTCACCACCTCCCGCTATAGTCGCACCACAGTTGAATACTACCAGGGAGTATTCCAACGCTTCGGCAGTCGTGGCTCCGCTCTTACAGTCATTCCCTTCAATCAAGGCTCCAAGCAGGATGTGGAGGCACTTGTTGACTATATCTACACGACCCTGGGACTTGACCTGGATTACGTTATCCCCTTCGCTGCCGTACCTGAGAATGGTCGTGAAATCGATGGCCTTGATGACAAGTCCGAGCTCACACATCGTATAATGCTTGTGAACCTTTTGCGTCTCCTTGGTGCCATCAAGACGAAGAAGGCGAGCCGCTGGATCGTTACCTGCCCAACACAAGTTGTCCTCCCACTATCGCCCAATCATGGCCTGTTTGGCAACGATGGCCTTTATTCAGAATCTAATCTCCCTCGAAACTCTCTTCAATCGTTGGTCTTCCGAAAGTTGGGGTGAATATCTTTGCCTCATAGGCGCTGTTATAGGGTAAGTTCACTATCACGGCGGAATGTGTGGTACTAAATCGACCCTTAGTTGGACCCGTGGTACGGGCCTCATGGACCAATCCAACATGGTCGCGCAGGAGATCGAAATGCTCGGACTTCGCACTTTCTCGAGGTGGCCTTTAACACCCTCGGACTCATGCACCCAATCCTCTTCAGCATTACTCAAGTCGAACCAGTTTGGGGCGACTTGAGCGGTGGTTTCAACCGCATCGCCGATCTTGCTGACATGACGACCCGCATCCATGTAGGCATTAACAAAAAAGCTGAGTTTCGCCGTACAATCGCGTGTGACAACGCCGCTGAATTCAAGGTCATCAATGGCGCCGAAGCCGAGCGCGTCCTTTAGACCGTCAATATCACCCCTCGCGCCAATTTCCGCTTCAAATTCCCAGAGCTTCCTGAAGCCCATACCCTTGAATCGCTCTCACAGTTACGCAACATCATTGACCTGGATAAGGTCATCGTCATCTCTGGCTTCGGTGAAGTTGGGCCATGGGGATCTTCTCGCACGTGGTGGGAGATGGAGGCGAAGGGTCATCTGACGCTTGACGCTTTCATCCATGGAGAGTATCAAAGGTATGTTACGACCTTTCTGATTTTTCTCTCTTACACTCATCCGCACCGTCAGTGGCATGATGACACAGGTGATAGCACTGATATGTCATAATTTTGACATAAATGGACCACGTGTCTTTTTCTTTTGTCACTATCGCTCTTGTCGCTTGTTGAACCCTCCACCACATGATGTTTGTCAGTTGTTTGTCCCTGTCCGTGATGAGGTACGATCGCATGAAAAAAAATCAACTGGCCCATTTCAGTCCAAACCCCCATGCCACCCCGCAATCGTCCCCGCAGTCGTCGAGCTGTCCCTCCTCCAGATCCTGGCCCCTCGTTGCCCATTCCAGTCCAAACCCCCATCCCACCCCGCAATCGTCCCCACAGTCGTCGAGCTGTCCCTCCTCCAGATCCTGGCCCCTCTTTGCCCAGTCCAGCATCTACGTTGCTACCTGCTGACTTGCAAGCTAGAACTCAGGAAAATTTTGATCTGGACAACGTCGCAGGCAGTGACGACTCTGATAGTGACGACTCTGATAGTGGCAACTCTGATAGTGACTGTGGTGATGTTGTACGGGACCTAGGGATCAATGACCCCGATGCTATTCGCCCTTCGCGTCGGAAGAAGGCACTTGACATTCTTTATTTTTATACCAAAATTGGAGACCTCAAGATCTGCAACATGTGCCAGTAAGTTTCCCATGTGCTGAACTCTTCAGTTCTCTGACAACAGTAATTCATAGAAAGGAGAGCGACGCGGACCCCGTTAAATTTGCGAAAAAAAAAATACAACTTGAATTTTCCCACACTACGTCAAACACATCCCTGCGCCCTCACATCGAAAGGAACCACCTCGACATATACTTACGCGTTGCCAAGGAAAGGGGTTGGACACATGAATTGCCAGGACTCAAGGCGCAGGCTCGATCTCAAGCCGCAAGTGACGCCTCCGCTTTGCAAGTTGCTCCACTGGTCCAATTCAGTGAGGAGAGATTTCACCAGCATCTCCTTAATTTTATCGTCGCGGATGACCAGGTACATTTATTTTATTTTTTTACACGTGTTTTCCTTACGTTCCCTTGTTCCGGATTAAGGCTCTCAACGTTGTAGAGTGTCCTGAATTCCAGAAGCTCCTTCTCGTTCTACGAAGTGATCTCCACATCCCTCATCGAACCAAGATGCATGAGCTCCTTCTCCAAGCATGGAGGACATATTTTCATCAGCTGCGCGATGACTTCGATGTACGTGTCCCTCATCTCCTGATAGTTCTTCTCAAATTTTTTTTAAATCCAGGCCGCTATGGGGCAGGTCTCCTTTACGTTAGACATTTGGACAGGTAGCAATTGGCGACATTATCTGGCCATCACTGCACACTGGATTGCGGCAGCTAAGGGGTCGTCGTCTTTGACGCTCAGGGCAACCCTCATCGCATTTCACCAGCTCCGTAGCAATCACAGTGGAAGTGAGCTCGCAGAGACTGTCAAGTGTCTTCTTGATAGGGCCGGGGTTACTGTCAAGGTGAGGTGGATATCTTCCGGAAATTGACACGCGCTCATTTATTTACATGAGGTGGGACATTTCACGATGGACAACGCATCAAACAATAGGACCATGATGGAGTCACTCAAGACACTCTTGGCAGACCGCGATATTGTTATCGATGCGACCGATCGTAGGATTATGTGCTTTGCACACGTCATTAACCTTTGTTCTGGACGGGTGATAGATTACGTATCTAAAGCAGCTAGCAACAACGACAACTCTTCGTCTTCGTCTGGTGGCGATATCATTGCAACTGACCCCATAGAGGTAGCTCGGGCAGCAGTCCGAGCCATTCGAGAAACCGGCGAGCGTCGACTTGCCTTCAACAGCATTATCAAAAGCGGCAACGAAAAGGGGTGGTTCAAGGCAGAGGGATCATCTGTGCCTATTCGACTCAAAGAGCTGCAGCTCCTGCGTGATGTACGCACACGGTGGGATTCGGTATACTTCATGCTCAACAGACTTCGTGAGATGCGCCCGGTATGGCTCCTATACCTCGCTCATCGCTCATCGCACATCAAACACCTGCTGACTAATCGACTTCAGGCCGTCGATGTCTTTCTAGCTCTCCCTGACCTGGCTAAATATAGGATCTCATCCGACAACTGGAAAGCGATGCAAGATATCGAGCTTGTGTTAAGTGTGAGTCACAATCTGGATATCTGACATACTATGCTAATTGCACAAACAGATTCCGCACATTGTCCAGCATACCATGTCTGCCGAGAGTACCCCGATTCTGTGTGGTACTGTTCCTGCATTTGAGGCATTTATGACAACATGGGAGAACGTCGCCAAAGCGCACCCTCATTTGAGGAAGTACATCCAACCTGGGCTAGACTGGGCAATCATGTATTACGATCGCATGGATCTTACAGGGGCATACATCGTTACGATGCGTAAGTGGCTATCTTCCTGCCCCAATAGTTTGGCTAATTGTCAAATGTAGTCCTAAACCCTGCGATACGTATGACGTGGATTCATAAACACTGGGAGCCAGAGTTCACCGCTTCGGCTGAGGAAAAGATCCGAACTACAGTGCGTTTTCTTGTTTATATACCACAGCGTGACAGCGCAACCCTAAACACTGTACTCACTCCCCCACAAGATGACTGAATACCGCAAGAAAGCCACCGATAAAGAACCAGCCATCGCAGAAAACCCTGCAAAGCGTAGAGACCATGGAAACGTGCCAAGCTATATGTCACTTGCAGCACAATATGGGCTTGGTGACGAAATGACGCCTGGTAATTCGGACAATAACAAACAAACACTCGACCAAGAATACCAAGCTTACAGAACGTCACCGTGCTCACCAAGTAGCTTTGATCCTCTCAAGTTTTGGGAGGTAGGTGGGGACAGTGTCAGCGCTCAGACATTACTGACGAGCTGTGGTAGATCAATCAAATGACATTTCCGACGTTATTCGCCATGGCCATGGACTTCCTTCCAATTCAAGCATCATCAGTGCCATGCGAACGTGTGTTCTCTTCTAGTGCTGAAACAGACACGAAGCGGAGGAACCGTATGAATTCCGCCACGATGGAGGCGTTGCAGATGTTAAAGTTTCACCTCAAGAAGGCTCGTCTCAATTTCACGGAAGGTTGGGTGACGTCGGATGAGGAGATGCTCGCTGATGAGCCAGATGAGGACCTCCTTGCGAAGCTGCTCACCGACCAGGGACGAGTTCATGATGTATTCGATGATATTATTAAGTGCGGCAATGGCGAACAGGTGAAGGCAGCAGCGGAGCCAAGGGCTCCATGATACAAATTCGTGCGTTGCAGTTGCGTTGTAGTAGTAGAAGTAGTATGTTGCTGTGATCTTTTCTTTTTTTCGTATGAACAAGGGTCGCCTCTTCCTCACTCTCATTGTCCATCCATGCACTCGAGTGACGAGTGACTCAACAAACAAGGTTTGCCCCTCCGAGTTGGTGCACCGCTATCCTTACTGCGGGTGTGGGTCTGTCGCTGGCAGCATCACCTTTGAGTTCGTCAATCATCACTTCCTCACCCTCATTGTCCATGCACTCAACGAACAAGACTCGCCCCTCTCTGTGCCGCTACCAGTGTGGGTCTGTCACTGGCAATATCATTGTTGAGTTTGTCCTTTCGTTACCCTCATCGTCGATGCACTCAACAAGTCAACATTACGCGCATTACAACTATTCGTCTAAATTTCTTGCTTTTCAGACACTCAGACACCACTGGTCCACTGGTCCTTGCCTACAGCCCCGTGTAGGTCCGTCACCAGCATTATCATCTTCGGTTTTGTTACTGGAGCTGCCAGCACACCACTTGAGGAGGAGGACCCCCCTCGCGAGTCGCGCCAAGACATCACCCATTCCACGCCACGCGCTTGACCTCACCCCCGCGTCTCTCGAAGCACCAGATGAGGAGGAAGCTTGCCTCCGAACTCCCCTCGATGCTCTGCTTCTCCGCGCAGAGTGTTATCTTTGTGTTGCTTCCTCGGATGGTTTTCACCCGGCCACGGCATCAGTTGTGAAGAACCCTTTCGGCTGCACGCCCCGCTGTCACTCGACCCCTTCACTCGTTGTTCGGAAAGCGCCCGCAACTTCCAGACGTTGAGGTACCGGTTCCGGGGTCCCGGTCTGAGCTGTCGCGTCCATGCATCTGCGGGCCACTCTTTGGACTCGTATTTGACACGCTACCCCGTCAGGTTTACCTGCATTTCCACCTGCGACTTCCTTCACTTTACTTTTCACGCGTTGCGCGCATATTTGAGGACGCAGCGGTGTCGCGACCAGAGACTCAGCGAATCACCGACGCATATGAATCTGTGGGGACGGCAAGCGTTCAGAACCTAACATCCAGGACCATGCTACCGTTCCCTGAGGACTGGGCGCCACTGAATGTTTCGCCGCCTAAAAAGATTCAAGCGCTCGTGAGGCATCCACCTTCATGCTGACACGAATTCCGCTGACCTTCCATGCCTATTTAATGCCATTTTAACTCTAATACAAGACGCTGCATCCGACCCGTTGACCCACAACCCTGAGGCTCCAAACTAGACACCCGTGCGCGCGAGGGCCGGATATTCACCTCCGACGTCGACGCGCGAACCCACCAAGCCGTTGAGCAGGAGGTTCAAGCAGCACCAGCAGCCCAGCTCGAGGGGGAGAAAGCGAGAAGGCGAGCCACAAGCAACGAACAGACTGCTGCGCTAGACACCCCTCAACCACAACTTCCAATTCAACGTCACCCATAGAAAATTCACCGCCAGCTGCACCTGAACAAGCCAAATCCACAGAGCCGGATAGGCCCAGCCGCGCAGCAGCACGCGCACCCAGCTCATCTTAGAGTTCGGGCACTCAGGCAACCCAAACGACGACACCCCCAAAGGAGTCGCTCGCCCAGAGCCAGACTCGACACCAGGGGAAGACGCCGACTCAAACACGAACGCGCCCACGCACTCTGAAGGTGTGGGGCCGGAATTTTGGATGGACGAGGAGGAGCATCACTCGCTCAGGGTGGAGGAGGAGGGAATCGCCAGGGAAAATGCCAGCGTCGGGCAGGACATGGGTCCCTGCGTCGAGCTGCAAGACCCTGGGTTCAGCCCCCTTGCCACGCAAGAGGATGTCGGGTCGCTCACACACCACCGTCATCACCATCATCATCATCACCATCCACACCCCAGGAGGCTGCTAGCACACAGCGCTCACCGGCCACCAACACAAATGCGTCGGCCACCCCAGAACTCGACTCGGACGATGAGTGGGAGACCTTCCGCGCCGAGACATGGAGCGCGGAAGATGACGAAGCCCTCGACTGGCCCAGACTCGAAGGCCAACCAGTCAAGGAGGAGGAGGAACTGGATGCCGAGGAGAAGGCCGGGGCAGGAACCATGTCGCTCGTGGAGGACCCCCCATGCGCCGAGTCCAGGCCCGCTCCCCGTAACGCGCTACACGCGCACACCCCCACTTCTGAGGCTGCTAGGACGCAGCGCTCGCCGGACGTCAACTCAGGGACGCCGGGAACCACAGAACCAGAAGAACGTGGTGCGGATTGGGACCCGCCACCGCATGACATGCCGCCCCCAGACGAGGCCGCAGAGCACCCTACCCGACAGTTGCCCGAGCAGATCCAAGCTCCTACCGATGCAGGAGAGCCGCTGGAGTCGCTCTGGGGCGAAGCATCGCGGCGCGCGATGGGCCAGATGGGCCCAGCACCGGCGCGCGCACCAGAGGGCGAGATGCCCATAGGCGAGGCGCACAGTCATCCTCCCGACCTTCCCGATCTGCAGGCGCAGGTCTCCACCGTTCGGGAGCAAGGGTTTGTCGACCCGAAGGCCCATGTCTGCGCACACCAGGCGCGGAGGGTTGTCCTCGACGAGGGTGTGCGTATGCGCCCCAACCCTTGGCCCAACCTGGGCATCGTCAACGCGTCGCACGCGCCCCCACCCTATCACACCCCGGCCGCTCTAGGAGCACCGGATGAGGAGGAAGAGGCCCTCCGAATCACCTCGCCACGCAGACGTCGCAGAGGGCACGCGATATGGCTGCCAAAACAACCCCCGAGGGGCTGCAACGTCTGGGCTCACAACCCCGACAGCTCCAAACCAGACACCCACGCATGCGAAGACTGGAGGCTCAGCCTCGACGTCGATGCGCAAGACCACCCGATCGCCGAGCAGGGGGCGCAAGTCGCATCAGCAGCTCTTGCTCGAGGGGGAGGAAATGAGGAAGCTGGCCAAGAGCAGTGAGCAGACTGCTGCGCCAGGGAGCCCCTCAACATTTTCTACTTCCAACACGCCCTCGACACCCCCCACTGTCACACCTGCCAACTCGGAGGCCACAGCCCAGCCGCGCAGATTCACGCACGCGCGCGCGCACCCAAACCCTTGTGCATCGCGCATGATATTCGGTCCGGGAGAGTGGTGCACCCTGGCACCTCCCCCCCTTGCCTCGCGCCACGTCTGTGCGCCTCTGGGGCCTTCGCGGAAGACCCAGACAAAGCAGGGGAGTGACGACGGCGGAAGACGGTGCGCCGCACCCACTCGAAGACGTCGGCGACCCAGCGTCGACAAATTCATGGCCGGAACCGCAGATGCACCCAAGCACGATCGCCAAGGAGGCGCTGCGCACCCATCGCAGCCGGCATACATCGACGCCTCAACCCCTCTCTCTCTCTACAGACCAAGTACCTGATGCAGCGGGGTACTTTATCACACACGCGCGTCCAGTCGCCCAAGGAGCCAGACAGGCAGCACCTACCACGTCGACACCCACGCGATGGCCCGTGACGCAGCAAACCCCGGGCTTGCTCACTCGGAGGCCTCCCTTCCACCATCCCTTTTGGCCCGCACAACATGTGTTTCACACGCACCAAGGCGAGCAGCCCACTGGAGGGCAATCCAGCTGTAGCCCAGCAGCATGGCCAGGAACCGGCGCGCCATACTCGGGCGTGCGTTCCCCATCGACGGCGGCACCACCACCACCTCTCATCCCCGAAGCGGCCGCCCACCACTCAGAGCGGCAACATCACAACCAGCCCCGGGCATGCCCATCGGGAGGCAGTCGAGCGGATCCTCCGCTACTCCCCCAGCACATCCGACCTGCGTTTCGCACATGCAGAGGTCAGCAGCCCACAGAGGGCCATTCAAACGCGACGACAGCATGGCCGTGGACTGGCGTGCCACATCGGGCACGCGTCCCCTGTCATCGAGAGCGGGCACATCGCAGCGATGCATGGTGGAGGTCGGGCCTTGGGCCCCAGGACACTTTTACCATACGTTTCATAGTACAGTACGTGCAAGCGCACTACTCATTGTTTACAGCCTTTTAGTGGGGTTTGCATAGTATTTACCTTACATACAGGCACCAGCCGCACCACGAACACGAACAGGCCACATGCTCAAAGCATGTGTCAGCTTTCTCACGCCAGCCACTGCCATGCTCGCAACTGTCATTCGTCGTTCGTCGTTCATGTTCATTTTTACTTTTTAAGACACGACATCCACATCTTTCTACTGGATTGGAACACCCGTGCCACAACTTGTTTAACAACTTGGTAGGAGCCCTGCCTATGTTCAGTCCACCCATTCAGTCATCTCATCTGTCTATGTCCAGTCGCGCTTGAATTTGTACGACTCATGGCACCCATTCGAGTAGCTGGGAGATATAGGTTGCGAGAAAAAATTGTGTCTGGGCCATCTCGTACGTATGCAGAAATTTCACTCTCTTATAATCTCTCACAGGCCTGGATAAACAGATGAAGTGTATTTTGCACACGACATTCTATCAGGAAACAACATCGTCATTAAACTTGAGCGAGTTGAAGGAAAGATTCACACCCTAGGCCACGAGTTCCATATCTATGCAAAGCTTAAGGGAGGGACTGGTATCCCTCATGTCCATTGGTTTGGCAGGGAAGCTGGCTTCGATGCAATGGTGGTTGATCGTCTCGGCCAATCCCTCGAGGACCTCTTTGTTCACTGCCATTCCAAGCTCACAATCAAGACTGTATTGCTTCTGGCTGTGCAGTTAGTGAGTGAATTCGCGTTCTGGGACTACAACTGATAGGCTAATGTCTACCACACCTAGCTCCGTCGCTTGCAGCACATCCATTCTCGGAACTTTGTTCACCGCGACCTCAAACCCAGCAATATCGTTATGGGTGTCGGAAGTCATGCCAACGTTGTACACGTCATCGATTTTGGGCTATCGAAAGAATATAGGAGTCCGAACACACACGCACACATACCATTCACGAAGGGCCTTGGCTTCACTGGGACTGCTGCCTTCGCATCCATCAATAGTCACCTGGGCTCAGAGCTAGGAAGGCGAGATGATCTGGAGTCCCTCGCTTACATGTTATTCTACTTTCTTTGGGGCTTTTTGCCGTGGCAGGGCTTGGGGCTCGATGGGGATGACATTGTTGAAAGTAAACGAGGAATCACCACACTTCCCTTGTTCCAGGGGCTCCCTCTGGAGCTTCGCACGTTCTTCGACCACTGTCGCTCGCTCCCTTTCGATGGCAAACCCGACTACGATCACTTTTTCCACCTTTTCAACAGTCTCTTGGTAAAGGAGGGATTTCAGGATAACGTGGAATTCGATTGGGATCTGAATTTGGGACAAGACGTCAAGATTATGAGTACCATCCATCGGAATGAACCTGACCCGTCAGGGCTATCACTCAAGCGCCGAAAGGGGTAAGTGCCAACTCATCTATACGCGACCTATTCTGAAACCGGGACATGATGTTAGGACTGCAAGTCCTGTCCGTCAGGATGGACCTGACCTGTCAGGGCCATCACGCAAGCGCAGAAAGGGGTAAGTGCCATCACATCTATACAGCAACCTATTCTGAATCCAGGACGATACGCCAGGATGACAAGTACTGTCCATCAGAATGAACTTGACCTGTCAGGGTCGTCACTCAAGCGCCGTACAGGGTAAGCACCAACACATTTATACAGCGGCCTATTCCTGATGATGAGGTATACATAGATTACGCTCTCAGACCATAATAAAACCACAGTCTTCATCCTCTGTCCCCGTCATACCCGCTAGGGTCTACAACTAGCCATGCCTGAGATTATGTGCCTCGTTTTTTGAGCTTCCTAGTTCCTACTACTGTTTTGCTAGCCAATCTAACGTCCCTCCCTGTACTGTGACTTGTTGTCGTTGATTGAGATATGTGTAGTGTTGCGATTTGTCAGGCGATGCCAGTTGGTCTTCAGTATCAAATTATATTTTCTCAGCAGTTTGTAACGTGCACGCTTGTCCTTAATACAAAAAGCAGTGGGGTAAGTTACAAGCTTCCCAGTGGGCGTAAGAGTTTGTAAGTATGAAAAGTTTTTCGTTCGTGCCCTTGCTGTGAGTTGCGCGCTCCGGGCTCCGGGCTCTGCACTCAGAGCTCAGAGCTCACTGACATCTCTCTGTCGTCCGCGCTGACGGCCTGATGCTGTCGCTGCTCTCCCGTCTGTGCTGCCTCCTTTTTTTCTCCTTCCTGTTTCTCTCATCTTGCGCTTCTGGACAGGGGACTTCGCCCCTGTTTGCATCAGGTCAGTGCTCTCCCTTTTCCTTCACCGCTTCGTTTGTCCTCGCGCTCACGGGCACGGACTCTCCCTGTCTGCCTTCTTCGTCTTCGTGACTGGCACGTCATGTTCCCTCGACTCCGCCTCGACGTCCCTCCCCGTGTGGTTCACCCTGGCTGGGCTGAGTGCTGCCTGGTGCGACACTGTGCTCAGCGCTCAGTGCTCTCACAGATCTCTCACTCTCCTCCGTGCCGTGTGTCCTCTCCTTTTTTTCGCCTTTTCTTTTTCTCTCATCTCGTCATTCGAGTTGGTTGAGCTTTGGCAGGATTGGGCGCTCGAGTTCAAACACTGGCCATTGTACCGCATAGACGGTTCGACGGGCCCATTGGAACGCCGTGTGGAGATGGATCGTTTCCAGCAAGGTGGTGACAAGCCGGACACCCCACGGCTGTTCCTTCTGAGTACGCATGCGGGTGGGCTCGGCATCAACCTCACCACGGCGGACACGGTCGTGTTTTATGACCAGGATTGGGTGCGTAGTTTTTGCTCTTTCCGCGGAATGGATTAAGAAGTGTTTGGTGCTGAAATGAACGATGGGGTCGATGCAGAATCCGCAAATGGACTTGCAAGCTCAAGATCAGGCACATCGTATCGGGCAGACGAAGCCTGTGCTCATCTTCCGACTGGTCAGCAGACACACTATCGAGAGCAAGATTATGCAGCGTGCGTCCGTCAGCTCGAGACACTCGTCATCGCCAAAGGTATGTGTCTCCCAATTTTACTCATCTACCCACCGATACCCTCCCTTTTTTGCAGGCGTTGCTGAAACGTAATCTCCCCACCAGGCAAGTTCAAGGTGCCAATCGGTGGCAGCGCCAAAGCCGGCGAAGCGTGGCAGACGATCGTGGAAATGGCCGCACAGCTTCTCGAGCTCGAGGGCGAGCACATCAAAGTCATGCAGAGCTCGGCCGCGGGCAAGCGCAGCATCATCAGCGATGCCGAGCTCGACGTGTTGCTTGATCGTCGCAAGGAGGTCTTCGAGGGCCGCAGAGTCGGCTGGAAGAGCGGCAAGGCTGCCAGAGTGGCGTCAAGGTCTCTTCTTCCTGGGCTGAGTGCTCGCTGTCACGACACTGCTCAGTGCTCATAATAACGTCTCACTTACCTCTCACTCTCCTCCGCACTGATGGCGTCAGTCCCTCCCTGCTCTCCTGGTGTACTGCCCCCCTTTTTTTCTGCTTTCTTTTTTTCTCTCATCTCGCACTTCTCATTCCACGCCTCATTCGACTTTGGTGAGCATGCGCAGCCTCCGTTTTATCTCCTGTCTTTTTCCATCAATCGCGCTACTCATTGCTTTCACGACAGCGCTCTTTGCCCCTTTGCCCTCGCCCTCATGGGCTCTCGTCTGCCATCGACGTGACTGGCATGTCATGTTCTGTCGACACCACATCCATGCCCCTCCCCGCGTGCTTTGCCCTCATGGCGACCTCAATCGCACTCGCCACCTCCCGACTCCGCTCAAGCCCTGCATCGCACTCAGTGCTTTGTCACATGTCGCGTGTGTCCCTCTCACTCCCTCACTGCCGACTCACTCCTCACTGTCACTCACGCAGCTGTCCCACCTGGGCAAGCTTGTTGTAGTAGTGCTAGCTGCAGTAGCGGGGACAGCAACATGGTCGCAGATGCGGATGTAGGCAGGGACAGCAGCGCGGGCACGGACATGGGCAGAGACAGCGGCGCAGGTGCGGACACACGCGGGGCCATGGGGGCAGAGCAACTGTTGGGATGTTCGGACCCATAATTATCATTTCACACCAGATGTAAATAGCTTTATAGTCTAGAAGCTGCCAGATGTATAGTGATGGAAAAATGGAAAAAGTAAAAGTAAAAAAAAACGGCCTGAGTCGACCACGAGCCGCGACCAAAGTCGAAGCCGCGACCAAAAGGTTGTAACTCGTGGCTGGTCGAGCCGTATCTGGCAAAAGCCGCGACTTTCAAAGTCAGCTCGCGGCTGGTCGAGTCGCGGCAACACTAGGCTATACCATGGTCGA
>Ga0210410_10002047_pt1 | contig 18275 bp, 14 predicted proteins | sample IncBWC4MmetaG_FD_161058 | JGI IMG/M metagenome (GOLD analysis project Ga0210410, IMG submission 161058) | Forest soil microbial communities from Barre Woods Harvard Forest LTER site, Petersham, Massachusetts, United States - Inc-BW-C-4-M | ecosystem: Environmental > Terrestrial > Soil >... | reverse complement strand
GAGTCAATGAATCATTGATTCAATGAGTCAATAATTCTAGGGGCGTAAGCTCAACGGTTAAACTGTCGGTCTCCAAAACCGAACTTGGGGGTTCGAATCCCTCCGCCCCTGCCAGAGATCGAAGTGAGGCCAGGTGTTGGGAGTCGAGTAAAGAAGATGGCAAAGTCAATTACAGCAGCGAGCGCGGATGAACGCAGCCTGAAGGGTCAAGTCATGGCCTGGCCCGAGCGAGTCAAAACTTTTTACAATGACGTGCGCACGGAAATGAGAAAGGTGACCACGCCGTCATTCAAGGACGTGCAGGCCACGACGACCGTAGTCATTATCACGGTCTTCCTTTTTGGCTTGTATTTCTGGGCGGTGGACAACACCATCGGGAGCGGCATCAATTATCTGTTCAAATATCTGACCCATCACTGATGCCAGGGAAGGACGCTGGAATCTTTCAGCACGATATGCAGGAACAAGAAAAGGACGAAACCTTGGAGACGGGCGCAGAGAATATCCCGGCCGCTGACGGCGCCAACATTGTGGCGGAGCCTCCGCGCAATCCCCATATGAAGTGGTACATCATCCACTCGTATTCGGGATTCGAGCGCAAGGTGAAGGAGTCGCTGGAGTCGCGCATCCAGGCATTCGGGTTGCAGGAGAGAATCGGCAAAGTGCTCATTCCCACCGAGTCGGTTACCGAAGTCCGCGGCGGCAAGAAGTACACCAGCGAGCGCATGTTCTATCCCGGCTACGTGCTGGTCGAAATGGATATGGACGATCACGTGTGGCATGTGGTGAAGTCCACGCCGCGAGTGACCGGGTTTGTCGGAACGGGCCAGCAGCCGACACCGCTTTCCGAAGAAGAAGTTCAGCACATCGTTTATCGCGTGGGCGAGTCCAGAGACAAACCCAAGCTTAAGGTCAAGTTTGAGAAACATGAATCGGTGCGCATCACCGAGGGTCCGTTCGCCAGCTTTACTGGCATTGTGGACGAGGTCAATGAAGACCGTGAGACGCTGAAGGTGATGGTCACAATCTTCGGGCGATCGACGCCGGTTGAGTTGGAATTCAATCAGGTCGAGAAGGTGGCTTAGGCACGGTGTAGTATGGGCACGTTCAGCGTGAAGTTACGAGTGTGGAATCCCGCTCAACCCGGGGACGTGGAGGAGTTGGACGCCTACGTCGATACGGGTGCGGCGTTCAGTTGGATTTCGCGTACGCGGCTTGAGCGCTTGGGTGTAGTTTCGTCCCGGAAAATGGGTTTTCGAACGATTGAGGGGCGGCTGCTGGAACGGGACATGGCAACCGTTTATGTCGCGACCGACAAGTATTCCGTTCCCGATGTGGTCGTAATGGCCGAAGCCGGAGAGATGGAAGTGATGGGCGCGCACACGATCGAAGGACTAGGACTGGCGGCGGACCCGGTTCAGAAAAAGCTCGTTCCGACGGTGATGTTGGCATTGCCCGCTGTCAAGGACGTGTAGCGGCGGAATTCGTAAGGAATAAACGCGAGCCCAGCGCTCGCTTGAAGAGAGATTATGGCGAAGAAGGCAACAGGTTCGGTAAAGCTTCAAATTGCGGCGGGCAAGGCTACGCCCGCGCCCCCGGTGGGGCCGGCTCTCGGCCAGGCGCAGATCAATATCATGGAGTTCTGCAAGCAGTTCAATGCGCGTACCAGCGCCAAGGAACTGGAAGGACTCATCATCCCGGTGGTAGTGACGGTTTACAGCGACCGTACCTTCACCTTCATCACCAAGACGCCACCGGCTTCGATTCTGCTCAAGCGGGCCGCGGGAATTGCCAAGGGGTCGGGGACTCCGAATAAGGATAAGGTCGGCAAGGTGACGGCCCGGCAAGTGGAAGACATCGCGAAACAGAAGATGCCGGATTTGAATGCCGCGTCGGTAGAGAACGCGATCAAGAGTATCCGCGGCACGGCGCGGTCGATGGGGATTGAAGTGGTTGGGTAGATGAAGATTGTGTAATTGGGTGATTTTGTAATTGGCGACTGAAAATCCGCCGTGAGCGATTTCAAATTACCAAATTACTCAATTTCCAAATTACCAAATAGTCAAGAACACTACGGCTCGTCAGAACAATGACCGAGCGGTGGGAGACGAGGAAACAGCAATGAAGAAGTCAGGCAAGAACATCACCAAGGCGCGGCAGGCGGTCGAGAAGCGCCCCTACCTGATGCAGGATGCGGTCACGCTCCTGCAGAAAGTCAAGTACGCCAAGTTCGACGAGACGGTGGAAATCACCATGCGTCTCGGAGTCGATCCCAAGCATGCCGACCAGATGGTGCGAGGCACGGTTGTGCTGCCGCACGGTCTGGGCAAGTCGAAGCGGGTGCTGGTCATTGCCAGTGGCGACAAGATAAAAGAAGCCGAGCAGGCGGGCGCGGATTTCGTAGGTGGCGAGGAAATGGTCGAGAAGATCAATAAAGAGAACTGGACCGACTTCGACGCGCTGATTGCGACTCCCGATGTGATGAAATCGGTTGGCCGGCTGGGTAAAGTTCTTGGTCCCAAAGGGCTGATGCCGAATCCAAAGACCGGCACTGTCACGTTTGATGTCGCCAAGGCGGTGCAGGAAGTCAAGGCGGGCAAAGTCGAATTCCGCACCGACAAAACGGCGCTGGTTCACGTTCCCGTGGGCAAGATTTCGTTTCCACCCGAGAAGTTGGTTGACAACGCCACGACCGTGATTACCAGCGTAGTCAAGGCCAAGCCGACCGTGGCCAAGGGGAAATATGTGAAGGGCTGCTATCTCAGCTCCAGCATGGGCCCGGGAATTTCGATTGACACCAGCGCCGTGGAAGCTGCGGCGAAAGCTTAACTGCCGACCTTAGGGTCGGCCGGACAGCCGAGGGCGGCTGTCCCCACGTGAATTAAAGAGGAATCAACGACATGGCTGTTACCAGAGCGAGAAAAACCGAGCAGGTTGAGAAGCTGGGCAAAGAGTTGCAGAGCGTCTCCAGTTTGATTGTGACCACGTACAGCAAGCTGACCGTGGCCCAGGATTACGAGCTCCGCAAAACGCTGCGCTCTTCCGGCGCGAAGTACCTCGTAGTCAAGAACACTTTAGCCGAGCGTGCCGCCAAAGGCACCAAGGTCGAAGAGGTTTTGAAGAACCTGGCGGGCGTGACTTCGATTGCCTACACCAAGGGCGATCCAGTGGCTTTGGCGAAGGCGCTTTCCAAGTACGCCAAGGACAATCCGGAGTTCACCTTCAAATCCGGAGTGGTCGAAGGCCGTGTGATCTCGATCAATCAGATCCAGGCACTGGCCACCATGCCCTCGAAAGAGGAGATTTACTCCAAGCTCTTGTTCCTGATGAATGCTCCGGCACAACGGCTGGTGACAGTGATGAATGCGGTGGGACGCGACATCGCGGTGGTGATCAACCAGGGCGTGGAGCAGGGGAAATTCAAAGCCGACGCTCCTGCTGGAGCTTAGGCTGCACAGCCGGCGCGACGCCGGCGCTACAAAGGTTTCGGGATGGCGAGAGCTGTCCGAAAGGGTTTAGTTATCAGGAGTCGAGGGTTGCGCGGTTTCTGTCCTACGGCGTTGTCTGGCGCGGTGGTTTAGAAGCCTGGTCGCACTGGAAACTTTGACTGCGGATAACGAAATCAGCAATCGATACCATAAAATTGGAGAAATGACATGGCGGATCTGGCGCAGTTGGAAGAACAAATCGTGGGATTGTCGCTGCTTGATGCGGCAGCCCTGGTAAAGCGGCTCGAAGAGAAGCTCGGCGTCTCGGCGGCGGCCGCGGCTCCGGTGATGATGGCCGGCGGTGGCGGGGCGGCGGCTGGCGCGGCTCCGGCGGAAGAGAAGACCGAGTTTACCGTCGTCCTGAAAGAGGTGGGCGCCAATAAAATCAATGTGATCAAGGCCGTCCGAGAAGTCACCAGCCTGGGCTTGAAGGAAGCCAAGGACCTGGTTGACGGCGCTCCGAAGGCGATCAAAGAGGGCGTTTCCAAGGAAGAAGCGGAAACGATCAAGAAGAAGTTCACCGAGGCGGGAGCCACGGTCGAGGTTAAGTAGATTTGCGTGATGGAGGACGGGCGTCTAGCCCGTCCAAGCCGGCGGATGCCCGGCGTCCATTTTATTTCTGATGTCTCTGGTGAAGCTTTCGAGGCGGTGGTATCATCTATATCAACAACGCCGCTTCCTGCTTCATTGAGTGACTGCGACCATCCGGTGTAACGAGCCCAGGAAGCGGGGGCGTGGTCGCGGACACGAGTTGGCAGACTGTTTCGCGGGCAGGGCGAAACGGGAACAGGCCTTTAAAGACTGGCGCGGAAACGACACATTTCAACAGAGGCCAAGCGCTGCAATCGGCGCCTACGGGGAGTCATGTCCCTGCGGGCGCATACCTGTCTTTGCCATTTTTCTGATTCTTAAGGGTACCGCGGCGCGACTAAAGCGCCCTCACATTCCGCGGTTTTGTCGCAGCCTAAGCTGCGCATGAAAGTTTGGAGTATCCGAATGTCAAAGAGCAATGGATTCCGCACCCGCTTCGATTTTTCCAAGATTCCGGCAACCATCCAGATCCCGAACCTGATCGAAGTGCAGAAGCGTTCCTATGACCGCTTCCTGCAAATGGATCGTTTGCCCAGCGAGCGCGACGACGGCGGCTTGCAGGCGGTTTTCCAGTCGGTGTTTCCGATTACGGATTTCCGCAACGTCTCGCAACTGGAGTTCGTCGATTACGCCATCGGCAACTGGGAGTGCAAGTGCGGCCACTTGAAGGGCCTGCATCACCTGCGCTCCACTTGCAAAAACTGCGGCAACACGATCGTCACCGATCCGTTCCATCCCGGCGACGTGCTCTGCGGCAAGTGCGGCACCTACAACGCGAATACGCCCGACTTCTGCAACAAGTGCGGCGACCCGGTTGGACTGCAACTGAAATACGACGTGAGCGAGTGCGAAGAGCGCGGCATGACCTACTCCGCCCCGCTCAAAGTCACCATGCGTCTTACGATCTTCGACAAGGACGCGGAGACCGGCAATCGCTCCATTCGCGACATCAAAGAGCAGGAAGTGTTCTTCGGCGACGTTCCCCTGATGACGCAGAACGGGACGTTCATTATCAATGGCACCGAGCGCGTAATCGTCAGCCAGTTGCACCGTTCGCCGGGTGTGTTCTTCGAGACGGCGAACAACCGCACCTACTTCCTCGGGAAGATCATTCCCTACCGCGGATCATGGGTCGAGTTCGAGTACGACCAGAAGAACGTGCTCTACGTCCGCATTGATCGCAAGCGCAAATTCCTGGGCACGATTTTCCTGCGCGCCCTCGGCTTGCGTTCCGGCGAGGACATTCTGCGCACTTTCTACACCGTCGACCGGCTGGTGATTCGCGATAAGAAGCTGTTCTGGACGCTCGATCCCAACAGCGAAAAAGCCACCAACCTGCTGGGCATGAAGCTGGCGCACAGCATCAAAAACAAGTCGGGCGAGGAAATCGCGCATTCCGGGCGCAAGCTGAATGCCCAGACCCTGAAAGAAATTCAGAAGGCAAAGATCGGCGAAATCGAAGTCGACATCACCGATCTGGAAGGCGCATGGGTCGCCGCCGACGTAGTGGACACAACCACTGGCGAAGTGCTGCTCGAAGCCAATTCGGAGCTCGCCCCTGACAAGCTGTCCAAGATCCTCGATTCCGGCGTAGTCGAGCTCAGCCTCTTCTTCCCGGAGCGCGACGATGTCGGCACGGTAATCAGCCAGACCCTAAAACGCGACTCGGTCAAGACGCCTCAGGAGGCGCTGATCGAAATCTATCGCAAGCTGCGTCCCGGCGATCCACCCACGCTGGATACCGCGACCGCGTTATTCCACGGGATGTTCTTCGATCCGCGCAAGTACGATTTCTCGCGCGTGGGCCGTCTGAAGTTCAACATCAAACTGTTCGAGAACCAGGATGCCACGAAACTGGAAAATCGTACCCTGGAACCGCAGGACTTCTACGGCACCATCGGGTACCTGCTCAAGCTGCGCAAGAACATCGGCTCAGTGGACGACATCGATCACCTCGGCAACCGCCGCGTCCGCGCGGTCGGCGAGTTGATGGAAAACCAGTTCCGCATCGGCCTGGTCCGTATGGAGCGCGCCATCAAGGAAAAGATGAGCGTGTACCAGGAAATGTCCACGGCCATGCCGCATGACTTGGTCAACGCCAAGCCGGTGATGGCGGCTATCCGCGAATTCTTTGGGTCCTCCCAGCTTTCGCAGTTCATGGACCAGACCAACCCGCTCTCGGAAATCACCCACAAGCGGCGTCTCTCGGCTCTTGGGCCGGGCGGTCTGTCGCGCGAACGCGCCGGATTCGAAGTCCGCGACGTCCATCCTACGCACTACGGACGCATATGCCCGATCGAAACCCCGGAAGGTCCGAACATCGGATTGATTTCGTCGTTGAGTTGCTATGCCCGCATCAACGACTACGGCTTCATCGAGTCGCCCTACCGCCGCGTCAAGAACGGCCGCGTCGTCGACTACGTCAGCGTGGTCAACGCGGGCGATAGCGAACACAAGGTCGGCGATCACGTCGAGAAACACGAGATCGCGAAGGTGAATGCCGAAATCAAGGACCGCCGCAAAAAGCCGGCCGAGATCGAACCTTTCTCCTTCTACCTCTCGGCCTGGGAAGAAGACCGCCACGTGATCGCCCAGGCCAACGTCGAGTTGGACGACAAGGGTAAAATCGTCGGCGACCTGGTCAACGCCCGCAAAGCCGGCAACTTCGTCCTGGTCAACCGCGATGAAGTTGACTACATCGACGTCAGTCCGAAGCAGTTGGTTTCGGTAGCCGCATCGCTGGTACCGTTCCTCGAGCACGACGACGCCAACCGCGCTCTGATGGGCGCGAACATGCAACGCCAGTCCGTTCCACTTCTCCGCGCCGAAGCTCCCATCGTGGGCACGGGAATGGAAGGAGTCACAGCGCGCGATTCCGGCGCTGTTATCCTGGCGCGGCGCAACGGCGTCATCGACTCCGTGGACTCAGAGCGCATCATCGTGCGCGTCGAGGGCGAGCACCATCCCGGACAGCTCTCCCGCGAAGTTGGCAGCGACATCTACCAGCTCATGAAGTTCAAGCGCTCCAACCAGAACACCTGCATCAACCAGAAGCCGATCGTGGTGAAAGGCCAGCGCGTGACCAAAGGCCAGGTGATCGCGGACGGCCCATGCACCGATCACGGCGAGTTGGCGCTCGGCCGCAACGTGCTGGTCGCGTTCATGGCATGGCGCGGGTACAACTTCGAAGACGCAATCCTGGTCTCCGAGAAGCTGGTCAAAGAGGATTACTACACCTCGGTTCACATCGAAGAGTATGAGCTCGAATCGCGCGACACCAAGCTGGGACCGGAAGAAGTCACGCGGGATATTCCGAACGTCAGCGAATCCATGCTGCGCAATCTGGACGAAGCCGGCGTCATCCGCATCGGTGCCAGCGTCAAGCAGGGCGACATTCTCGTGGGCAAGGTCACACCCAAGGGCGAAACCCAGCTCACTCCGGAAGAAAAGCTGCTGCGCGCCATCTTCGGCGAAAAAGCCGGCGACGTGCGCGACGCTTCGCTGTACTGCCCTCCCGGCATCGAGGGCGTAATCGTGGATGTGAAGATCTTCTCCCGCAAGGGTCAGGAGAAAGACGAGCGCGCGAAGGCCATCGAAGCCGCGCAGATTGGCAAGTTGGAGCGGAACCTTTCGGACGAAATCCGAATTCTCACCGACGAGCGCCTCAAGCGCCTGGAGAACATCCTGGGTGGCAAGGAAGTGCAGGCCGACCTGCACGACGAGCGCACCAACAAGCGTCTGCTGACCAAGGGAACCATGCTCGATCGGGACACGATTGAGCGTATTTCCACCCGCAACCTGAAGCGCATCAAGTACGCCGACAAGGACCCGCGGGTCAATGAGCAGATAGACGAGATCGAGGAAATGACCTCGCGTCAAATCGACGTACTCAAGAAAATTGTCAACGAGAGAAAAGACAAACTGACCAAGGGCGACGAACTGCCGCCGGGCGTGATTAAGCTGGTCAAAGTCTACATCGCCATGAAACGCAAGCTGAGCGTTGGGGACAAAATGGCCGGCCGTCACGGCAACAAGGGCGTCATCGCCCGCATCCTGCCGGAAGAGGACATGCCTTACCTCGACAACGGCACGCCTGTCGAGATCGTGCTCAATCCGCTCGGCGTTCCCTCCCGTATGAACGTAGGGCAGATTCTCGAAACTCACCTCGGGTGGGCGGGACATGAGCTAGGCGGCAAGATCGCTAAAATGCTGGCCGAGAACACTCGCGAGGACGCAATCCGGCGCGAGCTTAAGGCCCTGTTTAAAGACACCGTCCTGGCCGACACCATCACCGACCTCAGCGATGAGGAACTGATGGCGGTCGCCCCGACTCTGACTCGCGGCGTCTTCACCGGTTCGCCGGTGTTTGACGGCTCCCGCGAAAGCGAGATCAAAGCGTTGCTCAGGCAGTCCAGTCTGCCGGAGTCGGGCAAGACCTACTTATACGACGGGATGACTGGCGACAAGTTCGAGCAGCCAATCACTGTTGGTTACATTTACATGCTCAAACTCTCGCACCTGGTGGACGACAAGATCCACGCTCGTTCCATCGGTCCGTACTCGCTCATCACTCAGCAGCCGCTGGGTGGCAAAGCGCAGTTCGGAGGCCAGCGCTTCGGGGAAATGGAAGTCTGGGCGCTGGAAGCGTACGGAGCAGCGTTCATCTTGCAGGAGTTGTTGACGGCGAAGTCGGACGACGTGTATGGCCGCACCAAAATTTACGAAGCCATCGTCAAGGGCGAAGCCGCCATGGAGCCGGGCGTGCCGGAATCGTTCAACGTATTGATTCGCGAATTGCAGTCCCTGTGCCTGGATGTGGAACTCATCAAGGCCACGGAAAAGAAGCCGGCAGCGCTGGCCGCAGCAGATTAGGCATCAGTCGTTGGTCGTTGGCCGTCCGTCGTTGACGGCCAGCGGTCGACCAATAAGATTTTGGAACACGATCCACGGTGCTTGCTCTTGAAACTGTGGATCAAGAGATTTCGCTAGCGACCAACGACTAGCGACTGTTTCGAGAGCCGCCCGCGGTGGCGAACGTCCGCAGGAAGCCGAGGATCACCTTGTTTCGATCGAGCCCCTTCGACCTGGCAAACCCTATCGCCGATTTCGATGCTATCCGCATCAGCCTCGCTTCTCCGGAAAAAATCCGGAGCTGGTCGCACGGCGAAGTCACGAAACCGGAGACCATCAACTACCGCACCTTCAAGCCGGAGCGCGACGGCCTGTTCTGCGCCCGCATTTTCGGCCCAGTAACCGATTGGGAGTGCCTCTGCGGCAAGTACAAGCGCATGAAGCACCGCGGCGTCATTTGCGACAAGTGTGGTGTGGAAGTCACGCTCTCGAAAGTACGCCGCGAGCGCCTGGGACACATCGAGCTGGCGTCGCCCTGCTCGCATGTCTGGTTCTTCAAAGGACTGCCCAGCCGTATTGGCCACCTTCTCGACATCTCTCTTCGTGATCTCGAGTCCGTACTTTATTTCGAAGCCTACGTAGTGGTCGAAGCTGGTGAAGCGCCAGTAAAAGATCACGAAGTCATCAAGGACGAAACCAAGTACCGCGAACTCGATCAACAGTTCCGGCCCACCGGCTTCAAGGCGATGATGGGCGCGGAAGCCATTAAAGAACTTCTCAAGCGCGTGGACATCGAAGGCCTCTCCACCGAGCTGCGCGAGAAGATGAAGCACGAGAACTCGCTCCAGAAGCGGCTCAAGTACGCCAAGCGCCTGAAAGTTGTCGAGGCATTCCGCAAGAGCGGCAACAAGCCAAACTGGATGATCCTGGATGTAATCCCGGTCATTCCTCCCGAGCTTCGCCCGCTGGTTCCTCTGGACGGCGGCCGCTTCGCGACGTCCGATCTCAACGATCTGTATCGCCGCGTCATCAACCGCAACAACCGGTTGAAGAAGTTGATGGACCTGCACGCCCCCGAAGTCATCGTGCGCAACGAAAAGCGCATGCTGCAGGAAGCCGTCGACGCCCTCTTCGACAACGGACGCCGCGGACGCGTTCTGCGCGGCGCGAATAATCGCCCGCTGAAATCGCTCTCCGACACATTAAAGGGCAAGCAAGGCCGCTTCCGCCAGAACCTGCTGGGCAAGCGCGTTGACTACTCGGGACGCTCCGTCATCGTGGTTGGACCAGAACTCAAGCTGCACCAGTGCGGCCTGCCCAAGAAGATGGCGCTCGAACTCTTCAAACCGTTCATCTATCACCGGCTCGAACAGACCGGTCACTGCACTACCATCAAGCAAGCCAAGGAAATGGTGGAGCAGCAGGAACCGATCGTTTGGGACATCCTTGAAGAAGTCATCAAAGACCACCCGGTGCTTCTGAACCGCGCCCCAACCCTTCACCGCCTCGGCATTCAAGCGTTCGAGCCGGTGCTGGTTGAAGGCAAGGCCATCAAGATTCACCCGCTGGTCTGCACCGCGTTCAATGCCGACTTCGACGGCGACCAGATGGCGGTACACATTCCTCTATCCCCGGAAGCGCAGGTCGAAGCCAGCGTGCTGATGCTTTCGTCGCACAACATTCTGTCGCCCGCATCCGGTCACCCGATCACCGTGCCGACGCAGGACATGGTTCTGGGTCTCTATTACCTGACCAAAGGCAAGCCCGGCGCCAAGGGAGAAGGCCGCGCCTTCGCCAACATTGAAGAAGTGTTGATGGCCCTCGAGTGCGGGGAAGTCGAGACCCTGTCTCCGATCCGTCTGCGCTACACCGGCGAAGTAATCGATCTGACCGCCGCCTACGACGATCAGGACATCACTCACACCGAACCGGTGCAGTACGAGCGCAGCTTTCTGAACACCACGGTTGGCCGCGCTATTCTGAACGATCACCTTCCCGTCGGCATGCCGTTCATCAACGGCCTGCTAAAGAAGAAGGGCATCGGCCAGTTGGTCAGCTACGGCTACCTCCGCTTCGGCCTCGAAGTCACGGTCAAGATGCTCGACGAGGTCAAAGACCTTGGCTTCCGATTCGCAACCCGCGCCGGCCTGTCCATCGGTATCGACGACATGGTCATCCCGGACAACAAAAAGAGCCTGGTCAAAGACGGCGAGAAGCAAGCCGTGCAGGTTCAGCAACAGTACCTCGACGGCGCCATCACCAACGGTGAGCGCTATAACAAAGTCATTGAAATCTGGTCCGGCATCACCGAGAAAGTCGCGGACGAAATGTTCGGCCAGATGCAGCAGCGCGATAAAGAAGGTTTCATCAATCCGATTTACGTCATGGCCGACTCCGGCGCCCGCGGATCGAAACAGCAGATCCGCCAGCTCTCTGGCATGCGTGGATTGATGGCGAAACCGTCGGGCGAAATCATCGAGTCTCCAATCACGGCCAACTTCCGCGAAGGATTAACCGTGCTGGAATATTTCATCTCGACCCACGGCGCGCGTAAAGGTCTGGCCGATACGGCACTCAAGACCGCCGATTCCGGCTACCTCACTCGTCGTCTAGTCGACGTCGCGCAAGACGTGATCATCAGCGAATACGATTGCGGCACGGTTGACGGCATCTATGTCGCCGGCATTGTCGAAGCCGGAGAAGTCATCGAGCCACTGCGCGACCGCATCGTGGGCCGCGTGTCGCTCGAAAAACTGAAAGACTACGACGGCAACGTGGTCGTCGACATAAACCAGGAGATCACCGAAGAACTCGCGGGGACGGTGCAAGCTGCCGGCATCGAGCGGGTGAAAATCCGTTCCGTGCTTACCTGCGAATCCAAGCGCGGCGTCTGCGTGATGTGCTACGGCCGCAACCTGGCTTCGGGCCGCCTCGTCGAACTCGGCGAAGCTACCGGAGTCATCGCCGCCCAGTCCATCGGCGAGCCTGGAACTCAGCTCACGATGCGTACCTTCCACATCGGTGGTACGGCATCGCGAGTCTCCGAGCAATCGCGTTTGGAAGCCAAGACCACGGGCATCGTGCGCTTCGTCGGCATCCAAACTGTGAAAGCCAAGTCCGGCGACCTGGTGGTAATGAATCGCCAGGGCTCAATCGCGGTAGTCGACGAAAAGGGCCGCGAGCGCGAGCGCTACGCCGTCGTCTACGGCGCCAAGGTCAAAGTCAACGAAGGCGATCAGGTCCAACTCGGAAAGGTCATGGTCGAGTGGGATCCGTACACCTTCTCGGTCCTGACCGAAATCGGCGGCACCATCCAGTTCAAGGATCTTCAAGAAGGTGTCACACTTCATGAAGAGGTCGACGAAGTCACCGGCCTGTCGCGTCACGTCGTAGCCGATTCACCCGACGAGAAGCGCCAGCCCGCCATCGTAATCAAAGGCAAAACCAGCAAGCGTTACCTCATGCCCTCGCGCGCGCACTTAATGGTCCAGGACGGCGACACCGCTCATCCCGGCGACGTGCTGGCCAAGATCCCGCGCGAGAACACCAAGACCAAAGACATCACCGGTGGTCTGCCACGCGTAGTCGAGTTGTTTGAAGCCCGTAAGCCGCATGAAACCGCGGTCATCAGCGAAATCGATGGCACGGTCAAGTTCGGTGAGGTTGCAAAAGGCCAGCGCAAGATGTACGTGATCGCCGACAACGGCACCGAAAAGGAATACTCGGTTCCGCGCGGCGTTCACATCAACGTGCAGGAAGGCGAGCGCGTCAAGGCAGGCGAACCGCTCATGGACGGCCCGCTCAACCCGCACGACATCCTGGCCGTGCTAGGCGAAAAAGAGCTGCAGTCTTACCTGGTAAACGAAATCCAGGAAGTCTATCGTCTCCAGGGCGTGAACATCAGCGACAAGCACATCGAAGTCATCGTTCGCCAGATGATGCGTTGGCGCAAAGTGGAGGACGTCGGCGATACCCAGTTCCTGCTGGAACAGCAAGTCGACAAATTCCGCTTCGCTGAAGAGAACGAGCGCGTGATTGCGCAGGGCGGACGTCCGGCCACGGGCCGGCCGCTGCTCCTGGGCATCACCAAAGCCTCGCTCTCCACCGATTCGTTTATCTCCGCGGCGTCGTTCCAGGAGACCACGCGCGTGCTCACCGAAGCCTCCATCCAGGGCGCCGTCGATCACCTGCGGGGTCTGAAAGAGAACGTCATCGTCGGACGCCTCATCCCTGCCGGCACCGGCATGGAGTACTACCGCAACGTCCGCCTCTCGCCAGAAATGGAAGAAGCGGCCGCCAAGGTCCAGGAAGAAGTTTCGCAGGCGTACGAGGAAGCCGAGCGCGCGCTCGAACTCATGCGCCACGAAGGCGAGACCGAGGAACTCACGGCGGAGTAATCGCAAGAAACAGCAGAAGGGCGGCGTGAGCCGCCCGTTTGCTTTTCTGCCTTGCTCTCATCCCCCATGGCCGCGAATCCACAACGATTGCACGATCGGGAACTGGACACCACTTCCCAGTTGCGCGCCGTCCCTCGCCGCAATACTCTGGGGGCAGTGCTTCTGCGCTTTTTACGTCTGCTGCGGCTTGCTTTCTGGCGCGCGTTTCAGCATGACGCGTTCGCCATCGCGAAAGCGTCCGCCTACTCCTCGATTCTCACTTTCTTCCCCGCGCTGCTGGTAGTCGGATCGGTGCTGGCCAACTCGCGCAAAACCGCCGCCTACTTGCGCGAGATCACCTATGCCCTGGACCGAATCCTGCCCGCGGGAAGCCCCACAGCGCTCTCCTACCTGAAGGGAAGCTCTCCCCGCTCGGTGGGACTGATCGTCAGCGCTTCGCTGATCACCCTGTGGACCGCCTCCGGGGTCATGATTTCCTGGATGGAAGGTTTTCGCCGCTGCTACGAACTCCCGAAAATCTGGGGCCTGGTGAAAGAGCGGATGATCGCATTCTCGCTGGTCATCCTCGCCGGCGCGCCGCTCACCTTTGCCACCATCCTCGTGGCTTCCGGAAGCCGCATCGAACGCAACGTCCTGTTCCACCTGAACCAGGAGTTCGGCCTGTACATCCTGCTGATGTGGACCGCTATCCGCTGGCTCATCGCTACCCTGACCAGCATCGCGGTAATCGCGCTCATCTACCACAACGCCGTCCCCCGCACCCAACCGTGGCACAGCGTGCTGCCGGGCGCCACTCTGGCCACAGTTCTGTGGTTCCTCTCGACCGCATGGTTCGGATGGTACTTGCAACACTACGCCGATTACAGCATCATCTACGGCTCGCTGGGCGCAGCCATCGCCCTGCTCGTATGGATGTACCTGATCTCGCTCGTCATCCTGGTCGGCGCCGAGTTCAACGCCATGCTCTTCCCCCGCGCCTTCCTCGGCAAAGAACTAAAAGCCAGGCCATCCCCGCAAACCGCAACCAAGTAACCCTAACCCGCCGTCATCCTGAGGAAGCGCAGAGGTCTTCGCAAAGCGAAGGCCTACCGACGAAGGATTCCTGCACTTTGTTTGCGCCGCTAAGTCTGTACCCACTACAAATTGTCATCCCGACACTACAAATTGTCATCCCGACCGGAGCTGAGGGACCTGGTGTTTCCGCGCAGGCTACAACAATCCTACAAGTGCTCGCCGGTGCCCAGCCTACAACTAAGGCCTATCTAGGGTGCTGGTGCCACAGGCCGAGGCACACGTGTTAAACTTTCCTTGCCTGAGGGGGCTAAGAGCACGGTAAAGCGCTAGCTGCTGCCGTCATCGGCAATGTGTTAAGAACAATCTAGCCCATGAGACGCAGGTCGAACCAGATTGTCTATGCCGCCAGGAGCAAGAAACTCAAAGGCAAAATAGTTTGCGGCGATGCGACAGCCTTTCTGAAAAGCCTTCCATCCGACTGTTCACGAGTGGTATTCCTCGATCCACCTTTCAATCTCGGTAAAAAGTACGACAATAGCGAGAAATTGGACCGGAGGCCCGAGAAAGAATATCGCAACTGGCTGACAGAGGTTACGCGTGAGGCTGCGCGCGTCCTCGAACCCGGCGGTTCGCTCTTCCTGTATCACATACCACTCTGGGCCATGCGGATGGGTGAAAGTCTGGACGAGGCGTTGACGTTCCGACAATGGATCGCCGTTTCAATGAAGAACGGGTTTGTCCGCTCAAACCGTTTATACCCCGCACACTATGCGCTCCTGATGTTCACCAAAGGAACAATCAAGAAGTTTGTTCGTCCCAAGATCGCGCCCCAGGAGTGCAGAATCTGCGGCGAACTCGTAAAAGACTACGGCGGTTACCAGCCTATAATTCGCCGCAAGGGCATCAACCTAAGCGACATCTGGGACGACCTTAGCCCTGTCCGCCATGCCAACCGGAAACACCGAACCGCGAATGAACTGCCACAGTTGCTATTCCATCGGATACTCAGGATGGTTGGAGCGCGCGGCGCTCTGTACGTGGATCCGTTCGCTGGCTCGGGATCCGGCGTTTTAGCAGCTGTCCAGCGTGGCATGCGCTTCGCCGCTTGCGATCTTGTATTAGATAACTGTTCGTTGATCGCCCGAAGGCTCGACGAATTCAAAGCTTTACGAAAGCAGAGGCCGAAATTATGAGATATGCGTCTGCCGAGGTCCGGAAACAGTTCTTCATCGACATGTTCACTCGCGACATATCGCTAGAGGACTGCGTGCTGGACCTGATCGACAATTCGATCGATTCGTACCTGTTAAAGCACGGCATTTCGATCTCTCAGCTCATATTCGGGCCAGATCCGGATGGAGCAAAGCGAGAAGCTCGGAAAAATCGACGTGACATGTAATGAGCGTCAGATAAAGGTGGTCGACAAATGTGGCGGGATCCCGAGAAAGAGGGCGATGGATGAGATATTTTGCTTTGGTCACGACCCAGGCGATCTAGCCGGGAAATTGGGGGCTTATGGTGTGGGCATGAAGCGTGCCCTTTTCAAGATCGGCAACAAGTTTGATATCGTCTCGCGAACAGAAAAAGAGGGTTTTGAGGTTTCACTGACGCTCGCCGACTGGGCAAAAGAAAAGGACTGGCTGGTGCCTATCAAGTTCATTGATGGTGCCAGCTCGGAAAAGCAAGCTGGAACGTCCATCACGATCACGGAGCTGCACGAAGAAGTAGCCTTACGGATAAAAGAAGGCGGCGTTCCAAAGAACATTCTCAACGATGCTGCGACGACCTACCCGTACTTTCTGAACCAATGCGTCAAACTCCGGATCGATGACACTGATGTAGTCCCAAAGACTATTGTCCTGGGCGAAAAGGACGGAGTTGTGGCTGCGGCCCGAGAAAACCTCAGTTACGACGGCGTGAGGGTCCACCTCGCGGCGACAATTGCACCGGGCCTGCGAACTCAGGAGGAAGCGGGATGGAATATTCTGTGCAACGGAAGGGCCGTTGTCCGAGCGAACCAAGACGATCTAACCGGTTGGGGCCAAGACTTAGCTAGTTTCCAGCCTAAGTACAGGAGCTTTGTAGGGCTCGCCTCCTTCGAATCGGACGAGCCGCTCAGCCTCCCTTGGACGACGACGAAGCGAGATATTAATCGGGAATCTGCTGTCTTCATACACACCAGAAACCTGATGGTCACAATGAGCAAACCGATTCTCACATTTCTGAACCGCCAATACCCAAGCGGCCCGGCAGCTGAGGTGGGGGACATTCGAGAGGCAGTAGATGGAGTAAAGCCAGTTTCTTTTCGAGACATTGCCTCAAAGCCGACGTCCGGCTTCTCGTACACCCCTCCCAAGAAGAAAGAGAAGAAGACCGATTGGGTCAGGTTCCAAGCACCGATCACCTCTCTGGACAAGATACGGCGCCATCTACGGCGACCCTCCATGAGCGCCAGCGACGTCGGCAGATATACGCTCGACCATTTCGTCAAGACGGAGTGTGGGACAGATTGAGTCCAACTAGCTCAAGCCTCCGAGTACAGTATGACCTTCGTCCTGCGAAACAGGTTGAACGACGGATGATTGTTGACGCCTTGCAGCGCCTTCAGCCCGCTGGTTTTTCCATAAGCGACTACCAGTACACGGGTTTCGGAGCGATCTATTTCGTGGATTTCATCCTGTTTCACAAGCTGCTTGGCATGAGCAAGCTCTTGAGTCTGGAGCGAATGACCGGCCTTACTACGCGCATCGAATTCAATAAGCCATTCAAGTGCGTTGACGTAAATATGGTATCCGCTTCAGCGGCTATCCCGAATTTATCTAGGGACACACGGCATATCTTATGGCTCGATTACGATGGCGTCATCCACAAGGATTTTCTGTCCGACATACAATCTGCCGTCACCTTGCTGCCTGCCGGTTCGATTTTGTTGGTGACTGTAGACGTCGAGCCACCTGAAGACCACGACTACAGGGAGGTTAACCCTGACTTCGACTCGTCGAAGAACGTGATGGGACCAAAGCAGTGGAAAGAATACTTTGAGTACCACGCCTCGACATATTTGAAGTTGGGACTTACCGAAAGCCATTTCGGCATGGCCGAGCTGCGAGCGCGGACCGCCGAGATTCTGCAAGCCTCCTTCACCAGATCAATTGTTCCGCGCAACCAAATGGAATTTCTTCCGATGTTTAATTTCATTTACAGAGACTCACACTGGATGCTGAGTATGGGAGGCATGATCGCCGGACCAACGGAGAAGCGGCAACTCCTGAGCACTACCCTCCGTGACACCGAATATTACCGCGATAATTTCGACAATCCACCATTCGAAATCTCGGTGCCGCGGCTAACGCGAAAAGAACGGATCTACCTCGACCGCGAGATGCCATGCGCAGACGGCTGGACACCCAAGGACTTTGACATTGACGCGGAGGAACTGCGCAAATACCGAGACATCTATCGGTTCCTGCCAGCCTTCGCGGAAATACTGGTCTAGCCCCTCCGTCAAGGGCAGCAATTTGGGAGCGCGTCGGGTGTGATTGGCATCTGTGGAAAATCTTGTCAATAGGCAAAAGTTACACGATCGGGCTTAACTCCTTGCATCCAAGGCAAATATAAAGTTGCAAAGTTGGCGGGTTTACCCATTTCGGATTGATATAATAGTTCTAGAAGATCTGTTGTCATCCTCGATTTTCCCGCCTTAAGCAAAGTAAAAGCGCTTCTGCCGCCACGAGCGGCGTGCAGGCATTCCTTTCTGCGCTCGGAATGACAGTCAGGATTGGTGAGATAGCTTCCAAAATCTGAAAAGCTAAAATCTAAAAAGAAAGAGACGCGGCCCTAACCGGCCGCGTTTTTTATTGGGTTTCCCAAATGAATTCCAGAAAGATGATGAGCCATTGCAAACGTCGCGGAGAGTGGGCCGAGCTTCAGTTCA